>ERZ778503.334-NODE-334-length-39815-cov-7.234079_pt1 | contig 39815 bp, 42 predicted proteins | sample MGYA00510047_ERZ778503 | MGnify/ENA primary metagenome ERZ778503 (study PRJEB29527, sample SAMN07138965) | mouse gut metagenome | material: feces | host: mouse | place: China:Nanjing | collected 2016-01-25 ... | reverse complement strand
CATGAAAAAAGAGCGGAAATTCGGGCTTAAAGAGTTTCCGAGACCGCTCAATAATTACAATGGAGGGAATGTATCAATGCAGTCCTATCAGGAGGAATATATTGCAAACTTAAAGGATATCGCCATTTTGTCTTCACGCGGCCAGACTCCTGTGCAATCCTTTGCCGCCTATCAAGAAAAATTACAACATGACCGTTGTCTGTTAAAAGAAAAAGTCAACCGCAATATAGAACTGCTACGCAACGAACTATTTCCATTATTTGACAGACTTTTTGAGGCACAGCCCACAGAGTTAGCCGAACTAGAAGAATTTGCTGGTGCTTTATTAAATGGAAAAAATGAGTTGGACAGCGGATTGTTCTGTCAAATTTACCAGGCACTGTTAAGTCGAGCACGTCACACCAAAGACCGCAATGCAATTATACGTTATTTGTACTGGCTGGGAATTGGACGCCATAATATGTGTGCTAAAATGGTTGGTATCGATCTGGCAGACATTGAATACTATATGTCACAGATGCGTTTATGTTTTGCCGAAGCAGCAGCATATCTCAAATATTTTGATGAGATTGATGACGTGGAAACAAAAGGATATATTCTGCGTTCCCGCGCTAACACAGCCCTTGGGCAATTTAAATCCGCTAGTGCTAAGATCCGTGTAATCAAACAGACACTACAAATTTTACAAGATAAAGAATACCAAAAAAATGCGCCAGAACTTCCGTGGGATAGATATCTCTATATGACACATCAGCAGATGGCTTCCAGTATTTCCTATAATCGTGATAACGATATGACTGCACAGGATGTTGTGACAATCATGGAATCCGCCCATATTGTCCACCAACAGCGAATAACAGAATCACTTAACAAGCAAGAGGCACCTCCTATTCGGACTGCTTTCTCTTGCTATGCAGTTGAATATTACTGTGGATTGCTAACGCTTGAAGAATTGCTTGGAAGAATAGAAAAACTTATGAATCAAGTGGATACCTCAAGTTTCTCACTCGAAAATATGTACGCTGCCATCTCGCTTCCGGCATTCTACTGCCAATATCTACGCGAATATCCAGAACAGTTATCAAAGCGAGAAAAATATCTGGAAAACCTATATCCCAAGGTACTTTCTTACGCAGAAGCATTTCCAAAAAACGAGGCGAACGAACAAATCTTTTTCTATCTTCGACAGCTCTCGACCACTTTTATTGAAACCCCACATAGCATCTCCTATGGTGATTTTCAGCAAAACATTATGATACACTTTGCACCAGATGTCTATGTTCATTCGCAAGTTGTAGGCAAAACCACCGCAATTCTCTGTGATATTATTTTGCTTGAAGAACCCAATTTTTTTGATGATATTGAACAGATTAGAGCAATCACAAATTTCGATGCCAAACGACAAGCAGTATACGATTTTGCCATGAATTGTGGCGTATTACATGATGTCGGCAAAATTAATTTTATCAATTTGTTTTCTCGAACAGCAAGACAATGGTTTGACGAGGAATATGAAATCACACGTTTACACACAATTGTTGGTCATAAACGACTCGATACCTGCGCATCAACGCATAACTATGCCGCGGCAGCACTCGGACACCACAGTTGGTATGATGGCTCTCATGGTTATCCTGAAACTTATAAGCGCTTAGCATGTCCTTACCGTCAAATAGTAGATGTAGTTGGACTGATTGATTGGATTGATAATACGCTAAATCGCCCTTGGCTTTATGGACATCCTAAGAAAAACTTTGAGGAAATTATTCAGGAAGCACTCTCCTTGGAGGGAAAACGCTTTTCGCCGCTTCTGACGGCACGACTTCGCGACTCATCTGTTTTGGAGCATATCAGACAAACATTTTTGTCTGCCCGAAAGGAAGCGTACTATCAATTATACACAGTAAATTCATAACAATTCCTATTCTTACTCAAGTTTGCGAATTGAGACATAGCACAAATTTGCCCTATAAAAAATTTATTTTTCATAGTAATTCCCCATGCCACCTTTTGGCAGCTCAAATAGAAATGAAAAACACTGTCTTTTGCGTTTTTCTGGTGTGAAATTTTAATTTCACACTATTTCGCCTTATCAAATAATTGTCCAAATTTATGCATTAGCATAATTTGACCACTTTCCAATTCTATGTTATACTTGGATTTGGAAATTTATAGTTATAGAACATATGTATTAATAGCTATAAATAATTTAAAAATGAAAAGGGGGACATAAAAATGGCTTGGTACGATGAAGCTATCTTTTATCACATCTATCCTTTAGGGCTGACTGGCGCACCGAAGGAAAACGCTTATGGAGAACCAGAACATCGGTTAAATACGCTGTTGCCATGGATTGATCACATCAAAAACATTGGCTGCAACGCCATCTATATTGGCCCGCTGTTTGAATCCGTAGGACATGGTTATGAGACAACCGATTACAAAAAACTCGACAGTCGCCTTGGTGATAATCAAGATTTAAAAAATTTTGTGGCAGAATGCCATAAAAAAGAAATCAAAGTTATTTTTGATGGTGTTTTTAATCATACTGGACGTGATTTTTTTGCCTTCAAAGACATTAAAGAAAAACGCGAAAGTTCTCCGTACAGAGATTGGTACTGCAATGTAAATTTTGGTGGAAACAATGAGTACAATGATGGTTTCTGTTACGATAACTGGGGTGGATACAACCTGCTGGTAAAACTAAATCAGAGAAATCCAGCCGTAAAAGACTATATTTGTGATGTAATTCGTTTTTGGGTGAGCGAGTTTGATGTAGATGGTATCCGTCTTGACGCAGCAGATGTACTTGACTTTGATTTTATGAAAGCTTTGCGTCATGTTGCGAACGAAGTTAAACCAGACTTCTGGCTTATGGGAGAAGTGATTCATGGAGATTACTCGCGTTGGGTCAATGAGGGAACACTGCATTCTGTCACCAACTACCAACTGCACAAAGCACTGTATTCTGGCCACAATGACCACAATTTCTTTGAGATTGCGCACACAGTAAAACGTTTGTATGAAATGGGAAGCAACAATCCAAACGGCTTCAAACTCTACAATTTTGTAGACAACCATGACGTAGAACGCATCTATACAAAGCTGAACAACAAAGCGCACTTTACGCCAGTGCATATCTTATTATATACACTGCCAGGTATTCCGTCATTGTACTATGGTTCTGAGTTTGGCATTGAAGGCAGAAAAGAAAAATTCTCTGATGCTTCTTTACGCCCTGCACTCAATCTCGAAGAATATAAAAACGCTTTGACAGATAATTCCTTCACAGCACTCATTGCTGCTTTAGGACGCGCCAGACAACATTCTAAAGCATTGTCTTATGGCGACTATAGAGAGCTGAAACTTATGAATCGTCAATATGCTTTTTCGCGAAACTTTGAAGGCGAAAGTGTTGTTGTCACTGTCAACAACGACGATAGCGACTTTACAATGACACTTCCTGCCGGAAATGTTGCAGAGTATATCGGCGCGCTTTCAGGTCAGAAAATTCGTGTGGAAAATGGAAATATCTGTGTAAATGTAAAAGCAAATTCCGGCGATATCTGGCTGCCCGTAACGAATAGCACTTGCGAAAAACAACCTGTGATTACACCTGTTGAACTTCATGTAGAAGACGCAACCAAAACTGCTCTGCAGGATAACACAACAGTTCAAAAAGCGCCTGACACAGTTGTTACGCCTGTTGCACCTCCACAAACTACTCCTGTGAATGTTGTCAACACTGATGAGAAAACGACTGCTATTTCGGAGGATTTTGAAAAGGGCAAAATAGCAGGATTACAGGAGGCAATTCTTGCTATTATGGAGAAAAATGGACCTGTTACTGACCAGATGCGCAAAGATGTCAAAGATAATATATACCATGATTCCCTCATTAATTGGATTAAAAGTTTTCGTTAAGCAAAAGAGTAGGGGAAGAATTTTTCTTCCCCTACTCTTTTACATAACACCCATCATTTTTCCTACCCAATAAATAATGCCAAGGACCCAACTTGTAACAATTCCATACAAAATTACAGGACCAGCAATTGTAAAAATTTTACACCCAATCCCATACACTTGTCCTTCTGTCTTATATTCAATCGCAGATGCCACGACGGAATTGGCAAACCCTGTAATTGGCACAAGTGCACCTGCACCTCCCCATTTTACTAACTTTCCATAGAGATTAAATCCTGTTAATACTGCACTTAAAAGGATTAAAATCATAGAACACCATGCCGCCGCAGTCTCTTTCTCAACACCAAACTGGTTTATTGCCATATTGACAATAAATTGTCCAACACAACAGATAATACCTCCCATAATAAATGCTTTTCCCATCTGTAATGGTAAATTTGTCTTTGGTGAGTTTTGCTTTACATACTCCTGATACGCTTCTTTTTTTTTTTTTTTTTCCATCAATGTATCCTCCCTAAATCCCTTCATAAAAACCATTTATAAAATAAATGATTGCCCCTGCAACTTTTCCAATTGCAACTGCTAAAACCGCGATACTTACTCCCATCTTGAGTCGCATCCTCCTAGCAAAAATTGGTATCCCGTCAAGTACCTCTGAGAGTGCAATCGACAGACATCCCACAAAAATTCCTGCGAAAATTCCAATCAAAATTAACAACCCTGTCAGAAGAATATTAGAACCATTTCCAAGAGCCCCCTCAATTGGAAAAACACTGAGCACATCCGCCAGTATTGCTCCAGCAATCAAACACTCCTCATAAAAAATCTCACACCAGGCGGTATCTGTTCTCCCAGCGAATCGCGGAACCAAACCAACTACAAAAAGTACTGTGAACACACCAGCCGAAACCATGAGTCCTGAACTAATACCAATCACCCACAACAAAATCAGCTTTCCTGTCATCTAATCCACATCCTTTTCCAGTTTCTGTCTGTCTGCCATCTCCACAATCGCTTGATTGACATCTCGTTCATAATTGCGCATTTCAACCTCAAGCGGTGTTGGATCCGAGGTGAGACGCTTGCCTCCAATGTGGTTGTAAAATACAATAATTCCTATAGCTAATCCAATAGAATACGAAATCTCAAGTGCTGTGTATCCGTCAGATTTCACTCCTGTCACCAACTCATAAATCTGACTCAGCACATCTGACAACCCGACATCATTATGAAACGCCATAATTGTAAATGCTGAGCCAAAAAAGCAAATTAATGCCACAATGGCAATTTTTATATATGTCCATAGACTATGCTTCTGTTCTGGTTTGTCATGCTCTAAAGATGCTTTCTGTATAATAATATCAGTTTCGCCAATACTTTCGACGGTAATCCCTGGGCAGAGCTTGGTAATCTGCTCAATTATCTTTAGAACACTAACCACCACTCGCGGTGGTCCTTCATGTCGGAATCGATAGATTTTTAGTGATTCCACTTTCGCCTTGACAGTCTCATCCTCGCAGTAGACACTTGCTACATCGCTCAGTTCCACATCGGATTTTGCTAAAGCTACATTCTGTTTTGCCATTAAATACAATACAATATTTGCCACAAAAAAACCATGCCTTTCCGAAGTGCTTCTAATACTTAAAATCGCTTCTTAATACATGGTCATTATCTGTAACTATTCAATTTTTATTCATGTTGCTTTCTTTTATAGATTCTCTTTTATATTGCTTTTTCCTGTCATAATATAATTACAGTCTGTTTCCAGATAGTTGGCAATTCGCAAAAGCACATCTGCTGAAAATCCTTTTCTTCCAAACTCAATTTCATACAGAAATTTGCCCGAAAGTTTTATATGTGTTGCCATATGCTCTCTTGTATATCCCTTCTCTAGTCTAAGCGCTTTAATTCTTGCGCCTACTTCTTTGTATAAATTCATTCGTTCTGCTTCCATAAACTACCTCCTTGCATTATTACCTATCGTTCTTTTTCAGGTTAATCCATTTTAAAAGAAAATACTATTTTTGCAAATGAAGTATGTATATCTTGCATCTAACTTCCATTTTTTGGTCAATTCTGTCCGTTTATTACAATTTTCGACACGTTTGTTTTGAAAATATAATGTAAGCACTTTTTTACAATATACTGAATAACAGTTAACAGATGTCAAGAGATAGTAAGATTGTTAAGCTACTTTTTTGAACATTTTATTGCGTAATCAAAAAACTGCTAGAACAGTCCATCTTATAAGAGGAGATGCCAATATTGAATTACATAAATGATTATATTCGAGAAAATATGAGCTTAACGGTTCGAGAGCAAAAACTTTTTGTATATTATCTAAAATGTATTTTATATGATGTCAGTAAACTTATACTATTTTTATTTATTTTTAGTATGTTACATATGCTCCCGGAATTTTTACTTACCTTTGTAATACAATTTCCACTGCGCACAATTTCTGGTGGACTTCATTTTCGACATTATTGGTCTTGTTTTACATTTTCTCTTGTATATTTATTTTTGATTATTACATTGTTTCGCAAAATTCTTATTCCATTTGAAATTGGAATTGTTTTACTCTTGCTCTGTATAATAATTATCTATCAAATCGGACAGGTGCGTTCCCCATCAAGACCCAGCCTTTCTGATATAGAACTGCTTCGTCGCAAGCGTGCAGTACTCATTGCAGCAGGTTGCGAAACTCTTATTGCAGTTTTAATCTATCAGACAGATTTTGCACCCATTATTTATTGGTCCATTATTCTGCATACATTGCAGTTAATAATAGGAAAATGGAACTTGGCTCGACTCAATGTTCCTCAGTAATTTATTTCTTAATATTTTACTTTAGCAATATTAAAAAGAGCCTTCATAGTATTTTAACAACAAAAGGAGATTTTAAAATGATTCAGAACTTCACAAAAAATGCGATTGATAAGATTATGTTTGCTGTCCTTTCTCTGGCAGCGATTGTATTGTTTGGTAGATTAGATGGAATGCCAAATTGCGGTCCAAGTATGTTTTTCTTTGGAGAACCAGAGTATCCTAACTTAGACGAGGAAATCGAGTAAGGAAAGATTACATCCTCTACGCGTGTACTGGACGCAGGCTACTTTAATTGCATGAATCTTCTCCGCGTTTGCGTGCATAAAAATTTACTGGAAAGAATAAAATCTACTTTGCTAATAGATTTTACTCTTTCCAGTTTCTAGTTAAACTACTAATTAATAAAAGTACACCAGTTTACAACTTTTTAAAATTTAGTCTACTTGCCATTTAAAATGTAATAAATATACACTTTATCGCTTGTAAAATATAAGAAAATTGAATATTTATTCAATGCAAAACCATAAAAATATAACTCTCACAAAAACTTGTAAACTGCTGTAAAAGTACATTATTATTTCAAAATAAAGACAAGTGGTTCAATCGAAATATAATTCTAAAACTCAAATAATTTTCTCCATAATATTGTTGATTGGTGGCATGGAGATCCGCCTTATACTTCTGTATTAGCGATTTCATACGCGATAATCCTACACCTCTGTTATCTCCTTTACTGCTTTTACCTGTCACAAAAAACTCCTCTATTTCTTCGTTGGTATAAACTCTGCTAATATTTGCAACTTCCAACAAAAGCTTTGTATCTTCATACGAAGACAATCTCAAGATAATCTTATTGCAATTAGTATCCTTTCTTTTTTCTTTTACCAATGCTTCCACTGCATTGTCAAACAAAATGCCTGTAATTTCAATAAAATGATGAATTACGCAATAGCGCTCTACAGAAATAGGATCGACTTCGTATTTCACATTGATATCCAAAGATTGGGCAAAAATAAGTTTGGAATACAAAAATCCACATAGTACTGGTGAGGATTCTAACTTTAGAAGTTTAACAATCTGTGTATCTTCCAAGACTACATCACAATATCTATTTTGCTCTGCAATCAGTTCTTCTGCATTTTGGGCTGTATAAGGAAGACACTTAATGGCATTAATATGGTTATGGAACTCATGCTGCTTAATTCGAATTGCAGTTATCAAGTCTTCAAATGTCTTTGTATACAGCTCATACATTTTGAGTTCTTCCTGTTTTTCTTCTTTTTCCATTTCAGAACTCATCCATAATATCAAGACTAACACCAAACCACATACACTCACAACAGACTGGAATTGAACTTGTACTGTAATATGTCTATCCTGTTTGTATAAAAAGATTAATTCAAAAAAGAATAGAGCGAATAGTATCACCAGCAAAACACCACGAAACTGCGTTGATTTTTTACCAGCCCAATAAATATATTGTTCTTTCCATAGAAAAATTAAAATACAGATAATACAATTTACACCAATTCCATACCATCTATAATCATTAATTTCTGGAACAAAATCCATAAATACAAAATAAACCAATATCTGCAACACTGGGATTCCTATTAGCATCGTGCCAAAGACTCTCGCTGTTGGTTTCCAATCATGTGTAATTTTAATTTTTGCATATAGAAATAGCAACGAATAAATCATAATCATTCCTAGTCTATTATCAATATACTTACCAGAACTCATTACAATTCCAAATTCCATTATTGCTATTGCAAAAAATGTCTTATTCCATCTATACTTTTGATTTGCTGCCTTATACATAAAAGCCATTACGCTTAAATATTCGGTAAACACCTCAATAAAAGTAACTATCATAACTCATCCAAAAAGCGCTTTCTTCTACTGCTGCCAATCTCAATTTTTCTTCCATCTTTCATTGTGAGATAGCAATTTGTATTATCAATATTGTCAATGTATTTTCTGTTAACAATCATGCTCTTACTACATTGTATAAAGTAGCTCTGCGGCAGTTCACGCATCACTTTCTTTAAGGTCTTATACGGCATTCTTGCTTCCTGTTCCGTTGTATATGCTGTCAATTGCCTGCGAACGGATTCTATACAGATAATTTTGTCTGTTTCCAAACTGTAGATAACGCCATCTTTCCTGTAATAATAAAATTTAATCTCGTTCTCACCGCGCACTGGCTGTCCCAATGCTCTAGAAATCTCATGTTTTACACGCTCGAAGTCAATCGGCTTCTCAATATAACTCGAACAATATAAATTTTGATAGGCAAATAGCTTTTCATCGACAAGACTTGTCACAAAAATAATTGGCGTATACTGATAGCGCTCCATCTTCCTAATTTTATCCGCAAAAATCATGCCAGAGACATCTCCTGATTTTGATGGTTCTAGCACTATGTCAATCACAAACAGATGAATTTCCTCCTCAATTGCATATCTATAAGCTTCTGCACAATTATCAACACAAAAAACAGCACTGGCAGACTCACACCCTTGTGTTATTTCCGCCAGTGCATTTCTGCATGCCTCATTATCCTCTATAATCAACACATTTCTTCTCATTTTCCATTATCTTTTGTAATCAAGCACTTACTTAATCTCTTGTTCCAGATCGTGGAACACTCCATTGTGGAAAAAATCTTCCAAGGAAACATTCAATCCATCACAAATCATCTTAATCGTAACAATTCCTGTGTTCTTGCTGTTTCCTTTCATAATATTTTTAAGTGTTGAAGGCGGCATTCCTGAGACATATGCCAACTGCGATATCTTCATATTCTTTTCGCTGCATAAGCTTTTTATCCTAGCCACCACGGCTTCCTGTGTCTTCAATACCATTCACCCCAATACAAATTTCATAAACTCTAACAATATATCATGCAACGATACTATGCTGAAAATTCACTTCGCCTTCAGCAGCGTTACTTATTATTATCTTACAAAATTTATATTTGCTTTTTGGGCTATATATGGCCTTCTACACAAATTTTTACATTTTTCTTAAATTTTATAACAGAGAAACTTTTTATTAAGTAGATTTAACAAAAAGGGTTTTTAAATATGCTTTAATATATCATTTGTATAAAATAAATGCTTCACAATTCTAATTTCTGGTCAGATGGAATTAAAACCTTGCGTGCTGCCAACCAAAAAGTAATTGCATGGACAGACAGCGTAATCGTCCATGTAATTGGATAGGACAAATATACAATTGTCAAATTATGATACTCTGGTATTTGAAACACCGTTGCAATCCACAGTAAACGCAGCCCGCAAGCACCAACCAAGGACACAACCATTGGAATAATAGAATAACCAATTCCCCGCAGCGCACCCACCAGCACATCCATAATGCCACAGAGTGCATAGAGTGTACAAATAATCTTTAGACGTTCCATTCCGGCTGTGATAACATCCGCACTTGGCGAATAAATCCCAAGTAACATCTCCCCAAAAAATACTGCCAAATTCCCTAGCAACACACCTGTCACAATCACACAAAGTTCTCCCGCAAACAATATTTTATAAATACGTTTATACTCTCGTGCCCCATAATTTTGACTGGTAAACGATATTGTCGCCTGATGGAACGCATTCATTGCCATGTAGACAAAACCTTCAATATTTGCCGCCGCAGAATTCCCTGCAACCGCAATATTTCCAAAAGAATTGACAGCAGATTGAATCACAACATTTGACAGTGAAAATATCGTTCCCTGAAAACCTGCTGGAAGTCCAATCTGCATAATTTTCCCTAGTTTTTCCCTAGAAATTGCAAGCTCCTTTAACTCAAGATGAATACTACTCTGCTCTTTCATAAGACAACGCACCACAAGAAATGCTGAGATAGTCTGAGAAATTACGGTCGCCATCGCAACCCCTGCTACTCCTAAATGACAAAGAATGACAAAGAACAGATTTAACAATACATTTACAATCCCTGCGCCCAACAGATAATACAAGGGCCGCTTTGTATCTCCAATCGCTCTTAAAACTGCACTTCCGAAGTTATAAACCATCATGGATGTCATTCCAAGAAAATAAATTCTCAAATATAATACTGCAAGACCAATTACCTCAGGAGGCGCCTGCATTAACTCCAGAAGTTTTGGCGCACCAACCAGTCCAATTACAGTAAGCAGTAAACCACAATACAGACTCAATAACATTGAAGTATGTATTGTCTGTTTTAAATCGCTATCATTTTTCGCACCATAATACTGTGCTGTCAGTACATTTGTTCCTACTGACAGTCCCACAAAAATATTGGTTATCAAGTTAATCAGCGCCGTATTAGAACCTACTGCTGCTAGTGCGTTATCTCCGGCAAAACGCCCCACCACAACAATATCCGCGGCATTAAACAACAATTGTAGAATGCTTGAACACATGAGCGGCAACGCAAAGAGTAGCATTTTTCCCAATACAGACCCACTACACATATCAATCTCATATTTCTTGTTCATCTCAAATCCTTCCTTTTGTAAATTCTCAGAGTCTTATTGCTATTCATCTATCACTCTGGCTGTCGCATTTTCATAACAGGATTTCGAAGTGTCATGACAATTAGCGGAATCACCATTAGAAACCATATCACTGGCTCAGTCCATATAATACCCCAATATCCAAACAACCGCACAAACACAAAGGTGAACACCAACTTTCCCACCAACTCAATAAAACTCGATAAAATTGGCGTCCTTGGGTCCCCAAACCCTTGCATACAATTTCTTAAAATCACAATAAACAGACATACCAGCAAAAAAGACATGTCCACCTTTAGATAAGTTGTTCCCCAATAGATAATCTCCTCATTGTCTGAGCTTGTGAGAAAACGAATCAAATAGGGTGAAATTGTATGGGCGAGAACAAACACAATCCCGTCCCAAACAGCCCCCAATATCAGCACGCTTTTCATCCCTTGACGAATCCTGTCATATCTGCCTGCACCATAATTTTGCCCGCAGTATGTCGCCATGGAGGAACCGAGCACACTCACTGGCAGTCCCCATATTTCAAACATTTTGCGCGCTGCAGTGTGCGCTACAATAATGTTTGTGCCAAGTTGGTTAATGCCACTTTGTAATACAAGCGAACCAAAATTTACTAGGCTGGACATCAATCCCATAGACAAGCCGCTCTCATATAACATAACAGCCTGTTTTTTAGATAAGACAAAATGTTCTCTGGCAAGATGCAATATTGGAAATCCCTGTCGAATCCGGTTTAGGCAAAGCATGACCGACAATAACTGGGAAAGCATAGTCGCCACTGCTGCCCCTCTTACTCCCAGATCAAAGACCAGTATAAACAAATAGTCCAGTGCAACATTGGTCAAAGCCGCTATCACCAAAAAAATTAACGGCGTAATTGAATCCCCAATCGCACGAAGTGTATTGGCACAAAGATTGTATGCCAAGGTCACAAACATCCCCCACACAAGCAGCGTAATATAGGAAAGTGACATGTCCAATTGCTGTGGCGGCACATTTAGAAGCGTCAATATCGGTCGAAGAAACACTGCCGCAACTGTGATAATGACAGCGGCGGTCAAATATCCGAGCAGGATAGCGCCCGCCACATTCTCCTTTAATTTCCGCTCCTCGCCGCTCCCGTAAAAGCGCGCAGTTATCACGCTAAATCCAAGACTTAACCCATTAAAAAATCCTGTCAAAAGGGTGTACAAAATGGATACCGATCCCACAGCTGCAAGCGCTTCCTCCCCCAGAATACTCCCCACAATCTTTGTGTCAACAAGGCTATAGCAAATCTGAAACAAATTTCCCAAAAATACTGGAATAGCAAACCGCAAAATCAATTTCATTGGTCTGCCCTCAGTGAGATTCAATGCAGTTTTTGATGTCTTCATATACGTCACACTTTCCTCAACCCTTTTGGATAATGGTTTTTCATAATCTGTCCTGCAAGCTTTCCCCAGCCAATGCTATAACCCTGAAAAGTTATTAGATACCAGCCCTTTTGCCCGCTGTAGTTTAACGTCATTCCGCCCAGATAGGCTTTTGCAGCTTCGACCGTTCCAAGTTCCATGGACTGCTTGACATCTTCTTTTTTCAAAGCAAGCGCTAATGCATGTGACGGCTCAAAACGATTCTTCTTTAGAGTGCCAAGATGTAGTCCTACACGCAACACTTTTAGACCTTTTATAGACGGCATCTTCTGTGGCATCAGATACAATTGATCGCCAAACTTTAACAGACAATCCTGCGCTTCTTTTGTCAAATCTATCTGCAAAGTCTCCTGTTGAAACTGTAAAAACTCTTTTACTTCCTTTATTGGAATCCCTTTCTGTAGACCAGTTGCAGCAAAATTTTGATAACCGTTTTGCACCTCGCCCTGTTTTTGCAATACAGCAATATAATGTCCTTCTCCGTTAATTAAATGCGGGTACAGCCTTATTGTATGCATTAACGCTTCTATATTAGAATGCGCCCATAAAGGAACCCCCGCCGCCATTCCGTCATACCTGTGGACTTCCAAAATTTGATATGCTGGGTGGCGCTTTAGAAAACGCGCAATACTCCCCTCATTCTCGTCAGGCGCAAATGTACAGGTTGAATACACCAACCTTCCCCCAGGACGAAGCATATTGTCTGCACAGTCAAGAATCTCATCTTGTCTATCTGCACAAAGCTGTACATTCTCTAAACTCCACTCATTACACGCATCCTCATTTTTGCGAAACATTCCCTCACCAGAACAGGGCGCATCCACCAAAATGCGGTCAAAATAAGTGCCAAATACTTCTGCTAGACGCCGAGGCGTCTCGTTTGTGACAAGCGCGTTGCAAATTCCCATGCGCTCTACATTTTCCGATAGGATTTTTACCCGTGTTGGGTGAATTTCATTGCACACAAGAAGCCCTTGATTTTTCATGTAAGAAGCAATCTGTGTTGCCTTTCCGCCAGGCGCAGCACACAAATCAAGCACAATCTCTCCTAACTGTGCATCCAGATACGCTGCGGGCGCCATTGCACTTGGCTCCTGTATATAATATACACCCGCCTCATGAAATGGGTGTTTTCCAGGTGCAATTTCACTGTCGTCATTATTAAAATAAAACCCATTTTTTTCCCATGGAACTGGCCTTAAACCAGCAAAGGCTGCTTTTGTTCGAAACGCTTCTCTTGTACTTTTTAACGCATTTACTCGCAATGCCTGAACTTTTTCTTCTTCATAGCTACGTAGGAAAGCAGGATACGCTTCCCCAAGCATATCCTGCATCCGAATCATAAAATCCTGTGGCAATTGAACCATATAATATAAATCCCCCATTCCAAAAGGATTATTATAGTACTAATCCTTTGTCTTCCTCATACCCAAGAATAATATTCAAACATTGTACCGCCGCGCCTGATGCGCCTTTTCCTAGATTGTCAAAACGTGTGCTGACAAGTATTCGATCCGTATTTCCAGTTACATAAAGTTCAATCCCATCCCAACCAGAACAAACATTTCCAGCCAAAAATCCATTATAGTCTGCTTCCTTTCCAAATGGCATCACTTTGATAAACTGCTCGCCTTCATAATACTTCGTAAATATTGTATGTATCTTCTCTGGTGTTGGTTTCCCCTGCAAAAGCTCCGTATAAAACTGCAATGTCACTACCATTCCGCTGTAATAATCACAAATTAATGGTGAGAACAATGGTGCTTTTTCTAAACCTGTAATTATCTGCATCTCTTTTAAATGCTTATGATTCTGGCTTAGCGCGTACTCTCTTGGCGCATTAAGCTCTATGTCTCGCTCCTCTGCCTCATACACCGCAATCGTTTTCTTTCCCGCGCCACTGTACCCTGACATTGCAAACGCCGCAACTGGATAATCCTTTGGCAATATTCCCGTCGCTATCATTGGATATGCAATAGTAATAAATCCCGTCGCATAACAACCTGGTACCGCAATACGTTTTCCTGTCCGAATCGCATCGCGATGCGCTTTAGAAAGTTCTGGATATCCATATGCCCAGCCCGGTTCTGTGCGGTGTGCCGTTGATGTATCAATAATAATTGTGTTGTCATTCTCGACCATTGCCACGGCTTCTCGTGCCGCCGCATCTGGCAGACACAAAAATGTAATATCTGACGCGTTAATATATTTTCTGATTTCCGTGGGGTCCTTTCTCAACTCTGACGGAATCTTTAAGATTTCAATATCGTCCCTTCCCTCAAAACGCTCAAAAATACGCAACCCTGTTGTCCCTTCACTTCCATCGATAAATACTTTTTTCATTTGGGTTCTCCTCTTTTCCAAAATATTGGATTAGTTGTCGATTGCTTCCGCCTCGTAATCCAAAATTGTACCGCTGTATGCATCAATTGTAACTTCGTACTCCATCACTCCGCCAATAAATTCCAGCTCATATTCCCATCGACCGTCATCATAATCTAATTTAACCTTGGTGAAACGAGTCTGATTGCTAGACAATCCTGCACGGCTGAGTGCAATACTTTTTGCTTTCTCCTCTCCAATCTGGGTATTATTTGTATTCTGATTCTGCGCAGGCGCAGTCCAATTCTCTACATCTTGGTCAAACTTCAAGATAGTCCCTGTAACAGCGTCAATATCATAGTCATATTCCTGATAAGTATCTGTATAAAACTCCACCTCATACTCCCAACAACCATCATCATAATCAAGTTTACTCTTGATAAAATGAACCTGTGCCGCCGTCAATCCAGCGTGGTTTAATGCAATATTCCTTGCTTTCTCCGCTCCAATATAAGTGCCATTTCCCGACTGCGCAGACGGAACCTGTGTTTTGTCTGGCGTCTGTGCAAAGCTGTCAGCATCGGTAATAAAAATTCCATTGACGCTGATAAAGCTGGCTGCACGTGTCTTTTCGTCCCACGTCGCCGTCTTTCCTATCAACTGCCCAACCGCGCGCAGCGGTAGATAAGTTGCACCATTGTAAAACACTGGATAAAGTAAGTTGCTTTGCTCATCCAAAAAAGTACAAGCAACCCCATCCAGTGCAATTATAAACTCAGGACAAATCTGAATCTGAACAGTCTGTTGTATTGGGTTCAGATCCAAGATACCTGTCGTTACCGCAGTAGTTCTAGTTCCTGAAAGATTATAAGTCAGCGTGGCTTGATCCCAATATAAATTTTTACTCATCAGCTCACTAACTGCGCGCAAGGGCAAGTATACTGTATTGTTATACAAGATTGGGTGAATCTGCGTACCAGATGCAGAAAAAAAGGTCCAAGCAGCGCCATCAACCATGACCGAGATATCAGGGGAAATAGAAGCATTAACAGTCTCTGCCGCAAAAACCTGTGAAGGCAACAAACCAATCAACAACGCCGCACACAACAGTGATCCCACTAATTGTCTTACTTGTTTTCTCATTTTTTGATACATAAAATTATCTCCTTTTTCGTGTGATAGCCTCTCAGAATGTCTTTGTATTTAATAAAAAATTCTGGAAGACAATCCTCAATTTTAATTATAATTTAGTTTATCACCCGCCGAAAAACTCGTCAATAAAAAATCTGTTTCTATTTTCCTCCTTGCATAAGCACTATTAATAATACCCCATCCGCCACCAGTACTGCTGTAAGTCCATACTGTTCCACCAGCATACCAACAAATGGGAACAACAGAATCATCACAATTGAAAAAAAACATGCCATATTTTACTTAAAATCATACTCCTTTTTCTGCCAAGCAAATCTGCCACTACGCCGGACGGAATTTCAAACACAATACTTGTCGCATGATAAATCCCTTCAACAAAGTCAATCTGTGCCAGATTTAACCCACAATAGGCAAGGTAGAGCACCCATACTGCACTTTGCATATTCAAATTTGTTATTGCTGTGTTAATATAATTCAATGTAATATTGCGCAGTAATCTATTTCCTTATTTTGTCTTTACTCCACTTGTTGTTTCACTTTCTTTGTCATAAATTTTCTTTCCCTCTATCTGTAATGCCATCTGTAATTCCTCTCTTTTCTAATATTTTCACAGTTCCTAACCTCTCAGCATTCGCCAAATATCTCCTTTACAAGCCACTTGACCCATTGCTCGCGAGATAAAATTGACAAATTTGTAGTTACTTTTCACACCCGCACCACGCACTTGCTGTATGGTGTTGGAACCAGCGCCAAAATGCTTGCCTTGTGGCATTTTATGTGCATCATTTGTTGCAATTCACACCAAATTCTCCGAAATCAATATGAAATCTGGCATGGATGTGAATTGTAACGATTTGTATTGTAAGCAAATAAAAAACAGCTCAACCTTTCAATCCAGTCAAACTGTTACGGAATCACTACGGCACTACCAATTTTAAACAAATGTTTATAAAACCATCTCAAAAAAAGCGCAGTAATCCCGTAAGAACAACTTTTTGCATGTTTTTGACATGGAACTGCTGCTGCAAATCGGAACATAACCCAATCCATTCATACTGCGCTCTCCTTTTCTTATTTTTATTTATTCTACCACTCTATTTTTAATTGTCAATCCCCTACACGAAATGTTACAGTCCAATTCCCATCAATTAGTTCTCCAGAATCATGAAAAATACCATACATAGAATATGCCTCGATCTCTGCAATATCCTCAATATACCAAAATTCATAAAACTGATAGCTGGTATCTCCTATCTCCTCATTCCAACTTACACTGTGATCTGAATAGCGCTCATTTCCATTAGAATCTTGTAAAAACAATTGAACATGTCTGTCTGAACGCCAGTTATCTCCCATGCACATCTGAACGCGTAATACACCATCCATATACGCAATGCCTGTCACAGTAAAATCATCCGCTGCACAGTCCGCTACCTTTAATTCGTCTAAAACTTTAGTTCTGGGCAGATCCTCTGCTGTGTCGGAATCTCCTCGCAGAGAATCTGGCAATTCCTCCTCTGATAAAATCCCACCACTGCCACTCAACGTCACCCATTTTGTGTTCGCTGTATCGACAATGCCTGACAAATCGACGTCTTTTGTTTCTTCGTACTTATTACACAAAACAGAACGTACTTGGAATTGCATCTTATCTGCTTGATAGTCCTTGTCTGCCTGAACTGTCACCTGAAAATATGCCTTATCCTCCACTGCATCATAAGTCAAAAAATGACATCCACCAATCACACTATTATTAGTGTAATCAGATAATCCATAACTGTCATATAAATCCATTGTACCATGAACCAAATCCTGTTTACTATTCTCCGCATCTTGTAGCGATATAATAATGTCTGCCTGATTTCCCACTAAATTAATCGCTTCTACTTGCATTGTAATTCCTTGACTCGTACTGCTCTTTTCAATCGGAACAAGCTGGTCTGCCAACACAGGCGAAACAAATTCTACAATTTTATAAAACGCTGGTATATATGCTGCGCAAACTGGAATTGCTGTCACAAAACATACAGTAATCGCAACTGTAACAAATGCCAACTTCTGCACAAACCCATTTTTTCTGGTTTTTTTTTCGTCACCATTTTTTTCTGCTTTTGCTCGTTTTATCGTCTCCAAAACAAGCTCTTGTGACGGAGCGATGGCGTTATATGCTTTCTTATATTTATTCCCAAACATTAAATCCTCTCCCTTATCCATTCTTGATTTTCATTTAATAAATGTTTCAACTGCCGCCGTGCCCTTGTCAGCCTAGTTCTTACAGTTGATTCCTTTGCACCCGTAATCTTCGCAATTTCCTCAATAGATAATTCTTCGTAGTAAAATAAATGTATAACAACACAATATTTTTTTGATAATTGTTTGACAGTATCAATCAAAACAGAATTCTCATCACTCGCTTCATACATTAGTTCTGTCTTTCCTTCTATATTTTTTGCTGTTGTCTCCTCTATGTCTTCAACTTCCATCGCAACTTCTCGCTGCAACCATGGCGATTTCCAAAAATTCTTACTACAATTAATTGTCACACGCAAAAACCATGCCTTTTCGTGTTCTGCACTTTCAAATATGGGGCCTTTCTGCATGTAGCGCAAAAAAACTTCCTGATAAATATCATCTGCATCAGCACGTTTTTTGACAAGAGAGTACGCCATTCTGTAAACCATTGCTGAATTTCTCAAAATCACTTCTTCATACAAGGAATCAGAAAATTCTATGCTTAGATTTTCTTTTTTTGTACATTTCGATATCAAGCTTTCCTTTACAATCTTTTTGTTTATTGATTTCATTTCACGCCTCCTTCTTCATTATGAATACAATATAGAATTAAAAAAAGCTACACTTTTTTAATTTCTTATAAAAATCTCAGTCAACTTTTCTAATATACATCCAATTTGCATATCTGCAATTTAGTTAACTGTCTATTCCAATCAGATATTCATTGCAGTTTATGACCTAACAGGCTACTCATAATGACAAGCGTTGTATTACAATTGATCCACACAAAATATCACAAATCATGCATTTTGGCGCTGGCTCCAATACCACACAGCAAAAATAAATGTGGATATAAAAACTAATGATATTCTTCCATCATATACATATTTCCTCTCCGCGTCCGTGCGCATAAAAAGAGAATTATCCTGTTCCTAATAAAGATAATCCTCTTTCTTTTCGTTCATCATATTTTAATAGCTATTATGCTTGTACTGCCTCTATATCTTATTTTGACTTTTTTATAGATGTTACTCTTGTTGCGGCTTTATGCCATTTCGTTAACAGTTCTAAATCTGTCTGTTCCATAATAATCTCCATGCCGCCAAGTCAGCGCAACAAATAGTAATGAAGGCTTTCAACACTACTCATCTAACCAACCCATAATCATCAAAACAATACATCCATTCTTACACCTGTAATCCCAGATTCCCTAATACCTGCCTAGACTCCTGTATTGTTCTGTCAACCTCCACTTGGTTCACCTCGTTCATTTCATCAGAAACTTCTGCTTTTTTTACCAAGCTTACCTTACACATCTTACGTAAAAGTCCAACAAGCAGTATTGAATTTTTTATTGCTATCTTTTCTTCTTCTGAAAACTTATTCCAATCTACCTTACCAAGCGCATAGATTGTATATGAAACCTCTCTATTCATATTTGTATATGCCTTATTTACTGACTCTAAAGAAGTAATATATGTCTTTGCTGTACCTTTTAAATCGTCCAAGTAATTGCATATTTTATTGATTGTATCCTCGGCTTTCTTCATCTGAGCCCATGCCTCATCTGCTTTATCCGATAATTTGCTTCCAGTTACATTAAAAATCACACCTGCCGCAAGCAATCCTATCCCTAATGTTGCACCGCCAAGCACAGCAGACCCCAGTGCCATTCCGCCACCGCCTGCTGCAAGTGGTCCTCCTCCCAAAACTGCAAGGGTAGCATTTGTGGCAGCAGCACCACTGAGTGACGCAATCGCTGTTCCTGTTGATGCTGTTCCTAACGCCATCACCGCTGATGTCGTTGCTCCGGCGGCTGCAAAGCCGCCAGCAGTACCTGCCGCTGCGCTGCCAAGTCCGCCAAGCAGTACCCCCGCTCCAACCGATACTTCCTGCAATTCTTCTTTATTATATTTCGGAAGTTCCACTCCTTCTATTTTAATATCTTTAAACTGTGGACGATTTTGAATCTGTTCTATCATATCTGCAAACTTGTCCAAACCGTTTAATATATTTAATTCCAAAACCCCCAGCTTGTCCATTTCTTCATTTGCTGCCTTATTACAGCTTTCAAGTTTCGCATTGTTCCTTTTGTGCCGTTCTTCTGCACTTTTCATAGTGTCGTTTGCCTCTTTCATTTTTGACGCACCAGAAATACCGCTCCCTACTCCTACTACTCCAGCAATTGCAGCACCTACACCTAAAATAATTGGTAATGGCATATTTCATTCCTCCGATTTCTTTAGTTTTTTGCATATATCTTTATTCAATTGATAATACTCTTCCAAACTCATATACTGACTAAAAAATAATTTGTAGCATTCATCAACTCTGCAAAGCAACGGTCGCTCATTATAGATTGAACACTCATTTCCCGATAAATATTTGCAGACACCATCTCCCCTGTCCAGATTTGAATACAATTCTGATTTATTAAGATTCCTGCAACAACAGCCACATTGGTCACATTGAAACATAACTAATCAAATATTAAAGTATTATTCTTATTTGACATAAACTCATCAAAGTCACCTTTCCAAGGTTTCTGTATACCAAGCCTGTCAAACGTATTCAATAAAATCTGGTTCAGTTCTTTGTCTGTTTTTGCTGTTGTAAACACTTTCATAATCTCATTGTATTCTTCTGTTTCTTTCTTAAATGCTTCAATATCAATTGATTCCAATTCATGCAAATATATTAAAAGAGCTTCATTAATGCGTTTGAACGCTTCAATATTCTTTTGTAACGCATCCGCTAATCCAAGCCTAATACATACTTCTTTCAACACAAGCGTCACAAATCTGAACCATGCAATGATATTTAAACGCATAAAGAACGCTAAAAAATTACCACCTGAACGGATTCCTGCATCAATCCCATCCATTACACAAAGTGTACCATTCCCAAATAATAACATGATCCTTAAATCATCATGTTGGTGTGTTGGTATACATTCCTTTAATGCTTTCCCATATTGAAAGCGGCGACGCAGTGCCCATATTAGACGTATGGATAAATCCGTAATTATAACTGGTATAGCAGATGCTAGTCCAAACCTAAAATCATATCCTTCTTGAAATGCTCGTACCGCAATTGTTGCAAGATCCTGCCTGTCCTGTCCTACACGAAAAGAACCAAATTTACAGAATTGAAAAAGTTCATAGAAAGGGATTACGACACCCGCTCCTCTTCCTGAATTTCCCCTGCTTCCAGAGCTTCCTGCAATATCAGACATAATGTGCCCAAACCAATTTGCAATTCCGCAGAACAGTTTTGCTACAAAATTTCCTCCCTGTAATTCATATGTATCGCTTCTAATTGTTACTAACTGTCCATCTGCGATAAATGATGAGGTGGAAGTAAACTGGTTCAGCAATGAGAAAAATAACCCTACAAGATCTGGTGAATGAGATAACGACATCATATGATGATTTCTGGTAGACATATTAAATAAATTCTCTACATCGGCAGAATACCGCTGGTCATAATTAACTTTAAACTGTTTTTCCAAAAAGCCAATTGCACTGGCAGGATTACCTTGCTGATTATTTCTGGGATTCCATCCTGAAGCCTTTGCAAACCCCATCACAGTATTATCAACCTGTTTATCTGTCCAATTCCCTAATGTACTATTTTGGGGTGCACCTACAAGAAATATATCTATCAACCCTCCAACAGCCCCACAGGCAACTGCTGCCAAATAATCGTATTTATCACATTTATCTTTGCTTTTTAAAAGTTTTCTATTATCCTCTGAAACTTCTATTATTGAGTAATTTTTACTGATTCTTCCCACTATGATCTCCCTTATACACTTATTAATATTTCAGCTATTAAATAGCGTAGATACTGTAGTCATTGTATATTCTATTATGCTTTCTCCCTGACTCCTTATCCATATATCAATTCCTTTTCCAAACACCTCCGCTTCAATTAGATAGGTTCCTTCTTCCTCACTCAGAATCCTTGCTGTGGGCAAACGGTCAAGAACAGACTCTATTGATGTACCTATATATTTAAATCTGACTTTTTGAAGCTTACCACCATACATAAACTGAATACGTTTTCTAAACTCTCCTTCCTCAAACCGGTTTGCATAAGGTATTCTAAAGTGTTCATTTAGAACTTCTAACTTCTTAATTCGGTCGATACGATAAATCGTAGGAAAAATATCATCAGGATTCTCAAAGGCTTCTTTTTTATTGATATTCTCAATAAATCCCACCAAATAAAAATAGTACTCAGAAAATAATATTGCCAATGGTTGCAATCTCCGTTCTACAGTGGCATTTCCTTTTAGCTTCCCATATTCTATCCATATCACACGACTCTCTCGAATTGCCTGACCCAATGGCGTCATCCAATGCAAAAATTCTTTATGATGTCGTAATTCTACATAGTGAAATCTCTCATTATTCAGCATGTCATTTAAAACAGCCTTGTTCTCACGCGGAATACAGTTATCAATCAGCTTGTCCAATATATTCATCATTTCGTCTTTGGTAAACGCGCGACTTTCCAGAAGAATTTTACTGATTGCAAGCACTTCATTATTAGAAAGCCTTGACTGGGCTTCCTGTTTCAAACAATAACCTTTCTTATAATAATCATAGATTAGCAGTTCTGTATTATCATCTTGATTCTCATTTTTCGGCTTTGTATAATTACAATGCAGAAAGCTTCTTATATCATCTAGATCCCTTTGAATCGTCTTTTCATTTACACCAGTCTGTTCAGCAAGCTCACTCTTTTTCAGGATTTGACCTTGTAACAGTCTTGAGTATATGTATAAGATACGGTCTGCCTTATTCATTTGTTCCCTCCATAAGTTTCTTACTTCTTAATATACTTATCATATTGGACATATACTGTCCATATTTGTAAATTTCTTCAATGAATTTTGTTTTAACTATCTTTATTTTAACACTAGTATACCATATAATTAAATCTTTTTAGTATATTATTATAAAAAATAGTACTATTTAATATGTTATGAGATACAATTTTTCATCATAAACTATAAATTGGAGGTTTTGTAACGAATGAAAAATGATACTTTAGCAGTTATAGGGACACGAATATCGGAAATCCGCCGTTATCATAAAGTCACGCAAGAATCCTTAGCCGATTTACTGGGAATCAGCCCAAAACATATCAGTCATGTGAAAAATGCCACTTCCAGCCTCTCACTAAAAAATCTTATTCAATTTTGTACAATTTTCGATTGTAGTTTAGACTACATTGTCTTAGGAAAGGTTCCTTATTCTTATGTAAACATGTTTTTTAATACCTTAAAAACGCGGAACTTCCTATAAAGTAAAAAAATAAGGGTCTTGAAACATTTAAAATGTCTCAAAACCCTTATCTTATGCGGATAACAGGACTTGAACCTGTTAATAAAATCCTCTTATTTCTTATAATTACTGTATTCTTTTAATATCATGACAAATTTTATGACAAATTTTTCTTCATGAATTGATATCTTATGTTATACCTAATATATAATCTTATTTTTTATATTTTCCTCAAGCCACTGTTCAAAACCTCCTTCTGGATTCCATTCAGAATATTTTTAAATTAATTTAACTAACACGCCCTTAAAAGTGTTTCGAGTAATATTCCCTACAATCCCGTCTACTCCTATTCCCAGCCTCGCCTGCGCCACCTTTATTGCAGATTCAGAATGTGAACCAATAACACCATCAATTCCAGCTTTGTCCAGTAAACCAAACCGCCACAGGCACCACTGCACCCATTTTGCACCTTCTCCTCTTGTTCCTCTCCTTATATTAGTTGTCGGTTCTAAATACGGATTGATATCTATACTAACTGCTTCGTTTTTATTGTTAGCGTTTTTATCTGATATCTCAAAATAAGCATAATCAAGGTCAATGAATTGTGAACTGACTCCATAATTGCTGCCAGTACCTTTGTCACTGTATTGCCAGATATAAGGATACCTATTCTTGCCTTTATATGCTACTGTACCCATAGTTTTATTATATCTTGCATACCACAATGGATATTGAGAAATTAGCTCTGCTTTAAACTTATTTTGTATATAATCTTGATTTGCATATATGCCTATCTCATACCCATATTCAGAAAGTATCTGACAAAACTCATTTACCATATTTGACCTTTGCTGTTTTGTCAAATTTCCTGCCCTTTTATCACTGGCATATTCCCAGTCTGCCCATGCTCCACAAGTGATTTTATCTTTATATGTTTCGATTACTTGATGAAACTTATGTGCATTTTTTATGATATCTGTTTTATCTTTTGCATAAATAAACCAATACACCCCTACTGAAATTCCTGCCCCGAGTGCATTATTTATGTAGGTATCAAACATCTTGTCCTGTGTTTCCCCATATCCAGCACGAATGATCACAAACACAATTCCTTCCTGTTTCATCTTAACAAAGTCAACAATTCCTTGCCATTTGCTTATATCAGTCCCTTTTGTAACTATATCTTTATTTATTTTCATGGACTTTTTCCTCTGAAATCAATTCATCGCTGTCTGGAAGCTCATTCGTATATTTCTGTAAAATATTCCTCACTTTCAGCCATACAGACTTGACTGGTAATCCACACAAAACCATATTTTTTAGAATACTTACAATCTCATAAATTAGATATAGTACACAGAAAAACTCAGCAATACCTATAACACCAATACCCAAATTAGCAGATATCCACTCCTTTACCCCAATTGGAAGAAATCCAATCAGATTGATATGTATAAGCGCATCAACAACACCTAACAAGACTATTGATACTACCATGGATATCTTTCGGATTGCTCCGTCAATTCCAAAGCAGCTATTGAATCCATGTTCTTTTACAGCCCGAATAATACCAAATATTGTATCCATCACGATAGCTATTATGACAAGCTGGATCATCATATTATTAGCTAATGTATATATTATTCTTTCCACAATCCCCATTGTTCCTCTCCTTTATAATTCTTTTTTAATCTCCTCAATATCCTCTTGGGTCAGTTTTGGATAGCTTTCAATAATATCCTCCAACGTCTCGCCTGCTGCCAGACGTTTGCTGATCGCACGCAGCATGATATTTTTAACAGCATTACTCATCATTCCTCACACCCTCCATATAACAGCTCTGCTATGGCCTCATCCTGCTCTGCCTGAGATGTCTGAAGCTCCTTAATCTGCACCTGCTCCTGAGCTAAGATGCTCATCGATACTGAAACATTCCCATCTGCATCCTTTGTCACTGACTTATAGACTACATTGGGGTATTCTCCATATACATTGTTCTGATCATCGCTGACTGTCAAGGACTCTACACTTTTAAATACTGTTTCCACTTCATCTGCTGTCAGGTCAGACAGGGTAAACGATATTGTGTTGAGTCCTGTGATTACATTTGTAGCAGTATATTTTTTACTGCAGACTGTGATTATTTCATTCATTTTTCAATTCCTTTCTTTTGGTTTAAAATATTTATGGGTTACAGGTTTGTCCATCAAATAGCAATTTAGCTACTAAAGTCGAAATTGTATATACTAGTGCAGAATTTAGTGTGTCAGAAATTGATTTTTCACCATTTCCATCTGGTATATATATGGTAATCGCATACCGATTTATGATTATAATATGGCGATGGAGTCGTAGTTTGAGGTTTAAAATAATAGAAAAAGAGAACAATATAGAATTAACTAATAATGGTTTAATATTGGCATTCAGTGAGCCAATAAATTATATTTGTATAGTGCAATTTTGGTATAAATGACATTATGTAAATGTAATTTTATAAGCCATACAAACGTTTACGGGATTATTATTAATTCCACCAAAACCAGCAGAGTCTATAAAAACAAATGTTACGCCGGTTCCATTCGCATATCCTTTTGTTCGCACCTCAATACCAGTGATACTAAAATCATCAAGATTTTCTATGTTTTTTAAGTACAACCCATTTTGCCTTACAATAAATGTTTCTGGTTTTAATGTTACTTTGGGCGTTCCTAATATTGGTTTATTAAGCGGAATTGTAATCCAAATTTCCTTGTTTCCACCAGTTAATACTCCACCTATCCACAAGTGATACATGCGTTCAATCGCATCACCAGATTTGTAATATAAATTGCTATTTTGTTGGCTAATCAGATTCGCCAGTGTCCCTTCAATTGATGCATTTTTTTCTGTAGCTGCAAGGGCTAGTCCGGTGCTATCCGTTACCGCCGCTGAATTGGTCACTTTAACGTGACCTAACTGTGTATTTGTCGCTTTTACTACTTTGTGTAAGATATAATCTTTAACTGCTTTTGCTATCTTCCCAAATGTTATCTGATATTGCTCGCCACTTTTTAATTCTTCGAGATTTTGTGCTATGGTAAAAGTTGGCGTTATCTCAACATTTTCAATTAATATGCACCAATATTCCCCATCTTCGGTTGGTAGATTTCCTACGGTCGTTTTTTTTGCTACATATGCATTACCATTATAGGTTACACAATCAAGAATTTCATATGTAGTTAAAGAATCATACCTTCCTTTCGGTTTAAGCAATACTTTGCCTGCATCATTCATCATGTTACCTCCCATTTTAAATGTCCTGTAACAGGGTCTATTATCCAATTAAAACGTCCACCTTCATATAATAAATGTCCTGTATTAAAATCAATAACCATTCTAGGTGTATTCATCTCCACCGCTTCATTTATTTTATTAACAGTTTGCGTGAGGGTATTGGCTGCTTGGTCTGCATAGCTTTTCGCTCGTTCAGAGAATGTATTGCTCATCTCTGCTTTTTCCTGGGCTGCATTAACTGCATTTTTTGCTTCACCAAGGTCTCTATTCACTTCAGTTGCATTTATTTCTGTCTCATTAGCAGCCCTTTCTGCTCTTCTCATGTTTGCTTCTGCCACTTCTTGCGCCTTCTGGCACTCTCTTTTACAATTCTCTGTCCTTAATGCATTATTTGCTGTTTCATTTGCCTTTTGTGTAACATATGCATTATAATCAATTACCTCTTCATTGATTGTATTGATACTATCATGAATAGCATCTCTGACATCTTCCCCATACATGGCTTTTAAAATGTTACTTAAGAACCCAGAAATATTAGCCATACTGTCATCCTTTCTGTATTTCTACTGTCATAGGCTTTAACTCTGATATCTCTACCGCGGTCAAACGATGTTTGGTAGCAATATCGATAATTTCATATCCCTCATCTGCGTATCTTTTTGCATCTTCTGGATTCACATAAAATTGTGCTTCCTCATTTTTTGCTAGAAACAACATGTTTTCTTCCCTTTCTATCCTGTAACACAAAGACCATTAATAAATCTCAACGTTTTTGTTGTATAAGAATCTCCTGCCACTCCTGTTAATACAGTTACATCTGTACTTGTACATTTAGTCACATCTGCATCACTTGAAGGATTTTCCGCCACAAAAAGCATGGGTGTTTTTATACTCATTAATTGCTCTGCCCTTAATCTCATAGCTCTTCGTACATTTCCCTCACTAAGCCTTGTACTTCCTGCAAAGTCAAGTGAACCAACTTTTGTTTTTTGATAATATCCTAAAACCTCACCATTAACCAGCTTAATTGTACAACCATCTTTTTCCGATATTATAGTCACTCCCTGCAACGTTCCTGATGTAATCTTATCTGCACTCAACTCTCCTAGAATATTTGCTGTCTTTACCTGCAAATTCTCTGCTACAACATTTGTTGTCTTAATTGTATCTTCGGCAATTTCTGTTACCTGAGTTTTCGTTGGAATATCATCTGTTCCAGAAATATTTTCCCATGATATAGTGACAGAAGGCGCAAGTGTTATTCCTCGTTTATCCAACGTTATTAATACATTTCCGTTTTCATCACATACCTGTCCCACTCCTGCAACATTTTCTTCCCCACCAAGTTTTAATGTGCCTCCTTTGATTCGATCTGCGCGCATTGTTCCTACAGTAATAAAATCCGCCACAATAGCGCCGTCCATTGTTATTGCAAGGCCATATTCGCCATCATAACCAGTACTAGAATAGCCAAAACCATTCAGATTCCACCGCCATACTTTTCTTGCCTCATTAATGTCTTTTGAATCCATTATAAGCAATTCACATGGATTACCTTCATCGTCCATTTTCAGAACTATATATCCGTTAGTTGCTATCTTTATCAGTTTTGATGCATTATCCTTTGCAGCTTGAAGCATATCACTTTTATGTGGTATTTTCTGTGTTATGTTCTTTTCTGTAACTGCTTGCTGTCGTGTGTATGATTTTTGTGTTGTATTGCTCAAAACAATTGTGTTCCGTGAAAAATCAGACAGACAGGTTGTTTTTTCTTGTACTGGAAACCATGCATCCATTCCATAAGGTTCCGCCCTCGCGTGAATATAATCCCCTAATTCAAAAGATTGTATATCTTTATCAAGCAATGATAAGTCAACTGCATTTAAACTAAGTGTCATATTTGCAAACTGTTTGTCTGTCAACCATTCCTGTGCCTTCTTAATTAGATTTTCTGGAAGTGTCACATCCTGAAAATCTACTACCTTTTTAATCCAACCAAACCTTTTTACTGCTGCATCATTATAAATATAGTCCTTCCCACCATTAACAGACTCGATTGTTAAATATACTGTAAGACCTTCTATGGGGCTTTCATCCAACTGGTGTCCTCTGGGTAACACTGCTGTTGCAATTTCATCTGTAGTTGTACTTTCTGTATAGTCCAGTAGATTCTCTCCAAATTCAATTGCCTGTCCACAATTTTTGCCATAGTCTTTTAACGTAACCACATCTAATATATTTCTACTGCCAATGCGCCTTACCCTCAGATATCCCTCAAGTCCATCACATATCTTTTCCCTTAATGCAGTCAAAGTATCTTCATAATTGGTATATCTGTATAAACTATCATTTGGATCGTGAACAGTAACAACACCAACTTCAAAACGCTTTCTCTCCTCCACCTGTGCATTGTGATTCTCAATAAGTTCTGTAATAAAATTATATGGTGTAATATTCTGAAATTTCTTTTGAGGTTGTATAGAATCAGCCAGAAAAGACAATATTCCAACTGCATACACTCGTTTTTCCTGTCTAAAATTAACAGATGTTTCCTTCACTACACCATAAAATATTTCTTTATTATCTTTTAGCACCTGTATCATAGAAACACACTCAAATATTTGATTATACAGCGGATTGCCTGGTGGAACCTTAAACTCTATGTACCCTGAATCATTCAAAGCCTCTGTTAAAGTTGGTGATAGAATGACACACTCCCTATCTCCTGGGTACCAAAGCGTTTTTCCATCCATCAATATTTCATACATCACAAACTCCCTCCCCTATAGTCAATTACAACTGTTCCCTTGCCTTGAAACACAAGCGTTACATCATCTGCCCCGCATACCTTTAACTTTGGAAAACGATTACGTCCATTAATCAGTGAAAATCTGTTTTGACCATCTGATACAGTAAACTCAATTGATGCAATATTTGACACAATAAATACTGGTACAGTAAGCATTGTTCCTTTGGGAACCACTTGGCTGTATTGCCCATTTACAGCCAAGGTTCCAATTGTGCGTATCACACCATGCTCAAAACTAAACGAATCCCACAACCATTTTTCTGCTGATGACTGTAAGTCATATTTATAAGGTTCTGCTTTAGGTATATTCAATTGCAGTGTTCCCAACTCTCTTACGCGGTCAAACCCTTCAATATACACCCTGCCTATCCAATAATGGTCAATATCATTGTCAAAAATAATTTTGCACTCACGCCCATGTACTTTATTTCTTAAATCAGAAATAATATGATCCCATTCCATACGAGGTTTTAGACTACCAAACATCACACTTATCGCCCTTGATTTGTATACTGGTTCACCAGTTAATGCTTCTGACATATCAAGAAAAGCATTTGTTCCAGGAACATCTATATAATATGTTTCCTGTTCTGGCTCACCAATATAGTTATTGTTCCCTACTGCCATTCCCCAATCCTTTAGAGTATGGAAAACAACACCTGTCGCTATAACTTCTATTTTCAATCCGTTTGATAGTACATTCATTAGCGCCCCTTCTCCCGCATATCAATCCGCTGAAATTCTCTATTCAGCTTTGGTCCAAAAGCACCTATTGTTTCTCCTGTATCAAGCACAATATCTTTGCTTTCTGCCAAATAAGGAAGATATTGTTTTATTACTGCAAGCATCTCTGACATTCCGTTTCCACTGTCATTCTGTTCATTAGCTTGTCCTATAAGCGACACATTTCCATGTATAGACATATTTTTAGATAATTCATTGACCGCATCTGTAACAAGCCTCTGATTGTTTTTGATTCCCTGTGCCAGCCCCTTCATAAAATCTGGCATCCATGTTTCATAATCCCGCAGAGGTCCTTCATCGGGGCGAGAAAAATGCAAAAATCCACGTATCTTGTTTGCAATCTCTCGTACAGGCTCCAAAACTGCATTTATTTTCTGTTTGATTCCGTTTATAAGACCAACAACAAAATCCCTTCCCCATTGAATGGCTTTACTTGGAAGAGAAGTTATAAATTCAATCGCCTCCTGAAATCCCTCTCTAACATTAGGGGCAAGATTTCCTAATGCAGCTCGTACTCCTGCAACTAGATTATTCCATGTAGCAGTTGTAGACTGTCTAACCCCATTCCATATTTCGCTAATTTTGTTTTTCAGATTTCCAATATGCTCTGAAATACTACTTCCCATTCTTTGTACAATAGAACCTATACTTGTTTTAATACTTCCCCACACTGACGTGGAAGACTCCTTAATTGTATTCCAAGTACTCTCTGTCTTTGTCTTTAAGCTCTGCCATGTTGATGTCAAAAAGTCCTCCACTTTTCCCCATACATTCTGGGCTGTTGACTTAATGTCTTCCCATGTTGATTTAAAAAAATCTTTCACTCCATTCCAAATTGACTGCGCTGTTGATTTAATTCCATTCCAAATAGAAACAAAAAATCCTTTAATGCCATTCCAGATTGATTGTGCTGTTGTCTTAATGCCATTCCAGATTGATGCAAAAAAATCCTTAATGCCATTCCAGATTGACTGTGCTAGTGATTTAATCCCGTTCCAGATTGATGCAAAGAAATCCTTAATACCATTCCAAATTGACTGCGCTGCTGACTTAATTCCTTCCCATGCTGAAACAAAGAAATCTTTAATGCCTTCCCACACAGCTTTTGCTGTCTCCTTAATACCTTCCCACAAATCGATCCAAAACTGTCGAAACTCCTCACTGGTGTTCCAGAAGTATACAAAAGCTGCAACAAGTGCTGTAATTCCAGCAATAATTAACGCAATCGGATTTGCAATCAACGCAGCACTAAATGCTTTCACCGCTGTCGTTACCACTGTTATTGCTGTTTTTACTCCTTTTAATGCCGTAACAATCCCTGGAATAATCGTCATAACCTGTCCAATCGACCATACGATCTTTCCAATAATCACCAATGCTGGCCCCAATGCTGCAACAATTACACCAATGACTACTATAATTGTCTTCATTTTCGGGCTTAAACCATTAAACCAGTCTATTAGATTCCCAACAATTTCCGTTACTTTACGAATCGCCGGCATTAAAATATTTCCAAATGCAATTGCAAGTTCTGATAGTTTACTCTTTAAAGTAGTAATTTGCCCATTGAGATTGTCTTGCATAATTGTTGCCATATTCTCTGCTGCACCATCACAATTCTCAATAGCACCACGTAATTTGTTTATATCTTCAGGAGCTGCATTCATTGCAGCAAGAAACCCACTAACAGCATTCTTTCCCACTAATGCTTCTGCATTAGCCGCCTGTTCCGATTCGGACATTTTTGAAAAGGCAAATCGACATTCTTTTAAAATCTGACCTAGATCTTTCATCTTTCCATTAGAATCCTTGGTCTTAATTGTCAAATTCCCAATTTCTTTCCCCGAAAGTTCAACATCTTCTGCGAGAGCCAACATTACTTTTCTCATAGCAGTTCCAGACATCGAACCTTTAACACTGGCATTTGACATTAATCCAATTGCTTCCGTTGTATCTTCCAATGAAAAACCTAATGCACCAGCGACAGAAGAACAATATTTAAAACCTTCCCCCATTAAACTAACATCTGTATTTGCGTTGGCCATAGCTGCTGCCATTACATCAGATACATGTATCGCATTCTTTACCCCATTTGTTGACTCATTTACCTTTATTCCAAACGCGGTCATCGCATCTGTCAAAATATCCGATGTTGTCGCCAAATCTTCTCCTGATGCAGCAGCGAGATTCATAACACCATCGATCCCATCAAGCATATGTCCCGTTTTCCATCCAGCCATTGCCATATAATTCATGGCTTCGGCTGCCTCTGATGCAGAAAACTTTGTTTTCTTCCCCATTTCCCTTGCTTTATTGCTAAGTTTTTCTAAATCCTCTGCGGAAGCGCCTGATATTGCAGAAACTTTACTCATAGCAGAATCAAAATCAGCAGCAGCCTTTACAGCCTCAACGCCAAGATTAGCAACAGTCTTTGAAACAGGCATAATCTGCTGTCCCACACTCTCAATTGTAGCACCTACATTTTTTAAGTTTTCCCCTGTTTGTGATAGTCTTTCAAATGATTGCGCAGAATCGTCCACCTTTTCGTTTAATTTTTTCAACGCATCTTCTGATATTCCTGCTTGCTCTCCCAGCTCTCCTAGTGCATTCTCTGATGTATTCGCTTGTTTTTCCAATTCTTTTAATGTATTTTCAGTTGCTATAATTTCTCGCTGTAACGCATCATATTGATTTTGAGTGATTTCTCCCCTCGCAAGTGCCTGACTTGCCTGTTCACTTGCTTCTTTCATTGCCCACAGTTTTTCCTTAGTCTCACCAATCGCTACTGTCAGTAATCGTTGTTTCTGTGCTAATAGTTCGGTATTTGCAGGGTCAATTTTTAGCAGTCGCTCCACGTCCTTTAATGCAGACTGTGTAGTATTTATATTTTTATTGACATTAGATAGGGCTTTTTCAAGCCCTTGTGTGTCACCACCAATAGTAAGCGTTATTCCCTTAATCCTTCCATTTGACGCCATTTTTTCTCCTATAGATTATCTATATCCTCTTGCGTTGCAATCAACGGATATTCATATTCATCATTTCTCAACTCAATAAACATATCATTAATCATACCAATTGAAAGATACTCCATGTCAGAGACAGAAATACCGCACTGAACCGCCCTGAGCAAAAACAGCGCGGTATTCACTTCCCTATCTATCTTGCGTCCTTTTTTTTTGATACAGAAAACCCTCTATTGTTTAGATTCCAAAGTTCCAAAATCTCTGGCAAAATCTCATAAATATTAAATGTGTCAAATTGTTCTAACCATGTATCAATATCTTCAGGCTGTGAAGGGTCTCCATGCTTATTCATCAAATATGCAATATTCTCAAACATTTCCAAAGAATCGATTGGCAAACTGCTGCTCTCTTTATATTCTATTCCTTCACTTTCTGCTGCTATCCGTTCTGCTTCTTGCTTCTTTTCACTGGCTTCTATATTTTCTGCCAGCTTTTCCATATCTACAAAAATGTCTCTATTAAATCGCAAGCGATACATTCTTGGTATTGCTGCTGTACTTCTAAATTTGTATGACTTGCCTCCTATAATGATTTCCTTTGTCACGACGCGTTACCTCCTGGCGTGATTACTGGCAGGTATACTTCGTCATACCATGCTGCATATATCTGCTGCGGTGTGTCCTCTGTAGTCTTTGTGCGCACATTTCCATCTGGATTTGGTGCACATGTCAATGATATTTTGTCTGTAGTTGGTTCTTTCTTGTCCTCTGTAGTAGAAGATTCCGTTGATGGTCTCGTTGCCGTGCAGTTCAAGAACCAGAACCTTGTCGACTTTGCATCTCCATCAATATCAAATCCAATTGCAAACTCCTTTGTCTGTGCATTGGCATTTTCAACCATAACATTATTGCTATCTTTTTCCTCGCCTAAAACATCTATTCGGAACTGGTCAGGAATGAGAGCCATTTCCAGCTCTCCTTCATACCCACCGTTTGAAGAAGTCACATAATATACAATCCCGTCCGCATAAAACGGCGATAATTCCCCTTTGGCTTCAAAGCTTACCGATACTGCACCTGGTACTGGTATTGGTTTTGCATACCCTGTTCCGGTATCATCTTTTAATGCATAATGGACATTTTTTATATTAAATTTCACCTTGTTTTTCTTATTTGACATTCTTAGACCTCCAATTCATATATAACTTCATAGCAATTCTCCTCTTTAATCCCTGTCTCGGTTTTACTAAAATAAAACGCTTCCAACGCCTGTTCCACTTTTACTTCAGCCTCGATATCTTTGACCTGTGTGTATAATTCCACTTGAATATGTTGTGAAGAACTATACACTTTGCCATCTGCTTTAAAATTCCGTGAATATGGTGTTATATATGTAATATAGGGCATTGGTGGCACTTCCTTCTCTGGGAAGGAATGATATGCAACGGGAAAACCAGATTGTTCCAACACTTTTTTAAACGCTTCAAGTGACATCATTTTAATTTCACCTTTATCTTTCCCTCCAGCTTTCTTTCAAGCTTTTCATCAACAGGGCGAATATGAGGCTTTCCCTCCACACGCCCGCCATTCTTTTTGGCATGTCCATACTCAAGCAAGTGTGTCAATTGCGGTTTTGTTGAATTATAAACTACTGTTCTAATATCTGAACTAGATTCATATGCTACTTTATGTTTCCAACCTTTTTTATACTCTCCAGTGTTTTTAGGTGCATTTTCTCTGATTTCTGCCGCTGTCTCTTTTGCTGTCTCTTTTATAGTTTCTTTTAATGCATCCGAAACTTCATCACTGTATGCATAAAGTTCATCCATAATTGCCTTTGCTAGATCATCTACCTTTACAGACATGTTATTCCCGCCTTCCTAAGTACCTGCTTGTTTATGCAAATACAGTTCTATTTCATCTGAATCGAATTTGTGATATGTTCTGTATATCCCATATCGCATATTTTCATATTCAATAACACTTTCCCCTGAATAATTTACTGCTGCTGTTGTCAACATAATCCTAGGGTTCATTCCATTCTGCCCAGCCTTAAAATATTCAGTACGTGTCAGTGCTCTTTCTGAAACATATATTTTTCTTTTTTCTTCAGAAGAAATGTTCTGCCCTATTTTATCTGTCTTGTATTTCATCTTTATTAGATATGCCACACCATCCATCATCTGTTTCCTGCCTTCTGTTGAATTAGTCGATTATTAAGCATACAACGAAGCATTCTGGGCATATCAGCCTTTCCGTCTTTGCGACTGCGATACAGATATGCCGCATACAACTCTATTAGCATCCCATCCCGATCCGACTCTGTACTCAGTGTGATTCCCTCATCAGCGATGGACTCTCTCGCCAAGTGAATCATATCCATAAGATAGGCATCATAAACATCTACACTTATTTGCAAATCCGGCCGCAATATTTCAAGAATATTCTCATCAGTCATGATACCTCCTCTTTCTTTTACTCACTAACGTCACTACCACCTGCAGTAACAATATCATTCTGCTTATCAGGTGCAAAAGCTATCGTTGTTGTCGGTACCACATTACCAATATTGGTAAGTGCAAATGCCTCTGCAATCACTGGTTTTCCATCATACCGCGCAGTTCCTTTAAACACTGTCTGATCTTCAAGAAATCTTGTGTGTTCGCTCGTTGCCAGTTCTGTTCCTGCTCGTTCAACAAGTAAATACATATCAGCATAGCCAAAGATAATATCACCATCTGGAATACAATTAAGTTCCACAATATCACCGCCAATAACAGGCATTATCATATTCATACCTGCTACAATCGCCGCAGTTGCATTTTTATCCATGCTTTGAATTATAAGGTCTGTATGGGTATTCTTATTCATAATCCATATCAATCCTGTTTCACTGTAATCGTTTGTAATACTCTTTGTTTTTCCTAGAATTTCCTGAAACAGTTTAAGCCCAACAGCACCAGTGCCTTTTGTAATATTACTTGTACTTAAATCCACCCACTTTCTTGATGTAGCTGGATAGTCACTTGGTTCTGTTTTCTGTGCTAGTCTGGTAACAATTCCCAAAGGCATCTTTGTGCCTGTTCCATAGACAATTGCTTTGTCCAGTGCCTTTCCAATTGCCTTTCCAAGCGCATTGATAATCTCTGATACCAGATTGACATCATTATCCTCAATGATAGCATTATGTACTGCAAAATAGCCGCCTACTTTAAATCCGTCCACCTCTGTGTCATTAAAGCTTAAATCAAGCTCATTTAAACTTGCACACATCTCTGTCCAGATACCTTCTGGAATCACTCCCATAATGCGCTGACGCGCCTTTCCTGTAACTGGTCTGACCGTAACATATTTCAATAGTTTTGATGTCTCTTCTACTTTTGTCTTTAACAGCTCCAACATAACCTCTGGAATTACAAGTCCAACATTTGTAATTCCACGCTTTTCTTTAATTGCCGTCCTTACAGTACTGACAAAATTTTTAATCTCCTCTCTCGCAAAAAATGCCTCCCTCTCCTGAATGGAAAGTCCATAAAATTTTGCTCGCTTTGACATAACTGGTACTCCCTCCCGCTCATTTTTTACTTCTGTCTGCTGTTCTTTCATTTGCACTTCCAATTTAGAAGTCCGCTTTTCCTCTTCTTTTAGTTCTGCTTCCAGACGTTCAAGTTCCTTTTCAAGTTTCCCTGTCTCCTCCTCATGCTCTTTCTTTTCCGACTCAAATTGTTCAACCTCCCCCTCAACAACAGTTTTTTCCTCATCTGTCTCAGCTTCATTGATTGCAGTTTCAAGTTCTGCTTCCCTTGTCTGAAAATCATTTTCTTTTTTTCTCAGTTCTTCCAGCGCTTTCTTACTCATATCAATTTTTTTCCGCAACATCAGTGCTCTTAATGCCATTATTATTATCTCCTTTCAGTTTTGTCCGCATGGACATTTTCCACGCCTCATTTTTTCTCTGTATAATCTGTTCAAAATCCTGCCTGCGTGCAGAAATATTTGTCTCTGTATATGCAGGGAATGTACATACAGTTACTTCATACAATTTTACACTTTTAATTGTCCAGTGGATTGTACCATCTTCACGAAAATCAGTTTCTTCCTCAGTAATGTCAAAACCAAAAGAACACTGGTCTACGTCTCCACGTTTTACACGTTCATACAAATTCATTGCATCTGTATCATTTTGATTTATTCTGACCTTGCCCCATAAACCATGAGAATCCTCTCGCAGCTCCAATGTACCAGCTTTGTTTCTTCCCAATACAAGGCGTGTTTCATGGTCAATTAATGCCCTGATATCATCACCAAGCGTATTTGCAAAGGCTCCCTGTGCAATAGATTCTGTAGCACCTTTCCACAATTCATAGTTGCTGTTAAAAACCGCAAAATATCCTTCTATGTACAAGTCGCCACCTTCGTCTCTTGTGGTAAACTCAGATTCCCTACTTCTTGTCTGTATTTGTGTCCTTTCCATTCTTATCCCCTCCTCCCTGCTTTAATTTCAACTGATCTCCTATTTTGTCTATTGGAATAAAATTTTCAAGAATAACAAGGTTATCTAAGCCTTCCATAGGTCCCATAGACAACTTGTCCCTAACTTCATTCCCAGTCACAATTCCACGCACATATAAATTACTAAACACATTTGCTGTAGTCTTTAAGTCATATGAATAAAGACTCGCAATATTAAATTTCCAATACCATTGTGGCGATACCAGTAACTTGCGCGTCAATTCCTGCTCAATAAGCAGCGCAATGGAACGAATTGTTGAATTTATAAAGTTATCCCATTCTTTCGCGTCAAAACCACCTATCCCCAACACAAATGCAGGTACTCCAAGAATTGCCGCCACAGTCCGTTTGTCAAGTTCCACTGTATCTTTAATGGCAAGGTCCGAGAGAGAAAGCGGCTTAATTTGTTCCACCTCAAACATATCCGCTGGGATTAACCACGGTTCACCAGTCTCATTTGTTGCAAGATATTCTTCTGCAAGTCTGTGTCGCCCATTTGGACTGCTAAATTCATCTGCCATACCATCAACTTTTACGATAACAGAAGGGCGCCACTTACTCTCCATAAATGCCTTTTGTGTCGCTGCTGCCTGTTTTAGATTGTTTGCCACATCCTTAACTGCTGCCGTAATCCCCATTCCCTTCCACGGTCTATCTGGATCTGGATTAAGGACAAAATGAAGAACATCAGAAGGTCCATATGGAATCCCATTAATATAGATATTGTATTGATAGCCATCTGGTATAAAAGAAACATTTGCCGGACTGATTGGAATCATATCGTCAAGCATTCCATCCTTTGTCAATGGAACTACCACACTGTTGCCATGTCCATATAGAAGTAAGTTCATAACAATTGCTTCCATCCATGTTTTACGGGTCATATAACCATTAGGGGTAATATCCACCTGCCTGCTCAGAGCATTTATAATCCGCTCATCACCTTTTTCCGTATTACTCATCAAATAAATAGTCATGCTGGATATCAGATCTGCAATTTTACGACATCCAGTTAAAATTTCAGGATTCCGGTCAAGACGGGTATATCCTTGCGTACATATAATGTTGTACGCATCTTCTGAAATAAGGAAACCTATAGATTTGTGTGTCTCACTTCTCACTCTTAGTTTTGATCTTTTCTTTTTATTCCTCACCTTTTTCTCCCCACCAGTTTTGCGATTTCTGCTTCTTTTCCAAATCTTCAAGGTATCTTACGGCTGCAAAAACAGAACAGTCAAAGATATCAATTCGCATTTCTGGCTGTATTTTTTCATACTGAATCATGTCATCTGTCTTCTCAATTGCTGCGACATTTTCTACACAATATTCATATGCACCCGAATGCATATAATAAAGAGTGCCATTTTTGATACTCTTCTCAATGTAGCGGAATCCCTCTGACTTTTTATAAAAATACTGTGGCTGATCAATTATCTTAAAATGTGCTCGCTTCATTCCTACAAAATATTCGCGGCTGAATTTTCTATCATGCCCAACTTGTTTGATTCTAAATCCCATGTCACGCATTTTCACAAACCAATTTACCACGTCCGCATAATTTACAGTTGGACTGTTGCACATGGTAAGCCATCCGTTATCTTTCCATTCAAACAATGGAATATTATCTTCATCTGCCTTTTTGTGTGCTGCTACTATAGGAAAAAACGCATGTGTTATAATTATATCAATTCCTTTATAATTACCTAGGAGGCATGATGCTGTTAAGTCATGCAATTTCGACATATCGGCTCCTCCATACCAATCTATGAGCGGTCTCGGAAACTCTTTAAGCCCGAATTTCCGCTCTTTTTTCATGTTC
>ERZ778503.331-NODE-331-length-40032-cov-9.392050_pt1 | contig 40032 bp, 43 predicted proteins | sample MGYA00510047_ERZ778503 | MGnify/ENA primary metagenome ERZ778503 (study PRJEB29527, sample SAMN07138965) | mouse gut metagenome | material: feces | host: mouse | place: China:Nanjing | collected 2016-01-25 ... | reverse complement strand
TTTGTTATGCCCTATAACATTTTTTCAATTCTAATTTTAAACAGTTTCTTAGAATCAAACGAGAGCAGCTACCATTTACTTTCCAGAATTATATCAGTGATCATTATATGCCTTATTACGGCAATACAATTTTGGATAATGTCAATCCGGAATATATGATTTATGATCCTCGAAGCAGGGAGCATAGATACTACTATTCAATAGGCATCCCCTTGAATAAACGCTGTTTCAACAAGCTCCGAAAGAAATACTGGAAGTATGAAAAAAGTCTTGTGACAATCAATTACACAAAAGGAACTATAAATATTCAAGAATATAACAAAAGCTCAAATCTATGATACATAAAATAATAAATGCTTTTCCTCTAATAAACATTATATCTGAGGAAAGACTGGCGAAAATCATAAATGAAGCCCTCAAAATCAAACTCTTCGTACCAAGTTCAGATTTCATCTTATCTGAGGTTTCAAAGATTTATACTAAGCCACAGACTATTGATTATAGCGATGGCTCCGATTTTTGCAACTGGCTTGATTGGCGCAGTGCAGTAAACAAATGGTCGCGCAATCATTATCTGCCAGTCTGGAAACAGACGAATGGTGCTGTTCGCAGTATTTCACAGGCTTGTGAATTGTGTGCTGATGTCTGGATGAATAAAATCTTCAATGTCTCATTACAAGACAATGGTGCATGGGATGAAGGAGAATCTGGACTAATGATGAATGCTTTTGGTAGTATGTTAAAAACCAAAGCAATGCAAGATATTCCCCAAGAGATAAAGGATAAAGTCAAATCTGGGATAATCCAATATTATCAGGATTTCACACACAGATATGGTCTGAGTTGCGATTATGACCCGTGCACTAATTTATATCATATACTACGAAATGCAGGAATCTCCAGAAGCGATATCAAACATATTTGCCCCTGGAAAACATCTATCAGGATTGTGGCGGAAGATAACTCTGTCTTGGTACATACATATCAAAATGATGAATACATCTAAGATTTTCTAAGAAATTACAAGATGGAAACTGAGATAAAAATCACAGAAGAAAAGGCGTATGATTATGCTCGACCAGCAGCCAAAACGCTATATCGACAAGGGTTCATTAAAGAAACTTGGCTTGTAGAAATGCTGGCACAAGCGTTTTTAGCGGGAGCGGCCTGTGCTTCTACTGCTCATTGGGAACGTGTCGATGATAAATCTAATGTTCCACAAGGCCCTCAACTGCTATGTGCAAAAAAGAACCGATACGGCTGGTTTATGCACCTCTGTAGATATGATGGAGAGGATTTCTTCAATGAGCATTGTGACTCCTATCATCCAACACATTATATGGTAGTTCCCCCAATTATTCAAACTGAAAATGAGTAATTCCTCTCGTCAATTCCGAAAATATCCGCAAACTATTGTGATACGTTGTCCGTGCTGTCAGCAAGTGTATTATGCAATGCCTTGGTTTGATATAAATGGAGAAGCTGAATATCGCTGTAATTGTGGCTATCTGAATAAGATTAAACTTATTAAAAACGATACTACTCCCAATGATTGCAAAGGTTAAAGCGACTGGTGAAATTGTTGACGTTCATAATTCACCATTTTATCCAGATATTTGGTATGGGGCTGGCTTACCTTATGGAACGTCGGAACTTGAATTTATTTCAACTTCAAAAAATAAATGTCATCGCTTAGATTTTTTAACTCATTTTACCGATCAGGAATTAAAAGATGAGTTAAAACGTAGAGATAAAGAGCGTCAATCTCAATATCCCAGTAATCTCCATTGTCGTGATTGTAAGTATTGCAGAGAAGGTCGTACTTTCAAACACCATTTATGGACTACAACGGTTTGTTTTGCTAAACCTAAACCCAAAATGGGGTCTGAACGCTATTATGCAACCTCCTTATCTTGTAAGATTTGTGAAAAATTTGAACCAAAATGAGCAAACTGATTGCAATCTGGAAAATCCTATGGGCTCACCAGTATGCAGTATTCACTTTCAAAGAAGCTGCTCCTGACCCAACGTGGTTGACCGTACCCACATTTTCGTGGGTAGTATCAAAAAACTGGAGAGAAAATCATTTTTTCTGGTTTATCCGTGAGCGACTAACGAATATCGAGAAGTACAATGGAACATTGAACAAGTAAATTCATTAAGTATGGATACGATAAAATCTAACCTTGAACAAAAGGCGGCCGATTATGCCAATGTGTATCTTGGCCGTATAGAAGAGCATACCGATCACTTTGAGACATTAAAAAAGTTATTTCTTAAAGGGGCTGAAGAAGCCTTCAGTTTAGTATGCTCTTCACAAAATATTGAAGAAAAATCTGAAGTAGTCCATCAAATTCTTCAAGATAACTGGTATGTAGTGGTTAGCTTAGATCCAACCAAACGACAAGGCTGGTATCTGGGCGACATCCCGGATAACGAGACTGAAGCATACAAACTCTTCAGTGGAGTTTTAGACATAATAAATCGCACATATAAAACAAAATTTAATCGAGATTTAATCAAACTGAAAAATGACTCTAAAATAATATAATATGGCACAAAAATTCAAAGTCAAAAGCTGTGAACAAACTTGCTCTGCTTGTCCGAGTTAGTGGGATATCTTCACTACTGATGATCAATATATTTACGTCAGATACCGCTGGGGCGGCTTAACATTAACCTTTGATTTCGATGGCCCCAACGAAAAAATCATCTATGCTGAAAATATAGGAGGTGGTTTTGACGGCTGTATGTCAACAGAAGAGCTCAAACAACATACTAAAGATATACTGGATTGGAGTCTGGTGTAAAAAATAAATGTATGGCAGCAAAAGATTATGTATTTGTTGAAAGTGGATTAGGTACAATCTATCTCACAAAGAAAACTAAGACACCCAATCTGATGTCGCAAGACCGTAGAGTTGTGACAGATGATGAAATTATAGGTCTGTTTGAACACTACCTGAAAAGATGGTGCGAAGAAAACAACACTACTCATCTTGGCATAACTGATCAAAATGGCAATGAAATTTTCAGAGCAATCTTAACTAAAAACAACGATCAATGAAATTCGATGTTCGATTCATCCAGAAAAAGCCCAAGGCTCTGGAGTGGCTGTATCTATTAATTTTCGGAACTGGACTATTAATAGCTGTACCATTCGTAGCATTGGCTATTATATCAGAAATTATCTTCTATGCTGGAAAGGCGTGGATTCAATGGCTTTCCAACATACTTGATATAGAGTTCACATTATAAATAACCTCAAAACAAAAAGAACAATGACAAAAGCAGACATTGTAAACGAGATCGCCCAAAAGACCGGGCGTGAGAAGAAGGCTGTCACCGAGTGTGTAGAAGCCTTCATGGAAACAGTAACTGAAGAACTTGCTCGCGGTGGTCGTATCGAGCTTCGTGACTTCGGCAACTTCATGGTAAAAGAAAGAGCAGCAAAGGTGGGTCGCAATCCCGCCACTGGCACAGTCGTAAACATCGCTGCCCGAAAGATGCCGGTGTTCAAACCCAGCAAGTCTCTCAAAGACAAAGTTCAAAACTAAACTGAGAAGTAATGAAAAAGTTTGATTCAATCGTAGGAGTTTCAAAGGCTTTTGCACAGGAAGCTGTAAAAGCCAATCCTACCTACAAAGAAAGTGAAGAACAGATCATGTTTGCCGTGGATTATGGCCATGACAACGCTTGGTTACAGCTTGAAGTTATGGACTTCGGCGATGCCATCAAAGCTCTGAAACGAGGACTGGTGGTTCGCAGACGTGGCTGGGATTGTCTCAGTCTGGTAGTGTTCAAGCAAGTTCCAGCTCATATCACTGGTGAGATCATTCCAAAGATGCAATCTCTTCCTGATGCAGCCAAGAAATTTGTGATGGAACACGCAACATTCGTGGACTACACAGACCAGTGTCTAATCTACAATAAAGACACTGGAGAAGCAAATTCATGGACCCCAACCATCAGTGATGTGTTTGCTGAGGACTGGGTTGTTATCTCCGAACCCGAATGAAAATCCGCCTGACAAATCCCGCAATGCTCGATAAGGTACTCACAAAACTCGATAAGGATTGGCCTATTGGTAAAGAAAATCAGACTTTCCTGAAGTATTGTGTAGAACCTTTGAAAGAAAAGATTGCCAAAGGCCAGACGGTAATTCTTGAAGCTGAGTTAGGAAATATGGGAAACGGAGTCTGTTACATACTCTCATACTGGACTCTTGACGAGGTTCCCACTGATGAGGAATTTCTTAACAATGGAAACGAGTAAGGTTTTTCTCAGAGATATGAATACTGGGGAGGAACTTGAAATTCTCCCCGGTACTGTTGAAATATCTTGGACTGACAAAGATACTCATCCGATAGACATTCATCATTCATATAAATTTGAATGTAGTGTCAACGTATCTCTAATGAATGAGGTAGCAAAGGATTTGCTCTTTGATAGCCCAGGATATAAAACCGCTTGTCGGCTTACTGATGAGCTGAACGACTTGATTGAAGAGTATCACGCCCCTGGAACACCAAGGCGTGAGCGTCGAGCTATTAAACGTGAGTTTGATAAAATCTTCAAGATATTCCGCAAACACTGTCAGGTATATAAAATTGACTTTAAGTTTGTGAGACCAGAAAAGTAAGAATAGGGGCAGTCAATCAGTAGCTGCCCCTAATCTTTTTTAGAACTTCATAGCTGCCAATACTTTGTTACGGCTGGCAGTATCACCTTGATTGTTGTAGTAGATCTTCTCACAGTTCTCTATACTGGTGCCCATCATATTCGACACATATATGACCGGCACTCCCTTACTGATATAATGTGTTATCGCTGTGTGCCTGAAAGTGTAGGTATGCAGCGGAAACGAACAACCCAGCGCCTTGCCGACTTTTTTGAGCCAGTTGTTCAAATTCCCTATAAAGTGTTTTATATCCCCATTATTGGTGGTCTGAGTTTTTAACTTCTCCTTATTTCGGATGGGGAAAATGTACCCATCCTTTGCCAACCTTCTCCAACGGAGCATTATACGGTCAAGCTCTGTATTGATTGGAACAGAGCAAGGCACCGCCTGCTTCTCAGCAATCTTTCTTCGGTTGAACACAAAGTGACTGATCCCGCCTATTTTCTTGATGTCCGAATATCGGAGAGCGATCGCGTCACAAGCAGACTGGCCGGTGTAGAGAATGAAGAGGCAGAAATCCCGGTACAGCTCATTCAGAGGTGACTTGGAGATTGATGACAAATCCAGAGTGGTAAACTTCTTACATTGCTCTTCAGTCAGTGTGTGGAACTTCTGGGAGCTGGAGCTTGGTTTCTTGAACCAGTTGCATTTCTTGAAATCCTCAGCTTTCAGATACCCCTCCTTATCAGCTTTCATAATCAAAGAATGGAGTATCTTTGAGACATAGCACATTCCTGTGCCTTTACGCGCGCGCTCGACCCATTCAAACACGTTATTCACGAAAGTTGCATTAAGCTCCGTAATCAACAGTTTTGAGTATTTAATCTTTTTTGCCTTGCAGAACTCCTGAAGTCTTTTGTCACATTTCAGGTAGTTCTCAAAACTGCCCTTTCCAGAGCCGTCTGCGTGCTTGTTTTTGTTGAGCTGGTCAACTACATACTGGATAAATTCTGAGACCGTCAGGGCCTTTTGAGAGGGTTCTGTGGCCGTTTCCATAGCAGCTATCATACCAAACACGCTGCCAGTCCAGTTGATTGCCATTTCATCGTACCTCTGCCGGAACTGAACCAGCATGGCATTGTTCTCATCACTGAAGGGGCAGCTTGGGATAAAGAGCTGCTTCTTCTGATTCCAGTGTTTCTTTTGGATGGCTCCTTTCAGCATTTTGGTGACGTTGATAAACTTTGTCTCGCCATCCTGATAGAGCCTCAATCTTAGTTGGAACCCTTTGGTCCCGAACATCTGATAGTTGATTGTAATCATTACGTTGCTTTAATCAGTTAATGTTGGCGCATTGTCTGTCACAAAATATGCACATCATTGACTGACCCAAGCCACTACACTGCAAAAATACCCCAAAGTGTACAGGGTATTGACAGAACTTAGAGTGGGCTAACTCTAAGATAATCAGCTATAAAAAGAGAAACTCAGTAAACACTTAGTGTACAGTGTAAACTGAGTTTCATCAATCTCGTGGTGCCACCAGGAATCGAACCGGGGACACAAGGATTTTCAGTCCTTTGCTCTCAAGACCTCCAAAAGCTGTCGCTTTCGGAGGCAACCAACTGAGCTATGGCGCTTTATCCTCTCAAAGAGTTGTGCTAATTCCCTATTTAATCTCTGCGGTTTAACTCACGGTTTAACTTGTGGATATTCCGAGATTGGGGTTGTCAATACGTTAATTATCTCAATGTAAAGTTAGTGATTTTTGTTGAGGTGTACAACCTCTTGATGTTAATAATGCGAGATAGCACACTTTTAATCAGACGTTTGTGAATCTTCGTTATCAGTGGATATTCCGTATTCTGAAATTATCTGTTCCACATCATTTTTAAGATTGGGAATGTGTCGTATGACCAAACTCCACAGAAATTCAGGTTTGACAGAATCGTAGCCGTGTATTATTCGATTACGAGTGTCTATTATGGCTCTTGCGTTTGGCAATGGAAAATCACGCTGAATTTTTAGTATTCTGTTTATCGCTTCTCCCATTATTTCAGCTTTTCTCTCAACCGCACTTCTGCGTAGATAGTCTTTCTCAAAAACATCATATCGCATAGGGTAATCAATAAAGTAGCTTTCCACTTCTTCGATTGCCCTCTTGACATCGTAAAGATAGACGGCTATAAATTCATCCATATATCATTTGCTTTTTCTTGTCAACCGAAGCCTTAAAAAGAGGGTTGAGGTTGCTCCCGTATTCGATTAGGTCCACGGTGCGGTTAAACAAGCGTTCCAATGCATCACGGAGGTCAAAATAGTTCCCAACGTAATCAAATGTTTCATGGTCTATTGGCTCAAAGTCCACAAGCAAGTCCACATCGCTCTGGTCGTTGAATCTATCGGTAAGGATAGAACCAAAGACAGCCAGCGACTTGACCTTATGCTTCTTGCACAAGTCTATTATGCGTTGGAGATTAAGCTCAATCAGTTTCATATCTGCAAATATAGGCATTTTCTTTGAGATATAAACGCTTGACTATCAGAAATCGTTGAAAAACGGTTGTTTTGCTTATTCTCAATAGACGGTACATTTTCTGAATCCACCCTATAAAACTGAAAATTATTGAAAAATACACTCAATCGGATAATTCAAATAACTCAATATTTTGAGGATTAACTTGAATTAGGGCATCATTAGTATCCTCCAAAAATTTTAGTGGACACTAATGATTCCGTATGCCAAAAATCAGGATTGCTCCATATTCATAAAGACACAATGTATCGCGGGACAACTCCACCACATATTTTTGATTCTGTGGAAAACCGTTCTTAATTTCAACGTCAGTGTAATAGCCATATAGTGTCAGAATATTGGTTGTGGTGTCAAATTGATAATGTCCTTGTCGTACTGTATTCTCCATTTCAGGAGAATCATAATCTTTGACTCTCACTACTGAATATTTACCCTTGTTAGTTAACGTTAGATTGTCTATTGGGTCATAAAGATGGCCAGAGAGCGTCCAAGAGCCCAACAGACTATCCACAGATATGCCGAGTTTTACGGCATTTCTATAACTCAGCCATTCAACATATAATTGTTTGTTGGTAATATCATTGTCAGGTTGTGGTTTTGTGACACAAGCGACTGAAAACAATGCGAATATGAAGCATACCAACTTTTTCATTTTGATTTATTTTGAGAAGTACATTTTTGAAATTCTCCCTCTAAAGAGAAAAATTTTCAAAAAATGTACCGTGTTATTTTAAGTCGTTTCCTGAAAATGAAATTGTATAAAGTTCTTTGCCGTACTGATTCTTAAAGATATAGTTGAGTTTGTAACCATGTGAGATTATCTCGTTTATAAAGGGTTGAAATGAAGCCTTAAATCCAGAGCTATTCATTGCTTGTTTTTGAGCATCAACTGTTTCAGAGGTTATCAGACTTTCATCAATATCTATGGTATATTGATATTCATAGTTCGCTGATTTATCATCAACATATCCTCCAACCCAGTTCAATCCATATCCCATTTCAATAGGGAGTGAAGCACTCTCTATCTGTTGGCGCATTAGTTCTAAAAAGCCACCACTATATAATTCACCTGCGTTGATTTTCTTTCTTAATTCTACAATCTCATTATATGGAATCTGCCCCTCTTTTACTTTGTCATTTTGGGAATGGTATCTAAAGCCATATCCCACCTTGTACTTATCTATAAGAGAAGAAAAAGAGCTTGAAGAAAGAGAGGTGACTATTGTCGCTTTTGAGTTTTCATCAAAACCGTTTATCCACATATTGTCATTTACTTCATCTGCAACCTCAAAGTCATAAACAATAAGCCATTTATCATCATCAAGAAAAATATCCGTCATTTTGATTCCAAGGGCATAGTCCATAGGTAGATTCATATTGGATTTTGCATCTTTGATTATCTCTTTTAACTCAGCTTTTGTTGAATTGCCAGAGCAGCTTGCACAGAGCATTAAGCTCAGTGTTACGAAAAGTATGTTTCTAAGTTTATCCATATCAATGTTTTTCTTAAATATACTATTTATTTGCGAGATAGACAATTTTTGTAAACTATGCAAAATAGGATTACTTTTTACGAACATAAATATAGGTAGGTTGTAAACCGTCACCATATTGAGCTTCTATTTCTTGACCGTTTTCTGATGTATGAAATATATACTCTGATAATCTTACCATAAGCGTGTCTTTTGTTATATTGAGAATCTTGTAGCGTTCCTCATAAAAACCATGATGAAATAGAATCAGAGAATCAGGTTCTATATATTCGTAATTCCAAGCTACACCCTCTTGATTAGAGTTATAGTATTCTCCGTTCCAATCAAATGTCAATGTGTGACCATTGTAGCCGTCCTCGCTATCAACTTTTTCCCATTCGCCATACAATACTGATTCAGGTTTATGCTCATGGTAGCATGAACGGCATAGCATCGTCAGCAATCCAACGATAACAAATGCTCCAACGATTGTACATAACCAATGGAATATATTTATTAGTCGATAGGCAATATTCATAACATAAAGCGTAGAGGGAACTGCGAAAGTACAGATGTTATCTGAGAATTAACGCCATTTCTTTGTAGGTAGTTAATATATTCATATATGGTGAGTTCTGTTATCTTGGGTAAGTTGTGGTTCATGTAATCTACCACCTTATCAACTACCTTTTGGGTCGCACTAAGGTTTTGACCAATAAACCTATCTATCAAATTACCATTTGCAGAAAATCTATATGATTGTGCGATTGGATAATTGATACTGTTGACATATCTTCGTGCCATATTTCGATATGTTTCCATATCTTTCAGTGATACCTTTGTTGGGTATAATCCACTCCGTATCACAAACTCTTGAACTTGATTTGGAATCTTCTCGCACCAAAAAACTAAATCAGGTTTTGTGGGTGGGGTAAAAAATGCTTCAACTGAAACATCTTTGAAGAATCCAATTCGTTTCTCCAATCGTACATTCCACCCATTATAGGAGAATGTAATTGGGAATGTATAGTTCCTTACTGTAACTTTTATGCTCATGACAGCTTTTTGTTGAACCCAAGTATGGATAACATTAAATTATACATCATGTCGTTCTTATCGCCTCCATTATAGTAGGCATAATCAACCGCTTGTTTTATGAATGTCTTATCTGTTACTGAAACAGTCTTCAATGTATTCAATATATGCAATCCAACCGAATTTATCATTGCTTCTACTGCATGGAGATTCCTTTGGTATTTGTCGTATGAGTATTCTAATATCTCAATAATATTAGCCAATACAGCGTCAACATTTACTGATTCTTCATCAATAAACGTAGTCGCAAATGAAACTACAATGGCTTTTTCTAAATCGCTAAGCTCACAATGTAATTCGTATGTCATTCCTACATTTTCGCGTTCCTCATCCTCCATTGAAACAGTTACATTATTGCACAAAAAAGGTGTGAGGATTGTATCTTGTTCTATCCAATCATCAGGCTCTCGCATTGCCTATTCCACGGATAAAACAATAGCCCCACACCGATTTTGCTATATAATCTACCGTTGACGGCAGGGTATAAGCAATCAGTGCAGGTGCTATTGCCAACCTTATCTTCGTGGAATTTCAAATTTGCGAGATTTGATGATTGAAGATAAAATTTCAATAACACCTTTCGTTATTTATGTTGATTCAAACAAGCCAACTCTTCGGCTCTGTGAATCAGGTGCAAAGATAAGAAAAAATGTTATTGGTGGGGCTATCCATGCCTATGTTTTTAAGCATGGAAAAAGAATCAGGACACCTGAAACAAAGTGTTCAGATGCCCTGAGTTAAGGACTTTCAGCTAATTATGCTTGTGATTAGCAACCATATAAGCCAAATAACAACGATTATAATCGGATTGATGCAGAACAGTATAAGTCCCACAACAATACAGACCGCAAGCACACCCCTTTCTGATGCGACATCTTTATGATTCTGATTCATTGCATAAATAATAAGGGGACACCGCAATTAAGAGTGTCCCCCCATGTTTCACATTTAGTTGATAAACCACGAATAACGGTCGTCGCCATGCAGGGCGGCGTTGATGCCTTGTGCCACTTCCGTAGCATTGAAAGAACGGTCGAGAAAGCTATCTATGTAGCTACTCTTGTTTGCTCCGGTCAGGAGATTGTAGAACTTCCACATATCAATGTCAGAGCCATAAGAGCCAAAATCAGGGTCGCTGATATAGGCTTTTGCCACTGAATTGATTTGCGTGTCAGTTATCAGCAACGGTGGAATGTTGCGTTGCATCTTCTGTGGCAGAGCCTGATACAGTCGCATTTTTCCAAGTATCTGACAAAACTGATGTTCAGACATTGTTGTGTTGCCAAGTGTCTGCATTAGATGTAGATGTTTGGCAGGGTTGTAGCGGTTGAGCATCTCCAACACCCGCAGATAGAGGTCAGAAGTGTTTGAAACTTCTAACTGTTCCACGAATCCGTCAGAGGAAACACAGAGGTTGCAACACACGAGGTTTTTGAAGCCCACAAAGATTTTGAAACGCTCCACCGACTTTTTAGAGTAGAGGTTCATGTGGTTGTAGGCACGTACACCGCCAACAGTCAGTGTGAGCTTGTTTCCCTCTACCGTTTCATGGATAGTGGGGATTTCGATGCAAAACATCATACGCTCATAGTAAATCGTTTTGTCTGATTCCAAGAGCTGATTTGCAGGCTTGTGTATCGCTTGTGGTATTCTACCCTTGATTATGTGCGACACACGGATTTCAGGCTTTTCGATTGTTTCACCGTTGTAGAACGTGCTGACTGCTTCTGCTACCGTTTCAACAAATGCGGTATGGCTAATAGTTAGCTCATTATCCTTGCTGAATACGGGAACTATACAGTCGTTTTTGAGGTGTGACAGTTCAACCGCTTTAGTGTTTGCTTCGATAAACGGAAGTGTCTTTTTCACGTTTTGCGGAATGTCTGTTATTACCTCCGCGTCTGTTGCATAACTGTTGAGCCAACTTCTATGTGGCACAACCGCAGGTAAAATCATTTGATTTTCCATAATTGATTTATTTAATGGTTTATTAAATAGATTGTTTTTCTTTTATTTCAATTATGGAGGGGGGACTAAAATATGTAGTAGAGCTGTGTGTATAGCACACTATGTAGATTTTAAGGTAGGATATTTCTAAGAAAATAAAGCAGATATGGATAGGTGCTATTAATATTTAGATATGGATATAAAATTGCAGACCGCTATTTTCAATGAAATAGCAGCCATAAGAAATTGAATCTGTATGGCAGTCGATTTGTAGGCATTTTCTTATGGGGTGTATTTTTCAGAAAAATCAGGTATTATATGAGTGTGGTCTATTTTCTACCTTTTTGGACTGAAACGCACTAATTTATAGTTTGCGCCGTGGACTTTGGTTTCAAAGTAATCCTTTATCGTGTCTTGTGTCACTTTGTAGTCTATATCGAACTTGTAATATATGTTTTTCAGGCGTTGTTTTATCTCATCTTTAGCGATATATACCTCTGTTTCAAATTCGGTTTCTATTGCTTTCAGTACGTCAGGTGAGAATCGCAATTCTTCTGCTTGCTCTTTGTCATGTTGCTTGACAGCCTTGTTCATCTGACCTTTCAGGTATTTGGCTTTTTCGATACCAACTATTCCTATTTTGTCAAACACAAATGCGATGTATTTGTATTCAGCATACCCTTTAAGCGGTTTAATATATTCTTCCCTGCGCTTGTCATCTAACAGTCCGTTTTCGTAGTCTATTCTGATTCTTTCTAAGCACTCTGCAATCAACTTCATTCTTTCTTTTTCACTTTTTGTATCGCTGATTATCATGTAGTCGTCTTGACCGACTGTCGTAATAGCATTTACAACATTGATATTGAAATGCTGTGTTGTTTGATAAGCCGTAATCAGATTTTGCATTGACTGATAGTAGCCTTTAACTCTTTCCTCGTTGTGGTAGTTATCAATGGCGAAGTAGTTGATTTCTCCTTCCTCATCTAAAAAGTCATTGTATTTTAGATTATTCATATCCTCTAATAAGGCTTGTTTTCTGAATGTATCTGTTTCTGAGGTGTGATTTGCCTTTGCCGTTTCGTAATTTTCCTTGAATACGTCAATTTTGGTTTCAACCTCTTTTGTGCTTAACGTCTTTATCTGAGGATTAACTGTTGTGATATGTGTGAGTGTATTGAATCCTAAACGGAATCTGCCTTGAATCTGGATTGCATCTGTAAATGGGTCTATCGCTGTATATGATGCAGTTGCCAAGTTGGTAAGAATGATGATGTCAGGATTCTGATTGTGAAGTATTATGTCTAATCCTGAATAGAAACGGCAAGTGAAGAAGTTGTATTTGGCAAGTGGCAATTCTACTGTTTCAGAGGCATTCTCAATGAATCGTTCATTGAGTTTCTTAACGCTTTTTTCTGAACAGAAAATCTTGTAATCTGTTATGCCAAGTTCTTCTATGAGCTTGTTGATTGCATCTGTTTTATTGAAAAAGATGCAGATGCAGTTGCTGTCTGCAAGATTGGCTAAAGTTTCCCTGACTTGATTTATAAAGCTATTGGTGAAAATCAGGGTGATGTCCTTTTTATAGTTATAGTCAGACTGAATCTTGATTTTAGAAAAATCCTGATTTGTAAATTCAGGGTGCGAGGGACTTAGAGGTGTTGCTGAAACAAACGCTTTGTTTGTAAAGCGGAAGAAATCGCCTATTGGTTGGCTGATTGCAGGACGGTAGTCTGAATCTTGTGTGATTTTCTCGCACTCATCGAAAAGACAGAAAAAATCAGTGTAAAGATTAAGTTTTAGCGTCGTAGCCACTTTGCGTACTTTCCTGAAACTTTCAGGCGTGGTGATTATTTTTTTGTAAACGATGTCTGAACGGTTGAGGTATGCTTTTATTTGGGCTTCTGTAGTCTTAGCATATACTCCCAGGTATTCATTCTCATTTTCTGTCTTACAGAGAATCACGGGAACATTAGGCTCAATGATGATAGAGTTACGTTTTGCGATAAGTTCACCGTAGGTTGCTCCAATACCAGTCAGCGTTTTGTCAAGAATCACATTTGTAGGTATCATGTCGTAACCGTTGTTTTTGAGTGCATCTGAGAGCCATTCATTTTTGCTGATGCTGATATTCTGAGTTTTCATCTTGATTCTGTTTTTAATGTTTTTGATTTTAGAGAAATGGGGAGGTAGAAAATCTGATTTTTTTAGGTCTATATAAGTTTTATCAGAAAATCTACCTCCCAAAGTATTTCAATTTACGACTTTATGCCACTTCGTTTTCAGGTTCAGGGGCTTCTTCGTCTGCCAAGAGTGCCTTAAAAGCTTCTGTATATCCGGCTATCTCCATAGACTTGCCTTGCGTTGGGCAAAAATGACTCTCCCACTTGTCTTTGTCTATCAGTTTGATTGCTTTGATTACTTTTTCGATATTCTGACCATTCTCCTTGTAGTAGGCTTTCAGACCTCCTGCAAATCTGCCGTTGAATCGGTCAGATGTCAGATAGCCATGTGCTGTTAGAGCTTCAAGTATCTTGTCGCCCATTGCACGGGTATTGGGGTTGAGTTGCAGGGTGGCATAGTCTGATGTTTTTTTATAGCCGAGCTGTATAGCCTTGATTTGTTTAGGAGTTAGATTGGCAGTGCCCAAAGTGTAGATAGCGAACACAAACGCAGGTGTGTAGTCTTTGCACTTTTTCAGGATATAGTCAAGCTCTGTGTCGTTGGTGCTTATCGCAGAATTATAGAAGTCCGTGTTTCCCCAAGTTTTGCCGTTGTTGCGTAGAGCGATGTAGGAGAGAATATCCATGTCTGAGATTTCGACTTTAGAATAAGTTGGAACTATGTCCTGAATGTCACTCATCATCAGAGCGAGTGTACGGTGCTGACCGTCTATGCAGATTCCGTCATAGTTGTCGTATTTGTCAGGACTGATAATTTCGGTATGCACCTTGAAGTTCGATATTGTTGCTTCTCCCTCACCTTTGGAGCGGATTAGGGTTACTGCAAGAAGTTTGCGGTCACCTATCTTGCCTTTTGCATCTTCCATTGAGATGTACTCGATTGGCATGGTTGCCACGAATCCGTGGGCTTTGATTTTTGCATAGGAGATTTTGATGTTCTCGTTGTCGATTTTCTGACGGTTGCCCTCTATGAAGAGGAGATTAAGTTTTTTCATGTTGTTTTCGTTTGAGTTGTTAGCGATTACGTTCATGTTTTCTGCGTTGTTGGAAGTTAAAGTTGTCATGTCTTTCTACGCTTGACCTATACAGCATTAGGTTTTAGTTGAGATTTTGTTTTCTGTTGCAAAATTACTTCTGATTGGAGGGGCTTGCAGAGAGTGAAATTTTGAGGATTTCTTACTCCCCCTTGTTGCCCTGACCACTCTTGGTTTGTTTTGACAATGCAAAATTAGTCTGCCGTTGAGCGGTCAGCAGAGAATAAAAAAATTCCACTTTCTTACTCTCCTTTGTGGATTTCAGAAAGTGGAATCGTTGTATGGTGCGTAATTTATTGGTTACCAATAGATATTACTCTTGGTGTCAATATCTTTAGTCTTGTATTGTTTCAAGTAACCTTTTAATGTTTCATCACTTAGCAAGAAATTATCATTGCGTGATAGCCGTGTATGGTATATGAGTTGGGATATTAGTAAGTATTTGCTGTATGATAATCCCTGCTTTCCTCTTTGGCTTGATTTGAACTGAGGGTTAATCTCAAAAAAATTCATCAACAGTTTAGAAAAATACCAAATCATTACAGAATCAGATTCAGTATGCTCTTGAAAAATATCCTCTTTCTTAAAATCAATACTATTAAGATATGTGCCTTTAGGCAGATTCTTTATGCCCTTATATATAAAGGCAAGCATTGCCCATATAGCACGTTCATCAGAAATAGAGCAACTCTTTCCCTTGACTTTTAATGTCAGGGTAGGTTTGCTCTTGAATTGCGTCTTATCTTCATTCAGAAGATTGTCAACATTAGCAATAAATTCTTCAATCTTCTGTTTTGGCGAAGATGTCATTTTAATCCCATTCAAGCAAACGCTTGTAGCGTAGTCATAGCAGAATATTATAAGTAACCAAAACGCATCAACATCAAGCCCCAATGCAGAAATGATTTCTTGAAAGTCAGACATATAATTATCGTATGTCAGTGAACATTCAATTTCCTTGTTATTGTATCGTTCAGCATAAATCATTACGGCTTGTTGAGGGTCTTCCAATGGTAAAATACTATCAGGAAAGAGCATAACAAGACCGTCTGCGGAGTAATGAGCTTCGCCATTCCCAGTGATGAGAGAGTTTATATATTTGAACTGCTCCTTATTATAACAGTCTATAATATTATCTATCATTATATATTGAGTTTTAGGACTGTAAAGTTACGAAAAATCCGTCTATCTGTGGATAAACGGATTCTGTAAAAGAGTGGATTCTGTGATTATAGCAAGTTTTTCATAGCATTATCTATTTGCTCATTATCGAAGCTATCAAGATAAATCTGCGTTACTCGTTCAGAGCTATGCCCCATGATTTCACGGATTACGGCTGTTGATACTCCGGCCTTTTTCATCACGGTTGCTTGGCTGTGCCGTGCAACGTAGGTAGTCAGAGTTAGGGGTAAGCCAAGTCCCTCGCCAATCTCTTTCAGCCGCTTGTTCACTTTGGATATGACCTTGTGAATACGGTTGGACTTCTGTATCTCCGTTTCGTGGAAGTCAGAGAGTATTGGGAACAGATACGGACTTTCCTTGCGTTGATACTTCTTTATAAGTTCAACGGCTTGCGGTTGCAGAGGGATTTTGATTAGCTTGCTTGTCTTATGTCGCTTATAGACTAACTTACCCTCAATGATATTGGCAGAAGTAAGATTGGCTATGTCTATGAAGTTGATACCACCACAGTAGTATGTGAAAGCGAAGATGTCAATAGGGAATCGCATATAGCGATTGGTGGACTTGTAAGCGAGAATACGGTCTATGTCCTCTTTAGAAAGAGAGCGTTTTGCGGTGTCCTCATGCAGTCGTGCCACCTTATACTTCTTAAAAGGGTAGTCGGCAGAATCTACTATATCTTCTTCCATAGCCAAATTATAAATGGCTCGTAGTGTTCTGAATCGTATGCCGATTGTATTCTCTGCCAATCCTTGTTTGCGTAGCCATGTTTCGTATCTGCGTAGGAATGAAACATCTATGTCTGAAAAACAGATGTCAAGGTGCTTGTTGAACGATAGAAGCGAGTTATAGACTTGCTTAACTGAGAGCATATAGCCACGTCTGCCCTCATCAGTGAGCCGTTGGATTTGCTCACAGAATAGCTCATGCACAGTTTTTGGTTTAACTCGCTTCGCCTTTTCTTCGATTAAAGTGCTTGCAGTAAACTCCTTACGCTCGGATTTCAGTTTAACTATCTCTGTGGAAAGTTCACTTGTCTTATCTGCAATCAGTTTGCTAAGATACTCAAAATTAGGACAATTAGGTTTTAGCGTATTCCTCTCAAAGTTCCAATACTTAGGATTGACGGACACTCCTAAACTCTTATACTTCTTTTTGCCGTCTTTGCAGATTCGCACCATTAGAGGGTGTTCACCATTTGCAAGAGTTTTCGACTTGTAACACACGATGTTAGCAGTAACATTCATACGGTTTACTTGGTTTAACTCTCGGTTTAACCGTGGGCTACCGTGGGGCTGTCGCATGGTGTGTGAGGGAATAAAAAAAGAGAGTCAGAATTTATCTAACTCTCTGATTTTCAAGGTGGTGCCACCAGGAATCGAACCGGGGACACAAGGATTTTCAGTCCTTTGCTCTACCAACTGAGCTATGGCACCGTTTGCTTAAGGGTTGTTGTCTTGGGTGACGTTGTTTCCCTTTTGCGAGTGCAAAGTTAGGAATTATTTTTGATATGGCCAAATGTTTGGTGATTTTTTTTGTGAGTTGAGGCGATTTTTTTGATTTTGGGGTGTCAGGAGGAGATTAAATCGAATCCCCGGGGGGGGGAAGTGTGAGGGGGCAGAGGTGGGTTAGCGGCGGAATCGGCCGAGAAGGTAGGTGAGGGCATCGGAAAGTTCGGGGACGCGCAGAAGACGTAAGGTGAGGAGGTAGGTCCCGATGAAGCCTGTGGTCTGGATGAGGAGCATGAGAATGTTGTAGGGGATGCGGAGGGAGGGTGGCTGTTGCGGGGAGTGGGGGTGAAGGAGTCCGGCATCCGGGAGAGCTGTGTGTGTCAGGATAGTGGCGAGTAGGGTGAGTAGGGTGGCAGTGATGGTGGCGAGGAAAAACGGGGTGAGATGGGATAGAATGCGGCGTATGGGCATCTGTATGCCGCGTGATGTGACGGGGAGCAGGATGAGCCATGTGATGACGGAGGCTGCAAGCTGGCCGAGGATGAGAAGGTCAATCCGGCGATGGCGGATTGTGGTGAGAATCGCCAGTAGGATGAGTGCGTCTTTTATGGCTTCCGAGATGAATAGGCGGGGGGCTTTGCCGAGGGCGAGGAGGTAGTTGGAGTAGAGTGATATGAGCACTATGAAGATGCCTCGTGCAGACAGGAGCTGGAAGAGGATTATGGCGTCGTCCCATTTGTTGGCAAAGAGGAGGTGGAAGATCGGGGTGGCCATCAGGGCGAGCATTGTCATGGCCGGGAGGAGGATGAAGGCCGTGAATCTGCCTGCACGGTCGGTGTAGCGGTGGAAGTCGGGCCGGGAGTCCTGTACTTTTGAGAGCAGTGGTACGAATGAGGAGGTGAGAATCTGTGATATTGAGGCGGTGCCCATTTTGCTCCATTTGTCGGCCTGTGTATATATGCCGAGTGAGCGGAGGCTGTACCATACGCCGATTACGAAGTTGTAGATGTTGAGTGAGATGGTGTTGAGCAGGGAGGAGAGGAGTACGCTGAATCCTACGGCGCGGATGCGGCGCAGGGTTTCGGTGCTGAAGCATAGCGATGGAAGCCATCCTCCGGTTGACCAGAGGATGGTGGTCTTGACGGTGGCCTGGCTGAGGGTGTACCATACCATTGCCCAAGCTCCGAATCCGGTGATGGCGAGTGTCACTCCGATGGCGCCGGCGATGAGTAGTGAGGTGGAGTTGGCGATGGCAATCATGCGTACGTCCATCTGTTTCATCAGTCGGTTGGTCTGTACGATTGCCAGTCCGTTGACTACGAAAGTAAGGAATATAACTTTCGACATCGGCACGAGCTGCTGCTGATTGTGGAATAGTCCTGCAATCAGGGGAGATGCGAAGAATAGGATTAGATATATTGCTATGCTGACAGCCGCGTTAAACCAGAATACGGTCGAATAGTCGGTCTGTGACGGATTCTTCTCTCTTAGCAGTGCGGCTCCGAATCCTGAGTCGACGAATATTGTGGCGAAAGCCTGGAATATGGCCAAAGCTCCGATGAGGCCGAATTCCTCTTTTGTAAGTATGTTGGCGAGAACTATACCTACTATGGCGTAGAGCACTTGAGATGCTACGCGGTCGATTGCATTCCATTTCAGGGTGCGCGCGGTAATCAGTTTGAGGTCGGCCATTATTTTCAGTTGATCGACAGTGTCGGATAAATGGAAATGGATAGGTACGAGTTTAAATTTAACCGATAATTAAGAGTTTAAATTTAATCGGTAGCAATTGAAAGGGAATCTTTTATGCAGTCTGCGGCTTCTTTTTTGTCGTTTCCGGCTTGTCGTTGAGTCGAATACGTTTATATTCTCCTTCACTCCCGACTGGAATCGACTGACAGACAGTCCGGCATATTGTATAAATTAAATTGGGATACTTACTTATCTGTGATGCTTGATATGGTGTATAAATCAGTCGGCTTTGATCAGTTTGCCACCGCCGGAATGCTTTATAGTAGGATTGCCGCCATATAGTATCCGTGTCGAACCAATTCCCTGAGCCTTGAGAGACAGCGGATTGCCACAGCTGATAAGACCTCCGCCGAGAATTTTGCATACCACATTTTCGGCATCAAGATCTTCGGCATCTATTGTCCCGGTGCCGGTCATACGGTATTCCGCCGTCTCGCATTTTCCTTCGAGGGAAATGTTCCCCATTCCTGCCAGGATACGGGCGGTGGTCTTGGTGGCGTGTATCCCGGTGATGTCGATGGAGCCGTTGCCGATGAGCGAGGCTGTGAAATGCGGGCATGGAGCAGGGTCGATTACCCAAATGCTGAAATCGGAGCAATTCTCTACTTTTGATAGGAAGTCGGAATATACGTGTATTGTCGGCAGGTCGGGTTTGCCGACGTCCTCGGTCGTGACTTGAATCTTAAGTGTGCCACCTGTATTTGTGAAGATGAAGGCATTGTTGAAGTCAGGGGAGGAGGTGTATGTCACGACACCGGTGGTGTCAGGCGAACAGTGATAAATTACATTCACATTGTCCTGTACTTTTAGGGTTGTGAATTGTCCGACATTAAACTGATACTCATTCATACCGTCGGGATGATGCGGCAGCGGATGGGCAGAGGCCGGGTCGGCCGCCGTTACAGACAAGCCGGAGACCATGGCAAGGCATAGCGTGATGAGTATTGCTGAGAGATGTTGGATTTGCATGATGTTATGTTGGAGATAAGTCAGTATTCAAATTTAAACTATAAGTAAGAGTTCAAATTTAACCGATAGTAATTGAAATGGAATCTTTTATACAATCTGCAGCTTCTTTTTTGCCGCTTACGGCTTGTCGTTCAGTCAAATATGTTCATATTCTCCTTCACTCCGCACCGGAACCGACTAAAAAAACAGTCTCGCATATTGTATAAATTAAATTTGAAAATTTACTTAAGTAAGTCAATGTACATAGTTGTGCCAATCGTGGTTATGATAGTGGCTGAGGGGCCGTATAGCCGGAAGAGTCAGCCTGAGCCGAGAGGAACGTGTCGCGGATATGGTCGATCAGGGTCAGAAGCTCGTCGAGAGATGTGATGCGGAGCATCCGTATGCGGGTTTCACGGAAATTAGGCAACCCTTTGAAGAGAGGTGTCGCAGCCAGATGTCGGCGGATATGGAGTATGCCTCGATATTCATCGATTCGGTCGACGCTTTCGAGAATCTGTCGGCGCAGCAGATTGAGCTTTTCTTCTGTCGCAAGTGGGATGAAAGAGCCGGTGTCAAGATATTGGCGTACTTCATGGAATATCCAGGGCTGACCGAAGGCGGCTCGACCTATCATAATGCCGTCGACGCCGTATTTTTCAAAGGCGGCCTGTGCCTGTCCGGCAGATGTGATGTCGCCGTTGCCGATAATCGGTATTTCCATCCTCGGGTCGGCTTTGAGGCGGCCTATGAGCTCCCAGTCGGCATCGCCGGTATACATCTGTGCGCGTGTGCGTCCATGCACTGTGAGTGCTTTAATTCCGCAATCCTGCAGCTTCGGGCCGAGATCGGTGATGATTTTCGACTCGGTGTCCCATCCGAGTCTGGTCTTGACAGTGACCGGAATTGATACAGCCTGTACCACTCGGCGAGTGATGTCGAGCATTTTGGGGATATCTCGAAGCATTCCGGCACCTGCGCCTTTCTGGGCGACTTTCTTGACCGGGCATCCGAAGTTTATGTCGAGCACGTCCGGACGTGCCTGCTCGACAATCCGGGCAGCCTCGACCATGGCGTCAGCCTCGCGCCCGTAAATCTGGATTGCCACGGGGCGCTCGGCATCATTGACCTGGAGTTTACGGGTGGTGGAGCGTATGTCGCGTATCAGTGCTTCGGCCGATACGAATTCAGTGTATACCATAGCGGCCCCCTGCTCGCGGCAGATAAGACGGAAAGATTCATCGGTGACATCCTCCATTGGAGCGAGCATTACAGGGCGATGGCCGAGGGGAATATTGTCAATGTTCATATCGTGTGTGGGGGAAAAATTGGGTTGGATGTAGTCAGGAAATGGTGAGGGTGCAGTCGGGAGCATCCGCCAGTTGGGCGGCCATATCGCGCAACTGTGCCGGAGTCACATCCCGGAGTCTACGTGTTGTGGTTGAGATATCGATTATCTCATCAAAATAGATCAGACTCTTGGCGAGCGACATGGCCATGTTCTCCCGATTGTCGGAACTTACAATAAGTTGGCCGCAATATTGGTCGACAATTCTGGTGAAAGCCCGTTCGGAGAGAGTGTCGGAGGCGAGCCTTTCGATTTCGCGCCTGATAAGGCGCTTGCATTTCTGCACTGCCTGCGGATCGCATCCGAAATAGATCTGCATCAGACCTGTATCACTCAGCAGAGCGATGGAGCTGTCGACGGTGTAGGCCAGCCCCCTTTTGTCGCGTATCTCCTGATTCAGTCTGGAATTCATGCAGGGACCCCCGAGATAATTGTTGAGCAGCATCAGCGGGTATTTTCGGGGGTCGCGCCGGCCGAAGAGACGGAATCCGGTGATAGTGTGTGCCTGATGCCCGTTGCGGTCTAAGCGGGTGTCGAATCCTTGGCAAGTCGGCGGCAGAGTGCGGTCCGACAAAGGAGCGGGGAAATGCAGCTGGCCGAAATGGCGTTCCATAAGCCGGATGCTTTTCTGCGGGTCGTCGTGGCTTACGATATAAGCCACCATATTGGCCGGAGTATAGAATCGGTCGAGAAAAGCCCGGCAGTCGGCCGATGACAGATTGCGCACGCTTTCGGGCGAACCGAGTATATTATGTGCCAGCGGCGAACCGGCGAATATGCGTTCCTCAAACTCGTCATAGACAGATTCGGCGGGCGAGTCGAGATATGAATTGATTTCCTCTATCACCACTTCGCGTTCCCTTTCGAGTTCCTTTTGCGGGAAAATGGAGTTGCGTATGATATCGGCCAGCAGTTCTACGGCCCGCGGAGCGTATCCGGCCGGGGCATTGGTATACACCATAGTTTCCTCCTTCGAGGTGTAGGCATTGATTTCGCCTCCGATACTTTCCATACGGTTGGAGATATGCCAGGAGCGTCGGGAGGGTGTCCCCTTGAAGATTGTATGCTCCACGAAATGTGCCAGACCGTGGGAGTCGGGACGCTCATCGCGGCTCCCGGCCCCTATGGCCACTCCTATATAGCTTACGAGCCCTGAAGTGCGCCGGGCCACTATCCTCATCCCATTGGAGAGGGTGACTACAGTCGGATTCGGGTCATTATGTATCGCTGTCATGAAACTAATAATCCAGATGGTATGCGGACAGGAGAGCGGAGCCGCTTAAAAATGTATTAAGAACCAGAATAATCTCCGGTTACAAGATGCAAAATTAGTAATTACCCTCCAAAATTCGGCAATAGATTGTGGAGATGTGTGAAAAATGATTAAATTTGCATTGTAAAATCAAGATATGCCATGTCTGTAGAAGAGTCCGGTGTGCCGGAGAAAGAGTGGAATGGCATGTCGGCATATGATACACATGAAACTTAAAAAGGTAACTCGACAGCTTCTTCATAACGATAATTTCATATATACATTCATCCGTTCCGGCGTGTCATCACAGACATCGGGGTGGACAGACTTTGCGGTCAGCTTCGTGTTTTTTGCCTGGGTGCATTGTACCCCGTGGTTTTCCACGGCGCTTGGAGCCGTGGCCGGGGGGGTGGTGAACTGTGTGCTCAACTATCGCTTCACGTTCCATGCCGAGGGCGTTCACTGGCGGGCGGTGGCCGTAAAATTCTTTATTGTATGGGTAGGAAGCTTTCTGCTCAATTCATTCGGCACGCAGGCACTCTATTATCTTATCCAGAATCTCGACTGGCTTGAAGATATAGGGTTCAAGCGCGACGGCTATTTCGCGGCTGCGCGACTGTTTGTGGCTCTGATTGTATCCTGGGGCTGGAATTTCCTATTGCAGCGATACTTCGTCTACCGCGTGACGCGTTTCGACACTCTGGCGATAAAGACAATGAACCGCCTCATTCCTTCTCTGCATTGAGATTGTGAAGAAACAGATTATAGAGTTTGTGCCGCAGGTCCCGGATAGTGATTGCCATTGGCGACAGTAGCGGTATTTCCGGTGCCATAATCGGGCGCATACGACTTTTGCGAGAAGTAGAGAACAGGGCGATGCCGGCATGATGGCATTCGACATCAATCTTACGGGCGAGAGATGCAGGCTCCCCGTCGAAGTGGACTGCGCCGTCAGAACTCCGGATTATCTTCAGACGCGATGCCCGGAATGTGGTGCATGTATGAGTCTTCCCTGCGAATCCCCACAGCACATCAAGCCCGGCCCTGGCCTCCTCGAAGAAATTGCCGTGGTGAATGACCGTAATGTCGAGCAGACCGTCTTTTATTGAGGCCTGCGGAGCGATATAGGCATTGTTGCCATACTGCGAGGCATTGCAGACCGCCACCAGCAGAGCTCTCTCAGTGATATTGAGGCCATCTGCGATAATGGTATATGTCTCGGCCTTATATTTGAAATATTCCTCCATGACGGTGCGGATATAATTGTTGAATCCGCGCCCGGGCCGGTTGTTGAATTTCTCGGTCACCTCTGCATCGAAGCCCACACCGAAAGTGCAGAAGAACGGGCGGTCGTTGGCCGTGGCATAATCAGCCCGCAGCACCCTGTCTTCGGCAATAACCTTCATCGCCCCCGGTATAGTCATGGGCACTCCGAGGTGGCGGGCAAGTCCGTTGCCTGAGCCGAGAGGAATAACCCCCATTGCCACATCCGAGCCGCATATTCCCCGGGCTACTTCATTGACGGTGCCGTCGCCGCCACAGGCAAGAATGCCGTAATACCCCTTTTCGACAGCCTCGCGTGCCAGAAGAGTGGCATGTCCGGCCGACCGGGTGTATCTGACGTCAGTCAGATAGTGCAATGACGAGTCAGCGCCATGAATCCCGGAATATGTCAGACGCCGCGCCTCTGTCAGAATAAGGGAGTCAGCCCCTTTGTTGGCCACGACACCGGCTTTGGGATTGATGACAATCATCAGACGACGGGGAGTAAGAGAGACCATAATCTTATCTTTACCTTAGATATACAATATCCAGGCGCATCGGAGGCCGATGGCCCATGAACAAGAGAAACGGGATAATCACCCGAATTTACTGCAAATTTACTTCAAATCGGTATTTTAAACAAATAAATTGTTAAATTTGCATTGAAAAGAGAGATTCATTATATATTATATCATGAAAGAACTGACGAGAAAACTCTTGCTGACTCTAATTTGCATACTTCTCGGCGGTGCTGTGGCGGAACTTTATGCCGGCCACAGCCACTCCGATTCCGGGAATCTGCCCACTGAAGAACTCAAACGCCTCAACAAGGCCATCAAAGCCGCCGATATGTATCTTCACGACAAGACGGTAGGTCTGGATTCAATGGCGCGTAGCTACCGTGAGCTTCCGGTGTCCGACCATCTCGGCCGCTGGCAGACAGCCATGAATCTTGCCGAAGGATATCTGCCTCTGCGTGCCGACTCCGCGTTGAAATATTCGCAGCTCGCACTTGAATGCGCCAGCACGGATCACGACTGGCCTCAGGAACTGCAGAGCCGGGTGCTTCGTGTCAATGCCCTGAGCACATGCGGCATATTCACCAAGGCACTTGCTGAATTCAATGAGATCGACGCTTCCAGGGTGCCTGCCAATCTCAAGGTGTCATACTGGATGGCCGGCAGAAAACTCTACGGCTACATGCGCCTCTATGTGGAGGGGGAACAGGAATTCTACAAACAATATACCGATCTCTACTTCCAGTACGACGACTCTCTGATGCAGATGCTCCCTGCGGCCGACAATGTACGCCAGTTCTATACTGCCGAACGAATGGTCAATCAAGGGCACAACAAAGAAGCTAAAGAAATACTGGAAGGGATTGTGCGCCAATTGCCGGAAGAGGCCAATCTATACGGCATGGCCTCATTCCAGCTTGCACTTGTGGCCAAAAACGAAGGGCATCCGCGACTTTACGCTACTTATCTCGCTCAGGCGGCGATATCCGATATCAAGGGGTGTGTCAAAGATGGCCTGGCGCTTCCGGCCCTTGCCGAATGGCTATACCGCGAGGGTGAGTTGAATCTCGCATTCCAGTATATCAACTACGCCCTTGAGGATGCGATGGAGGGTAATGTGAGAATGCGCACAGTCACTATAGCCGCCATGCTTCCGGTAATCGACGAGGCATACAGGGAGAAAATCAATGCGTCCAGGGATGAGCTGATGGTATATTTCCTTCTTGTCACGTTTCTTCTCATACTCTCAGGAGCCCTTGTATTTGTGTTGATGCGTCTCAATAAGCGGTCGCGCGCCAATGCGCGTCAGCTGGCCCGCACGTCAGAACTTCAGGAGTCATACATAGGGCATTTTATCGGTCTGTGTTCCACATACGCCACACGTCTGCATTCGTTGCAGAAACTTGTGGTGCGGAAGCTGGCCTCAGGCCAGGCTGATGAATTGCAGAAGCTGATAAAGAGCGGTAAATTCGGCGAAGACCAGAACGAGGAATTCTACAAGATATTCGATAATGCCTTTCTTGACATTTATCCCGATTTCATAGCGAGGATGAATGCCCTGCTGCGCCCCGAAGAAGCAGTGGAACTGAAGAAAGAGCGTGAACTCACTCCCGAACTGCGCATCTATGCCTTCGTGCGGCTCGGGGTTGATGAATCCACACGCATAGCGCAGATGCTCAACTACAGCGTAAGCACAGTCTATTCCTATCGCAACCGGATGCGTAACCGGGCTAAAGACCGTGAGAATTTTGAGCGGGATGTGATGCTGATCGGCAAGAGTCCGCTTGATTCGGATGAGTGACGGGCGGGGGGGGGCGCCGGGCGTGGCTCATAGCTTTGGCGATGGCCGGAAAGGCTCTTCCGAGGGAGGTGTAAATAGGGGAAATGAGACAATCAGGGAGTAGCTGATATTTAGATTCAAGCTGTATGAAGAGTTATATTGTAGATTTTTAACTGACAGTAAGACAAGGTGTTAAAACTTAGACAACTTATATTTGACCTTATATGATGATTACAAAGTTTTGATTGCGGCAAAAATCATAGTAACTTTGCATCGTGAAAAAGAGATTCTTTTCATCCATACTCTTTCTCTTGATTAAGTAAATTCTCATAAGGCAGAAAAAGATTACAAGGTTAGTAAAGGTGTAAAAAATTAGTATTGACGACTAAATCGTTTATGTTAGGTTTGTAGAAATAAATTTGATTCGCACTGCGGCAGACTTCTTGTGAAAGTGGTCTGTCTTTTTTTGTGCATATGCGTGTCGTGTGCCGGACCCCGTCTCCGGCATCTTTTTTCGGCTTGCAGAGCTTTTATATGTGTTTGCCTATATAGTAGCCCAGTGCGCAACCGAAGAGACCTACGAAGATGGTCATGGCGCCGAAGATGAGCCATGTCAGGAACTGTCCGGCTTCATAGTATTTTACGCTGTCGAGAGTGAAACTTGAGAATGTGGAGAATCCACCGCAGAATCCTGTCATGGTGAGGAGCGTGAAGGCGGTTCGGGTCTGTTCGTTCCACAGACAAGAATTATTTGCGAGCCATCCGCTTAAAATGCCTATCACCAGGCATCCTATTGAGTTGATGACCCATGTGGCGAATCCCAAAGGAGAATTTTTAAGCAGGAGTACGATAAGATAACGTGCGGCGGCCCCCAGGCCGCCAGCAATCGCTACTAATGTTATTCTTACCCATATGTTCATATGCGTGTCGTAGGTATGTGTATGTCCGTAATCTTATGTGTATGTCGTAGTCTGATGTCTGTGTATTCAGATAGCGCCCGGCGCATGCAGAGATACTGTAATGTGCGTGTGGCCGATCGTTGAGTCGAATATGTTGATATTCTTCTTACTCCGCACCGGAATCGGCTAAAAAAACAGCCCACCGGAATCGACTAAAAATAAGCCCGCATATTGTATAAATTAAATTTGAACACTTACTTATGAACACTTGCTTATAATATATACGGCTTGAGGATATAATAGTTCGTATATATGATGGCGGTGGCGAGGATAAAAGGAAAGGCCTGTGGCTCGAAAACCACAGACCTTTTCATAAAATAAGCAAAGTGTTTTATTATTTTATGGATAGGATTCGATAGATGGTGATGCGTCACACAGGGTGATGAATCTGGATTGGCGGGGAGAGAAAGACTGTTTTTACTTTGCGAGACGTGCCTCTTCGCGGGCAATGTAAGCGTCGATAGAGATGCCGTTGCCGAAGCTGAAAGTGGGATAGGAATCCTTAATCTGTTTGTAGCAGTTGAGGGCATCCTGATATTTCTTCTGAGCATCGAAGATATTGGCCTTTTTCCAAAGCACTGCGGGTGCGATTTGCTGGTTGCCGGCGGCGAGGCGGAGGGCCTTGTCATAGGCGGAGATGGCCTCGTCGTATTTCTTGATGTTGACATAAGAGTCGCCGAGAAGCACATTAGCCTGAGCCTGCATGATGTCGTCTTTTGTGCTGAAGCCTTTAAGATATTTGGCGGCCTGCTCATAATTGCCCTGGCGATAGAACGCCTCGGCTGCCTGAAGAGCGGCGAGATTACCGACATCTGAGCCGGAGAATTTGTCGGCTACTTTGGCATATTCCACGGCTGCGATTGAGTCGTTGCCATTGGCTTTTGTCTCTACCTGGAAGTAAGCGTTCTGGGAGTTTTTATAAGAGGGCTTGAGATATCCCCAGTACCAGGCGGCTCCGCCGGCTGCAAAGATTACAATCAATGCTACACACCAATAGATTACCTTTTTGTTATTGGCCACGTGCTCGGTGGCGCGGGTGAGGCTGTCATTGATGTTGTCGATAGCGTTTTGCTTCTGGTCGTTGTCGTTAGTTGCCATTGGTTGTCAACAATGATATTTTTAAGTAACTTTTTCAAATTGGAAGAACTCCTGTTAAGATTGGAGCTCGCTCTGAATTGCAAAGTTAAGAATAAATTGTGGGATAGGCAATTATTTTGGTAAATATTTTTTCCGGCGTTCGATTTTGTCTTGTCGGTGGGTGTGGAATGTGATTTTTGGAGTTATATTTGCATATGAATTGGGAAAAGCGGAGGGGGATAGTGTGTCCCGGGTGCCGGCGTGGCGTCATTTCGAGTGATGTGTCGGCCGACGTGGTGTGCGGGTAATATGGGGAAAGTAAAAATTAGTGACACCGCTCTAAATTGGACATAATGGCTCAGGAACTTACATTAGGGACTCGTCTGGGTATGCATATGACTCAGCAGCAGCTTCGCTTTGTGGAGCTGCTGGAACTCACTGCGCCCGAACTTGACGACGAGGTGGAGCGAGAGATTGAGTCAAATCCGGCTCTGGAAGTGGTGGATGACGCGCCGGATAACGGAGTTCGGGAGTCCGACCGTATGCCGCAGTATGTGCGTTGCAGTGCCGGCTCCGTGTCAGACGAAGGGGTGCGGGAATTTGCACCTGCCGATATGGGAGAGTCGCTTTACGACATCCTCCTTGAGCAGGTGGCACAGAGTCCGGCCGATGCCACTGTTACGGGGGTGGCGCGTTATCTTATCGGCAATCTTGACAGCAACGGGTATCTGCGTCGTTCGCTTGACATGGTGATTGAAGATCTGGCCGCCCACAGCGGTGTAGAGGTGAGCCGGGATGTGGCAGAAGAGGCATTGAGGCTTTTGCGTTCGCTTGATCCCGCCGGTGTAGGCGCCGAGAATCTTCGCGATTGCCTTTTGCTTCAGTTGCGGCGTATGCCTGCGTCGAAAGTGCGCGACGACAGTATCCGCATTCTTGAAAATCAGTTTGAAGCATTCTCTATGCGCCATAGCCATCGTATAATTTCAGCCCTGCATATGAGCAGGGAAGAGATTGCAGAGGCCAATGAGCTGATACTCACTCTCAATCCCAAACCCGGCGCGGCGTATGGTGGCGCGGCGGAGACTGCGGCCGGAGTGATTGTGCCCGATTACAATGTGGGGCGTGAGGATGACGGACTTCACATCTCGCTCAACAATCATATCCCGGAACTGGCCGTCGGCGAGAGCTTTGCAGAGGCTGTCAGAGGCATGGAGGGGAGGCGTGGACGTCCGCGCAAGGGTACGGAATTTGTGCGCGACCGCTATAAAAGCGCCTCCGAATTCATCCAGCTTCTGCGTCAGCGCCAGCTCACGATGATGAGTGTCATGACAGCCATTGTGAATCATCAGCGGGAATATTTCGAAACAGGCGATGTGTATGCCCTCCGTCCTATGATACTCAGGGATATAGAGCGAGTCACGGGGCTTGATAAATCCGTGGTGTCGCGGGCCACCAACAATAAGTACGTGTCCACTCCCTGGGGCTCAGTGATGCCTGTGCGGGCGTTTTTCAGTGATACGGTCACATCCATGCGTCGTCAGGATGCGGAAGAATCGCCGGTCACAGACTCAGACGAGGTTACCGATGTAAAGGAAGCCGAGCGTGTGCAGGCAGATGTGCTGACCAACCGTCAGATTGAGGCTGCGATACGCGAATTGGTGGAACATGAAGACAAGAAGCACCCGCTGAGCGATGAGAAACTGCGGGGCGAGCTGCTGAAGCGCGGTTATGATGTCTCGCGGCGCACAGTGGCCAAATACCGCGACCGCACAGGTATTCTTGTGGCTCGTCTGCGTCGGCAGCTATGATGGCCGTCGGAGTCGCGGAGCGGGTGATGCAGGGATAGGGGGTCAGAGTATCGGCAATTCGATGCGGAACGTCGTGCCTTGTCCGGGTTCCGAACATTTTACGAATATTCTACCTCCATGATACTCCTCGATTATGCGTTTCACGAGAGTCAGACCGAGTCCCCAGCCACGCTTCTTGGTGGTGTACCCGGGATTGAAAACAGTCTTGAAGTTTTTTCGGGCTATACCTTTCCCCGTGTCAGAAATTTCGATAAAGGCAAGATTCTTCTCGGCCCCGGTGGTGATGTCGATAGATCCTTCTCCATCCATCGCATCGACAGCGTTTTTGGTGAGATTCTCCATTACCCATTCAAACAGTGGACGCGACAGACGCACCCCATGATCGTCGGAATCCAGATGCATCGCGATGGCGACTTTGCCTGAAATCCTGTTCTTCATATAATCGAGCGACGAGCCCACTACGTCATTGAGATATTCCACATTAAGTTCCGGTGTAGATCCGATTTTCGAGAATCTGTCGGCTATCACCGAGAGCCGTCGCACATCCTTATCGATTTCTGTAGTCACATCCTTGTCGGCGCCGGTGACTTCAAGATACTGGGTCCATGCCATAAGAGATGATATGGGAGTGCCGAGCTGATGAGCGGTCTCTTTAGAAAGCCCGACCCATACTCTGTTTTGTTCGGCACGCTTTGAGTAAAGCACCGCAAGATATATTATAGCCACAAGCACCACCATAACCCCCAGTTGCACATATGGGTATAGACTCAGCCTCTTGAGCAGAATCGAATCTTCGTAATAGATATATTGTCGTGTATTATCGAAGATTTCCACTTCGATGAAATGAGGGTTCTTGCGTGCCATCAGATGCAGGGGCGTGTCGCCTCCCTGAGCCTTAAGGCGCTTGAGCAGATAGCGTCGGTTGCGTTGGGATAGTTGCTCGAATCCGGCGCCGGCCTCGGGCTGATGTTCCGGAAGATTAAAATTTCTGAATTCGATTATATTGAAATCATCATCGGCCACCATTACCGGGATGGAATTATTCTGCTCGATTATGGAAAGCAGAAATTCGAAATCGGAATCCACATCCGCCTTCGCCAGACGTTCGGTGGCTTTGGCCCAGATGTTCATTCGTTCACGCTCTTGTTGGGCCAGGGCCTTCACCAGATTATTTGATATAAGCATCACCGCCACTACAGCCGAAAGGCTAATTGCCAGGAAGATAATCTTGCCGGCGCGCTGATTGTCGTAGAAAGAAAGACGGGCCATAATGACAGTCGGGGTCTTAAAATATCGGGTATACAGACCGATGCCTATAACTCAAGAATTCGCGATTTGGCAGCATCGGCAGAATCGAGGTAATCAGAGAGTATGTAGCGGGCCACGGCCGATGAGTCGTGATGCCCGATGACGACATCAGCCTTCTCCAGTACCTCGGGTACGGCATTGCTCACAGCCACTGCCGTATCGGCGATGGCAAACATCGAGAGGTCATTGAGATTATCGCCGAACACCACAATCCTGCCGGCGCCGCAATCACGCGCGAGAGTGCGGATGGCCTGCGCCTTTGAGGCATGTTCCGGAAACACCTCAATCATGGCTATTTCAGGATCATTGGCATCATTATAGCACATCGGAGTGACACCCTCCACCTCGCATAGTCTCCTGTAGGCCGGATGCGCCATTCCTGCGGGCTGCATGGCAAAGAGCAGCATCGCATTGTCGATTTTTTCAGGGAATAGACTGTTGCCATCCGGAGGGATAATGAAAGTCTTATACGGACTGTGCGACCGCGCGGCGATGAATTCTCGTTCCATGTCGGACAGGGGTCCGTGATGATACACGTATATCTTATTGTCGCGCAGTGTGTAGAGGAAATACGACAATCCGTGGCTGCTGTATATCTCCCTCAGTTCGGAGATGACTGATTCGGGGAAGAACTGTGTATTCGAGTATGCGCCCGAGTCGCGATGCCACATGGTGGCGCCGGTCATTACGATTGCCGGAAGATTCAGATGGATTTCGCGCAGCAGACTGCCTAAAGTGCCGGGAGTGCGGGCCGTGGCCACGGTGAAGAGCGCTCCGCAGTCGATGGCGCGGTTGATCATATCGGCCGCTTCCCCGGGGATTCTGATTGATGAGTCGAGGAGAGTCCCGTCAAGGTCAGAGACGTATAGAGTTTTATCGGGTTGCATTTTTTTGTCTGATTTCAGTATATTCCACATCACTGACCTGACATTCGGCGGCAAAACCGGTCTTGGCGTCTGACTTGGACGAATCGTCCTTGATGACAGTCTGTGCGAATTCGCGTATTTCGGTGTATTCCACATCCACAGCATATTCCTTGGGAATAAGGGGTTCATCGGCCGGATGCCGGGAGCGGGTATTCTGATGCCCGGCAGGATTTGTCCAGGTGCCGTAGGCGGCATTACGTCGGTTTCTGGCATTTTTTTCAGCCTGACGCTGCTCCTTTTCAGTTGGCATTCCCATCTGCCGGCGAAGATAATCGGCAAGTTTCTGCTCGGCCCTGCGTTGCAGCCAGGGGCGTATATATGGTGCAAAGATCAGCCAAATGGCTATAATCGCGAGGATTATTACTATAGCGGTCATTGTGATAGAACTAAGGATATACAATACGACTGGAGAGAGTGTCGCGTGTGAGTGGCCTGCTGCATCGGGGTGTCATTATCCGGCCGGCTCATGGCTTCGGGCGAGAGAATGCCGAAAGCAGGAGATAAAACAGAATTATCGGAATCAGCCCCTGCAGCCCGATGCAAATGAGGATTGCGGCCGAAGCGGCAATAAGAATCCAACGGCATTCATTGCCTTTCCAGCCATAGTCGTGAAACTTCAGTGCGAACAGTGGCAGCGGCGACACCATAAGCCAGGCCTCGAACAACATAATGGGTATAATCAGAGCTGGGCTCCAGAGCCATCCCCATTCAGGGTGATTCCATATTACCGCCACATAACCGATCCAGAAAAGCGCATTTGCCGGAATCGGCAGACCGATAAAAGATGAAGTCTGGCGGGTATCGACATTAAACCGTGCCAGACGCAGAGCGCCGGCGACGGGGATAATCATTGTGAGCCAGGGGAGCCAGGCCGGGATTCCCGGCCGAATGGCGAGAATATTCAGCATCAGCATGGCTGGCGCCACACCGAAGCTGACAAGATCAGAGAGAGAGTCAAGTTCCTTCCCCATAGCCGACCATGCTTTGAGCAGACGTGCGGTAAAGCCGTCAAGGAAATCGGCGGCTACAGCCACAGCGATGGCGATACATGCCCATTGCCAACCTGTCAGTCCGGCAGAAATGTCCAAGGGATGGAATGTAAACACGATTGCCACGCATCCGGCCAGTATATTGATACAGGTCAGTGCGTTGGGTAGATTTCTACGTAAGATATTCATTTTTTGTCAAGGCGAGCGATAGGGGTCAGGCCACCGCGGGTAATCTGTCCCATTTTTACCAGAATGTCGCAGTCAAGAGGTAGATAGATATCGACCCGAGATCCGAATTTGATGAATCCGAGATGCTCATCGATAGAGGCATTGTCGCCCACAGCGGCATAGGTGACAATCCGGCGGGCCATGGCTCCCGCAATCTGGCGCACCGTGATTAGCTGGCCGTTGGAGAGGCGCATCCCGATTGTGGAGCGTTCGTTTTCAGTGCTGCTCTTCGGAAGATAGGCGGAAAGGAATCTCCCGTTGTGATGCTCCACGTATTCTACAACGCCTGAGACCGGATACCAGTTCGCATGTACGTTGAGCGGCGACATGAATACCGAGAGCAGAATCGCCTCTGCGTGTAGGAACTCCGGCTCATAAACCCGCTCGATAGCCACTACCTTCCCGTCGACAGAGCTTACCACCAGCCCGTCGGAAGAGCCGTGGAAAGTGCGTTTCGGACACCGGAAGAAATTGAACACGAAAGAATATACCAATAACGACACCGCAGAGAGCAATGCCGGCATAATCCAGGGCGGCAGAAACAGCCATACCGGGATGTTGAGGGCTGCCAGCACCAGAAAAAGCATTATTAGTATATTCGTACCTTCGTGATGGATTTTCATTGCGGTAGTAGGGGTAACTGTATGTTTTAATGTGTCGGCAACCTCAGGTTCCCGGCAACGCACGTACAAATTTACAAAAAATCTTCACAATATCCCCTTAAAACTGGGAAAAGAATCAAAAAAAGGGCAACGAGGGGGTAAAAAAGGGTGTCCAGAAATAAAAAAAGCGCCGGAAATTGATTAATTTTGCATTTTGGGAGTGCTCAGCGCCCTTGAGAGGGGATAGAGCACCTTGCGGTCTGCATGATGCGGTGACGCCGACAGCGTCATTGCCGGCCAGCCTGCCCCAACCTACAATAACAACAGCTTCATATATTTATTATGGACATCTCATACAAATGGCTCAAACGCTATATTGATTTCGACTATACTCCCCGCGAGCTTGCGGCGGTGTTCACGTCTCTTGGTCTTGAATGCGACAATGTGGAAGAGGTGGAGAGCATCCGTGGCGGACTTAGAGGTATCGTCATAGGCAAAGTGCTCACATGCGAGCCTCATCCGGATTCCGACCATCTGCACATCACCACCGTCGACCTTGGCGACGGTCAGGCTACCCGGATAGTGTGTGGCGCTCCCAATGTGGCGGCCGGCCAGACGGTGGTAGTGGCCACCGTAGGCACTACGCTATATGACGGCGACAAGGAGTTTCAGATTCGCAAGTCGAAAATCCGCGGAGTGGAATCATTCGGCATGATTTGCGCTGAAGATGAAATCGGACTCGGCGAAAGCCACGACGGTATAATGGTGCTTGGCGAGGATGTGGCTCCCGGCACCCCGGCCGCAAAATATTTCAAAGTGGAAAGCGACTATCGCCTCGAAGTGGAACTGACTCCCAACCGCGTGGATGCCGCCAGCCACTACGGATGTGCCCGCGACCTAAAGGCACATCTCTGGAAAGAGCGCTATGCGGACGATACTCTGGCAGTGCTTCCGGAGGTGAGAATCCCGGATGAGAATGCTTTCGCCATCGACCGCCCTGATGGCGGCGTTGCCGTGGAAGTGCTCGACACCGAAGGGTGCGGCCGATACACAGGCATCACGGTGCGTGGCGTCAAAGTGGCAGAATCGCCGGAATGGCTGCGCAATCTGCTTATAGCCGCCGGTCAGCGCCCGATCAATAATATTGTAGACATCACCAACTTCATACTGCTCGGTATCGGGCAACCGCTGCACTGCTTTGACCTTGCGCATATCAAGGGGGAGCGTATCGTGGTGCGCACATGTGCGGAGGGTACTCCATTTGTGACTCTCGATGGAGTAGAGCATAAACTCTCTGACCGCGACATGATGATATGTGACGCAGAGAAACCGGTGTGTATGGCCGGAGTGTTCGGTGGCCTTGATTCAGGAGTGACCGATACTACCCGCGATATCTTCATCGAAAGCGCCTGGTTCAATCCCACACGTGTACGCCGCACGGCCCGCCGCCACGGACTGAGCACCGATGCCTCATTCCGCTACGAGCGTGGCACCGACCCCTCGGTCACCCTCTATGCCGCCAGACTGGCCGCAGTGATGGTGCAGCAGCTGGCAGGCGGTGAAATATGCGGTCCGCTGACCGACTTTTATCCACATGAGATACTCCCGGCAGAGGTCGACTTCTCGCTTGCATACTGCAACTCGCTAATAGGTAAGGATATACCTCGCGAGATGGTGGTGTGCATACTGAAAGCCCTCGAATTCGGAGTGACGGAGACGGAAAATCCCGATGTGCTGCGTCTGCATGTGCCGACGTATCGTGTCGATGTCACCCGCCCATGCGATGTGGTAGAGGAAATATTGCGTGTCTACGGCTACAACAATGTGGAGTTCGGCACAGAAATGCACGCGAATCTTTCTCAGCGCGGTGCCACCGACTTCAGCTATGCGCTGCAGCAGAACGTAAGCGATGCGCTGACCGCACAGGGATTCATGGAGATCCTCAACAATTCACTGACCGCACTCTCATATTACGAGGAGAATGAAGTGTATCCGCGTAGCAGCGCCGTGGTGGTGATGAATCCACTCAGTCAGGACCTCAGCCTGATGCGCCAGACACTGCTTTATGGCGGATTGGAATCGATAAGTCATAACGTCAACCGCAAGGCTTCGGACCTCCGCCTCTACGAATTCGGCAACGTCTATAGCTATGACCCCGCCCGAGCCGAATCCAGACCTGACCGTCCCCTCGCAGCTTACAGCGAGTCGATGCACCTCGCGCTTTGGCTCACCGGTGATTTCCGTCTTCCGGGATGGAACAGCCAGAGGGCAGAGGCCACAGTCTACGACCTGAAAGGTGTGGTAGAGAATCTGTTGCGCACCCTTGGCATTCCGCAAGGCGCACTGCGCTACAGCCAGGACCACAATCAGATATTCTCTGTCAGACTCCGCATCGAATCGAAAGCCGGCAAGAATCTTGGCCATCTCGGCCTGATAAGCCGTAAGGAACTGCAGCGCTTCGGCATAGAAGGCGATGTGGCATACGCAGAGTTTGACTGGGACGAACTGTATCGCATGGCCTCACGCACCGAAGTGCTCTACGCGCCGCTTCCCAAGACGCAGCCCGTGCGCCGCGATCTGGCCCTTCTGCTTGATGCCGATGTGCCCTTCGCCCGCGTCGAAGAAGCAATCCGCAAAGCAGAGCGCAAGCTGCTTCGCGAAGTGTGGCTATTCGATGTATATGAAGGCAAAAATCTACCTGCAGGCAAGAAGTCGTATGCTGTGGCAATGACTCTGCAGGATGAAGAAAAGACCCTCAATGACCACCAGATCGACGCGGTGATGAAGAAAATCATCGATTCACTGACAAAGAACGTCGGAGCCGAACTGCGCTGATTCCGTCAATGATATTCGCCGGAGTGCCCTCCCGTCAACCGGGGGGGGGACTCCAGAATAAAATAAAACAACAAAACAAAAACAGACATAACTCCCATGGGAAGAGCTTTTGAATTCCGTAAAGCCCGCAAGCTCAAACGCTGGGGCAACATGAGCCGTACATTCACACGCATCGGCAAAGAAATCACCATCGCAGCAAAAGCCGGCGGTCCGGACCCTGCCATGAATCCGCGTCTGCGTGTGCTGATCCACAATGCCAAGGCGGCCAACATGCCTAAAGACACCATCGACCGCGCTATCAAGAAAGCCACCGACAAGGATGCATCCGACTACAAAGAAATAGTATACGAAGGGTACGGCCCCTTCGGCATTGCCATCGTAGTGGAGACAGCCACCGACAACAACCAGCGCACCGTGGCCAATGTGCGCAGCTACTTCACCAAGCATGGAGGCTCGCTGGGCACCCAGGGCTCGCTGTCGTTCCTGTTCGACCACAAGAGCGTGTTCCACATCAAGCCGGCCGAAGACCTTGACAAAGAAGAGTTCGAACTATCACTTATGGACTACGAGGCTGAACTCGAGACAGACGAAGAGGAATGGCTGATCTATGGCGCCTTCGAGCAGTTTGCCAACCTTCAGAAATTTCTCGAAGACAGCGGCGTAGAGATTGTATCAGCCGAATTTGAGCGCATTCCCACCGACTACAAGGAGGTGACACCCGAACAGCGCGAGACAATCGAGAAACTACTGGAGCGCTTCGAAGACGATGACGACGTTCAGAACGTGTTCCACAACATGAAAGAGGAGGACGCGGAATAATGCTGAAGCGTATTCTTAAGACGCTGGCACTGTCCTTGCTCCTGCTGGGCATGGCATTGCCGGCCCGGGCCGTGAGTCAGAAAGAAATGGAGCAGGCACGCACCATCACGGCATTCTGGTATCTTCGCTATGCCAATAACGGCGCCGGATATATGGAAGAGGGGAAGATGCCCGCTACCATGGCCGAACTCGAAAAGATGCTGAAGGAGACTGAGCGTGCCAACCTGAAAGCCTTCAAGGCAGTATCGACGCCTTCTGACTATGCGACCTGGGATAAGAAGAAGCTCGTGGCCTACTGGAGCGGCACTTTCTTCAACTCGGCCGGACTAAAGGCCGAAGGGAAGGTGGCGCGTCGCCGCGTGGAGGGGAAACTGAATGCCATGACAGTGTCTGCCGCGCCTGCCGCCACAGAGCAGGAGTCGGCAGAGGCTGCGCCGTCTGAAACACCGAAGCCGGAGCCCGCGGCTGCCGAAGCAGCGCCGGAGCAGCCGGCTGCATCGGCTCAGCCGACCCCGACAGAGGGTGGGGCCGCTGTTGATACTTCAGTCACAGTCGAGGAAGAACCGTCTGACCGAAACAGCCGCCAGAGTGGCTCCGGCTCCACATGGATCTACATCGTGGCGCTCATTGTTCTGGTGGGAGTGGTGGTTTGGCTGGTGATATTCGCTTCAAAGACAATGCAGCAGTCTGAAAAGAAGAGCGACGACACGGATTCTGACAGTGAGCCGCGCCGCAGAACATCGGAACCGAAAGCCACGCAGCCGCGTAACGAGACACCGGCAGCCGATAATGACGAAGTGCGGGCATTGCACCGAGAAATAAAAGGACTGCGCGAACAGTGTATGCGCCTTGGCGAAGAAAACGGGCGTCTGGAGTCAGACCTGACCGAGGCCAGACGCGAACTTGACGCAGTGCGCGGGCGTCTGCGTGCGGCCGAAGCCATGGCGTCAGCCGCGTCGGCAGCTCCGGCAGAGACAGTGCGCAGAGATGCTCCGGCTGCGGCTTCGCTCCTCGAAGCCGCAGCCGTACGGCCGGAGGCCTCGCCTGAGCGTGTGGCACCCCGCAAGGTGGCTCCTGTGCAGGAAGAGGCGGATGAACCCCGCGAGATATATCTCGGCAGAGTGAATCCCAAGGGACTGTTCGTAAGGGCCGACCGTCGTCCGGTGGCCGACAAGACGGTATTCGTACTCACTACGACCGATGGCTATACCGGCTCCTACCGGGTGCTGCAGATGACCGAAGTGATAGAACGCTGTCTTGAGAACCCCGACCATTATCTGGCCGGAGGTTGCACGGCTCCCGATTTGCTGGCCACCGAAGATGCCGCATGTATACGCACCATCCAGTCGGGCACAGCCATCTTCGAAAACGGTTGCTGGCGGATGATACGCAAGACCAAGATAGTATATGAGTAAGTAGGTGCTTAAAAGTAAGTGCTCAGATTCTGGCAACTATGCAGCGGAGAAACAGTGCCGCATATTGTATAAATTCAATTTGAACACATACTTAAATATAAAACACTTGCTTGTCAGCTCAAAATATTAGCGAATCTTGTCGTTGAAAAAGTTGAAGCGACTCCATCGTTTCAATCTACACCTCAATCCACAGTGGCAGATTAAATTAATATAAGTTTGTGCCAATCGGTTTGGCAGAATAAGAAAAAAGTATTAATTTTGTCATGAATATCGGTTGCGGCCCGAAAGCTGCAGCCGTTGGAAGCCCTGATGGCGGAATCGGTAGACGCGCTGGTCTCAAACACCAGTGGAGCAATCCGTGCCGGTTCGACCCCGGCTCAGGGTACTAAAAAGAGGATTCTCACAGCGAGAGTCCTCTTTTCTTTTTCCGGCCACTTTTAGACCATTTGTTTAGTCTGTCTGTCGATACCCCCCCCAAAAAAAACACCTTGTTGCAAGAGCCGGTACGATATGATTTCCCATGGAAATCATATTTAACAGATGCACCGTAATTCCGGTTTGATCCCCAAAATCTGCGACCCCTGCGTTTGCATTTTTTATTGGAAGCGGTATTATACTTTCACCCTATAGATGTCAGGCCGGATTTTTCATAAAAATAGCGGGGCGCGAAGCATCAGCTTCGCGCCC
>ERZ778503.328-NODE-328-length-40108-cov-5.576012_pt1 | contig 40108 bp, 27 predicted proteins | sample MGYA00510047_ERZ778503 | MGnify/ENA primary metagenome ERZ778503 (study PRJEB29527, sample SAMN07138965) | mouse gut metagenome | material: feces | host: mouse | place: China:Nanjing | collected 2016-01-25 ... | reverse complement strand
GTGTGATACTGGGCGCAGCCGAAAGCGGTGTGGGAGCCGCCGTACTGGCTTTAAAGAAAGGATTCGACGTGTTCGTATCCGACGGAGGAAACATCAAGCCCCGGTATAAAGAAATGCTGGACAAATACGGTATTGCCTGGGAAGAGGGAAAGCATACGGAAGCCCTGCTCCTCAATGCCGACGAGGTGATAAAAAGTCCGGGCATCCCCAACGACGCCCCTATCGTAAGAGCCATACGGGAAAAAAACATCCCCGTCATCTCCGAAATCGAATTTGCCGGTCGATACACCCATGCCAAGATGATCTGCATTACAGGTAGTAATGGAAAGACCACCACTACCTCGCTGATTTATCATATATTAAAGAAGGCCGGTTACAATGTCGGACTGGCCGGAAACATAGGTCAAAGCCTGGCTTTGCAGGTGGCGGAGAAGAACTACGACTATTATGTGATCGAACTCAGCAGTTTTCAACTGGACAACATGTATCAGTTCAGGGCCAACATCGCCGTATTGCTCAACATCACCCCGGATCACCTGGACCGCTACGAAAATAATATGCAGAAATACACGGACGCCAAAATGCGCATCCTGCAAAACCAGACCGGTGAAGATGCTTTCGTGTATTGGGCCGATGATCCCGTCATTCGGGAAGAGCTTCACAAATACGGCATAAAAGCCCGCCAGTGTCCGTTCTCCATTCTGAAGAAGGAAGGCATGATCGGTTACATCTCCGACGGACATTATGTCATCGAATCGCCCACACCGTTCAATATGGAGCAGGAGGAACTTTCGCTCAGCGGCAAGCATAATCTGTACAATTCGCTGGCAGCAGGCATTACGGCCGACCTGACAGGTATCACCAACGAGACCATCCGCGAAAGCCTGAGTGATTTCGAAGGCGTGGAACACCGCTTGGAAAAAGTAGCCCGCGTGCATGGCGTGCAATACATCAACGACTCCAAGGCTACCAACGTTGATGCTTGCTGGTACGCCCTGGAGAGCATGACCACGCCGACCATACTTATATTGGGCGGCAAGGACAAGGGCAACGACTACAGCGCTATTGCCGAACTGGTGAAGAAGAAATGCACCGGACTGGTGTATCTGGGTGCCGATAACGGCAAACTGCACCGGTTCTTCGACGGTTTCGGGATTCCGGTGGCCGATACCCACAGCATGGAGGAATGCGTGAAGGCATGCTACGAAATGGCCCGCCCCGGCGATACCGTGCTGCTAAGCCCGTGTTGCGCCAGTTTCGACCTGTTCAAGAACATGGAAGACCGTGGCGAACAGTTCAAAACCTTAGTACGCGCATTATAGATCCATCTTTTAACGTTTCAACCGCCATGACATTATCAGTAAAATCACTCACCAAGCGCCAGATCTTTGAAGGGGATATGGTTATATGGATGGTACTTTTCTTCCTGTGTATCATTTCCATTACCGAGGTGTACAGCGCCTCCAGCAATATGAGTTACAAGACCGGCTATTTCTGGAAGCCCGTTCTCCAACATGCCGGCTACATCTTCATCGGCGTGCTTACCGCCTTGTTTATTCATAAGATACACTGTCGGTACTTCAAGCTGATTCCCGTGCTGTTCATTCCCGTATCCATCATCATGCTCACCGTAGCCATGTTTACGGAACGAGTAAACGGGGCCAGCCGGTGGCTGGGCTACGGCGGCATCTCGTTCCAGCCGTCCGAGATCGCCAAGGGGGCTCTCATCGCCGCCACAGCCTTGATATTGTCCAGCATGCGCGACGAAAAAGGCGCCCAGAAGCAAGCTTTCAAACTGATTATGACCATCACCATCGTTATCTGCGGTCTCATCGTTCCCGAGAACTTCTCCACGGCGGGCATTACCTTTCTTGTCATTCTGTTCATGATGTTCGTGGGACGCATCCCCTGGAAGCAACTGGGCACCCTGCTGGGACTGCTGGCCATTGCCGGTGCCACGGCCTATTCGGTGGCCCGCTATACTCCCGACGAGACCATTCAGAACCTGAGCAAACTGCCGGCCCTGCACCGCCTGCCTACGTGGGTGAACCGCGTACGCAACCATACGGAAGAAGCCAGCGACCCGCAGAAATACGACACGCAGATCAATCCGCAGGTGACACATTCCCGCATCGCCATCGCCACCTGCAACATTGTAGGACGCGGACCGGGGAACTCCGTCGAAAGAGACTTCCTGCCACAGGCTTTTTCCGACTTCATTTACGCCATTATCTTTGAAGAACTGGGACTGCCCGGCGGTGCCCTCGTGCTGTTTCTTTACATCGTACTGCTCTTCCGGGCCGCCCGGATCGCAGGCCGGTGCGAAAGGAACTTCCCGGCTTTTCTGGTCATGGGACTGGCCCTGATACTGGTCACACAGGCTTTGGTCAACATGGCCGTGGCCGTCGGCGTATTCCCCATCACCGGGCAGCCCCTTCCGCTGATAAGCAAAGGAGGCACGTCGACCATCATCAACTGTGCCTATATCGGCGTGATGCTCAGCGTAAGCCGGTCGGCGAAAAAGAAACCGGAACAGAAACTCATCGAGGCCCAGGAAGCATAATCCGACAGACGGAGGCGCCAAACACCGGCGGCGGGCGGGGAAAGGAGCCGGCACCTGCACCGGAAATACACACCGAACCGTGTTTCGTACACATCAAGGCGTGATCCGAACAAACCGAAGCACGGTTTGCAAAAAACAGGCAACGATATGAAAATTCTCTGCGCTGCACGCCCTGTTTCCGACAGGCAGACGGCATTTTTCCTCGCCGGAAGACCGAACAATAGCAGTCAAAGAGAAGATAGAATAAAAAGCATACAAAACAGCGATAATAAAGTAATTATTCGTACTTTTGCTAGATAAAGCGAGGCATTTTATGGGAAAAGAACTAAGAGTTATCATCAGCGGAGGAGGAACGGGAGGACATATCTTCCCGGCCATATCCATTGCAAACGCCATCAAGGCCGAGCATCCCGAAGCGCGCATCCTTTTCGTAGGAGCCGAGGGGCGTATGGAAATGCAACGTGTACCGGCGGCAGGCTACCCCATCAAAGGACTGCCCATCTGCGGGTTCGACCGAAAACACATCTGGAAGAACATAGCCGTACTGTGGAAAATCTTCCGAAGCCGGCAAATGGCCCGGAAGATCATTCTCGACTTCAAGCCCATGGTGGCCGTAGGCGTAGGAGGATATGCCAGCGGTCCCACCCTGAACATGGCCGGAAGCATGGGCATACCGACGCTGATACAGGAACAGAATTCGTATGCCGGCGTTACCAACAAACTGCTGGCCAAAAAGGCCGACAAGATATGCGTAGCGTATGAAGGCATGGAACGTTTCTTCCCGAAAGAGAAGATCATCCTGACGGGCAATCCCGTGCGTCAGGGGTTGCTGAACCCTTCGCTCACACAGCCCGAAGCCGTGAAAGCCTTCGGGTTGAATCCCAATCTTAAAACCATTCTTTTGATAGGCGGAAGTCTGGGAGCACGCACGCTCAACGACAGCGTGCTGGAACAGCTGGATCTGATCCGGGACTCCGACGTACAGTTTATCTGGCAGACAGGCGGATATTACTTTAAACAGATACAGGAACGGCTGCCCCCGCAACGCAAGCCGGCCAACCTCTTCATCACGGATTTCATCGGGCGCATGGACGAGGCATACAAGGCCGCCGACCTGGTCATCTCCAGAGCCGGCGCCGGCAGTATCTCCGAGCTGTGCCTGTTGGGCAAACCTGCCATCCTGGTGCCTTCGCCCAACGTGGCAGAAGACCATCAAACCAAGAACGCACTGGCACTGGTGGAGAAAAAAGCAGCCCTGTACGTGAAAGACGATGAAGCCAAAGGCCGGCTCATCCGCATCGCCGTCAACACAGTGATGCAACCGGAACTGCTGAACCGGCTCAGCCGCAACATCGCCACACTGGCCTTCACCCGCTCGGCGGAAAACATCGCCGCCGAGGTTTACAAACTGGCGGAAGCCTATCGACAAAACCAATAAGCAACGTATGGAAACAACACAGATCAAAGCCGTATATTTCATAGGCATAGGCGGCATAGGCATGAGTGCCATCGCCCGTTATTTTCTGCACAAAGGCATCGTCGTGGGAGGCTACGACAGAACTCCCTGCGCACTGACCGAAAGACTACAGGCAGAAGGGGCCGCCATCCATTACGAGGAAGACGTCACACAAATTCCCCCGGCCTGCCTCGACAAAGCCGGTTGCCTGGTGGTTTACACACCGGCCATACCGGACACGCACCGGGAGCTGGTGTTTTTCCGCACACAAGGGTTCGAAATAGAAAAGCGGGCGCAAGTGCTCGGCACCCTGACACGCGCGCTCAAGGGCTTGTGTGTGGCCGGCACACATGGCAAGACGACCACTTCGGCCATGACGGCCCACCTGCTGCATCAGAGCCGCACGGATTGCAACGCTTTCCTGGGGGGCATCACAAAAAACTACGGCACTAACTACATTCTTTCTCCGAAAAGCGAATACGTAGTGATAGAAGCCGATGAGTTTGACCGCTCTTTCCATTGGCTGACGCCGTATGCCAGCGTCATCACCTCCACGGATGCCGACCATCTGGACATCTACGGCTCCAAAGAGGCCTATCTGGAGAGCTTCCGAAAATACACCTCGCTCATACAGCCGGGCGGCTATCTGATACTGCACGAAGGGCTGGAGATGCAGCCCGACCTGCAAGCGGGTGTCACGCTGTATTCCTACGGACGGAACAGCGGCGACTTTCATGCCGAGAATATACGTATCGGCAACGGAGAAATCCGGTTTGATCTGGTATCGCCGTTCGAAAACATCAAGGACATTCAGCTGGGGGTTCCCGTAAGCATCAATATCGACAACGGCATCGCCGCCATCGCTCTGGCGCAGATTGCCGGAGCCGGTTCCGAAGAGATCCGTCGGGCCATGAAGACATTCGGAGGAGTGGACCGTCGGTTCGACTTCCATGTCAAGAACGACCGCACGGTCTATCTGAGCGACTATGCCCATCATCCGGCAGAAATCCGGCAGAGCCTGCTCTCCTTGCGCGAACTTTATGAAGATAAAAAAATAACCGTCATCTTCCAGCCGCACCTGTATACCCGCACCCGCGACTTTTACAAAGAATTCGCAGAAAGCCTTTCGCTGGCCGACGAAGTGATACTGACCGATATATACCCCGCTCGCGAAGAGCCGATACCGGGCGTGACATCGGAACTCATCTACAACGAACTGGCCGACGGTGTCGGCAAACGATTATGCCGGAAAGAAGACGTCCTACCCCTGGTCAAAGAAAACCGGTTCGACGTCCTGATCACTCTGGGTGCCGGTGACATTGAAAATTATGCCTCACAAATCACTGATATATTGAAAGAAAGATAGATGAAGACGTTTCTCAAGATAGTTGTTTTACTGGGACTGGCCGTTTACTTCATAATGGCCATCACTCTGCTTAACAGCCCTAAAGAGGGAGCCGTATGCCAAGGGGTGGATACGGTTGTGGACGACAGTCTGCAAACCGGATTCATCCGTTCGAACGAGGTGCGGGAAATACTGACAAAAGCCAAGATGTTTCCCGAAGGATGCCTGCTGGATGACATTGACCTGAAGAAGCTGGAAGAGACACTGCTCAAAAGCCCGTACATCGATCGGGCGTTGTGCTACAAAACAGCCGACGACCGGATCTGTATCCGCGTAAATCCGTTGTCACCGGTGCTTCACGTGATGAACGCAGAAGGAGAGGACTACTATCTCGACAGCAAGGGGAAGGTCATGCCACGCAACGGTTATCAGGCGGATCTGGTCGTTGTCACGGGCCATGTATCGAAAGAATTTGCCCGCAAGAATCTGACGGCCTTGGGGCGCTTTATCCAGCGTGACGCATTCTGGAATAAGCAAATACAGCAAATCAATGTGCTGAAGAACGGAGAGATCGAACTGACGCCCCGCATCGGAAACCATACGATCCTGCTGGGCCGGGCTTCTTCTTTTCGGGAAAAACTTGCACGCATGAGAACCTTCTATACGGAGGGACTGGACAAAGCAGGATGGAACAAATACGCCGTCATTGATTTAAGATACGACAACCAAATCGTCTGTACGCGAAGAAAATAATAACTAGAAGCGACCACCGGCAGGACAAGACAGCCACCACCGCCGGCGCTAAGATAAGAACCATAAAAGGAGATAGCCATGACAGCAGAAAAAGATTTAATTGTAGCAATTGAGCTGGGTTCATCAGCCATCCGGGGCATCATCGGAAGAAAAAAAACAGACGGCAGCATCGAAGTTCTGAATATAGAAGAGGAATTTACCAAAGATTGCGTACGGAAAGGGGTGATCTACAACATCGATAAAACCATTCAAAGCCTGAACAACATTATAAACAAGCTACAGGATAAACAAGGCGTATATATAAATAAGGTGTATGTAGGTATCGGAGGCCAGTCGCTACGGACGGTGAAAAACAGTGTATCCAGGCAACTCGACACTAAAGTAATCCTATCCAACGAGTTGGTGGACAGCCTGATGGACACGAACTTGAACGCTTCGTATTCGGAAGCCGAAATCTTGGATGTGGTTCCACAGGAATATCGCGTCGGCAACGGATTTACCACCGAACCGGTGGGCATCCTGAGCGACCAGATTGAAGGGCGCTTCATGAATGTGGTGGCCAGAAGCTTGCTGAAAGATAACATTCAGAAATGTGTGCGGGGCACAGGACGCGAAGTGGCCGAGTACTTCATCTCATCATTGGCTTTGGCTGAAAATCTGCTCACAGACACGGAAAAACGCTCGGGATGCGCGCTGGTCGACTTCGGAGCGGATACGACAACGGTGGCTATCTTCAAGAACAACTTGCTACGGCATCTCGCCGTCATCCCGCTGGGAGGCAATAACATCACACACGACATTGCCAATAAACAGATTGAGGACGAAGAAGCCGAAGCACTGAAAATAAAATACGGATCGGCATTTGCCGAGAATCCCGAAACCGACAATGTGCGTAAGATACCCGTCAGCAACGACCGGACATTGGACGGCAATGAGTTCCAGGACATCGTGGAAGCCCGCATGGAAGAAATCATTGCCAACGTATGGGAACAAATCAGCAGCAGCAAATACAGCGACAAACTAATGGCGGGTATCATTATCACGGGAGGAGCAGCCAACATAAAGAACCTGGAAAAAGCCTTCTCACACCGCACGCTGTTCGACAAACTGAAATGCGGACGCCTCATTCCATGCAGCACCCGTCCGGGAAGCGCCGAAGAGAAACGAATCAAGGAAGGAACACTGAACACCCTGATCTCCCTGCTGACGAAAGGAAATCAAAGCTGCATCGGCGAAGATCCGGCCGCACAGGAAGAAGAGGACAAGGAAAACGATAAGACCGAACTGATCCACCCGACCGACCGACCGGCGAACCGTATCAACGCCGGCAGCGAACAGGGAAAAGACACTCCGGCAGGACCGGGCATTCTTCACGAAAGCTCAACCGATGTGGCAGCGGAAAACAATGAGGAGACCTCTCAAAAACCGGAAAAAACCAAGAGCAAGAACAGCCTGTCCCAATGGTGGAAGAAGTTAAAAGACTTCTCGAAAGATATGGTAGAAGAATAAGTGAAAATAACAACTCCGTTCATATAAACAAGAAAGACTATGCAAGAAGAAAACAACGCTATTCAGTTCAATCTGAAAGCAAACAACTCAAGCATCATTAAAGTGATCGGCGTAGGCGGAGGAGGTGGCAATGCCGTAAATCACATGTATCGGGAAGGCATTCACGATGTGACCTACGTGCTTTGCAACACGGACAGTAAGGCGCTGAGCGACTCCCCCGTACCCACCCGTCTTCAGCTGGGCGAAGGACTGGGTGCCGGCAATCGCCCCGAAAAAGCGCGTCAGGCGGCTCTGGAAAGCCTGGACGATATAAAACTCATGCTGAACGACGGCACACGAATGGTGTTCATCACCGCCGGTATGGGAGGGGGAACCGGAACCGGAGCGGCACCTATCATCGCCCAATGTGCCAAAGACATGGATATACTGACGGTAGGTATCGTCACCATTCCTTTCCGTTTCGAAGGCAACATGAAAATAGATCAGGCGCTGGACGGCGTAGAGGAGATCTCAAAACACGTGGATGCCCTGCTGGTCATCAACAATGAACGGTTGCGCGAGATCTACCCGGAGCTGACGGTCATCAACGCTTTTGCCAAAGCAGACGACACCTTGACTGTGGCCGCCAAAAGCATTGCCGAGATTATCACCATGCACGGGATCATCAACCTGGACTTCCAGGACGTAACCACCATTCTGAAAGACGGCGGGGTAGCCATCATGAGTACCGGCTACGGAGAAGGTGAGAACCGTGTGACAAAAGCCATCGAAGAAGCATTAAACTCTCCGCTGCTCAACAACAACGACATCTTCAATTCTAAGAAAGTTTTGCTCAATATCCACTTCAGCAGCGAACAGGAAAGCGACCAGCTGACTATGGAGGAGATGAACGAAGTGCATGATTTCATGAGCAAATTCCGCAAGGATGTAGAAACCAAATGGGGATTGGCACAGGACGCCTCACTGGGCAAGAAGGTAAAGATTACCGTATTGGCCTCAGGATTCGGGTTAAGGGACATCCCCGGTATGGAACAGATTTCAACACTGCGCACGCGCATGGACGAAGAGAAAATGGCCGAGGAAGAAGAACGCGAAGAACTGCGCCGGGCACGCCGAGGCACATTCTACAAGGATCTGGACCACAACCATATCAACAAACGTCATCATAACATCTACATCTTCGGCAGTGACGATCTGGACAACGACGACATCATCTCTATGGTGGAAACCACACCGACCTACGAACGGAGCAAGGATGTACTGAAAAAAATCAAAAACAAATCGGCCAGCGAAGAAGAGACTTACGAAGCAACGGAACCCTCCCATACGGGAGGCCAACCCGAACAGACAACCATAAAATTTTAATGACAAGGAGAAATCAATATGGCACTATTTGAGCAAATCAGCAAAGACATCATCGCCGCCATGAAGGCTAAAGACAAAGTTCGCCTAGAGGCATTGCGTAACGTGAAGAAATACTTCCTGGAAGCTAAAACCGCTCCCGGGGCCAACGACGAGCTTACCGATGACAACGCACTGAAAATCTTAGCCAAGCTCGCCAAGCAGGGTAAAGATACGGCCGCACTGTATGTGGAACAAGGCAGACAAGACCTGGCAGACGAAGAGTTGGCACAGGTGAACGTATTCGAGGATTATCTGCCTCGGCCACTCACCGAGGCCGAACTGGCAACAGCCCTAAAAGACATTATCGCCGCAGTGGGAGCTACAGGGCCCAAAGACATGGGCAAGGTCATGGGAGCAGCTACCAAGCAACTGGCCGGAAAGGCGGAAGGGCGAGCCATCAGCGCGATGGTGAAGCAATTGCTGGGATAACGAGCGACAAACGTCTCTTGCACCGCAAAGCACAACGCAAGGTAATGCCTGCCATGCTCTCTTGGCGTTGTTCGCATATCAAAAGACAGAAGAAAAAAACCGGGAATGCCCCACAAGGCATTCCCGGTTTTTCATATACCGACCCTCCGGCCGGCACTCCGTCATTTATTTCAGAAGAACCTTACATCCGTCTACGATATACACCCCTTTGTCAGGTGTATCGACTTTATAACCGCGCATGTTGTAAATCCCCTTACCACCTCTTACCGACGCCTTTGCGCTTTTGACGCCGGTGAGCAAAGGGTTTTCCGCCAACTCATACGCTCCTTTCGTAATCTGCTCGATGGTAAGAGGTACATATACCATACTGTAGCCGTTGCCTGTGGCCGGTCCGTCTTCCAGGAAGAAACCGATACGATTGTCCATCTGAAGAGTAAAGGCCGAATAAGCCGAATACTGGTCGGTTACCTGCAAGCCCTTGGTCCAGTTGGCCGCCAAGGCAGATACATCGCCATACATGCTTTCCGGTACTTCCTTATAATAGAAACCCACATCCGTACGACCGTTTCCGAACGGTACAGACTGTATAAGCAGTTTTACTTTCTCCCGATCGCTCTTGCGGATGGCATCAAGCATCATGATCTCGCCATTTGTGGAATTGCCCACGGCGATTCCGTTATTGTTTCCGTTGGAAGTGACGGCATTCTGCCAGGAACCTTCTCCCGTCTTGGGATTCGTATACGTATAGATATTAAATATACGACCGTAAGTACGGCTGCTTAGGATCACGCTTCCGTCGGGCATTTCTTCGCATTTCGGCTCATCCCCTCCCGGAGCCGGCAGGGCCGTATTGCCCCCTAACGGTTTCCATGTCTTACCGAAATCATCGGAATAAATCACACGGTTGCCATTGGGACGCGCACAGAGCGCCGCATAGATACGGTAATAATCTCCCACTTTCACGTAACGACTTTGATAAAGACGTCCCGAACCGATGAAAAGTGCCTGAATCGGGTCGGGCGTACCGTCGCCGTTTACATCGCCCTCATCAAACAAGCCGTACACCTGCTGCGTCAATTCGTCCGTCTTTTTGTTAAAGGTGCTCCATTCCCATTCGCCGGTTTTCTCGTTCAACTTAGCCGTAAAACGCGCCATCTTGTTCGGATTGTTACGTGTAGTGGAGCCACTGCCGTAAAAGGCATTACCGCACACACACATCATCAGCAGTTCGTTGCGCTCACGATCGGCACACAAGGCGGCATCCCCGAATCCGCAATCCACCGCTCCACCGACACCCGTTCCGTCGGCAATGATCTTACCTTCACTCCATGTGTGTCCGTTGTCTTTGCTCACCCTGCAATAAATATCCACCTCACCGAAACCTATGTCTCCGCCACACGGACGATGATCGTTCAAGGCGATGATATCACCGTTTTTCGCTGTGGCTATAGCCGGAATACGATACGGATGGTTTGTCGGGCTGGGCGAATAGAACAGATATTGAGCCTCGTTATCGGGATCCACCTCAAAAGCATTCACAATCTCCAAGGCTTCCTCCGAAACCGTGAAGGCCACGCTGGACGCCGTTTGGCCGTTCATGGTAATTCCATTGGCAATAAAACCGCGATAGGCCTGTCCCTGTTCCAATTTCACGGAAGATCCGATAGGCAGATAATAAGTCTGTGCTTCCGTGGATACGGCACTGACACGACTTGTAGTGCCGGTCCCGTCAATGGTAAAGGTCAGTTCACCGGCCAGATAATTGTTCGTAGGATAAGGATTCACTCCCGCAATGAGTGTGGTCAGCCGCATACCGGGCGTCACGCTTTCGAAGTCCCACCAGCTGCCGGCATCTCCGGCATTGTAAAGTTTCAGGTCCATCCCCTGCCCGCCGTAGGAATTCAAACTCATGTTGGTATTGGCACGAGGTGTAATGGCATAGGTGGCACCTTTTTCCACAATTTTCCACAAACCGGCACCGGAGGCTGCAACCAATCGGGCCGGGGTGCCGTCGGTCGTCGCACTCACATGCAAAGCCAGTGATTCACCGGCAGCCTTATTATACAATTTGAAGCCGGCGGTCGCACTGCCCACCAGGCACCACAATTGTTCCTCTTCCGTCAAGTCGAGTGTCACATCCTTAGCCGCACGTCCCTCGTTACCGCCATTTCCGGCCAAAGCCAGTCCGGCCGCATATCCGCTGTTGCGGTTCCATTTGATGCGTATCCACTTCTCACCGTACGTCTCGCTGAACACATTCAGACTGAACCGTGCGGTAATCGTTTTGCTTTCCGTAATAACCGAGGCATCCACACTCTCCAGTTTCGTGTCACCGTCGTAGAAGCCTTCAAACTTGTACGCCGAATTATAACTTACCAACTGCAGGGCACCTTCCGTTCCGTCCGTCATCAGGAACGTATGATTGCTGGTCTTGTCGCCCAGCATGAAGCTGGCCTTGGCATAAGCCGGTGCCTCTACCGTCAGGAAGCGCACATCGCTACCGCAATTTTCAAAGCCGTAATCGCTGGAGAACGTCGCGTCGTAATATCCCGCCCGTGTAGCCTGGTCGAACGTTCCGTTGTTCTTGGTCACCAGATACGTGGAAGACCCCGTCACACCTTTCAGCGTCACACAACCTTCATTCACCACGCCGCCGGTACCGACAGTTCCCAGAGTGGCATCCACCGTCCAGCCGTAAGCCGTACCGCTCAATGCTTTCCATGCAAAATAACGGCCTGTAGACAGATTGACAAAATCCAGTTTGTCGGTGCCGTTTGCCACACACTGCCAGATATAAGCCTCATCACCGGCCTGTTTGACCGTGCCGAAACCAACGGAACCGTTGTTGTCATAAAAATATTTGTTCCCTGCTTTGTGCTTGTTGTAGAAGTAATAATATCCACCCACTTCGGGCACACCGCCTTTAATCAGGGTCACGGTATACGTAGTACCGGAAAGTTCGAACCGTTTCACCATATAGCCGGACGGCAAAAGCGCTGCAAAGGATGCCGCCGTCACTTCCTCCTCACCGGAAAGGAGCAACCGCTCATCCGTGCCGATCGCTTCGCCCGCCTCGCTGACAAAACGTACCGTGAACTCATTCAGACTCACCTCGCGGATACTGTATTTGCAGCCGGTATCGGACGTATTCGTACCGCTTCCCCAGTTATACACTTTATAGCCAAGAGAGGAATTGTTCGTCTGATTAAACTCAACCGTACCGCTTGTGATAATAAAATATCCCACAGCATCCGCCGCCTTGAGGGTCCAGCCAGCGGCAGGAGATGCCGTCTGTGTCTTCAAAGCCGTATTGTTGCCGCTGGCCGGCGAAACGAACGTACCGTCGGCGCAATTCACGATATTCAACGTACCGTCGGCACGACGGACAAACTTCCAGTAGGAAGCCGTCGTGGCAGTCGTATTACCGGTCATATCGGCTCCGGCTCCGTTCGACGTTGCGTAACGGTTCTCCCGCAACGGTGTACTCAAAGAGTAATAATAACTCTGCGATGCATCGCTGATTTTGGGTTGCGACAGTTCCGCACCCGCACAAGACGCCTTGAACGCCTGAAGGGCCGCTTCAAGTTCACCGATCTGACGCGCACGTTCTTCTGCCGGCAAGTTGTCGGACAAGGTTGCCTCCACCGCAGCCACCGCCGCATCCAGTTCAGCTGCCACATTTTCGGCATAATAACCGGGCTTTTCGCTCACCACACTCCGCCGGTAAGCCTTCACCTCAGCGATCTTGGCTGCCACGCTTTCCGCCTCTGCATTCATACACTGATTCGGCGAATAGATAAGACCGTCAACGGCGTTCCGACCTTCCGTATCGGTGAACACACAAGTAAACATCCATTTATCCAACCGGTAAGCAGCGTTAATGTAGGGAAGTTTCAAGAACACCTTGTTCCATCCTTGCCGTAGCGTAACAGCTATCGGCTCGCGTCCCGGGAAGTTCTCGTTCTTCAATGTCACTTCCTTGCTGCTGATGGACACACCCGTATTCGCATAAGCCGGGGCAGCCACCTCCGCGCCATTGATCCATATCTTCGACCCCATCAGGTCCCAGTCACCAGCCGCAGGCGCCGGATCCTGTTCCGACCGGCTGTAGTTCTGAAACTCTATCAGGGCACCTACCGTCTGTTCTACCGGCGAATACACATACGTCCAGGCATAGGCCGTAGAGTTATAAGCGGGATTCGCATAATAGGCGTTGATGATACTCTGCCCCCACGTATGACGCAGATAAATGCCTGCACCGGTAGCCATACCGGTACCGTAGGTATCACCTTTATACTGAAAAACATCCGGTAACACACCCTCCGTGTTCATCTGCTCTTCCGGCGGAAAAACAGCGGTCACATTCCCCCCGTTGGGGAACGCATCGGTGATGCGCCACCGTACATTGGTCTGTCTTACATACGGAACAGGCTCCCCCTTAAGCGTATGGGCCTTGTGGAAGAGGAACCGCGTCTCCCAATTCAGGAAATCATCATATTCCTCACCGCTTGCGGGCAGCATCACCCCGCCACCGCCATTCGTACCTCCGTTGGTACAGTTGTCGATGTAGTGCTTGCCGCCCCCCTGCCAGGCTCTGCTGGACGAAGCGATAACAGAAGCATAAAAATTATTCTGGGCTATGATGTCCTCCTGTGTAGCGAGCTTGCGGTCGTTCCAGCAGGAAGAAATCGTACCGGCCACAGTGGCATCGCCTCTCTCCTTATAATATATAGTGCTTTTATATATACCCACCAGGTCGGCGAACACGTCGAAATGATTGAGGTAGTTGTAACGGCAGTCGATATTGGCCTTGCCGGCGACAGCCACTCCGGCCGTGCCCCAAAGTTGCGTCATATCAGCCTCTATGGCACTCACCGCCACCCCGCGCACCGGATTCCACACCGCACATTTACGCCCCAGCGTCTCACGCACATAGCCGACCATCTCGTCCAGATACGCTTTCGTAGTCTGCTCCTCATCGGCACCGATATGGATGTAAGGCGCCCGCGTGAACGTCTGTGCCACCTCGTCCAGAATAGTCTTCAGAGCGGCCTTTCCGGCTTCCGTCTGCATGCCGAATCCCATCGCACGCTGGAAAGCGGCACTGTGACCGGGCATGTCGATCTCGGGAATCACCGTCACACCGCGCTCATAGGCATACTCCTCCACCTCGCGGCATTCCGCCTGTGTATAATAGCTGCCTTCAAAACGGGTCATGTGGCGGCTCTCCGTCAACTGCGGATAAGCCTTCACTTCAAAACGCCAGGCCTGATTTTCCGTCAGATGCCAATGGAACGTATTCACCTTGAAGCGCGACAGCAGATCGATCTGCTTCTTCAATGCCTCCACGGTCACATAGCTACGGCCCACATCATGCGTAAAGCCGCGCAACTTGAAAGCGGGCCAGTCGGTCAGGGTCAACGTTTCCAGACCGGCCATACCTTCATACCCCTCGGCCAACTGCATCAACGTCTGAGCGGCACGGGTCACCCCAATGGGGTCCACATACGTAATATTTATCTGATTGCTGCCGATCGTCAGGGTATAGGCCTCGTTGGCATATCCCGCTAACGCATAATCGTAGGCTCCGGGAATCTGTTCCACCTGTGTGGTGTTCACCGTCAGTGCGGCGCCTCCCGTAACCGTCATACCCCGGCTCGTGAAAAATTGCTTCAGCAAAACATTGTCGCTGGCATCGGCAAGGTTCACTGAACCTGCCAGAGGAAAAACCGCCTCATTCGTAGCCGCGACCGTTTTCGGCACCGGCAACAGATGTTCGATTTTAGCCTCTGCAGAAGAATGGATGCCCAACAAGGCCACCCACAGAAGCTGTTTGGTAAGTTTGTTCATAAAGAGTTAATTTAAATGGTATTAAGTTTAGTTGGGACAAAGATAGAGAAAATAACGAGATGTAAGGCCGCATATTAAAAAATGTTTTCAAAAAACAGTTCCGTCTTTTCCAAAAAGAATCTACTAAATCCTTGCAGATCCTTGCCCATTCATACACATTTGCAGCCCATGCCGAGGCGTCGGCATTTACACCTCCATTACGAGAGCGTCTTTAACGGATTACTCTCAAGTATAGAATATCTTCCATTTTCAGACTGCGGACATAGCACCCTATATTCCGAAGACGAAACAATCCGGCATTATGCGGGCCATAGAGCCCGCCATGCACCATCAACCGGACACAAGGCGTTCCGGCGAAGAAACAGTACGGGCCGGACTATCCAAAACCACCTCCGGTACAAAGGAAGTGTACATCACGTCGGGGTTTGTACAAACCTAGTCATGATGTATACAAACCGAACCCTGATGTGCGGACAACACACCTTGATGTGCAGTTGATGGCCCGGGCGGAGAAAAAAGCAATGAGGACACCGGACTTTTATCTACGACCGACATAAGAATATCCGTAGCCCCGCTATCCGCAGTGTGCCGTAGGAGCACACTGCGGATAACCTGTTTTTCAAGAAAACACCTCGTGAAGCACTTCCGGCGATTTCAGCTCGGGAAAATCGGGAATATGCAAGCGATAATAATCGTTGAGCACCGCAAGCAACCGAATGCGTTCCGCACGCGAAAAAGCGAACAAGTGCATCGTGTCGTAATTCATACGCATCAGAAACGGAATGTTTCGGGCCTCCTCCGGTGACAACCAGGCGTTGTGAAAAGGCCGGCATCCTACAAAGCAAGCATTCTGCAAGTCGAAATAATCACCGGCATGGTAGGCTTCCACGTTGGGATAAAAGCCCAGGAAACGCGTCAGACGTAGAATAAACACGGTGTGAAAATTGGCAAAGCGTTCCTCGCAACGGTCAAGCCACTGCAACGAATGGCACAAATAAGCAAACAAGGGCGGGTTGCACTCTTCCCGCCGCAAAGCACAATATAAGAATTCGGACAGGAACAGCGCGATGGCCGACTTATGAACCTGATAAGGGAGCGAAGCATAGGGGTAAGCGATACGCACATCCTTTATATGTTGCAACGAAGCCTTGGGACGCCATTGATAATCCAACTCCAGCAACGTAAGCGGTCGAAAGAAAACGCTGCGTACCGACGCTTTCCGCCCACGCGGCAAACGCACCAGAAAAGGTACACTGCCATTTCGTTCCGTATAAATATCCACTATGAGCGACGAATCTCCGTATTTCAAAGCATGCAATACAATGCCGCGAGTCTTCTCCATTGCCAATTTATCTTCCTGTCACCAAGGGCAAAAATACGCAAAATCAAACTGCAAACGTATAATCCGCCTTCTTTTTTACGACTTTTCTCATTTTTTTTTCAAAATATTTTGGAGAAATAAAAAAAAGCCTTACCTTTGCACCGCAATTGAGAGCGCAAGCGCTCCCAAAGCCAAGTAAACAACTTGCAGAAGGCGGTCCCTTCGTCTATCGGTTAGGACGAGAGATTTTCATTCTCTAAAGAGGAGTTCGACTCTCCTAGGGACTACAAAGTTAAACGAATTAGATTAGGAATCGAAATGGCAAATCATAAATCATCCGTAAAGAGAATCCGTCAGGAGGAAAAAAGAAGACTGCACAACAGATATTACGCCAAGACCATGCGTAATGCAGTTCGCAAGCTCCGCGCCACCAAGGAGAAGGAGGCAGCAGTAGCCTTGTACCCCAGTGTACAGAAAGCATTGGACAAGTTGGCTAAGAACAATATTATTCATAAGAATAAAGCTGCCAACTTGAAATCCAAATTGTCTCTTTACATCAACAAATTGGCTTAATTATCATCCAAGTAATTATATAATTGCAGGCGAGATTTAAATGATCTCGCCTGCAATTATTTTGTCTGCCTGCGAAAAGAGCTTCTCAGCCTCTTCTCCCTCCACTTTTATAAAGATAAATATTTCTGCTTTTCGGATAAAATCCGTATATTTGTGCTGGATTTAGAAAACACATACAATGTCAACAGAAGAACAGATGAACGGCGCCAATTATTCCGCCAGTAGCATCCAGGTGCTGGAAGGCCTGGAAGCTGTGCGCAAGCGCCCGGCCATGTATATCGGCGACATCAGCGAAAAAGGATTGCACCACCTAGTGTATGAAACGGTGGACAACTCTATTGACGAGGCCCTTGCCGGCTATTGCACGCATATAGAAGTAACCATCAACGAGGACAACTCCATCACCGTGCAGGACAACGGTCGTGGTATTCCGGTTGACATGCACGAGAAAGAGCACAAATCAGCCCTCGAAGTGGTTATGACCGTGCTTCATGCCGGCGGTAAATTCGATAAAGGTTCCTACAAGGTTTCCGGCGGATTGCACGGTGTGGGTGTGTCGTGTGTGAATGCTCTCTCCACCCGCATGCTCTCGCAAGTGTTCCGCGACGGGAAAATCTACCAGCAAGAATACGAATGCGGCAAACCGCTCTATCCCGTAAAAGTCGTAGGAGAGACCGATATACGGGGTACACGCCAGCAATTCTGGCCTGATGGAGGCATATTCATCACTACCACATACAAATACGACATTCTGGCCAACCGCATGCGCGAACTGGCATTCCTGAATGCAGGTATTACCATCACCCTGACCGATCTGCGCGAAAAAGACGATAACGACCAGCCACGGCAGGAAGTGTTTCATTCGAAAGACGGTTTGAAAGAATTTGTACGCTATATTGATTCCAGCCGTACCCATCTGTTCAATGATGTGATCTATCTGAACACCGAAAAACAGGGAGTACCTATTGAAGTGGCCGTGATGTACAATAACGGTTACAACGAGAACATCCACTCTTATGTGAACAATATCAATACGATAGAAGGCGGAACACATCTCACGGGATTCCGCATGGCACTGACCCGTACCCTAAAGAAGTACGCCGAGGAACAGTGCACCAAAGAGTTGGAGAAACTCGAAAAGAATAAGGTGGAGATCTCAGGCGAGGACTTCCGCGAAGGGCTAACGGCGGTTATCTCCATTAAAGTGGCCGAACCCCAGTTCGAGGGGCAAACGAAAACCAAATTGGGCAACAGTGAAGTGACGGGAGCCGTGCAGCAGGCCGTAGGCGAAGCGTTCTCCTACTATCTGGAAGAACACCCCAAGGAAGCCAAGATGATCGTCGACAAGGTTATTCTGGCTGCAACAGCCCGCGTGGCCGCACGCAAGGCACGCGAAAGCGTACAGCGGAAAAGCCCGATGGCCGGCGGAGGCCTGCCCGGCAAGCTGGCCGACTGTTCGGATAAAGACGCTGCCAACTGCGAATTGTTTATCGTGGAGGGAGATTCGGCAGGCGGTTCCGCCAAACAGGGACGAAGCCGGCAGTATCAGGCCATCCTGCCCATCCGTGGAAAGATATTCAATGTGGAACGCACCATGTGGCACAAAGCATTCGAGCACGAAGAGGTGAACAACATCATTCAGGCATTGGGCGTACGCTACGGACTTGGCGAGGACAGCAAAGAAGCCAACTACGAAAAACTGCGTTACTACAAGGTGATCATCATGACCGATGCCGACGTCGACGGCTCGCACATCGACACCCTGCTGATGACTCTCTTCTACCGCTACATGCCGGAACTGATACAAAAAGGACATCTCTATATCGCCACACCACCGCTCTACCGCTGCAAGAAGGGTAAGATCGAGGAATATTGCTATACGGAAAGCGACCGTCTGCAATTCATGCAAAAGTACAACAACGGTTCGGAACAAGGCGTAACGACACAACGTTACAAAGGTTTGGGCGAGATGAATCCCGAACAACTGTGGGAGACCACCATGAATCCCGAAACACGTTTGCTGAAACAGGTGACGATAGAAGACGCGGCAGGCGCCGACTACGTGTTCTCCATGCTGATGGGAGAGGATGTCGGACCACGCCGTGAGTTTATCGAACAAAATGCGACGTATGCCAATATCGACGCATAAGGGACGCAACTGAGAATCATTCAATTCTTACATATATTCTCGCACCGGTCGAACAGAAGTGATTCTGCGGGCCGGTGCATTTTTTTACATAACGCCGTACGAGAACCGAAGTCCGGTACAGGGGGCGTGTTTTTAATAAAAATAATGTTAATTTTCTTCCTGCGGCTCGGCCTACACATATAAAGTCGTATCTTTAAAATTCAATTAACCATTTATTAGATTCACAATGAGCAAACTTTACTTTTCTCTCACTGTTTTGCTTCTTTCCGGCGTGGCCGCAACGGGACAGGCGCAAAGCGATTATCCGCTGAACTTCGACCCGAATAGCGTGTCGGGGAAAAGCAACTTTTATCTGACTAACATCACATTGACCGGTACGAAAAGCGCGACACAGTCTGTCGCCGTAGGCAGCCGGTCGCCACAGACCGTCTACCGTTCACTGACTGAGCAATCCTTCAGAGCGGAGCCGGGAGAGACATTGATTCCCGGGTTCGGCTTCACGGGCAATTGGATGAATGGATATGTCTACATTGACTACAACCGTGACGGACAGTTCTCGGCAACCCTGAACAACGACTATACCTTGCCCGAGGGCAGTGAACTGGCCACCTATTCTTATATAGAGACCGTAGAAAACACTTCCGGTTACAACAGCAAGGGAGAGGCTGTGAGCGGAGGGGCGCGAAATGTGCTCAATCCTCCGGCTTTCACCCTACCCGCCGATCTGCCTTACGGTATGTACCGTATGCGCTACAAGGTGGACTGGGGAAGCGCCGATCCGGGAGGACGAATGACAGCCACCAACGACATTATTACCAATGGTGGAATGATTGCCGACGTATGCCTGAACGTGCATGGAGCATACAGTCGTGTAAGTGTGCAAAGCAGCAACGGCAACGTACTGAACGGAGATTCCGGTGTCCTCGACAACACCACGGTGAAGTTCGGAGAACCGCTTCAGATCCTTCTGGTACCGGAAAGCGGATACACGCACAACGGTATCACGCTGCGCCACGGTTATCTGGAAGGAGACAGCCTCATCCATTCCACACCGCAATACCGCGACATCACCATTCCGGGCTATTTGTTCAAGAACAACCGTTATACCCTGCCGGCCGAACTGGTGGACGGCGACCTGATGATTACGGCTAATTTCATAAAGGGATCCGAAAACGAAAGCGACACCGACTATCCGCTTAACTTTGACGGAGAGACATTGACCATCAGCAAAGAAAACGGAAGCCGCTACCTTCGGAACATACGTCTTACAGGGACAAAAGGCAGCAGCATTTACACCACACTGCCCACAACGGCGCCTGTCAAAGTATACCAGGACAAGATCTCATTACGCGGAAAGGCGCAGCCGGGCGAGGTTTTCACGCCTTCAGTAACCTACCGCACCAACCGACAAATGCACGGTTATCTGTATATCGATTACAACCAGGACGGACAATTCAACGTGATGTTGGACGCCAATCACAAACCGCTCCCCGGAGGCGAACTGGTTTCTTATTCCTACCTGAACGGATTCAACAGCGCCGGAGAGATCCTGTCCGAAGCGGAAGAACCCAATCATGCCATCACATTCCCCGATTTTACCCTGCCCGACGATCTGCCTACAGGTACTTACCGGGCCCGCCTGAAGATCGACTGGAATAATGCCGACCCCGGCGGACAATTCGGAACAGGAACAGATGACATTCATGAGAACGGCGGCGAAATCGTAGATTTCCTGCTAACCGTACACGACGGTACGCAGACACTGGAACTGGATACCCGTCATGGCAATGTATACGGTTCCTCACAATCCGCTCTGCCCTACTTCGTATCAATCGGAAACACTCTTACCCTATTCCCCACTCCGGTAAGCAAAGGGTACCAGTTGGAAGATGCCGTTTATATAAAAAGCGGTATGAACCTTGACGGTCCCGAGTACATCCACGGTAACCGGCAATGGTACACCGATACAATCTGGGCCGCACAAGTTCCTACTTCGGGCATACGTATACCCGTATGGGGCGACACGCAGGTTAAAGCTCATTTCGCACCGACCGACCTGCCTGAGTACAACCTGATTTTCAACGATGAGTTTAACGCAGCCGACGGTACACAGCCGGATGAGACCAAATGGTCGCGCTGCAAACGGCAAGGGGCCGCATGGAACCGCTTCCTCTCCGACACAATCGATGTCGTATACCAGGAAAACGGGAATCTGGTGCTGAAAGCCATTCCCAACATGGACCGCAGCACAGACAACGCCGCCATGCTGACAGGAGGAATCGAGACGAACGGAAAATTCAGTTTCATGCACGGCAAAGTGGAATGCCGTGCTAAAGTAAACGGACACAGCGGTAACTTCCCGGCCATCTGGATGATGCCTCAAGACCAAACGGGAGGATGGCCGACATGCGGAGAGATCGACATCTTTGAACAAATCAATACGGAAAATACAGCTTACCATACCGTGCACTCGCACTGGACATACGACCTGGGAAAGACAGGCGACCCGAGATCATCTTTCAACGAACCGATGGACATGAGCCGTTATCACACCTATGGTTTTGAATGGGAAGCAGACGAAATGCGCTGGTATGTGGACGGCGTGCAGAAAGCGCGTTACTACCGCGTTCCCCAATACGCATCGCAAGGCCAATGGCCGTTCGACAAAGCATTCTACCTGATCCTGAACCAATCGGTGGGGACAGGAAGTTGGGCCGCCGCACCGGACGAGACCCATACTTACCGGATGGATATCGACTGGATACGTGTATATCAGAAGAACGAACACTTTGTCGGAGTGAAGGAAATAACCGAAAGCCCGCTGTCGTTGTCAGTCAAGCCGGGAGAACTGCTTGTGACATGCGATACACCTCGTGAAGTAGCCTTGTACGACCTGGCGGGGCGCCACGTATTTCGTCGGACAATAAGCGGCAGTCAGCATATCCCTTTGAAAAAGGGTATATACCTGATTGAAAACCGAAAAATACAGATACCGTAACCGGCAGGCAACACGCTGCTCCCGATTACGGTATATCAAGTCGTTTCTTTCTTCTGCCCTCCGTGAAAGAGGGCAGAAGTTTTTTACACCCCCATCGGCAGATATGCCGACAACACGCGCTACAAATATCCTTGCGCCTGCAATTCGGCCACCGCCGTTTCCAACTCTGCATACCATTCCGCACCGAAACGGCGTACAAGCGGTTCTTTCAGGAAGCGGTATACGGGAATATTTTCACGCTCGCCTTTCCATACAGCCGCCTTGCACACATCCCAACGGTGATAGTTCAACCCCGTCAGACGGCCGATGCGCTTTACCCGGATAGGGTACAGATGACACGAAGCCGGCTTATAGAACGATGTACGACCGGCACGGAAAGCCTTCTCGATAGCGCAGAAGCAACAACCCGATGCATCGTAGCACGTGAATACACAGTCCTTGCCGTTCACTATACTCGTCACCAAATCTCCGTCTTCGTCCGTATAAGCCACCCCCTGACGGTCGATCACACTTTGTGCCGATGCCGACAAGTCCGCCCATACTGCCGGAAGCACCTCTTCCAGTTGAGCCACTTCCTCCAGCGTGACCGGCGCCCCCGCATCACCTTCTATACAACACGCCCCCCGGCATGCTTCCAGATCACAACAAAATTTCTCGGTCAGGCAGTCGGCGGAAACAATTACATCGCCGACCTGTATCATGGGAATCCTATCTTTTACCATAGCCGTCACCACTGAACGGGCGTCTGCCCGTATTGTTCCAGATACGCATTCGCCAAACTGAAATGCTTGTTACCGAAAAAGCCCTGATAGGCCGACAAAGGCGACGGATGGGCCGACTGAAGCACCAGATGTCTGCTGCGATCGATAACGGCTCCCTTACGCTGCGCATACGCTCCCCAAAGGATAAATACCAAATGTTCACGCCCTTCGGACAACGTTCTGATCACCGCATCCGTAAACTCTTCCCATCCGTGCCGCTGATGCGAACCGGCCTGATGCGCTCTCACGGTGAGCATGGCATTGAGCAACAGCACACCCTGCTGCGCCCACCGCGTCAGATTGCCCGAAGTCGGGACGGGCGTTCCCAGATCCGTCTGTATCTCCTTAAATATATTCTGCAAGGAAGGAGGGAAAGGCACACCGTCGTTTACCGAAAAGCATAAGCCGTGCGCCTGTCCCGGCCCATGATACGGATCCTGTCCGATGATAACCACCTTTACCCGGTCATACGGACAAAGGTTGAAAGCATTGAAAATTAACCTGCCCGGCGGATAACACGTCGTCGTAGCATACTCCTGACGCACAAACTGTGTCAACGCCGCAAAATAAGGCCTTTCGAACTCCCCAGCCAATTGCCGCTTCCAGCTTTCTTCGATTTGAACATTCATAAGACTACATTTTTTACAAGGACAAAGATAGGGAAATATCGTTTCCCGAAAAGCATTTCCGGGCATAAGATTTTTATGACTACCTGTTTGTCACTTCCATTTTTCTACTTACCTTTGCACACATCGTATCATCTATATTGATTTTTGTTATGAAAACTACGACATTATGGCGAGAACACAGCAGCAAGCCCTTTTGGGGATTCCTGCTCATCACGCTCTCCGGTTTTTTTCATCTTACGGGTGATATAGCGAATATTTCTGACAATTTCATCAGTTTATTAGGTTCCTATCGGGAAGCCCTGAACAGCATATTGGGAGCCATTGCCCGACTGGCCCCGATTTTCGCACTGATCGGCTATTTGATATTCACCCTCTCCCTGCGCTATCTGGCAGGCCTCTTTACCGACAATGCCGCCTCCGCGCTCTATTGGGTGAGCTCTATAGGCTGGTTCTTGATGGCAGGCGAACTCACCGACCTGTTCATCGGATCCAACAGTGCTCCGGGTGCCACCTTCGCATTGATCGGGCACATTGTCATGCTGATCAGCGCCATCAAAATGCGCACTCCGCAGCTACCGGTCGGCGTCCGTACGGCAGGTTTGCTGCTCATCATATCATCTTTCCCTTACATCATCAGTTCCATCATCATCATTCTACCGATGATTGATTTCCTGCCTACCTTACCGCTCCGGCTTATCGGATGGACATTGTCTTTCATCGCATGGAACTTTTTTCGTTATGCACAACCTACCGAAGGAGGAGCCGCCAAGGTTTACACCAAGCATCAGTTAAGCGACGTTCCCGGCGGCATGCTACTTAATGTCGCCATCACATTGTCTTGCCTGTTTTTCGTATTCGAACAGTTCTATATTCCCCTCGTCAATCTGCAGATCAACGACGGAGACAGCAGCTATATTGTAGGATCACCGGAAGAACAGATGTACATCACCTTTACCTATCCTTACTTTCTGCTGACACTGATACCCACCCTGTTCTACAGCATTGCCTGGCTCCGGCAACTGAAATACACGGCACTACGCATCCCGTCCCTCCTCATCGGACTTTACGGAGTAACCATACTCACCATCAATGCTTATTCCTACATTTACGAACTTCATGCAGAGCATGCCACAGCCATCAGCACGGAGTTTCCCTTTCTGATTTCCATGGTTCTGTTCGGTATAGGAAACATATACCTGATCTATCTCCGCAAACTGCATGCCCGCTTCGCGCAAGGAGGAATATTGCTATTGCTCTGCCTGATCAACCCGATCGCCCCCTATCTGATTTCCGCCCTCACCCAATGGAACATCGTAGGGCTGGAAGGCAATAAATTCTTTACGACAACGATCTGGCCGATGCTCTTCTTTTTCTATTACATCCAGCTGTATTACGGCTCGCGCATCGTCTTCATGACCGCTTTCCGTTTAAAGAAAATGCAACAGGAAAACTGATCATCTCTCCCATCCGTGCGGAGCAAGAACCCATAGATGCCGCATCCGGCCCTAAAAAGACCTCTCCCCGTCCATAGCATAAAGCCACGGACGGGGAGAGTTTCGTATGAAAAACAGGCTTGTCGCCGCCCCAAGGCAGCCGCCGTTACTTAATCAGGCATTTACCCGTCATCTCATCCGGTTGTTCCAGCCCCATGATATGCAGTATGGAGGGAGCCACGTCTGCCAGAATACCGTTCTCCACCTGTGCCTCCTTGTCGGCCGTTACATAAATAAAAGGTACGGGATTCAATGAGTGTGCCGTATTGGGCGTGCCGTCACTGTTCACGGCATTATCGGCATTGCCGTGATCGGCAATGATAATGGTTTCGTAATCGGCCTCTTTTGCCGCCTCTACCACCTCTTTCACACACTGATCCACTGCCTTCACGGCTTTCTCAATGGCTTCATAAATGCCCGTGTGGCCCACCATATCACCGTTGGCAAAATTCACCACGATGAAATCGTATTTATTTTCCTTGATAGCCTCCACCAGTTTATCTTTCACTTCGTAGGCACTCATTTCCGGTTTCAGGTCGTAGGTAGCCACTTTGGGCGAAGCCACCAGGATGCGGTCCTCATTCTCGTAGGGAGTTTCCCGGCCACCGTTGAAGAAGAACGTCACATGCGCATATTTTTCCGTCTCGGCCGTATGCAGCTGCTTCAAGCCCTTGGCACTGATATACTCGCCCAGCGTGTTCTGCACGTTCTCTTTCGGGAAGAGGATGTGCACCCCCGTAAAGCTGGCGTCATAAGGCGTCATGCAGTAATATTGCAGACCGGGAATCGTGTGCATGCCCTGTTCCGGCATGTCCTGCTGGGTCAGCACTACGGTAAGTTCCTTGGCACGGTCGTTGCGGTAATTGAAGAAAATCACCACATCGCCTTCCTTAATGGTGCCGTCTACGCCCGCGTTGTGAATCGGCTTGATAAACTCGTCCGTCACTTCCTCGGCATAGCTTTCCTCCATAGCGGCCACCATATCCGTAGCCTGCTTGCCCACGCCGTCGACCAACAAGTCGTAAGCCACCTTCACACGCTCCCAGCGTTTGTCACGGTCCATGGCATAAAAACGTCCCACGATGCTGGCAATCTCACACCCCGTCTTGGCACATTGTTCCGTCAGTTGGGCAATAAATCCCTTTCCGCTCTTCGGATCGGTGTCGCGCCCGTCCATGAAACAATGCACGTAGGTATGGGCGATGCCGTATGTCTTCGAGATCTCGCACAAAGTGAACAGATGATCCAGCGACGAGTGCACACCGCCGTTGGATGTCAGTCCCATCAGATGCACGCTCTTCCCGTTTGTCCGGGCGTATTCATACGCTGCAACCACCTCGGGATTCTTCAAAATACTGCCGTCGGCACATGCCCTGTTGATCTTGACCAGATCCTGATATACGATACGACCGGCGCCGATATTCAGATGCCCCACCTCGGAGTTGCCCATCTGTCCGTCCGGCAAACCCACATTCTCGCCACTGGCCTGTAGTTGCGAGTTGGGATAATTCTTCATCAGTTCGTCCATATAGGGCGTGGGTGTGTTAAAAATCACATCTCCTTTTCCGTGATTGCCGATTCCCCATCCGTCGAGAATCATCAACAATGCTTTCTTTGCCATAATTTTTTATGTTTAAAATGTTTGTCTTCTCATTTCCGTGCAAATTTACGAATTTCCAACGGGAGTTAAGCGCACAGCAAGGGGATATTTTTTATTTACGCCCACAAGCGACTGGCAAAAGGAAGAACGGCGTATATCCTCATACGGAAGATCGGGAAAGAACCGCACGGGAAGAGCGCTGACAGCGAAGCAACACCAACGCGAACCACAAGCAGAAAAGCGCACGTACCGCCAACGGAAAAGGCCACGGAAAGACGAGCATAAGAAAAGCCAGCTGCGCATGAATCAGCCGCAGGGTGTGAAGCGGCGTCACCTCTTCGCCCAGCAACCGACTGTAATACCGGGACAGATACAGCACCGGAAGCGTGTGGGCGCACCACAGGCGGCACATCGCAAACACGGTAAAAAGGGAACCTGCGGACTTGGCTGGACGAGAAGCAGGTGCGGGTAGAATCATTTCTTTTTTCATAGCCGTAGACAATTATATGTTTAACTTGACACGGCAAAGAAACGTCGCCATCGTGTCAATCTACGACACTAGCCCCATTTTTTTGTTAAATTCTGCGCCTTCTCACGTAAAAATTGCACGAAATCGGGCGAATCCACCACTTCTATATCTTCAAACAACCCCCATACAAAACGACCTATACCCTGAAAACTGCACACTTCGGTGGTGAACAGCCAATGGTCCGGCCCGTCGGCCACCAGCGCCAAACCGGCACGGGGATATTCCTCCTTGAGCAGATTACAGGCCAGACGCCCGATGCGCAAGGTAACCGTATGCCGTTCCGGCCCGCTGAACTGGAACAGATCGGTAAAAACCGGGGCATGCTCCTCTTCGTGGCTCCATAGCAAATCAAGCAGTTCCACCCGCCCGATCCGGCTCACTTTAAACGTTTTGTTTTGCCTGCTCCGCACTTCAAAGCAACGCACTTCGTTGTGGTTCTGCAAAAACATATACGGTTCCACCACCCGGTCGCTCGTCCGGTTGCTGCTGGCCGAGCTGTAGTCGCGAAGCACCACCTGCCGGTGCTGCTTCATCGCCTCGTACAAGCCTTGCAGGTTATCCGCCATCCCTTTGTCGGCATCCATTACGTTCAGAATGCCGAAGTCGTAGATCCGTTCCAACTTGCGACGCAACTGACGGGCCCGGACATCCGTATCCGAAAGGGTGTCCAGCACGTAGCGGAGCGTCAGCGCCTCCTCGTCCGTAAAATGAACCAGCTGCGTAATCTCGCGAAAAAAAGGCGACTCCTTGTCCAACCGGTAACAGTCTCCCTGTTTCTTCACCACGAACCCCGTATCGCGGAACAGCTCGATATAACGATAAACCGTGCGACGGCTCATATCCAACTTCCGGCACAGCTCGTCCACCGTGTAGGCCCGGTTCTGCGTCAGCAGCACCATCAGTCGCAACTGCCGTTCAAACGTTCCCAGTTCCATCAGCCGTTCTCCTCCAACGTTTCGGGGCCAAAGAGTTCCAGTTGCCCGTCACCCAACAGATTGAAAGTCATACGATGATAAGGGGTCGTCCCCCACTCCCGTATAGCCTCACGATGCGCTTTTGCCGGATACCCCTTGTTGGCACCCCAATGATACTGCGGATACTCCTCGTGCAGACGGCGCATGTAATCATCGCGGTACGTCTTGGCCAGCACCGAAGCCGCCGCAATGCTCATGTATTTACCGTCCCCCTTTACCACCGTAGTATAAGGCACGTCGCCATACGGACGAAACCGGTTGCCGTCCACCAGCAATGCCTGCGGACGCATCTTCAATCCGTCGAGCGCCCGGTGCATAGCCAGAAACGAAGCATTAAGGATATTGATCCGGTCAATCTCCTGCGGAGAGACAACCCCGACAGCCCAGGCCAGCGCATCGCGCTCTATCTCCTCGCGCAAACGATACCGCTTTTTCTCGGACAATTGTTTGGAATCGTTCAATATCTCATTCCGATAGTCTTTAGGCAGAATCACGGCACCGGCAAACACCGGTCCCGCCAAGCACCCGCGTCCAGCCTCGTCGCATCCGGCCTCCACCACATCGGCATTCAAATAAGGTAACAGCATAGGACAAAAAATCTCTTGTACAAATGTACGTTTTACTTTCGGCCCATACAAGGAGACGGCGGATTTTATTTTTGTGCCCTCCAGCCGTTTATTTGGCATGTCGGGCGATGCAAACCTTCGGCAACGGCCCATAAAGTGCATTGCAAAGTTCGGTTTCTCCGTTTCAAACCTTGATCCGTACAAATCATGGCACGGTTTGTACAGATCATACCTTGAAATAAACATGGGACCGAAAGGCCGTAAACTTCAAGGCGGGCAGAAAAAACATTTCCCGGACGGTATTTGCAAAAGAAAGTAACGGAGTGCGAATGCAACGTTAAGGATTCGGAAAGAGCGTGAAAACGGCCTTGTCTTCATAAAGTTGAAGCCGGGAAATACTTATCTTTACACCGGAGAGAACATCCCTCCGGCCCGACGATATTCAGCGGGCCTGTTTGTCAAACCTTTTAAAATACGCCTATTTATGATGAGATTCTTATTATCCCCGAGCCTCAGCGACCCGAAATATTTTTCTTTGCTCGTATTAGGGTTGCGCCTTCTGTTCGGCATCCTGTTGATGACCCACGGTATCGACAAACTTTCCCATTATTCCGAATTATCGGCCACCTTCCCCGACCCTTTGGGCATCGGGAGCCAATGGTCGCTCCGCCTGGCCATCTTCGGCGAAGTGGTGTGTTCCGTCGCTTTCATCGTCGGCTTTTTGTTCCGGCTGAGTGTTATCCCTATGATTATAACCATGCTCACTGCTTTCGCCCAGGTCCACCACGGCCGCATTGCCGAAGGCGAACTGGCGTTCGTGTATCTGGCCGTATTCATTTTGCTATTCGTCAGCGGACCGGGCCGGTATGCCGTCGATTCGTTGCTGTTCCGTGTCAATAAGGACAAGGCTTTCAACCTGTGAAAAATGAAATTCGATCTTCCATAGAAACAACAGGGAAAAGAAGAATAAAACGATTCCGACAAAAAAAAGATGCAGAACCTTGTTACATATCCGAAAAATGTGTAATTTTGCAAGCGTATGATGAAGTGAGGGGCTGATTAAGTTCCTCACTTTGCATTTAATAGTATTTGCATGATAGACAAAAACGTTGTAAAACAATTGGTAGAAGAGTGGTTGCAAGGCAAAGACTACTTCTTGGTGGACATTATGGTCAGTGCGGACGACAGAATCGTAGTAGAGATAGACCATGCCGAAGGGGTCTGGATCGAAGATTGCGTGGACTTGAGCCGCTTTATTGAAAGTCGGCTGAGCCGCGACGAAGCCGACTACGAGCTGGAAGTAGGCAGTGCCGGTATCGGCCAGCCGTTCAAGGTAAAACAACAATATATCAACCATATCGGCAAAGAAGTGGAAGTACTGTCGGTCGACGGCAAAAAATCGCGCGGCATACTGACGGCCGCCGACGACGACTGTTTCACGGTCACTATCCGAACCAAGGTCAAGGAAGAAGGTGCCAAGCGGCCCAAAACGGTAGACCAAGAACACGTGTTCAGCTATAACGAAATCAAATACACAAAATATTTAATCAGCTTTAAATAAAAACTATGGCAAAGAAAGCAGAAACGATTAATCTGATCGATACTTTTTCTGAATTTAAGGAGACCAAAAACATAGACCGTGCCACATTGATGAGCGTGCTGGAAGAAAGCTTCCGCAACGTAATTGCCAAAATGTTCGGCAGCGATGAGAATTATGATGTTATCGTGAATCCTGACAAGGGAGACTTCGAAATTTACCGGAACCGCACCGTAGTGGCCGATAACGAAGTGAAGGACCCCAATTTCGAAATTCCGCTCTCCGAAGCCCGGGAGATAGATCCCGACTATGAAATCGACGAAGAAGTAAGCGAAAATGTAGACTTTGCCAAGTTCGGTCGCCGGGCCATCCTTACGCTACGGCAGACACTGGCCAGCAAAATTCTGGAACTGGAGCATGACAGCCTGTACAACAAATACAAAGACAAGGTAGGCCAGGTGATCAGTGCGGAAGTATACCAGATATGGAAAAAGGAGATATTACTGGTCGACGACGAAGGCAACGAACTCCTTCTGCCGAAAAGCGAACAGATTCCGGGGGATTTCTACCACAAAGGGGAAGCAGCCCGCGCCGTTGTGCTCCGGGTGGACAATACCAACAATAACCCGAAAATCATCCTGAGCCGTACCTCCCCCGCATTCCTGCAACGACTGTTGGAAGCTGAGGTTCCCGAAATAAACGACGGACTGATCACAATCAAGAAAATCGCACGTATGCCGGGAGAGAGAGCCAAGGTGGCGGTAGAGAGCTACGACGACCGCATCGACCCCGTAGGCGCCTGCGTGGGTGTGAAGGGAAGCCGCGTACACGGTATCGTACACGAACTGCACAACGAAAACATTGACGTAATCAATTATACAGCGAACACATCACTCTTTATCACCCGCGCCCTAAGTCCGGCCCGTGTCAACAGCATCCATCTGAACGAAGAAGAACGCAAGGCGGAGGTTTATCTGGATCCCGACCAGGTGTCATTGGCCATCGGTAAAAGCGGTCTGAACATCAAACTGGCCAGTATGCTTACCGAATATACCATTGATGTGTTCCGGGAAGTGCAAGGTGACGAGACGGAGGACGATGATGTTTATCTGGACGAATTTTCCAATGCCATAGAGCCTTGGATCATCGACGAGTTGAAGAAAATAGGAATGACCACTGCCAAGAACGTGTTAAATGCACCGAGAGAAATACTGGTGCAACAGGCCGATTTGGAAGAGGAAACAGTGGATGAGGTTTTACGAATATTAAGAGAAGAATTTGAGGAGTAATCTATGAGTATCAGACTGAACAAAGTAACCAAAGAATGCAATGTAGGACTTCAGACGGCCGTGGAGTTCTTACAAAAGAAAGGCTTTACGGAAGTAGAAGCCAATCCCAACACGAAAATAACCGATGAACAATATAACCTGCTCGTTTCCGAATTCAAAAAAGACAAAGGGCTGAGAAAAGATGCCACAATCCTTAGCCGGCAGCGTCAGAACAAAGAGAAGAAAGAAACGATAGCCATACCGGAACAGAAACCGGCCGACATACCGGTTCGGGCTACCCTCGACAAAAAACCTAAAATCGTAGGACGTGTCAATCTGGAAGCCCTGAACAGCGGAAAGGCCGTTGTACCTCCTGTGGAAAAACCGGCAGTAGCGGCTGAACCGGCTCCCCAACCGGAAACAAAGGAGACACCGGTTGTTCCCGAACCACAGCCGGTACCGGCCGAACCGGTAGTGGGAACAGTGCCGGAACCGATTGCCGAAAAGAAACCGACCGAAACCAAGGCCCCTATAGGCACCGAGGTCGACGGCGTATTCCGTCTGTCCCCTTCACACACCAATACTCCCCAGCTCACTGTAAAAGGACATATCGACCTGGCCAGCCTGAACCAGTCTACCCGACCGAAGAAGAAGAGCAAGGAAGAAAAGCGCAAGGAACGTGAAGAAAAAACACGCCAACAGCAAGATACCCGCAAAACCGCCGGAAACGGAACGACCGGAAGCGGAGAAAAGAAGAAGCGGGTGCGTATCGGAAAAGAACGTGTTGACGTTGCTGCCGTAGGCACCCAGAATCAAGGCAACGCCAACGGGAACAGAAAAAACAACAATCACGGGAACAGTGCAAACAGCCATCCAGCACCTAACGGAGGAGGGAAGCATAATAAAAAAAGAAACCAGCCTGTGGTGTTGAAAGCCGAAGTATCGGACGAAGACGTAGCCAAGCAGGTAAAAGAAACACTGGCCCGCCTGACCAGTAAGAACAAGACGAGCAAGGGTGCCAAATACCGTAAGGAAAAACGTGACAGCATCCGGGCCAACATGGAGGAACAGCTTGAAGAAAGAGAAGCCGAAAGCAAGATCCTCAAGTTGACGGAGTTCGTAACAGCCAACGAATTGGCTTCAATGATGAACGTACCCGTTACGCAAGTCATCGGAACATGTATGAGCATCGGCATCATGGTCTCTATCAACCAACGTCTGGACGCAGAGACCATCAACGTCGTTGCAGATGAATTCGGTTTTAAAACGGAATACGTAAGCGCCGAGGTTTCCGAAGCGGTAACCGAAGAAGACGATGACGAAGAAGATTTGGTTCCGCGCGCCCCGATCGTTACGGTAATGGGACACGTAGACCACGGTAAAACGTCTTTGCTGGATTACATTCGGAAGACAAACGTCATCGCCGGCGAAGCCGGAGGTATCACGCAGCATATCGGAGCCTATAACGTGAAGTTGGAAGACGGACGTCACATCACCTTCCTCGACACACCGGGCCACGAAGCCTTTACGGCCATGCGTGCGCGCGGAGCACAGGTGACGGACATCGCCATCATTATTGTAGCCGCCGACGACGACATCATGCCCCAGACCAAGGAGGCCATCAACCATGCCGTAGCCGCTAATGTGCCCATCGTGTTCGCCATTAATAAAATAGACAAGCCCGCAGCCAACCCCGACCGAATCAAAGAAGGACTGGCCGCCATGAACTTCCTGGTGGAAGAATGGGGCGGGAAATACCAAAGCCAGGACATTTCGGCCAAGCAGGGTATCGGCGTTGCCGATCTGATGGAAAAAGTGTTGCTGGAGGCCGAAATGCTCGACCTGAAAGCCAACCCCAACCGCAAGGCAACGGGGTCCATTATCGAGTCTTCGCTGGACAAAGGGCGCGGTTATGTAGCCACCGTACTCATCTCGAACGGAACATTGCGCATCGGTGATGTCATTCTGGCCGGTACGAACTTCGGACGCGTAAAAGCCATGTTCAACGAACGAAACCAGCGTGTGAAGGAAATCGGTCCGGCACAGGCTGCAACCATCCTCGGACTGAACGGAGCACCGACTGCAGGTGATACCTTCCATGTAATGAATACGGAACAGGAGGCACGTGAGATTGCCAGCAAACGCGAGCAGTTACAGCGCGAACAAGGTCTGCGTACCCAGAGAATGCTTACACTGGACGAAGTGGGCCGCCGCATAGCACTGGGAGGATTCCAGGAACTGAATGTCATTGTCAAAGGTGATGTGGACGGTTCTATCGAAGCTTTGAGCGATTCGTTGATCAAGTTGTCTACGGAAAAGATTGCCGTAAACGTCATTCACAAAGCCGTAGGCCAGATCTCCGAGAGCGATATTGCACTGGCAGCCGCTTCCGAGGCCATCATTATCGGTTTCCAGGTCCGTCCGTCCGCTACGGCCCGCCGAGCAGCCGAATCCCAAGGCGTGGACATTCGCTTGTATTCTATTATATACGATGCCATTGAGGAGGTGAAGGCCGCTATGGAAGGTATGTTGGCCCCCGAATTGAAAGAAGAAGTGACGGCCACCCTCGAAGTACGCCAGGTTTACCACATCAGCAAAGTAGGTACGGTAGCCGGTGCGTTTGTCATGGACGGTAAAGTATTCCGTTCCAACAAAGCCCGCCTGATACGCGACGGTATAGTGGTACATACCGGGCAGATCAATGCCTTGAAACGTTTCAAAGACGATGTGAAGGAAGTGGGCGTGAACTTCGAATGCGGTATCAGCTTGGTTAATTACAATGACATACGCGAAGGCGACGTTATAGAGACTTATCAGGAAATTGAGGTAAAAGCCAAGCTTTAAACAGCTCTTTATCTTCTTGTCTTACTTTAAATCCGGGGTTGAATTCGTTTCAATCCCGGGTTCTTGCAAGACAAAGGGGCCTCGTAAAAAAGATTGTTTTAATTAAAAGGAGACTTTATACAATGAACGGCATGGACATCGTTATCCTGTGTATACTGGCATGGGGAGCCTGGAAAGGCTGGCAAAGCGGCCTGTTGCGGCAAAGCTTCTCTCTGGTCGGATTCTTTCTCGGTCTGTGGCTGGCCAGCAGACTTTACCAATCGTTCGGTTGCATGTTGGCCCCTCACTTGGGCAGTTTTCGCGGCATAGCCATGTTGCTGGCGTTCCTGCTGATCTGGATCGGTGTCCCGATGGGACTAAGCATCGTGGCAGAAATCCTCACCCGCTTGTTCCATATCGTCAAATTGGGTTGGCTCAACAGCCTGACGGGTGCTTGTCTGGGCCTGTTGAAATACGGCCTTGTGTTGAGTTGTTTTTTCAATATATTAAGCTTTACCGACATCATCGAGACCTCTTCCTGCCAGGGATCCGTTTTATACACTCCCCTTAAAGCCCCCGCCGCCTTCGTGTTCCAGGGATGCAGGAAACGAATTTCCGAACATTTACATTGTGCATCCGATTTCAAACCAATTCCCAATTCCCGTTACAGCGGTGCCTGACCGTGTTGTCTGCCTCTTTGGATAAGGACATACGGACAGGAAAGATATGAACCCTATAGACTTGACCGAATGGAAGAAAAAAACAAGTTCGTAAAAGAAGTAGCCGAGAAGAAATACGAATACGGTTTCACAACAGATGTGCAAACCGAAATCATAGAAAAAGGACTGAACGAAGATGTCGTCCGTCTCATTTCATCTAAAAAAGAAGAACCGGACTGGTTGTTGTCCTTCCGGCTGGAAGCCTTTCGTTATTGGCAGACCCAGACCATGCCGACCTGGGGCCATCTGCAAATGCCTCCGATCGACTACCAGGCCATTTCGTATTATGCCGATCCCACCACAAAACAGAAGAAAGACGGCCCCAAAAGTCTTGAAGAGATAGATCCCGAACTGATGAAGACATTCGACAAACTGGGCATCCCGCTGGAAGAACGTCTGGCACTCAGCGGGACTGCTGTGGACGCCGTAATGGACTCCGTTTCCGTAAAAACAACCTTTAAAGAAAAGCTGGCCGAGAAAGGGATTATATTCTGCTCCATCAGCGAAGCCGTCAGGGAACATCCCGACCTGGTGAAAGAGTACTTGGGATCTGTCGTTCCTTACCGGGACAACTATTTTGCCGCATTGAACTCGGCCGTCTTCAGCGACGGTTCCTTTGTCTATATTCCTAAAAACGTACGCTGCCCAATGGAGCTATCTACGTACTTTCGCATCAACGCACGCAATACGGGACAATTCGAACGCACCCTTATCGTATGCGAAGACAATGCTTATGTATCTTATCTCGAAGGATGTACGGCACCGATGCGCGACGAGAACCAACTTCATGCCGCCATCGTAGAAATCGTTGTAAAAGAGAATGCGGAAGTAAAATACAGTACGGTACAGAATTGGTACCCAGGCGATGCCGACGGACAAGGCGGAGTGCTGAACTTGGTAACCAAACGTGGACATCTGCGCGGAGCCAATAGCAAACTGTCCTGGACCCAAGTGGAGACAGGATCAGCCATTACTTGGAAATATCCCAGTTGCGTACTGAGCGGAGACAACTCGCAGGCTGAATTCTACAGTGTGGCCGTAACGAACAACCACCAGCAGGCAGACACGGGTACCAAAATGATCCATTTAGGCAAAAATACCCGTAGCACTATTATAAGTAAAGGTATCTCGGCCGGGAAAAGCCAGAATTCCTATCGCGGACTTGTACGTGTGGCACCTAATGCCTCCCAAGCACGCAACTATAGTTCGTGCGACTCACTGCTGTTAGGCAACCAATGCGGCGCCCACACATTTCCGTACATGGACATACACAACGATACGGCTGTAATGGAACATGAAGCCACTACCTCAAAAATATCCGAAGACCAGCTCTTTTATTGCAACCAACGGGGTATACCGACAGAAGAAGCGGTGGGCCTGATCGTAAACGGTTATGCCAAAGACGTCATCAACAAATTACCGATGGAATTTGCGGTTGAGGCACAAAAATTGTTGAATGTCTCATTGGAAGGAACAGTCGGTTAATCAGAAAAATATACAGCTATGCTAGAAATAAAAGACTTACATGCCAGCATCAATGGCAAAGAGATATTAAAAGGCATCAACCTTATCATTAACGCCGGAGAAATTCATGCGCTTATGGGACAAAACGGGGCCGGTAAAAGTACATTGAGTAATGTGCTAGTCGGACATCCTGCTTACGAAGTCACCCAAGGAACCGTCCGCTTCAATGGAAAAGATCTGCTTGCCCTGAAACCGGAAGAACGAGCCCACGAAGGTCTGTTTCTGTCCTTTCAACAACCGGTGGAGATACCGGGAGTATCGATGATCAACTTCATGCGAGCCGCCCTTAATGCCAAGCGCAAATATCAGGGACTGGAACCAATGAACGCCGGCGACTTCCTCAAATTAATGCGTGAAAAGCGCAAAATCGTGGAACTGGATAACAAACTGGCCAACCGTTCGGTCAATGAAGGATTCAGCGGCGGAGAGAAAAAACGCAATGAGATATTCCAAATGGCTATGTTGGAACCGCAACTCAGCATTTTGGACGAGACGGATTCCGGTCTGGATGTAGACGCGTTGCGCATTGTCGCTGAAGGTTTCAATAAGTTGCGCACACCACAAACCGCAGCATTGGTCATCACACATTATCAACGCTTGCTCGATTATCTCCGCCCGGACATCGTACATGTCCTGCTTGACGGGCGTATCGTAAAAACAGGCGGCCCGGAACTGGCACAAGACATAGAGAATCGGGGGTTCGACTGGATCAAGGCCGAAAATACATATTAAAAGGAGGACATGGCCATGAAGAGCGAACAACAATACATTGATTTGTTCACCCGGTTCGAAGATACTATAAACAAACATAGCACAGCGTTGCTGAATACCCCACGCAGACAGGCTTTCGAAGATTTTCGTCGCATGGGATTTCCATCACGCAAAGTCGAGCGTTACAAATACACGGATATATCCGCTGCTTTTGCTCCCGACTTCGGCTTGAACCTGAATCGTCTGGACATACCGGTAAATCCTTATGAAGTGTTTATATGCGATGTCCCCAACCTGAGCACATCGCTCTACTTCGTTGTCAATGACAGCTTCTGTAACAAAGTACAACCCTCAGCAACACTTCCCGAAGGGGTCATCGTATGCTCGCTGGCAGAAGCTGCCGACAAATATCCCGACCGCTTAGCCCCTTATTACAGTAAACTAGCCCACACGGAAGAAGATGCGCTCAATGCACTCAACACTATGCTGGCACAGGACGGATTGTTCATCTACGTCCCCCGCAATATCGTAGTAGAGCGCACTATACAGGTGGTAAATATATTAAGAGCGGACGTGAACCTCATGGCCAACCGCCGTGTCCTCATCGTCCTGGAACAAGGAGCACAAGCACGTATATTGCTGTGCGACCATGCAACAGACGACCGCGACTTTCTCACCACTCAGGTAATAGAAACATACGTGGGGGAGAATGCCCGGCTGGAACTTTACGAACTGGAAGAGACGCATGCCAGAAACCGGCGCTTTAGCAACCTCTATCTACAACAGGCAGCCTACAGCAACGTATTGCTCAATACTACAACGCTAACGGGAGGAATGACAAGAAACCGCACCGATGTATTACTCAACGGTGAGGGGGCAGAAACAAACTTATACGGCTGCGTTATCGCAGACGGATGCCAACACGTAGACAACAATACATTGATTGACCATCGCGTTCCTCACTGCACCAGCAACGAACTCTATAAATATGTACTCGACGAACGGGCAGTAGGCGCTTTTGCAGGACGTATTCTGGTACGTCCCGACGCACAACATACCGTATCCACAGAAAACAACGCCAACTTATGCGCTACGCCTGAGGCTCATATGTATACACAACCCATGCTGGAGATTTATGCCGACGACGTAAAATGCAGCCACGGTTCTACGGTAGGACAACTCAACGAACAGGCCCTCTTTTACATGCAGCAACGCGGTATCGAACCGGCGGAAGCCCGCATGTTATTGAAGTTCGCCTTCGTCGGACAAGTACTCGACAGCATTGCCATGGAAGCCTTGCGCGACCGCCTGCATTATCTGGTTGAGAAGCGCTTCCGAGGCGAACTGCACAAATGTGAAGGATGTAAACTACGTAAATAAAACATGATGTACGACATACAGAAAATTCGCGAGGATTTCCCTATCTTAGACCGCCAGATTTATGGACATCCGTTGGTCTATCTTGACAATGGCGCTACCACACAAAAGCCCAAAGTTGTAGTAGACGCTTTGGTGAACGAGTATTACTCCGTAAATGCCAATGTTCATCGCGGTGTACATTTTCTATCCCAGCAGGCTACCGAATTGCACGAGAACAGCCGGGAGACCGTCCGCCGTTTTCTGAATGCGCGCAGTACCTCTGAAATAATCTTTACACGGGGAACCACCGAAAGCATCAATCTGGTAGCTTCCTGTTTCGGTGAAGCCTGTATGAATGAGGGAGACGAAATTATCATCAGCGAAATGGAGCATCACTCCAATATTGTCCCCTGGCAATTGTTGCAATCGCGAAAAAACATCAAGATACGGGTAATACCCATCAATGACTGCGGAGAACTTTGTCTGGACCGTTACGAACAACTTTTCAACAAACGTACACGGCTGGTAAGCATCACCCACGTAAGTAACGTATTGGGTACCGTAAACCCCATTCGCCAAATGATACAGACCGCCCACGCACACGGTGTTCCCGTACTGGTGGACGGCGCACAAAGTGCTCCCCATTTCGCTGTCGACATGCAAGAACTGGACTGCGACTTTTTCGCATTTAGCGGACATAAGACATACGGCCCTACCGGTATCGGCGTTCTTTATGGCAAGGAAAACTGGCTGGACCGTCTGCCGCCTTATATGGGAGGTGGCGAGATGATCAAGAACGTAAGTTTCGAACGCACTACTTTTAACGAGCTCCCTTTCAAATTCGAAGCAGGAACCCCCGATTACGTGGCTTCCACCGGCTTATCCCGTGCTTTGGACTACCTGACGGATCTGGGGATGGAAAACATCTATGCTCACGAGCAAGAGTTGACCCGTTATGCCACACAACGAATGAACGAAATCAACGGTATGCGCCTTATCGGCCAATCCCCGCACAAAGATGCCGTTATCTCCTTCCTAGTAGGTGATATACATCATCTGGACATGGGCACACTGCTGGACCGTTTAGGCATTGCCGTACGCACAGGGCATCATTGTGCCGAACCCCTTATGCACCGCATGGGGATCGAAGGAACCGTAAGAGCCTCCTTCGGCCTTTATAACACCAAAGATGAGATTGACTCATTGGTGAACGGAATCGAACGCATACGCCACATGTTTTAAAAGCGTTGTCTCCTATATAAAAG
>ERZ778503.323-NODE-323-length-40336-cov-5.118095_pt1 | contig 40336 bp, 33 predicted proteins | sample MGYA00510047_ERZ778503 | MGnify/ENA primary metagenome ERZ778503 (study PRJEB29527, sample SAMN07138965) | mouse gut metagenome | material: feces | host: mouse | place: China:Nanjing | collected 2016-01-25 ... | reverse complement strand
TGCATTTTGTCTTGACTTTATCGTACTGATTCTCTTTAAAACTGTGTCTGTCTCTATCAACAATCATATAGATATGATCGGTTTTCCAGTCCATCGTGGGAGGATCGAATTCGAAGTTCAGAATGGCATTTTTAAGCTGTTCCTGATTTTCATCCAGCGACTTCAGCAGTTGGGAAACAGCTGAATCCACATCCTCAATATATCCGGAATCCATCTGTGAATCGGAACCCGGCATTTCCGACTGCAGCAGCAGGTCATGGATTTCCTCCTCTGACACCTGACACCCGGTTTCCGCATGCAGCTTGCGAATCAGAGATTTCCATGTGATTTTGCCTTCTTTGCATTCTTCCATAAACGCTGTAAGACATTCCAGGACCCGAACGGGATTGCTCATCCCGTATTCTCTGCCTTCTTTCTCCAGAGGGACAAGCTCCACCAGCTGACTTAGCCTGCACTGAGCGGATTGCTGTTTCAACGCGGAGAAATATATACTTTCGGTTTTCTCTCCTTCAAAAGCAAGGAACACTTTTCGCAATGGACTGCGTGTACCTGAGCGGCGCACAGCATACTCCCGTAATTCTCTCATCCCGGTTCTTCGCCCTCAAAGGGAAATACTGAATGGAACACCGGTACACCACCATACCTGCCTTCCCGGTACGCTTTCTCAATTACCTTGTCAAACCGCTCATTGTACTCCTCCATGGAATACAGATGAGAATTACCTTCCCTGTTTTTATTGATGAACCAGATTTCATCTCTGCGTACAAGATCAAAATCCAGCAGTGCAGATTCATGAGTGGTGCAAATCAGCTGCGATCTACAGCCGGCTTTTCTCAAAAACAGTTTGACGAACCGATATACAAGATTTGGATGCAGGCAGCGGTCCAGTTCGTCAATCACAAACACTTTCTCTTCCTCAGATAGAAGCACATCCAGCAGATCCAGTATTCTGATAGTCCCTTCGGATTCATCTGCCAGTGTGAATTCTACATCTCCTTCCGTTCCCTGATGGACAAAAACCAGCTGTACGAATTTTTCCGTTTCGGCTGTCAAATGGCATAAATACATGTCATTGCGGGTGCGAAACAGGGCCTGGGCTTTCATTGCAGGATCTTTATGACATCTGGTCCGGGATTCATCCAGAGCCTTTCGAAACACCTGGGCTTCTTCGGGCCTGAGACGGGAACTGATCTGGTCATATGTAACTTTCCGATGATCAATTCTCGTAATCCCGGTGTCAAAAGCCTGGAGCCAGGATTCCAGAGCGGAAGTCGGGTTATGTTCAATCAACTGAAAGTAATTGGTGAAGCTGGTCTCTGGCCAGATCACATTGAGGTCCCTGGCATACCACAGGAAAAGATCTTCAAAAACCCGCAGTTTCTCATTTCTTTTCAGAACCGATTTCAGTGTCCGGTTCATTACGTGCAACAGAAGAATATCCTGATCTGTCTGAAAATCCTCCAGATACTTTCCCAGTGTATCCTTCGTATTTGACTGCTCCAGTTCACCTCCCACACGGAAAGTCCCTTTATCTGTTGACCGTTCAAACAACACCGTTTCCCCACTGGTGTTTTTTCTGATCAGCCACTCACATAAAACGGAACCGGAAGCCAGAAGTAATTCAAATCCATAGCAGTAGCAGATTCCATCCAGCAGGATTTCCATCTCAAAATAACTGGGCATGTTTTGGTTTCTGCGGCTGGTTCTGTCATACAATCCCGCCGTATCCGCAGGGACGCCACGAAGAACGCATGCTTTCATGAACTGAATCGCTTTAATCAGATTGGATTTCCCTGATCCATTGGCACCATATATCAGAGCAGCCTTCAGAAGTGAAACATCTCCAGCTTTTATGGTTTGCTCCGGATGTCTGCGGACCCGGCTGCCTATCAGGGACAGCTCATTGGTACGGCCTTCATCTTCATCAAAAGAAAGAAAGTTTTTGAAATTGAACTGTTTCAGCATGGCAAATCTCCTTTACGAGATTTTATCACCTTTCAAATGAAATTTGTTCCAAAATACGACTAAATCTGCATTTTTATGTGATTTTTTCACATTTCATATGACGGATATCCAAAAAAGGCCGGGCCCCCTTCCCGGGGAACCTGGCCTTCTTGAACTGTCACTGCTTATCTGTTGAAGAAGAAGTTCGGAATCTGATCATCCTGACCAGCCGCATTTCCATCTTCCACACTCGTCACCACACCCGGGTTGCCCGGGGTCTGGATCGTCGGCTTCGTGAACAGCTGCGGTTCCGCAGCTGTGTGCTGACTCCGGCGCTTCTTGCCGCCGGCTTTTTCCGGTGCATCATCGAATCCCGTGGCAATCACCGTCACGATGATGGAATCACCCAGCTGCTCGTTGATGGCGATACCGAAAATGCAGTCCACATCTCCGCCTGCGGCATCCTGGATCACAGCCACTGCGTTCTGGGCATCGTAGAAGGATACCTTGTCGCCGCCTGTGATGTTGATGATCGCAGACTTCGCGCCCTGGATGCTGGACTCCAGCAGCGGAGACTGAATGGCCTTTTCCGCTGCCACGATGGCTTTGTCTTCGCCGTCGGCCATGCCGATGCCGATCAGGGCACGTCCCTGGTTCTGCATCACGCTGCGGACATCCGCGAAGTCCAGGTTGACCAGCGCCGGTACGGCAATCAGGTCGGAAATCGTCTGAACACCCTGGCGCAGCACGTTGTCAGCTGCCTGGAATGCTTCTTCAATGGGCTTGCGGCCCAGGACCTCCAGCAGGTTGTCGTTGGACACCACGATCAGAGAATCCACGTATTTCTTCAGTTCATCGATGCCCTCTGCGGCGCTGTTGGCGCGGCGCCGGCCTTCAAATGTGAAGGGACGTGTCACAACACCGACAGTCAGCGCGCCTTCTTCCTTGGCAATCTTGGCAACCAGCGGTGCGGCACCCGTACCGGTTCCGCCACCCATGCCGGCTGTAATGAACACCATGTCTGCGCCCTGGATCGCTTCACGGATTTCTCCTTCGCTCTCCTCGGCTGCCTTGCGGCCGATTTCCGGGTTGCCGCCGGCACCCAGACCCTTCGTGGTTTTTTCACCCAGCACGATTTTGTTGTCGGAGGGAGAGTTCTTCATCACCTGCACATCGGTGTTCGCAATAAAGAAGTCCACACCCCGGACACCGTCGGAGACCATGCGGTTGACCGCATTGCTTCCGCCGCCGCCGACACCAAAGACTTTGATATCCGCTACTTGATTGAATTCTGGCATTCCTGTTTCCTCCTTGACCATTTCTGCATCCGTTTCTGTCAGACCGGCCTGCACCTGTCTGTTTTATCCTTCATCCGTCAGGACCACGCTCTTCATCTTCCGCGTGAATCCCCCGTCTCCATGGTGGCTCCGGGCATTGATCTGATCAATGCTGGCCTCCAGTTCGTTGTTGTTCACGGAAATCCGGTCATCGTGCCGGATCCGGTTGATGTCCATCAGGGCATAGACACTGCCCAGCAGGGACACAAAGGCGCCGTCACGGGCACCGACACTCGTTTCCACATACACTCTGGCCGGTGCGTTGAACGCCGGTTCCAGTTCCTTCAGGACCGGTATGTTGCTTCCCTTGCCCGTTACGATGTACTTGACCTTGCCCCGGTTCACGATCGGGGCACAGGCTTCGTTGATCCCTGCGATCCATTCCCGGATCCTGGGCACCACGGTTTTGGCGAGCTCCCCGGCCGTGATTTCCACGCGCTGGTCTTCCTTCTGTTCAATATAAATAATGACACTGCTGTCCTGCATATCCGTGGAGAAGCAGTTCTGCAGCAGCCGGAACGTGACTTCCCGGCCCAGCCGGTATTTTTTTCTCAGCGGTTCCATGAACCACATATATCCCTTGTCCAGATCGAAGCTGGAACGCAGCCGTCCGTCCTGGAAATACGTCAGCAGGGTGTGGTTTGCCTCCAGCTGCACCTGGATCACCGGACGCTCGCTGCTCTGTGCCAGTGCCGCTGTTTCCTGTGCCGCCGCGTAGGAGTCCAGCACCAGATCCAGTATCTCCAGATTGGCCTGCTCCACTGCCCGGGCATAGGCATACACGGTGTCCTTGTCGGCATACAGCAAATCGACATCCATGACGAATTCCTCGCACTGTTCGGACAGGGGCAGCTTCGATGAGGTTTCCCCGTTCACTTCATACTGGATGCGGTTGGCATTCACAAACACCGCATCATCATCCCGGCGCAGCTGCTGTGCCCTGGTCAGCCCCTGCTGGATGTGGAACAGCCGTACGGTTTTTGTGCCGTCTTCGATGCCCACCCTGATTTTCTGAGACGAATCCTTCACGTTTACACTGGGGACAAGCAGCACAACGCGCTCGATCCTGTAGCCCAGCGCCGCCTGTGCAGCAGTCAGCGCCTGGCGTATGGACGCCACGACACTGGCTTCGTCCGTGATTGTCGTTCCGGAAAGCCCGGCTGCCGGCGCCCGCTCAATGCGAAGGACATTTGCCCGGCCTTCATAGACTTCCATGACCGCCAGTCTTACTTCGCCATCCGCCAGCTCAAGCGCTGCATATACACGTTTTTTCGACATTCGGCCCCTCCTTCATTCCTGTTCTTCATTATACAATCGATATCCTGCAATTCCCAAAAAAAAGCAGGCATACGCTGTTTATAGTACAACATATGCCTGTCTGTTTGAAAGTCTCCATGACCGCCCGATATCCGGCCCTGATCGCGAAGTGCATGTAAGCGCTCCCCTGCAACAGATGTCACACTGCACCTGACGAACGTCAGGTCTGTTACTCCATCGTGACCTGAATGTCGCTGCTTCCGTCAATCGGCGTACCAGGTTCAATGTTCTGGGCCTGCACCTTGCCATAACCCGAAGTCTGCACCCCGATTCCCGTCAGTGCCCAGAACGCCGTGACATCCTTGCGGGTCCATCCGCTCATGTCCGGCATCGTCAGCGACGCGGAATCCGTCATGACCAGGACCCGGGAATTGGAGTTGATTTTCGACCCCGCACCGGGATACTGATTCACCACACTCTGGCCATCCCCCAGCACTGTGACATTGAGCTTCTTTCCCGCCAGCTCCTGGTCCATCCAGGCCCGGGAGTGATTCACCAGATTCGGCATCTCATAGGTGTCCCAGCTGTCTTCTTCCTGCTCCGGGTTCTGCGGCTGGACTGCATTCGCTCCGGAGACACCGTTGGCGATCAGCGCTGCCTTCACGATTTCCTGAAACGGCTCAGCTGAATAACCCGTGATGTTACTGCTCACCATTCCCCAGTACACCATGATCTTGGGATCATCCGCCGGCATCGCCGCGATGACACTCGAAGTATAGTTGGTCTTGTCGTATTCCCCGGTCTGTTCGTTATACAGCTCGCCGGTACCGGTTTTCAAAGCCATGTCCACCCCGTCGATCCGGAACCGCTCACCGGAGTTCCCGTCCTGGGTGACACCCTTCATGATGTCCACCACCTTGCGGGCAGTCTCCGCGGATATGGGTTCTCCCACCACCTCGGGTTCATATTCCTTCAGTGGCGTTCCGGTATCCGGATCCTGAATGGATTCCACCACATAGGGCCGCATCATTTTGCCGTCATTGAAAATCGCCGTATAGGCCTGGCACAGCTGCAGCAGGCTGATGGACGACCCCTGTCCGAATCCCGTGGAGAGATAGTCGGCAGCGGTGTCCACGTTTTTGACACCCGTGGCTTCGGTGACAAAGGGAATCTCCGTGGCCTTGAAGAATCCGAACCTGTCCAGATACTCGACATACTGGTTGTAGTTGATGTAGTTGGCCAGCAGTTCGCAGATCCCGACATTGGAGGAGACCCAGAGGCCTTTGTCAAAGGTGATCTCGCCGAAGTCGTTGCCCAGAGCATCGCTGATGGGTTTGAAGTCGGTCTGTGTGCCGTTGGGCACACGGATGATTTTGCCCGTGGAAGGATCCTGGGTATAGGTGAATGTGCCGGCCCGGAATGTGGTCTCTCCGTTGTAGACGCCGGTATCGATCGCCACCGCATACGTGAAGGGCTTCATGACAGACCCCACTTCGACGTTCTTGTCCGCCACGTTGTCCAGAAACGACGGGATTTCCTGGTGGGTGTTCTGGTCATATGTGGGATAGGACCCCCAGGCCAGGACCTTTCCGGTCTCCGGTTCCATGACCAGTGCCCAGGCGGCCTGTGCATTGTTGTCCTGCATGGTCTTTGCCAGCTGGGTCTCCACAATGGACTGCAGGTTCGAGTCAATGGTCAGATACACGTTCTTTCCATCAATCGCTTCCTGGTAGACCTGTGTGGTCCCCGGCAGGATCGTGCCGTCCACCGCCTGCTGGTACTTCATACGCCCGTCTGTTCCGGACAGGTATTCCTCCATGGACAGCTCCAGTCCCATTTTTCCCTGTATGGCCTGTTCGTCTTCATCGAAAGCCGCAAACCCCACCAGATTGGAGGAATACGGCGTCGTGGGATAGTTCCGGTTGGTGGTGTCCACGAACCCGATCCCCGGAATGTCCGCCGCCTCGATCTTCTCCATCACGTCTTTGGTCAGGCGCTTTGTGCCGGTGCCCAGTTCCGTCTGGACCTGGCCGCGTTTCATGGCCTTCTCCAGGATGGTGGCTATCTGTTTTTCGTCCACGCCCTCCAGCACTTCGGCCAGTTTCTTTGCGGTTTCCTTCGCATCCTGGACATAATCGGGATTCCCCTTGGCATCCCTGACGGAATCGTCCAGATACGCCACCAGGGTATAGGCCTTCACTTCCTGGGCAATCACCGTGGAGCTGCGGTCCAGGATCTGCCCGCGTCTGGCCTCCACGGTGGTGTCCACAATGGAGGAAGCCAGCTTGCCGGTCAGCACGTCTTCCTGACTCCAGATGTGTCTGTGTGTCCCCATAGTGAAAAGAACATTAGCAGTCACTAATGTTCCGGCGGTCCCCATCGCCAGGATCATGCGAAAGAGTTTTTTGTTGGTCCGTCTGACGTCCATCACATGCTCCTTTTCAATGTTTCAGTTGTGCAGTGCAGCTGTCCTGGACAGCTGCAGGCGGTACAGTGCCTACTGACCGGAGTCGCCGATCACGTAAATATTGCCGGAGTTGTCCTGCACCTGTTCCCCCAGCATGCTCAGCACGCGTCCCTTGTCCTGCATGCTGTGCACCTGCGCCTGCAGGTCCTCCACTTCGCTTTTCTTCCGGGCGATTTCACTGGCCAGACTCTGCTCCTTTTGCTGAAGCGTAATATTATATGAATTCAGTCCGACCTTCGCACCTCCGTAGAATACTACAGAAAACCCGAAAACAAATGTGCAGACGCCTCTGATCCCATAGCGTCTTTTTTTGATTCCCTTACTCCGATTCCTCGCCATTTCTTTCTATTCCCCTTAATTTTGCACTGTGCGCCCGGTTGTTGTCCTGCAGCTCCTGCAGGTCTGCAGTGACCGGTTTGCGTGTAAGCAGTCGATATTGCCGTTTTTCTTCCCCTGTCTGCGGCAGTCTGCGGTCGGTCCTTGGCGGTACGGCCGCTTCTTTGAAGGCGTTTTTCACCAGACGGTCTTCGAGTGAGTGGAACGTGATGACAGCCATGCGGCCACCGGGCTTCAGCCGGTCAAGTCCCTGCTGCAGGACACTCTCCAGCTGTGCCAGTTCCCGGTTGACTTCGATCCGGATTGCCTGAAATGTCCGTTTTGCCGGATGGCCCTTCTTTCGCAGAACAGCCTGCGGCAATGCCTGGCGGATGACATCCGTCAGCTGAAACGTCGTGTCCACCGGCGCGGTTTGGCGTGCCCGCACAATGGCGGCGGCAATTTTTCCCGCAAAGGGTTCCTCGCCGTAGAGTTTCAGGATCCTGGTCAGGTCCTCTTGTGTATAGGCATTGACCACATCCCAGGCGGAAAGTGCCTGGTCCTGGTCCATGCGCATATCCAGACGTGCATCTTCCCGGTAGGAAAATCCGCGGGCCCCGTCATCAAACTGCGGGCTCGACACCCCGAGATCCATCAGGATGCCGTCCACTTTCCCGACGCCGAAAGAATCCAGCACGGAATCCAGTTCGTCAAAGGGGGCATGAATGCACGTAAATCTGTCACTGATCGCTTCAAGACGCGGTGTACTCTCGTCGATTGCTTTCTGATCCATGTCGAAGGCATAGAGATGCCCCGTTTTCAGACGGCGCAGGATCTCGCTGCTGTGACCCCCTCGTCCCAGCGTGCAGTCCACGTATATGCCGTCCGGCTTCACATCCAGCAGATCGATTGTCTCATCCAGTAAAACACTTTTATGTTCCATATCACATTTCCATCAGGCCTGAAAGACGCTCGGCCGCTTCCTCGAAGGAAGCCTCTTCCACATCTTCCACTTTCTCCCAGCGGTCTTTTGCCCAGATCTCGATATGATTGGCGACGCCAATGATGACGCACTCCTTCTCCAGACCGGCAAGCTGAACCAGGCCGGCGGGAATCAGAATTCTTCCCTGTCCGTCCAGGTCGCATTCGGCGGCTTTGGACAGCATCATCCGCTGATACATGCGGGCGTCCTTGTTCGTTGAGGGCAAAGTTTTCAGTTTCTCATATACGACCTGCCACTGGGCCATCGTATAGACATACAAGCAGCCATCCAGTCCACGGTTCACCACGACAGTCTCGCCGAGGTCTTCACGGAACTTCGCAGGCATGATCAATCGCCCCTTACGATCGATGTTGTGCGCGAATTCCCCCATGAACATGTGCCATCACCCCCACTTCCTGACACAATGCGCTACTTCGTACCACAATGATACCGCAACAGACCCCCCCATACAAATCCTTTCAAAAAAAAATCCAAAGCCCCGGTATAGCAATGCGCCGGGGCTTTGGAAATCTGATACTCTGAAAGTGCAGGCGTCTGCCTGCAGATACAGGAGAGTGAAAACATGAATACTGGACTGCTGTTTGTGCTGGGGCTCTGCCCCATTCTCTGGCTCATCCTCGCCCTGCTCGTGCTGAAATGGCCCACCTGGAAAGCGGCCGTGGGTTCGGCCCTGCTGGCGGCAATCGAAGCCATGCTGGTCTGGAAGCTTCCGGCGCTGGATACCGGATCCGCCGCCCTGGAGGGCATCATGATGGCCCTCTGGCCCATCGTGGTGGTGATCATTGCCGCGGTCTTTACCTATAACTTATGTGTAAAGACCGGTGCCATGGAAACCATCAAGGGAATGCTTGCGTCCGTGACCAGTGACAGGCGCCTGCTGGTGCTTCTCATTGCCTGGTGCTTTGGCGGCTTCATGGAAGGCATGGCCGGATTCGGCACCGCCATTGCCATTCCTGCGGGAATGCTCGCCGCCATGGGATTCGACCCCATTTTTTCGTGTCTTGTCTGCCTGCTTGCCAACGGATTCCCCACGCCCTGGGGCTCCATCGGCATTCCGACCACGACACTTGCCAACCTGGTGGGACTGGAAAACACCCACCTGTCCTTCGTGGAAAGCCTCCAGTGTGCACCCTTCATGCTGGCCGTGCCCTTCATCATGATGATGCTCGCCGGCGGAAAGGGCATGAAGTCCCTGAAGGGGATCGGATTCATCACCCTGATGTCCGGTGTCTGCTTTGTGATCCCGCAGCTGATCGTGTCCTGGTTTGTCGGGGCGGACCTGGCTGTGGTGGTCGGAGCGGTGTGTTCCATGGCCGTTACGATTGTGCTGGCGATGAAAAAGAAGACACCGCCGGAGTATGAAATGGAAGTGAAGACGGAGAAAAGCCTGACGCTGGACAAGGCGCTGCGTGCCTGGAGTCCGTTCATCATGATTTTCATCCTGCTGCTGGGCACTTCCAAGCTCGTGGCCCCGGTCAACAGCTGGCTGGCGCAGTTCTCCTCCGCCGTGTCGGTCTACACCGGTGCAGATCCCAACACCATCAGCTTTGTCTGGATCAACACCCCCGGTGTATGGATCTTTCTGTCGGCCATAGTCGGCGGTCTGATCCAGCACGCATCCTGGGAGGACTTCCGGTCCGTGTTTGTGGCCACTGTCAAACAGATGACCCCGACAATCATCACCATGTGCAGCGTGCTGGCCACCGCCAAAATCATGTCCTATTCCGGCATGATTGGGGACATCGCCGCATTCTGCATTGCTGTCACCGGTTCCTTCTATACCATCTTCGCTCCGTGGCTCGGGTGCCTGGGCTGCTTTGTCACGGGATCTGGCACGAGCTCCGGCCTGCTCTTCGGCCAGGTGCAGATGGATGCCGCAACTGCCCTGAACATGGATCCGTTCTGGGTCGTGGGCCTCAACATGCTGGGTGTCGGCGTGGGCAAGATGCTGTCCCCGCAAAGCATTGCCATTGCCCTGTCAGCCGTCGGCGGCACGGGCAGAGATTCGGAGCTGCTGAAAAAGGTGCTGCCCTATGGGGCAGTGCTGCTGGTGTTGACAAGCCTGGTGGGATACTTCGGCAGCATCCTGCTGTAAGGGTGCATCCATGATTTACTGGGAACTGTTCTGGACGTTCGCCAAAATCGGCGCCTTCACCTTCGGCGGAGGGTATGCCATGCTGCCGATGATCCAGGCCGAGGTGGTGAGCAAAAAACACTGGGCGACGGATGACGACATCCTGGACTACTTCGCAGTGGGGCAGTGCACGCCGGGGGTCATTGCGGTGAACACCGCCAGTTTCGTGGGCTATTACCGCAAGGGCATCCCCGGGTGCATCGCCGCAACCCTGGGTGTGATTTTCCCGAGTCTGGTGATCATTCTGGTCATTGCGGCGCTGTTGTCCAGCTTTGCCTCGATTCCTCTCGTGCAGCATGCCCTGGGCGGGATCCGCATTGCAGTGGCGGTGCTGATCGTGCAGGCGGTCTACAAAATGGGAAAAGCCGGGATCACAAACGGTTTCGGCTGGATCGTTGCCCTGGCGGCGTTTGCCATCGCTGGATTTACGTCTGTGCCGACGATCGTCATCGTGATGCTGGCAGCAGCAGCCGGGGTGCTGTGGCAGCTGCATATCACCCGGAAGGGAGTGCAGTCATGAGCTGGAAACTGCTGCTGACGCTGTTCTTCGAATTCTTCAAGACAGGATTGTTTGCCGTGGGCGGAGGCCTGGCAACGATTCCGTTTCTGCAGGAGATGATGAACAGGTATCACTGGTTCAGCACATCGGATCTCATGAACATGATTGCTGTCAGCGAGTCCACCCCGGGTCCCATCGGCGTGAACATGGCCACTTATGTGGGCTACCATGTCACAGGCGGCCACATTCTGGGGGCGGTGACCACGACCATCGGACTGGTGATGCCGTCGGTGATCATCATCTGCATCATTGCGAAGTTCCTGCAGAAGTTCCGCACCAATCACTGGGTGAACGATGTGTTCTCGGGACTGCGGCCGGCGGTGACGGGACTGATTGCGGCGACCGGGATTTCGGTGCTTCAGGCGGCGCTGATGCCGGGATCCGGTCTCGACTGGATCCGGGTGGCGGTGTTTGCGGCTGCAGGCGCCTTTGTCCTGTACTTCAAAAAGCTGCATCCCATTGTGCTGATCTCGCTTTGCGCGGTGGCGGGCATCGTGCTTCAGCTTTAGAAACGGTTTCAGGCACCGGGGGAGCAGATTTCCGGTCCTGAACTGTACAAAAAGAAACAGGAAAAACCATCGGCTTTTCCCGCCTGCATCACTGTGCAGGTCCGGGAAAAGACGATGGCTTTTTGTGTACGGCTGAAGTATGGCCACAGGCCAGATCCGCAGAACGCATCGACCATGCAGATCCTCTCCGGAGCGGGCCCCGTTTCAGGACAGGCAGTCAGGTTTTTTTGCAAGAAGAAAGAAAACCGTCCGTCGCTTCTGTGGATGGAGAAGCTCCGGCCGGTCTTCGCTGGTCTCATTCCGATAAGAACCTCCCGTCTGTCATGCAGCATGAACGCGTGAAGAGTCCGGGTGCAGCACTGCCCCTCTATCGGATTGCCCGATTACAGTATAATGCAATGTGACACAGGATGTGACTGTCATGCACACAGCTGTCCCTTCTGTCGGTAGGTCCGGGCAAATGATTTTTTTCAGGGAAGACAGGGACGGCCACATACCGCATCCTGTTCAGAGAAAAGGGGGGACACACAACTGTGTGTTCCCTCTTTGTCCGGATTCAGTCTGCCTGCAGCGTGCAGTTCTGCTTGAAAAACAGCGTCTGCGCCTCCTTCAGCGTCAGGTGCATGGTGGCAAGCAGCGGGGAATCTGTGTCGGACCCGTAATAGGCGCCGGTATCCGTGACCCGCAGACCCGTGAAAATCAGGTCGGCGGCATTCACCCCGTAATACACCTCACAGCCTGCATCGGGACCTGCAGCCTGAATGCAGTCCCGGATATCGTCCAGGATATTCGCAGCCGGATAGGACAGCGACGGCAGGTCATTGAACCATGTCAGCACCGCATCCCAGACCGTACCGGTGGCTTCGTCTTTGTCCATCAGCTCGCGAATGGATCCGGGCTCCAGCTGCAAAGCCTTCTCCAAATCCTGTTCATTCATGCCGTTGGCCGTCAGCACCTGCGGCAGCCACTTTGAGGGTGTCAAGCCTTAACCAGCTGCTCTGCCAGAGCCTGCAACTTTGCCTTGTCTTCCTCCTTCATGCGGCCTTTGATCGTCACCACGGGTTCAATCACCGTGATGTCCTTCATCTCCGCCAGTTCTGCCTTGATGGCCTTCGCGGCAGCCGGGCTCCAGGATCCGTTTTCCACAATGGCAACCGTGCGCTTCTGCCATGCCTTGTGCTTCAGGGTGTTCAGCAGGCGCTCCATGGCCGGGAACATGCCCATATTGTAGGTGGAGCTGGCCAGCACGGTCTTCGGGCAGCGGAAGGCTTCCGCCATCACCTGGTGCACATCCTGCCGTGTCAGGTCCCGCAGGATGACATTCTGTCCCATGTTTTCCAGGACATCCTTCAGGTATTCGCACGCCTTGAAGGTTCCGCCATACGCGCAGGCGCAGGCAATCAGGATCGCATCCTGATCCGGTGCGTACCGGCTCCACTTGTCATACAGACCGATGTACTTGCCCAGGTCCTCCTTCAGGACCGGGCCATGCAGCGGACAGATCGTCTCGATGTCCAGCGTGGCGGCTTTCTTCAGCACTCCCTGCACCTGGGGGCCATATTTGCCCACGATATTGAAATAGTAGCGGGCCGCTTCCGGTTCCCACTCATCCTGGATGTCCAGGGTCCCGAACTTGCCGAACCCGTCTGCAGAGAACAGCACTTTGTCTTCGGGAACATAGGTCATCATGACCTCCGGCCAGTGCACCATGGGAGCGAACACAAACTTCAGGTGTTTGCCGCCCAGATCCAGTTCATCGCCTTCCTTCACTTCCACCTTGCGGTCTTCCAGGCCGTCAATGGTGAAGTAATTGGGCAGCATCCGGAATGTCGTGGCATTGCCCACGATCTTCATGTCCGGATACTTCTCTGCCAGCAGACCGATGTTCGCCGCATGGTCGGGCTCCAGGTGGGAAACAACCAGGTAATCCGGCGTCCTGCCATCCAGTGCCTCTTCCATCTTTGCAAGCCATTCACCGGTCTTTCTGGCATCTATGGTATCCATGATTACGGTCTTGTCTTTGCCCTTCACCACATACGAGTTGTAGGCCACACCATTGGGAACGGTGTACTGGGATTCAAACAGATCCAGGTTGGGATCGTCTGCCCCGATATAAACAATATCCTCATTGATCAGCTGTTTCATACTACCTCCTGATATGACAGGCCTCTGCTGTGAACGCTGCCTGTCCTGCTCTATTGATTATACGTCAGTTTCCGGGTCTCTGGATGTTACCAGAAACGTCAGTATGTCATTCATGACCACCCGGGCCTCTTTCTCCAGCAATATCTCATGCCGCATAGCCGGATACAGTGTCCCACGCACATCCTGATAGCCCAGGGTGCGCAGAAAATCCTGTTCGGCGATCCACTTTTGCCGGGAACCGATCACCGGATCGTCCTCCCCGGCTATGAAGAACACCGGCAGATCCGGGTGTTTCATCTGCCAGCCCTTCCGGCTGTAGACATCCCGCACGAGGCTGAACAGGTTCATGTACCCGTTGAGCGTGAAATGGAACCCGTCCAGGGGATGGTCGTTGAACGCCTGCACATTCTCTTCATTGGCCGAAAGCCAGGCATTGCCGCCGAATTTGCGGCCAAAGGCCCCATCCGCCAGTTCGTGTATGAACCGCGAGCGGTGGCGGCCGCCTCTGACTTTCGCCATGGCCCGGGCCAGCACCAGACCCGCCTGTGCCCCCGGATTGTTCCAGGGAGCGCCGGACAGGATCAGCGCCGAGATCTGGTCGTCATGGGTCTTCAGATACTTGCGGGCCACGAGCGATCCCATGGAATGTCCCAGCAGTGTGACGGGCACATCTTTGAACCGGGCCCGGATGCCGCAGGTGACCTGGTAAAGGTCTTCCACAATGGCCTCTCCGTCTTCGTCCCCGAAAAATCCCAGGGTGCCGGACTCCAGCGCCTGCTGTCCGTGTCCCCGGTGGTCATGGATCACCGCCCCATAGCCCCGTGCGGCGAGAAACTCCATGAACGGCAGATACCGCTCCTTGTGCTCGCACATGCCATGGGAGATCTGCACGATGCCTGACAGCGTCCCGGGATCATCCGGGAGGGTCAGCAGGACGTCCAGCGGCAGGCCATCCTGCCGGGAGGTCAGGGAAAAGTGTTCGGTTTTCATTGCAGTTGGCGCTCCCTTCTTCTGTTCCGTGCCATGAGAAAGCTGGTGACCACATCACAGACCGGGATCAGCAGCAGCACCGTCCGGATCAGGAACAGCTTCGGCGTAAGATTCGAAGACTCAATGCTGCGGTACATGCCCGCCATGTCATAGGCACTGGTGATCAGCAGCATGGTATAGGCAATACCCAGAAACACCGGTACCCCTGTATCTGCCGTGAGGTAGATGTGGATGCATTCCAGGGGAAGCAGACACAGCTTGCCGGCAAAGGCCGCATCATACAGCTGGGTGGTGCCGGCTGCTTTCTTTCCCGCAAACAGGAACACCAGGTTCACGATGAGCAGAATGTAATAGAAAATCAGCAGGGCACCACTGGCTGTCAGGTAAAACAGCTGGATTTCGCTGATCAGAGCCGCAAGCGGCAGCCACAGGATATACTGCCTGTCAAACCACGCGGCCAGGATCATGAGGATCATCGTCGCTGCCAGAAGCAGGGCGGAGACCAGCATGTTCGGGAAGACCAGAAGCAGCAGACTCTGGATCAGCAGCAGACAGACGGCCCACCGCAGGCATTTTGCTGCCAGTGGCGGATTTGCGTTACCAGCTGAGAACATAAACCACCACAATGGCAATCACAAGAACAAGCGCAGTCAGCGCCATCCACCGGCTTCGTCCGGATTCCGTTTTTCCTTCATGTTTTTCCATGCATTCATTATAGAAGGTTTGCCTGTTCCTGTCTTCCATCAGCAAGGCGGGCCTGTACAGACTGCCGGCTTTCGGCCGATACACTCCCTGCAGGCAAAAGGGACAGCAGATATCCGCTGTCCCTTTTGCGCAGGTGTTCTCGAGATTCGAACATGCGTGTATACGTGCGCGTCAGCGGCCGGGAGCTGCCCGGACCCCAGGCATGACATCATGCAGCTGTTTCGGCAAAATGATCCAGCAGCATCCGTTCGGCTTTTGCCGACCACAGTCCGCGGTTTTCCCGGCAGACTTTGTCCAGTTCCAGGAAAAAGGGATCTTTGTCTGCAAGACTGGCCAGATCTTCAATGGCCGTCATGGGCATATTGATATGGGTGTAGACCAGCTTCTTGCCCCCCGGCACATTCGGGAGGTCTTTCGTGACCTCCACCGCCGAATCCAGACCGCCCACGTGCGTGATCATCACCGCTGATTCAATGCGGCCATCCGCGTTCTTTTCGATGGCTTCCTTCATGTCGTCGATCGTTCCACCCGTGGAGCCGATGATTTTGCTGCGGGAATAGTGGCTGTCATAGAGGTTCACCTTTGCGGAAAACTCCGGATCCGTCGGCCCGGCAAACAGGTTCATGCACCCGTCGTAGGCCAGCAGCCGGTTTCCCATTTCGCAGACCGCCTCATTGGGGATATAGACAAACACATCGTCATAGCCCTTGCCGCCGGTCATATCCATGAGGTGTTTCTCCGGGTCCTCCAGGGAAGCCGTGTTCACGTACACCAGCTCGACCCCGTGCCTGGCGGCTTCTTCCTCGCTGATGACCTCCCGGGCCCGGCTGATCCTGGTATCGCTGATTTCCGTCACCACGATTCGCTTTGGCTTGTTTTCAAAGGTCAGCCCGTAGGAAATGGCACCCAGTCCCATGGGACCGCACCCGCCCAGGATCAGAATATCGCCGTCTTCCTTTGTGCCCATGACGTGTTCATAGCTGCCAGGCTTCGTGTGGTAATTCGTGTGATACCCGCCGATGCAGCAGGACACAGGCTCTGCCACGGAACTGGCGAAATACGCGTCACCGTCGTACGTCCACAAACAGCCCGCTTCAATGATGTCATTGGGGAATATGCAGTATTCCGTATCCCCCCCGCACCATTTGTAGGAGTAGCCCGGTGATTCCATCTGACCCGGGATCGCCGGCTGCTGGGCAAATTTCTGCCCCGGCTGAAACTTGTCCTGCCACTTGCTGCCGACTTTCACGATGTCCCCCGCAAACTCGTGGCCGATGATCACCGGATTCTCATGCACATCATCCGGCACCCGCTTGTGCTTCGCTCCCTGTTTCACGGTTTTCCACGTCGACATGCAGATGGAGTCGGACACCACCTTCACCAGGATCTCGTCGTCCGCGATCTCCGGCAGGTCAAATTCCTCCAGCCGGATGTCATCCACGCCATACAGGCGAATTGCTCTTGTTTTCATACAGTTCCCTTCCTTTCCTCTCGCTTCTGTTTTCCTTCTTGTATCTCGTCACTCTGAAACCGGCCGGACCATACACAACCGCCGGTTTTTCTTCTCTATTCTGTATCCTGTCCTGATTCCGGCAAGCCGCAGGATAACACTTTCCGGACTTTGGCTTCCTGTCCTCCGGACTGCAGCTTTCTCAGGCCTCGGTCCAGGTCACCTGGAGCTTCAGCGCCTCTACAGTCTCTGCATCCGCCGGCTGGGTGCCTTCTGTCATGCAGGCCCCTGCAGACAGCGCCACTGCCAGCACCGCTGTCTGTTCAAGATCCAGCCCCTGCTCCAGACTGCAGGCCAGTCCTGCCACCATGGCATCCCCGGCTCCTACCGCCGACTGGAAGGGAATCTTCAGTGCCGGCAGTACGATCGCCCTGTCCGCCGTCACAAACAGGCTTCCTTCCTCGCCCATGGAAATCACCACCAGCCGGGTGCCGGTTTCCATCAGCTTTCGGGCCAGCACGATCATCCTGGCTGTATCCAGCTCTTCTTCCGGCACCTGGAAATACTGACTCAGTTCGAACCGGTTGGGCTTGATCACATCCGGACCCGCCTGGATCCCTTCACGGAACAGGGCTCCGTCAGCATCCAGGATCACCTGCAGCCTGGCTGCATGGGCTTTTTCCGTCAGACGGCGGTAAATATCCTCCGGCACCCCCGGTCCCACATTGCCCGACAGCACCAGGATTCCCTGAACCTGTGCCAGTTTTTCCTCCAGACGCGCGATGTCATCACAGCTGCAGGCAGGTCCTGCTTCATTGAGCTCCGTCAGCGTCATGGCTGCATCCAGCACCTTGAGATTCGTCCGTGTGTTCCCCTGGACCTCCACAAAATCATGTGCGATCTCCAGATCCTGTAAACGCTGCCGGATGAAATCCCCGGCGTTTCCCGCCAGGAACCCCGTTGCCAGGGAATCCACACCAACCGCCTTCAGCGTCTTTGAGACGTTGATCCCCTTGCCGCCGGCATCCTGCCGTACATTCTGCAGCCGGTTCAGTCCGCCCATGACCAGTGTCTGCACCTGGGCGGTCTTGTCCACTGCAGGATTGAACGTTACGGTGGTGATCATGCAGCGTCTCCGGTCATGATCGAGTGGATGAATTCAGGAGAACCCTTGACCACCTGCTCCACCACATCCATATCGCCAAGCTTTTCCGCAATATTCTGCAGAATCGTCACATGCTCATCCGTCGTCGCTGCGATCCCGATCACCACCCGGGCCGTCTGACCCGCCCAGGGAATGCCGTCCGGATAAATCTGGATCGCCAGAGCTGTCTGCTTCACGCAGTCCTTCACCTCATATTCCCCGTGAGGAATCGCAATGTCGTTGCCGATATACGTCGTCAGACCGTGATCGCGGTTGAGCATCCCCTGGATATACCCCTCTTCGATATACCCTGCATCCAGCAGCATCTTTCCCACAGAAACGATTGCCTCGTCGCTGTTGGACGCCCTGCAGCCAGTGCGGATGTTTTTCACATCCAGGATCTGGTTCTTTTTTTCTTCTTCCTTTTTCTTCTTCCTGAAAAATGCCATGATGTTCTCCTTTTCGGGTCTTCCCGTATCTTTCCTTTTCTTGTTTCTTTCTGTTTATTATTCCGGTTTATCAAACCGGTGCTGTCAGTAACCGGGGCTGCACCTGTGACTGCCGTGAATTCAAACGGTACTGGATGCCGGAGCCCTGGGCTCTGGCATTATGCAGGTCTGTTCTGAAGGAACCGGGCCAGCAGGCTTTCCACTGCCCGTCCGGCGGCCTGTGGCGATCCGGAAAGCAGTGCTTCCCTGAACCCGGGGTCCTGTCCCATGCTGCGGTTTATTTCAGCCAGCAGCTGCTGCATCGGCCGACTGCTGCCGTCTGGAAGGACTGTGACCAGCACTCCGCGCAGTCCGTTGTCAAATGCCCCGTCTTCCGGAAGCAGCATCGCAGCCTGAATCCTGTCCGTGCCCTTGCTGCGGGCGTGGAAAAGGGCAAATCCCTCCTTCTGGGCGACCACGGCACCCAGCTGTTCCCGTCTCCACAGGTCCTTTTCCAGAAGAACCGGATCGCCCTGCAGGAACCCGGCTGCCTGATGGATCAGCGCTGCAGGTTCGTAGACAGCCGGAGTCTGGATCTGGCCAATACCAGTCTGCATCATGCGCACAGCCCGGGCGGTCTCTTCCATCCAGGTCAGCGTTTCTTCCAGGTTGCGGACTGCTGAAGGCTGCGGTGCAGGTTTTGTCTGCAGGACAGCCAGCCGCTCCTGGATCCGTTTCATGTCTGAAGCGGGCAGCAGAGGGGATACCTTCAGTGGGTCTGCCGGCAGGCCCTCCACATCAAACGTGGTGATGAACAGTTCCACACTCTCTGTTTCTTTTGCCTGCATGGCAGACAAAGCCTCCAGTTCGATCTGACTGGCGAAGGCTCTCTCCAGCCTGGCACACAGCAGGGCGGAGACCCCGATACCACTGGCACAGACCACAGCCGCCTTTACTTTCCGCCGGTATTCATGGCCGGACCGCTCGAAGCAGGCGCCGGCATGCATGGTCAGGAAACCGATTTCTTCCTCTGAAAGCGTCACGCCCAGCCGTTCCTCAATGGCTCCGGCGGCAATCCGTGTCTTTTCAAACAGCTCTCTGTATTGAGTCCTGAGCATTTTCAGCAGCGGGTTGTAAATCGGCAGCCCGCTTCGCAGCCGGATCACCGTGGGCTCCAGGTGGGAAACCAGGCCCTGAATGAACTGTCCATCGGTTCCCAGCAGGGCGGCATCTGCGGTGGGAAATCCCTCGATGAAACAGCGGGCCAGCTCCAGGATCTCTTCCTGTCCCTCATCCGGCAGACCGCCGGCGCTGTTCAGCTTGGATCCCCGCAGGTGAAGGGCAACGGCATCCACCTCCGTGTCGGGAAATTCCAGTCCGAATTCCTGTTCCAGCAGCGAGATCAGCTTTCGGGCCTCCTGCCGGCTGTCTTCCATCTCCGGCAGCCCCTGCAGCTGTTCCCGGCAGGGATCGCCGGCTTTGATGCGTTCCAGGGCTATGACCAGGTGGATCACCAGACCAATGTAGGAATTCTGTTCAAACCGGTTCAGCCCCAGCTGTTCCCGGTTTGCGGAAAGCAGGGCCAGAAGCCGTTTTAGGATATCCTGATCCAGCAGCGAAAGAATCGCGCTTCCCCTGAACAGCTGCTCCAGGGCAGTCTCCGGATCCAGATAATCCACGGTCTTGTACTCCACTCCATCGTGAACGAGACTGGACATTGCACGCCGCCGGTCCTCTTCGCTTCCCTGGATGGCACCGCTGCGGGTAATGGTGAGTCCCAGAGGCTCCAGCCGTCTGCGCAGGTCCTCCAGGTCATGGGAAATCGTGGCTTCCGACACCTGGAACCGGCTGGCGTAGACCACCAGCTTCTGCGGTCTGTCAGCCCGTAGAAGTTCATAGAGCAGCAGATCCTGCCGTTCCTCCCGGTTCAGCACCTGCACCGGCTGGGTCCCGAGTGCAGCAGCCAGAGCTTCCCGGTTTCCCGTAAGCGCCAGACCCGGACGGGTCTGCAGCTGCACCCTATAGGGCGCCAGCGTCCGGCGGGCGCTTTCCAGTTCCCTGAACAGTGTCCGGCGGCTGATGCGGATCCGGTCCGCCATGTCATCGGCGGAAACCGTACGGCCTTCCTCCTGCTCCAGCAGGACCTGAAAGATCCTGCCGAGTCTGGGAGAAATGTTCATGTCAGTTCAGCAGATCCGAGACAATGGCATCGTACTCGGCCCCGCCCATGAAGTTGGTGATGGGACAGATCGTCGCATTCGGACACTGGGTCCGGGCCCGCTGTGCCAGGGACTCGTGTGTCACCACGAAAGCAGTTTCCCGGGACAGATCGTTGATGGCAGAATGCTCCACCGGGATGGAAAGGCCGGCAGCCTTCAGCTTTTTGGACAGAGCTGCCGCTCCCATGGCAGAGGAGCCCATGCCGGCATCGCAGGCAAAGAAGATCCGGTCCGGTCTGGCAATGCTGCTGGTTACCGCCGATCTGTCTTTCACCGGCTTTTCATCCCGGGAGCCGGAAATCAGGTCGGCGACGATGGCATCGTATTCTGCACCGCCCATGAAGTTGTTCACCGGATAGATTTTCGCGTCGGGACACTGCTTTTTCACGCGCTCCACCAGAGAAGCCTGGGTGACGACCGCCTGCATGTCTGCGGGCAGGTCGTTGATGGCATAATGCGGGACACTGATATCCGCCCCTGCTGCTTTCAGCTTTTTGGTCAGACTGGCTGCACCCATGGCGGAAGAACCCATGCCGGCATCACAGGCAAAGGCCAGTTTCGGCAGAGAAACGGCTGCCCCCAGGACAGGCGCAGGAACCGGTGCACCGCCCCTGGAAGATGCCCTGGACTCGGCCACTTCCCGTTTGGCCGCTTCCACATCTTTTTCCCTGCCGAATGCTTTCAGAAGCACAGCATTGACACCGAAGGATACGGCGGCTGCCAGGAAGATGGACAGAATCACGCCGACATAGCTGTCGCGGGCGGTCATGCCCAGGATCGCCAGGAAGGAACCGGGACTTGCTGCGGATACCAGACCGGATCCAAAGAGGGAGTTGGTGATCACACCTGTCATGCCGCCCAGGATCAGACCCACGATGGTAATGGGGTTCATGAGCACGTACGGGAAGTAGATCTCGTGAATGCCGCCAAGGAATTCGATGATCAGCGCCCCGGGGGCGGATTCCTTTGCGCTGCCTTTGCCAAACAGGCAGTAGGCCAGCAGCAGCCCGAATCCGGGACCGGGGTTTGCTTCAATCAGGAAGAAGATGGACTTGCCTGTTTCCGCCACCTGATTCATGCCCATGGGTGTGAAGACACCATGGTTGATGGCGTTGTTCAGGAACAGCACCTTGGCCGGTTCCACGATCACGCTGGTCAGCCAGAGCATGCCGTGACGGATCAGGAAAGATACGCCGGTTTCCAGCATGGTGTTCAGAGCCAGACACAGAGGACCGATGGCCAGACAGCCAAGAGCCGCCAGAATCGCGCCGAGAATGCCTGCGGAGAAGTTCGAGAACAGCATCTCGAAGCCCTGAGGTGTATGCGGCTTGATGAGTTCATCGACTTTTTTCATGCACCAGCCGCCCAAAGGACCGGCAATCATGGCACCGATGAACATCGGCGTCTCCGTACCGGCTGTCACACCCGCTGCGGCACAGGCGCCGATGATGGCCCCGCGGTCGCCATAGATCAACTTCCCGCCGGAATAGGCAATCAGGATTGGCAGCAGAAACCGCTGCATGGGAGAGACAATGGCATTCAGGGTCTCATTCGGACACCAGCCTGTGGGGATGAAAAGCGCCGTGATGATTCCCCAGGCAATGAAGATGGAAATGTTCGGCATGACCATTCCTGAAAGGAACCTGCCGAAAGTTTGGAGTTTCTGTTTCATGATCCTCTCCTCGTTCTTTCTTTGTGAGTAAATTCTAACTGGGAGCAAGCGCTTTCATCAACGCGTTCTCATTGATATTTGGCACCTGCTTAAGTGTCAGTTTTTCCCTGCAAATGGCACGGAAGCCAAAGTGCCAGAGTGCCGGCTGCAGACTCTGCCTGGATGCAAAAAAGGACTCCCGCACAGTCAGCATGACTGCAAAGGAGTCCCAGGCACCTGGTCCGGTGTACCGGTTATTCCGCCAGGGCCGCTGCACTGCGCCGTTGGGCGAGCACAGCCAGGTCCTTCTTGTAGGCCTCTTCGGTGTAGGTGTAGTACCGCAGGATCACCAGACGGATCAGTCCGCCGGCAACCGGCAGCAGAGATACGACCATGAACAGGCCGTTCAATGTCCCGGGAGACTGCACTGCGGCTTCCGGCACATAGCCGATGGCGATCAGGATCAGACCCGTCAGGGAGCCGGCAATGGCAGCCGAGAGCTTGCCCATGAACGTCTGGCCGGAGAATGTGATCGCCTCGCACCGCCGTCCGGTCTTCACTTCGGAATACTCGATGGTTTCCGCGATCATGCTGGACATCACAGGGCCCAGGGAAGCGTGGAAGAGCTGTGTGAGCATAAGCATCACGAGCAGCATCGGCACGTTTTCATAACCTGTCATGAAGAACACGATACGCACCACAATGTCCAGGACAATGATGCCCGCCAGCAGGTCTTTCTTGCGGAATTTCTTCGTCAGGTTGGGAATCAGGAAGAAACCCAGTGCCGCGAAGGTGCCCATCAACCCGTAGATGCTCATAAGGCCTTCGTTGCCCATGTTGTAGATGAAGAAATACAGGATGATGCCGTTGACAATGTTCATGAAGAGGTTCAGGAAGAAAATCGCCAGCATCTTGAACAGGTGACGGTTCACCAGCAGGTTGCGGAACACGTCCTTCATCGTGACTTTTTCACCGGCCGAAGGCTCCACGCGTTCCCGGATTGTGGTGGCACCGAACATCATGAAGGCATAGCCGGCGATCATGATCAGGATCACCGCCATGAAGTAGCCGTCAGCCAGGGATTCCTGACCGAACAGACCTACCAGCAGCGGTACCAGGGAGCCCACCATGCCAATTCCGGCAAACACACCCAGGTTCGCGGCGGTCACAAGGCTGGTCCGTGTCTGGGGGTCATTGGTGATGACCGCAGAGACAGACCAGAAAGGGATGTCGGAGACGGTATACACCGTGCCCCAGAGAATGTAGGTGATGGCCGCATACAGCACCTTCCACTGAATCGCAAGATCCGGAGAGAAGAAGCACAGAATCGTGGAGATCACCACGAACAGCGGTGCAAACTTCAGGTAGCCTTTGAACTTGCCGGATTTTGTCCGTCTGGTGTCCATGAACCCGGCCACCATGGGGTCGTTGACGGCATCCCATACACGGGCAATCAGGAAAATCGTGGAAGCCGCCAGGGCCGAGATCCCCAGGATATCAGTGTAGAAGAACAGGATGAAGCTGCCCAGCAGGCCATAGGAGAAGCACTGGCCGAAGCCGTAGGAGAAGTAGCCCAGGTATTCCCTGCGGCTGACTTTGCCCGGTACATTGTTTGTTTTCATGTCTTTGCCTTTCTGTTGTTGTTTCTATATACGGTAAGCGCCACTCCGCTGCCGGGGCACGCGCTTTGTGAATCATTGACTGGTGATGGCTGCCCCATCATGAAGCACCGGGCAGCCAGAGGCATGGACCGGAGTATCCCGGTTTTGTGGCCTACAGGAACAGGAATCCGTTCTCCTTATCCCCGGCCATCATGAGCCGGATGGCTTCCGGATCGAACTTGTATTCGTGGTTGTGGTCCAGCAGACCGTTCACTTCCTGCTCCACATCCGAGAGCTGCGTATAGCAGAATCCGCACAGGCCATCGATGGAATGCACCGCCCTGCAAAGTGCTGCCATTTTCTCCAGCACGGCTTCCTGCCCTTCCAGGCGCTTGCCGTAGCCCCAGCTCGAATCGATGCTGCGGGTGCCTGTGTCATAGGCCACGCCGCCGAATTCCGAAATCATGAAGGGCTGCCCGCTGTAGGCATGGTTCTGTGCAAAACAGTGCCGCAGGGAGGTCCGGGAGGGGCTGCCTGCCGCTGCTGTTTCGATATCCGGATAGGACGCCATCAGGGATTCGGGATCCGAGTTGTAGTCATGTACCGCCACGATATCGCTCATGGTCTGCTCCCAGCCATCATTGCCGATCACCAGACGGCTCGGGTCCAGGGACCGCATCATCCAGTACAGGCCGTTGACAAACGCCTGCTGTGCCTTGTCCCTGTAAATCTCGTTGACGCCCCAGGACTCGTTCATGAGCGTGTAGGCGATCACCGACGGGTGGTTGATGTGCTTGGCCGCAAAGGCATGGAATTCCTTCATGACATTCTCGCTGCTGATGTGGGAAAACTCGAAGAAACTCGGCAGTTCTGCCCACATGACCAGCCCCATGGCATCGCACAGGTACATGTATCTGGCATCCTCGATTTTCTGGTGCTTGCGGGCTCCGTTGAAGCCCATTTCCCGGATCTTGGTCAGATCCGCCAGAAGCTGCTCCGGTGTGGCGGTCATCCCGCCATCGCTCCAGTAGCCCTGGTCCAGCACCAGCCGCTGGTAGAATTCCTGGTTGTTCAGGAACACTTTGTTTCCCTTTACGGCAATGTCCCGCATGCCGAAGTAGCTGCTGACGTGATCCATCAGCACACCCCGTTCCAGAACTTCGAACTCGATGTCATACAGATTGGGATCCGCCGGACTCCAGAAGTGCAGCCGGAAGTTGGCGTCCTCGCTGGAGACATCCACGCTCAGCCGTGCCCGGCCGGATTTCACCGCCGTGGCAAAAGACGTGATGCGGTGTCCCCGGAAACGTACGAAACCGCAAATCTGTGTATCCTGCCCGGCTCCTTCCACAAACATATCCAGGTCCAGCGAGGCATTGTCGATATCGGGAATCATCCGGACCTCACGCAGATACTGCTGCCCGGTTTCCTCCAGCCACACCTGCTGCCAGATGCCTGTGGTTCTCGTATACCAGCACAGGAAGTTTTCCTGCTTCCAGCTCTGCTTGCCAATGGGCTGGGACGTGCGGTTGAAATCCTCTGCACGCACATACAGCGTGGAACTCTCGCTGATGTATTCCGTCACATCCACCGTGAAAGGCGTGTGTCCGCCTTCGTGATGAAACACATGCCGGTCATTCACGAAGACATCACAGGCGTAGTCCACTGCCTCAAAGTGCAGCAGATACCGGCGCCCGTTCTGCCTGGTCACCGGCAGCGGCCGGCGATACCACACAATGGGGTGGTCTTCGTTGAGTCCGATCAGGGATTTTGCAGTCTGGTAGGCATAAGGAACGCAGATCTGCCGGTCGAAGAAGTCCTCCGCCAGAAATGCATTCTCTGTCAGTCCGGTATTGTCGTCGTCGAAGCAGAAATCCCACAGACCATTGAGATCCATCCAGTTTTCCCGGATCATCTGGGGTCTGGGGTGCTGCAGACGCTCATAAAATTTCGTCAGGTTCTTTTCCATATCCTCTCTTGTCCTCCTCTATTCGTTTGAGCATTCACCCTGCCATCGGTATGGCGGGAGGTGCTTTCCCTCTTTTTTTAATTAGCGTATTAGCTAATCGATTAATACATTGAGAATGATAACCGGCAGAAAAAGCCGATGTCAACGCTTACAGAGGACATGAGACAAAGGGGGTGAAATTGCACGTGACGTTCTCTTCTGCACCCGGATAGCCTGTACCGGCCTGCAGGCGCCGGCGGTTTATAATGAAACCGCGACAGGCGGCAGTCAGCTGCCTGCATGGAAAAGATGGAACTGTGAATCACGAAACAAAAGAAATCCTGTACCTGCGGGCTGAAGAAGACGCTCTGCCGTTTTTCCAGGCCCTGGCAAACAAAAACCGTCTGGAGATCCTTCGGATCCTGCGGCAGAAAGATGCCTCCATCAAGGAACTGGGAGAACAGCTGGATCTCTCCAGTGCCGTGGTCACCAAACACGTTCAGGCCCTCGAAGAAGCGGGCATTGTCCGCAGCACCACCCGTCCGGGCAAACGGGGACTGAAAAAACTGTGCTCCCTGGCGCTGAATGAAGCCCAGGTGATTTTCGACAACAACTACGGCAACTCCGCCAGGTCCTTCACCGAGGTGGAGATCCCGATTTCGGCCTACGAAACCTGCGATATCACGGCTCCCTGCGGCATGGCCGGTGAGGACCGGATCTTCGGCAGCATTGACGACCCGCGGTACTTCGGTGCGGCCAACCGGTATTCCGTCACGCTGCTCTGGTTCACCAGCGGCTATGTCGAATATCCCATTCCGCTCATGGATGTGGACCTGGAGCGGGTGGAGGAACTCGAGATCAGCATGGAGCTGTGCTCGGAACATCCCGGTTTCAATTCCAGCTGGAAGTCCGACATCTCCTTCGCCCTGGCCGGTCTGGATCTGGGGATCTGGACCAGCCCCGGGGATTTCGGCGACCGCAAGGGCCGCTTTACCCCGGCCTGGTGGACTCTGGGGACTGAATATGGTCTGCTCAAAACGCTGACAGTGAACAGCGAGGGCACCTTCATGGACGGCATCCGGATTGGGTCTGTCACCATTGACGATATCCTGCAGCGGCTGACAGGACAGGACCGGCTCTCTTTGCGGATCTCAGCCGATGCCGATGCCATGCACCCTGGGGGGCTGAATCTCTTCGGCCGGCATTTTGGGGACTACGACCAGAACATCCGGGTGCTGTTTTATTACCAGGAACCGGAAAAGCCGGAGGCATCCCCCGCAGCGGACTGACCGGTATCCTGTGACAGCCATCCCCCCGGTCCCGGAGGCAGGTCTGCAGGACCGTGACTTCCTGCCGGAACAGATCCTTTTTGACACCTTTCGACATGACAAAAGCCCCGGCAGAAAACAGATCTCTGTTTTCCGGCCGGGGCCTTTTTGCGTTACTGTATGCTTTGTCCGTCGTCGCTTTCGGACACTCAGCGGTTTTTCATGTGCGGGAACAGCAGGACTTCGCGGATCGTGCGCTGATCTGTCAGAAGCATTACCAGGCGGTCGACGCCCAGGCCCACACCGCCGGTGGGCGGCATGCCGTACTCCAGGGCCTCCACATAATCCACGTCCATTTCATTGGCTTCATCGTCCCCCAGGTCCCGGAGCTCAAGCTGTTTCTCGAAGCGCTCCCGCTGGTCAATGGGATCGTTCAGTTCGGAGAAGGCATTGGCGTATTCATGACCGGCAATGAACAGTTCATACCGGTCGGTGAACCGGGGATCCTGGCGGTTTTTCTTTGCCAGCGGGGAGATTTCCACCGGATATTCGTAGACAAACGTCGGCTGCTCCAGGGTTTCTTCCACATACTTCTCAAAGAACAGGGAAAGGATGTGGCCAATGGAGTTGTGCTTCTTCTCCAGCTGGATGCCGTGATCGGCTGCGAGTTTCTTCGCCTCCCCGAAATCCGTCACCTGCTTGAAGTCGATGCCGGTCTTTTCCTGCACTGCTTCGCACATGGTGATCCGGGCAAAGGGCTTTCCGAAATCCAGTTCGGTGCCCTGATATGTCACAACATGCGTCCCCAGCACCTTGTCGGTCACATACCGGAAGAGACCCTCGATGAGGTCCATCATCCCATGCAGATCGGAATATGCCACATAGGCTTCCACGGTGGTGAATTCCGGGTTGTGTGTCGCATCCATGCCTTCGTTCCGGAACAGCCGTCCGATTTCATACACGCCTTCCAGACCGCCGACAATCAGGCGCTTCAGCGGCAGCTCCGTGGCGATCCGCAGATAGAAGGGCATGTCCAGCGTGTTGTGGTGAGTGATGAACGGGCGGGCGGCCGCTCCGCCCAGGATCGGCTGCAGCACCGGCGTTTCAACTTCGATCAGGCCCTGGCCGTCCAGGTAGGACTGGATCGCCCGGATGATCTTCGGGCGTGTCACGGCGATTTTCCGCGCTTCCTCATTCATGATGAGATCCACATACCGCCGGCGGAACCGCTCTTCTGTATCCTGCAGGCCGTGGAACTTCTCCGGCAGCGGCCGCAGGGCCTTGGACAGGTGGGTGTACTCCTTTGCCCGGATGGCCAGGTCGCCGTGGTCGGTTTTCATGAGGACACCGGAAATGCCCACGATGTCGCCCAGGTCGTTTTTCTTGTAGAGTTCATACGGCGCATCGCCGACTTCGTCCTTCCGGACATAAATCTGGATCTGACCGTCGATGTCCTGGATGTGCATGAACCCGGCTTTGCCCATCCGGCGCTTGGTCATGATCCGGCCCGCCACCGTGACGGGAATCTGGAGCTCTTCCAGTTCTTCCTTGGTTTTATCCTTGTATACAGGAACGATGTCTCCTGTCTTGTGGGTGCGGGCAAATGCGGCACCAAAGGGATCCACACCCATGTCGATGAGATCCTGCATCTTCTGACGCCGGACCTGTTCCTGCTGCGTCAGTTTGATCTTTTCAGCCATGATTTAACTCTCCTGTTCGCATTTTGATTCCATCGTATCGTACATGCTGCACGGGGTGTTTTCAAGTGCCCGTCCCATTAACAAAGCCCGGCTGTTGTGTTATCGTTGACTTAAGAAAACGCTTACCCGAGAAGGAGGAAACGAACATGCTCAAAATACAGCTGCTTTGCGCCGCCGGCGTCTCCACTTCCCTGCTCATGGCCAAAATGAAGGAGCAGGCTGCACTAAACGGCGAGGAAATTGAAATCAGCGCCTGCCCTGTCACGGAGATCGAGGAGTACATCGCAAATGCGGATGTGGCCCTGATCGCTCCCCAGGTGGCCTACCTGAAAGCCAAGTCCCGTAAGATCGCGGACACCCATGGTGTGCCGGTGGAAGTGATCTCCATGAAAGACTACGCTCACTGCAACGGCGCTGCGGTCCTGGATCTTGCCCACTCCCTGACCGGCAAATAACCCCGGCCACCCTGCCTGATGTCAGTCAGGCTTTTTTTCTTTCTTTCCTGCAGGACCGGTCTGCCTCAGGCTGTTTCCGCCTGGCCTGTATCGGCTTCCGGCACAACATCCACCACCACATATTCACTGTTCCCGGCTGTCCTTGCTGCAAAGCCCCATCCCCCGATGCCATCGGAGGTGATCTGCGTAAATCCGTCTTCCTGCCGGATCCCGGAGACCTGATCCATTTTCGGGTGGAGATGAATGAGGTACCCGAAGGGCCACAACTGTCCATTGTGGGTGTGTCCCGACAGCATCAGGTCCGCACCGGCTTCGCGCACTTTTTCAGACTGCACGGGCTGGTGATCGATCACGACATCATACTTCTCTGTGTCCTTCACCAGATCCGATGCGGCTTTTCTGTCCTTTTTGTGCTGCCGGTAGTCATCGCGGCCCGAGAGCTCGAAATCCCCCACAGTCACCGTGTCATCCCGCAGGATGCGGATGCCTGCGGATTCGATCATGTCGTCGAGTTCCTGTGCTGTGTAGACTGGCGGCAGGATCCCTTCCTCCTGGTCATCGTGATTGCCCGGTACATAAAAGACCGGTGCTGTCTTCTCCAGCTTCCCCAGGATTTCAAATGCCTGTCTGGCTTCTTGCGCCATGGTGTACTCATCCACGATGTCACCCCCGAGAATGTAGGCATCGGGGTTCTCTGCCTCCAGTTCTGTGACCAGTCCGGAGAGTTCCTGTTCCGTCATCCCCGTGGGATAGTGCAGGTCGGAGAGAAACACCAGACGGCCCGCAGCATCTTTTTCCGTTTCCAGAGTATAGTGTGTCGCCACGCGCTGGTCATAGTGCACCATGCCCCAGATGGTCATGCCGCCGGCCAGCAGCAAACAGATCAGAGCCGCCATCCAGGGTGCGCGCCAGTTCTTTTTCACCAGCCTCCAGACCAGCTGGACCGGCAGCAGAAAGGCTGCGTAGTAGACCATCACGCTGTAGCCAACAGTGGTGGTCATGGACGCAAACAGGAACACGACTGCCAGCACCCCCAGCAAAGCCTGCCGGCCGCGGCCCGGTTGGACAGGCAGGAGCCTCCAGGTGTCCCAGGCCAGAAACAGGCCCGCAGCCGCATTGGCCAGCATAAACAGGATCATCATGAGAAGAGCCTCATCACCATGGCAGTCAAAGGCTGCAGCAACTGCGGGGTCTGTTCATAGATCTCCTGAAAGGCTGCATTGCGGACAGCCGCCGGCCCCCCCAGAACCACCGGATGCAGACCCAGGGGGTTCAGTCCGGCTGAACAGCGGATGCCCAGGGGGAGCAGACCGAAACTCCAGATCCCGGCCGCGATGTTGCCCACAGCGATCACCCCCAGGGAAAACAGACCAAGTGTCAGCAGACCGAGACTGAAACATCCCGCCGACAGCAGGCCCAGCGAGAACAGCCCGAGTGACACGCCTCCCATGGAAAAACAGCCGATGGAGATCACTCCGCGGGAAAACAGACCGATGGACACGATCCCGCAGGCTTTCGTGCCCACGGCCACAATGCCCCGGGCATCGGGCCCCAGTGAAAACAGCGGCCAGCCTCCGATGCAGACCACACTGTCATGTCTGGTCACCGGTTTGATCTGCCCCTGCAGCTGGGCAGGATCGATGCAGAAGACCCGGCTGAATACCATCACTTCCACCGGATCCATGTCATGTTCCCCGGATTCCAGCTCCAGGATCCGGGGTTCGGAGATGCCGGTTTTCTGTGACAGACCGGCAACTGTCAGGTTGTCTGCGATGCGCAGCATTTCCAGATTCGTCATGCCAGCATTGTCCGCCAAAGACCCGCACATGACAAACCGGAATGCAGTCCCGTTTTTTCACATCCGGCTGATCCGAAGGCAGCAGACCGCAATCAAAAAAAAACCGGCACCGGAGTGCGGCCCAGTGCCGGTACAGTCAGTTTCGCTGTCGATGCTGGACATCCACGTCATCGGGAGGGGCCGTTTCCACATGGGCATTCTGCCCTGCCTCGATGATGATGGTCGTGTTCGGCCTGGCATGTCCGAACACACCCTCAAGATGAGCGTGGGCAGCATGGGACGACGGCTCATCCGGCTCTTCATCCGTATCGGTCAGCTCCCAATGTATCAGCCAGGTCATGGCTGCCTTGATCAGGATCAGCATGGCGATCTGCATAATTTCATCCATGTTCCGTACGGTGATCGTGCGCAGGATCTCACTGCCCAGCTTGAATGTCAGGCCAATGGACTGCCCGTGCAGCAGATAGACCCTGGCACTTTTCTCATGATGCAGCAGCTTGAAGAACGCGACAAAGGTCGTGAACACAATGATGCAGATGGACAGAAGTTCCATGAAATTGACGGATATTTCCGCCACATGCGAGACAACTTCCTTGAAGGCCTCGGTGATCTCCTCGATATGCATACTACTCTCCTTATTTGCCCAGACAGAATCTGGAAAACAGTGCATCCAGCAGGTCCTCGCGATGCACTTCTCCCAGGATTTCCTTCAGGCAGCTGTGGGCTTCCTGGATGTCGATTTCCGCCATATCCGGCAGTCCGCCATCCTGCAGCACAGCCTGTGCGTTCATCATAGAAGCCTGCGCACGCCGGAGTAAACCTATTTGCCTTTCACTGGACAGCAGGGCTTCTTTTGTATCCAGCCCCTGTTCAAACCGTGCCCGGATTTCCTGCAGCAGCGGTTCAATCTCTCCGGTTTTCGCCGAAATGGAGAGTCCCTCGCGGGGCGCCACATCAGATTTGTTCCACACTTCGATCAGCTGTTTCCCTTCCACGAGCTCGGGCAGGTCCAGGTCTGGCTCAGAGGTCAGCGGATCCCGGACCAGGATCACCAGATCCGCTTCCCTGGCCGCTTTCCGCGACCGCTCGACGCCGAGTTTTTCCACGGTGTCTTCCGTTTCCCGGATCCCCGCCGTATCCAGCAGGTTGAGCTGGATGCCATCCAGGATCACCCGGCCTTCCACCACATCCCGGGTAGTGCCGGGAATGTCGGTTACGATTGCCTTGTCTTCCTCCAGCAGTGCATTGAGCAGGCTGCTCTTGCCGGCATTGGGCCGGCCGAGAATCACCGTGTCGATTCCTTTTTTCACCTGCTGCCCGAACGTGGCCCGTTCCAGGATCCGGCCGATCCTGTCGATCCAGCGGGTGATTTCCGGCAGCAGCGTTTCACTTGTCAGCTCTTCAACGTCTTCATATTCCGGATAGTCGATATTCACCTCGATCTGGGCAATGATGTTCAGAATGTCATCGATCAGCGGCTCCAGCAGTTTCCGGACGCTGCCCCGGATGCCCTGGACCGCGATCCGGGCACCGGCATCGCTCGTGGCGGTGATCATGTCGTTCACGGCCTCTGCCTGGGCCAGGTCAATGCGGCCGGTCAGGAATGCCTGCCGGGTGAATTCCCCCGGCTCCGCAAGCACCGCCCCTTTTGAGAGCAGCAGCTGCAGGATCCGGCGTGTGATGAGAACACCCCCATGGGCGTTGATTTCCACCATGTCCATGCCTGAGTAGGAGTGCGGGGCGCGGAACACGGAGAGCAGCACCTCGTCCAGCGGCTCGCCGTCTTTCAGGATCGTTCCATAGCGGATGGTGTTGGCCGGCTGGTGCAGCACATCCCCGGAGAAGACAGAATCGGCTATTGCCAGGGCATCGGGGCCCGACAGCCGGATGATGGAAATGGCACCGTCCTGCAGGGCGGTGGAAATGGCAGCAATGGTCTTTGTCAGCATAGCCCAATGATACAATGCCCTCATGAACAGATACAAAGAAAACGAAACCACCCTTGTGGCCGCGGCCCTGCAGAACGGGGCACTTCTCGCCTTCCCCACGGATACGGTCTATGGACTGGGCACACTGTACGGCTCTCTGGACCGTCTGGAGCGTCTCAAGCATGCCAAACACAGACCGGAAACCAAGCCTGTTCCCTTCATGACCGATTCCCTGGAGAAACTGTCCCGGCTGGCACAAGTCACGGAATCCGCCGCCCGCCTGGCACAGGCCTTCCTCCCCGGAGCCCTGACCCTGGTGCTGAAGCGCAGCCCGGAGGTGGATCCCGCCTACACCAACGGCATGGAGACCATCGCCGTCCGGATCCCAGATGCCCCGGCCCTGCTGGCTGTCATGAAACAGCTGGATGCCCCGCTGCTGGTCACCAGCGCCAACCAGTCCGGCCAGCCCGCAGCCCTCACTGCAGCAGAAGCCGCCCACGCACTGCCGGATATCGATGGCGTGATGGACGGCAGCTGTGCCGGGGGTGTGGCCAGCACCATCGTGGACTGCACCTGTTCGCCGGTCCGGATCCTGCGGCAGGGACCGGTGTCAGAAGAAACCATCCGCCAGGTCCTGGAAGAGACAGTCTGACGGGATCAGAGAAAAGGCCCCTGCCTACGTGGACAGGAGCCTCTTTTTTCGTGATTACTGAAACAGGAAATTCAGAATCGGTGTCATCTGCACCAGGACCGGTGCCAGCATCAGGGAGATGACCGACATCAGCTTGATCAGGATGTCCATGGCAGGACCCGCTGTATCCTTGAAGGGGTCACCCACGGTATCGCCGGTGACAGCCGCCTTGTGCGCATCGGATCCCTTGCCTCCGAACTGGCCGGATTCGATGAACTTCTTGGCGTTGTCCCACGCACCGCCGGAGTTGGCCATGAACACAGCCAGCATGATGGCGGACACCAGGGCTCCCATCAGCATGCCGCCCAGGCCCTGGCAGCCCAGCAGGATGCCCACGGCAATAGGAGACACGATGGCGATGCAGCCTGGCACGATCATTTCCTTCAATGCGGCTCTGGTGGAAATGTCCACACAGCCTGCGTAATCCGGTTTGGTCGTTCCTTCCAGGATCCCCGGATCTTCCTTGAACTGCCGGCGGACTTCATTGATCATGTGGTTGGCCGCCTTGCCCACGGACCGGATCGTCAATGCCGTGAAGAAATACGGCAGCATCGCTCCGAAGAGCACCGCCACCAGAACACCCGGCTGCAGCAGGGAAATGCTTTCCAGGCTGGCTGCATTGGCGAAGGCCACGATCATGGCCAGGGCCGTGAAGGCAGCGGAGCCGATGCAGAATCCCTTGCCGATTGCTGCGGTGGTATTGCCCACGGAATCCAGGTGGTCGGTGATTTCCCGGACATGCGGATCCAGGTGAGACATTTCGGCGATGCCGCCGGCGTTGTCTGCGATGGGGCCATAGGCGTCAACGGACACCGTGATGCCGCAGGTGGACAGCATGCCGACTGCACCCAGGCCGATGCCGTACATGCCGAAGAACATATAGGACAGCACAATGCCGATCACCAGCACCAGCACGGTCAGCAGGGTGGATTCCATGCCTGTGGAGAAGCCCGCGATGATGTTGGTCGCATGTCCGGTCTGGGACTCGGATGCGATTTCCTTGACCTTCGGGTAGCTGTCGGAGGTGTAGTATTCCGCGATCTGACCCAGCAGGATGCCCACGATCAGACCGGTTGTGATGCAGAGGAAGGGTTTGAAGTCACCGAAGAACATGGTGGACAGCACGAAGCCACTGACCACGACAATGCCCGTGGCCACATAGGTGGCGATGTTCAGGGCTTTCTGCGGCTGTTCCCAGCGCTTCATCCGGACAAACAGCTGTGCCAGAATCGCGGCGATGATGCCGACGCCTGCCACGGCAAAGGGGAAGATCGCCGCCTGGATGGAATAATCCACACCGGACAGCGTCACGGTCAGACCCAGGGAGATGGAAGACACGATGGCACCGACATAGGATTCGCACAGGTCACTGCCCATGCCCGCGATGTCACCCACGTTGTCACCCACGTTGTCGGCAATGACCGCCGGGTTTCTCGGATCGTCTTCCGGAATGCCGGCTTCGACCTTGCCCACCAGGTCGGCGCCCACGTCAGCCGCCTTGGTGTAAATGCCGCCGCCCACACGGGCAAACAGGGCAATGAACGAGCATCCAAGGGAGTATCCGGCCACCACAGGCACAGCCTGCCGGGGATCACCCAGAACGAAGGTGAAGATCAGGAACAGGCTGGCCAGTCCCAGCAGGCCGAAGCCGACAACGGAAATGCCAAGGACGGACCCGCCGTTGAATGCCACGTGCAGGGCGCTGGGCATGCCGCCTTCCCGGGCTGCCTGGGCCACTTTGGCATTGGCGTTGGTGGCTGCCTGCATGCCGACAAAACCGGCCAGGCCGGAGAACAGCGTGCCAAACAGGAAGCAGATGGCGCCATTGATGCCCACACCGTCAATGCCGCGCAGGCTGGGAATGAATCCGAGTCCCGCCAGCAGCATGATGACGATCAGGCCGAAAATCAGGACCACACGATATTCGCGGGTCAGGAATGCCATGGCTCCTTCATGAATGTAGGAACTCAGGGCTCTCATCCGCTTGGTTCCGGCATTTTCCCGGCGGACTGCCTGGAACAGGTTGAAGGCATAGAGCAGGGCCAGTACCGCAATGGCAATGACAATGCACAAGATGACCTCCATGGAAATGTTGGTTGTCATGAAAACATCCTTCCTTTCTCAAAACTGTCTTCCATTATAATTGCCACCGCAAATAAAGTAAACGCTTTCAGAGCCTCTCATACCGTTCCATTCCCATATTTTTCCCGAAAAATCCGGTTTTCGGCACAGCTGCCTGCGCATCGGGTACCATGGAATCATGGGTAAAGGAAAAGAACTGTTTACACCCTTGGATTCCTACATCATGCTGGACCTGGAAACCACCGGACTTCGCCCGCACCAGGCAAAGATCCTGGAAATCGGGATGATCAAGGTCGTGGACCGGAAAGCCGTGGCCACGTTTCAGGCACTGGTCAATCCCGGCTGCATCATTGATCCGTTCATCACGCGTCTGACCGGGATCACACCCGACATGGCCGCGGGGGCTGACTCGCTGGAGCAGGTCATGCCCTGGGCGGTGGAGTTCATGGAGGACCTGCCGGTGCTTGCCTACAATGCCGGGTTTGACCTGGCATTCCTGAAGGATCTCCATCCGGCGTGGCAGGATGTCCTGGCTGTGGCCAGGGGTATGTGGCCGGAAGAAAAAAGCCACTCTCTGAAAGCCATGTCCCGGCTTCTGAAAGTCCGCCGGGGAACGCACCGCGCCCTGGACGACTGCATTGCGGCCATGGATGTCTATGAATGCGCCAAATCCCTGATCCGGCGGCAGGATCTGGACTTTGCGAAGGTCTACCGTGCAGGAAAGCGAAAACGCGCTAAAATAAAGGCATGAAAATTCTGAAGTGGATCATCCGGCTTCTGTTAGCCGGTGCTGTATGCATCATGGCCCTGATGGCAGGGCTGGCAATATTCACCTTCTCCGCCGAAACCGGCGAAGTCTCCGGACAGCGCAGCGGTCAGCTGACCGAGTGGATCCGCGACAACGTGCAGGAACACATCGAATCCTCTCCCGAAGGCAGACAGCTGGCGGAAAAAGTCAAGGGCTTCGTGGTCCGGCACTCTCCCTGGGGGGACGACTGGAACCAGAACATCCGGAAACTGGCTCATTTCTCGGAGTACTTCCTGATGGCCACGCTCATTTACCTGATCCTGACGATTCTCAGGGTTCCCTGGTGGCTCAAGGCAATCCTGGTCATCATGGCCTGCGGCGGTCTCGCCTGTCTGGATGAACTGCATCAGTCGGATGTCGCAGGCCGCGTCATGTCAAAAAAGGACGTGCTGATCGACACATCCGGGGCGGTGTTTGCCACCCTGACCTATGGCATACTCGGCCGGTTCTGGAAGTGGCTTGGCAGCTGAGTCCGGCACTCCGGAAGTTTCAGAAACACAGGACTGTGTTTCTGAGACCTCCGGACTTTTTTGTTCGCCAGCAGTTCCCTGCTGCCCCCAGACTGGAGGCCATCATTCCTTTATCGCAGGTCCCGCTCATCACTCGATGCAGTTCACACCCGCCGCTGAGCCGCCTGTCACGCGGATCGTGACAATCGTATCTCTGGGCGCTACCCTGGAGACATGAATACCAGAGAACGAATCCTGGAAGGCGCCCAAAACGGGCTGCTGGATGCCGAAATCCCTGCAGATCCCTCGTTTGTTCCGGCTCTTCTGTACAACGACTATCACCGGGGAGAGAAAGTGTTCTGCTCCCTGGAAGACGAACTGCGTCACTGCGACTCCTTCTGCTTTTCGACGGCCTTCATCACCCTCACCGGCCTGGAACCGCTGAAGCACGTTCTCCGGGAACTCCAGCGGCGCAGGGTACCGGGAAAGATCCTCACCACCAACTACCTGTCGTTCACCCAGCCGGAGGCTCTGGACTTTCTGGCACAGTTTGAAACCATCGACGTGCGGATGTTTCAGTGCTCAGAAATCGAAGGGTTTCATACAAAGGGCTATTTGTTTTTCCGGAATGACGAACTGCGCCTGATCACAGGCTCCAGCAATCTCACCGCATCGGCTCTGTTCACGAGCCGGGAATGGAACAAACGCCTGGTTGCTGCAGGGGCCGGGAGTTATGCCAGAGAGGTGCTGACGCAGTTTGACTCTCTCTGGAAACACATGGACTCTCTTCCCTGGCAGGCCGTCCGGCAGGAGTATTGCATCCGGTATGACCTGGCCAGGAAGCAGCGGGCGACTGCCCTGGAAAACCCGGTCTTCAGTCCAGAACAGTACGCCCTCCAGCCTAATTCCATGCAGACACATTTCATCCGGAACCTGAAACGCCTGATGGAACACCGTCAGCAGCGTGCTCTTCTGGTGTCTGCCACGGGAACGGGCAAGACACTCGCTGCAGCGTTTGCTGTGAGGGAGTTCGAACCGCGCACGGTTCTGTTTCTCGTCCATCGGGAACAGATTGCCCGCAAGGCACTCGACTCCTTCCGTATGGTGCTGGGAAACAGCCGCACCTGTGGACTTCTGGGCGGCGGCCTGAGACAGACCGGCGCAGACTGTGTATTCTCCACGGTCCAGACACTGTCGAGGCCAGCCGTGCTGGACTCCTTTTCCGCTGACCGGTTTGACTGGATCATCGTGGATGAAGTCCACCGGGCTGCGGCGGCGACCTATCAGCGGATCTTCCGTCACTTCCACCCCCGGTTTCTGCTCGGGATGTCCGCCACGCCGGCCCGAACAGACGGCCAGAGCATTTTCGAGCTCTTTGACTACAACGTGGCAGCGGACATCGGCCTGCGACAGGCACTGGAGGAAGACCTGCTGTGTCCCTTTCATTACTTCGCCCTGAGCGGGCTGGAGGTCTCGGATACAGCACTGGAGGACGAAACAGGATTCTCGCTGCTGACCAGTGACGAGCGGGTCCGCCACATCCTGGAACAGGCCTCCTACTATGGCTGGTCTGGGGACAGAGTCATGGGACTGATGTTTGTCAGCACGAAAGCCGAAGCCCGCAGACTGAGCGAAAAACTCAATGCCCGGGGACTGCGGACGCTGGCCCTGAGCGGTGAAGACAGTCAGGAGGCCAGGGAAAAGGCGATTGAACGGCTTACCGGGAATGATGGACCCGCAGCACTGGATTATCTGATCACCGTGGATATCTTCAATGAAGGCGTGGACATTCCGGAAGTGAATCAGGTCCTGCTTCTGCGGCCTACGCAGTCGGCGATCGTCTTTACTCAGCAGCTGGGGCGCGGCCTGCGCAAATCACCCGGCAAGGAGTTTGTCGTGGTGCTGGACTTCATTGGCCTGTACAAAAACAACTACCTGATCCCGGCTGCGCTGGGAGAATGTCAGACGGGGAACAAGGACCGGCTGCGGCGGTTTGTCGCCCAGGGAACCCGGGAACTGCCGGGGGCCAGCACGGTGTATTTTGACGAAGTGGCCAGGCGCCGGATCTTTGCCTCCATTGACCAGGCGAAGATGAACTCCGCCAAAGCCCTGCGGGAAGGATTCACCCTGCTGATGGACCGCCTGGGGCATGTACCGGCCCTGACAGACTACGATCCGAATCATGCCATGGATCCCCTGCTCATTTTCTCCAACAGCGCCTATCCCAGTTATCCGGATTTCCTTTGGAAAATGCTGGACCGGGACCAGAGAAAGCACCTGCCCGTCCTGACTGAGACACAGCTGCAGTTTCTGCGGTTTGTCAGCACCCAGTGGGCGGATGGACGCAGGCCTCTGGAACTGCTGCTGGTCAAGGCCCTGCTGGAGCCGGACTGGCAGACTGCATTTGGCAGGCTGCTGAAGGACTTTGACATCCGTCTGACAGACCAGGAGGCCAGGTGTCTGATGGCGGAGTTCACCCGCACCTGGCTGTCGGGAAGCGGAGCGGACACCTGCCCGGACGCTGTCTTCCTGCAGGGGGACACAGGCAGTCCGTCATCTGTCTCCGGTGATGCCATGACAGGGCTTCTGGCTCTGCACCCCTCCTGTCAGTGGGAAACAGCCCTGAAAGATCCGGCCTTCGTGACTGCCATGCGTGAAGTCACAGAGTTTGGCCTGTCCCGCTGGACAAACCGGTTCGCCGGACGCAGGCGGGATGGCTGGCTGATTCTCAATGAACCCTACAGTTATCTCCAGTCCTTCCGCATGATGGATTTTCCCAAAGCCATGGTGGCGCAGAATGTCGGCGGCTACTGTTTTGACAAGGATACCCGGCAGTTTCCGGTCTATATCAATTATGAAAAGTCCGACGACATTGCGGACACCATTGCCTATGAAGACCGGTTCGTGAACCCATCCACCCTTGTCGCACTGTCCAAAAGCCGCCGCACTCTGGATTCCCAGGACATCCGCCGGCTGCGGGACTATGCTGCCCATCCCTTTGACATCCCGCTGTTTGTCCGGCGAAACACGCAGGACAACCTGAAGGAGTTCATTTATCTTGGAAAGATGCATCCAACAGGCCGGTTCGACCAGACGGTCATGAAGGACGGAAAAACCAGCTGTGTGCAGATCGAATACGAACTGGAGCACCCGGTAAGGCCGGATCTGTATGAGTATTTCACACAGTCCGAAGTCTGATAACCGGTTCTCTGTCCGGCTGAACCGCCAGGCACAACCGCAAAAAACCGCCAGCCCGCGGTTTTTCTTTTGAGGCAGACGGCATTCATTCATAATCCTGTTTGTAAGCGACGTTAATTACCCATCTATGACAAATCCCTCCGTAGCGGGACA
>ERZ778503.322-NODE-322-length-40454-cov-5.253818_pt1 | contig 40454 bp, 35 predicted proteins | sample MGYA00510047_ERZ778503 | MGnify/ENA primary metagenome ERZ778503 (study PRJEB29527, sample SAMN07138965) | mouse gut metagenome | material: feces | host: mouse | place: China:Nanjing | collected 2016-01-25 ... | reverse complement strand
ATCATATTGATTGTCAATAACTTTTTGATTATTCAAATTCGCCGAACTCACGTTATATTACAAACTCTAAGCAACATAAAAAAGCGGCATTGTGCAAGACAATGCCGCCGGTATGGCTAAGGCTGAGGCTGTCAGCCCTTGGCGTTCTCCTTTATCACTCCGTGCCTGTAGGCATACAGCAGTTTCTGGAGATCGGTTATCTGCCTTTTCAGCTCGCGCCCCTTGTCCGTATCCGCCACGAGCATCCTGTGCGCCGACATCTCCACAATCTGCGTGGTGCTCTTGATGTCCGTGCCGCGCATTATGGCATCTTCTGTACTGGTGAAAGGCTCGTGCTGCACGAGCTGGAAGCCGCGGCTGTGATACACGAGGGTGTATCCGGCGATGCCCGTCTCCTTGTGGTATGCCTGCGAGAAGCCGCCGTCAATGACCATCAGCTTGCCGCCTGCCTTTATCGGGTTCTCGCCGCTTGCCACGTGGACGGGCACATGCCCGTTTATGATGTGGCGGTTGGGGCCCTCCACGCCGAAGGCATCAAGGATGTAGTCGACAATCTCCTCATTGTCGCGCAGAAGGAAGTAGTTTCCCTTTCCCTCCTTGTAAGTTTCCTTATCTTTAAGGAAGTATCGCTCGAAAGTTGCCATTTTCGACTTGTTGAAGAGCGTCGAATCCGGTCCGCACCAAAGATACAGGAAGTAGTCCGTGGCAAAGCTTTTCTCCTGCGGGTCGGTGTCGTTCTGAAAAGCCGAGCGTATTATCATGCCCGTGCGGTGGAGCAACTCGCGCCCGCTGTATTTCCTGCCGCCGTAAAGCTCCACCTCTTTCAGCGTGCCGTCGGCATTCAGCGGAATGGAAGCGTGGAAGAGCAGGTTGTGGTTGGCAATGGTATACATGCAGCCATGGCTCAGCAGCGCCTTTATGTGCTTGTGAAGCTTCTCGCTGACGGTAAACGAGTGGTGCAGACGGGCAAGAAGCTCGCTCTCCTCAGCCGTCAGGCGGTTGGGATGCTGCGGGTCTATGGTGGGGAAACAGCAGCTCTTCATCTCATATTCCGTACCTCCGACGGTGCACACGCCGCGGCTGTAGTCTATGTTTCCGAGCAGCGCACGGTCTTCCATGCCCCACTCGGGATGACGCGCAAATATCGCCGCCTCCACCTTGAACTGTATCACGGATATCGCCTTGTGCATCTGTGCCGTCAGCCTGTAGGTCTTCTCGCTTATCCCGTCGCACCCGGCGAATGTCTTGGGACAGAACTCCTCGCAGGGATCATCGGCATAGTGCTCCATGGCAAACGTGGCGAGGGGCACGAGGTTTATGCCGTAGCCCTCTTCGAGCGTAGCAAGGTTGGCATAGCGCAGCGACAGGCGTATAACGTTGCAAATGCAGGCATCGTTTCCGGCATGTGCACCCATCCACAGGATGTCGTGGTTGCCCCACTGTATGTCCCAGTTGTGATACGTCCGCAGCGTGTCCATGATGATGTGGGCACCAGGACCACGGTCGTAGATGTCGCCGAGGATGTGGAGCTGGTCTATGGCGAAGCGCTGTATGACGTTGGATATCGCCGCGATGAAGTCATCTGCGCTGCCAGTGGATATTATCGTGTCTGTGATAACCTTTACATACGCTGCCTTGTCGGCGTCGTCGGGACGTTCGTGTAGCAGTTCCTGAATGATATAGGAGAAGTCGTCGGGGAGCGATTTCCTCACTTTCGAGCGAGTATACTTGCTTGACACGTCGCGGCATACCCTTACGAGCCTGTGTATAGTGGTGAAATACCACCGGCTCATGTCCTTCTCTGACGATTTTATCAGCTCGAGCTTCTGCTCGGGATAGTATATCAGCGTGCACAGGTCACGCTTCTCCCCGTACGTAAGCTCATCGCCAAATATTTCGTTCACCTTGCGCTTGATGTTTCCCGAGGCGTTTTTCAGCACGTGGCGGAACGATTCGTGCTCGCCGTGTATGTCGGCGAGGAAGTGCTCGGTGCCCTTGGGCAGGTTGAGTATGGCACGCAGGTTGATTATCTCCGTACTCGCCTTGGCAACCGTGGGGAATGATTGCGCCAGCAGTCTTATGTATCTTGTGTCTTTCTCTACTTCAGAATGTATGTGCTTCATTGTATTTTCAGGTTGAATAATATGTCTCTGATATGTTGTGTCCCTCTGTCGTCAAGCGGCTCAAGGGGCATAAATCCCTGCTCAAGCCCCATTGTCTCGCCCATTATCTGCATGAGCCGGGCCGCCGTCTTTGCGGCGCCGAGCCGACGGAGCATGAGACGCAGGGCATTTTCGTCGCAGTTGCCGAACCTGAGCGCTGTGTAGAGGTCTGCCAAATGGCGGCGGCAGAGGGTGCCGCGCCTCATCATCTGCGCCACGTTGACCGTCATTATGCATATCCACACCGCGGCTTCGTCTCCGCATCTGCCTGCAAGCCTTTCAGCCTTGCGCCTCTTCACGAGTGGCGGAATGTCGGCGAGGCTCCGCGTGTCGGTACGGCGCACCTGTTCAAACCGCCCTGTATTTTCTATAACGATGCTTTTCCTTTTTAATTGCATCACCAAAGCACCTCTTGTCACCTCATCCGCAATCTGTTCATCGGCGGCATGCAGCAATATGCGGCGCCACGACGCGTCGCTCATCTGCATCAGCAGCATGCGCGTCCCAGGCGATATTGCCGCACTTATGGCATCCTGCGCCAATCCGGCACGCAGAAGGGCACTCTCTGCAGTCCTGTCCTCCGAAGTCATTCTCATGAACGGGTTGCTGTCTGACACCTTATTATATAGGGCGACCATGGCAGAGGCGGCATCCGCCGTACTGGTATCGCCGTCAAGCTGGGGATTTTCTATCACGGCTATGCGCGTGTTCCATGGCTTGCGGGGATACATCAGGGGATAGCGGCAGGCACCGGTGACAAAGGATTGCTCCTGCCGGCACGACGCATGCACGGCATGGGCACCGGAAATCACAGCAGTCTGATATAAAAGGAGCTGCGGAAGGCGACGCAGCCAGTAAGAACGAAGCGTGTTCCAGGGGGCAAGACCTTTCAACGGCGACACCACAACAGGTATGCGGCACATGTCTGCCCACCTGGCAATGAAGTATGCCGTGACATCCCATGAGCCTATGATGTGTATGATGTCGGGATTGACATCTCTTACGACCTTGTCGAAACGCTTCCTGTTGCGCCCTATCATCAGACGGTATGCCGACAGCCAGTGGGTCTTTGCCACGCCCGTATGCGGCGATTCTTCCGCGCGCGGCGTCATGACGTGCACCTCGGCAATGGCGGCGATGCTGTCAATAAGCTCCTGACTGAAGAAGGGAAGTATGCCGCCCTTTGTCTTTGGAATGAAATATAGGACCTTCATATCCGTGTCATATTTTATGACTTATAAAGTCGTTCTTGTCCGATAATTTGTAGAGCACACCGTATTTTATATCGCTGAGGAGCAGTGCCGCTTCGTAGAAGACGATACTGCAACGGGATATCCCTGCACCGAAGCGCGACACGGCACGACCGGCGATGACGGTGCGCAGGACAACTGTGATGACAAGGGCTGCGGATGCAGCTGATGCCACGGCGATATTTCCCGTGATGTACGAATATGCGGCAGCGGCAACTATGGCGGCGGCATTTATGTACATTGCGCACATGTCTGCCGTGTAGAGCATGGCGTGACGCATGGTGCGGGCAAGATGGCGCCGGTTCTCGTTATGGAACAGGTGCCTGTTCTTCCATGTCTTCTTCGTGGGAGGCATCTCCTCTATCCATGCCTCGGGCGATGTCTCCACGGCGGTGGCACCTTCACGGGCGTACTTGTTTACAATGAAATCGTACTCGCCGCGAAGATATTTCAGGTTGCCCTCAAAGCCACGACGCTCCATGAAGTCGCTCTTGCGGAACATGAGGTTGTTGCCGGACGTGCGCAGGGCTGTGCCTTTTACGGCGCGGCGCATGCAATACAGCTCGTCGCGCAGTCGCTCGAACCTGAGATACGGTCTCGCCGAAGCCGAATAGTTGCTGTATCCGATGACGAGGTTGATATCTCCGGTGCAGTTGCGTGCCATCGTAGTGAGCCATTTGTCCGTCAGGGGTCTGCATTCTGCATCGGTTAGCACTATCCACTCGTTCTTTGCCGCCTTGACGCCTATCGTTATGGCGAGCTTCTTGCGGCTCATGTAGCGCGACGACCTCGGGACAAACGTTGTATAAAGATTGGGATGTGCAGCGTATTGTTCAAGTATGGCAGTTGTCTCGTGATCCGTTTTGTCATCAACGACAACGATTACCTCAAATCCAGTAGGATAGTCTTGTGAAAGAAGTACCGGAAGGTTGGTCTTAAGCTCGCAGGCATTGTCGCTCGCGAAGATTATGACCGACAGCTGCGGCAACGTCTCAGAACTGGCTCCGTTGCCGTCCTTATCTTCCGGTTTTCTGAAAAAAGGATTTATAAACGGTGTCACCGCTGCAAGGACAAGCAGCAACGCGCAGATAATCATGGTGATATAATCTACAGGCATATATCCTCCGTTGATATTGGTTAATTAGTTCGTTTGTACGGGCGGCGTGTCACAGCTCCTCCTGCGTATATCCTGCGGGAAGCCTGCGGCAGTTGTACTGCGATGCCATTATCTCGCCGTAAGCTCCTGCGGAACGTATGGCAAGGAGGTCGCCCCTGCGGCACTCATTCATGTCGTATGCCTTTACAAAGACATCGCTCGACTCGCATATCGGTCCCACAACGTCGTATGTTGCAAGGGGACCGTCTGCCGAGATATTCTCTATCTTATGGTATGCCTGATATAACGCCGGACGTATGAGGTCGGTCATTCCTGCGTCTACAATGGCAAACTGCTTGGCTGTTCCCTGCTTTACATACAGGACGCGCGTTATCAGGGAGCCGCACTGTCCCACCACGGAGCGTCCAAGCTCAAAGTGGAGGGTCTGCCCATGGCGCAGTCTGAGGTGACGGGCATAGGTGGCAAAGTATGCCTTGAAGTCGGGCACGGGTACACGGTTCGGATGTTCGTAGTCTATGCCCAGTCCGCCGCCGACATTTATATTCTCCACCTTTACATGGCTGCGCTCCAGACGCGTCTGCAATTCGTTTATGCGGTTGCACAGGGCATCGAAATCTCCCATATCAAGAATTTGTGAGCCTATATGGAAATGAAGGCCCACAAACTTTATGTTCTTCATGCCCGCTGCCTTTTCTATCACGCTCCCCATGTCGCCCATGGCTATGCCGAACTTGTTCTCTGCCAGTCCGGTGGTGATGTTTGCATGGGTATGTGCTCCGACATTGGGATTTATCCTGAGTGCCACGCGGGCTGTCCTGTTCCTGTTCCCGGCAAGTTCGTTTATAACTTCAAGCTCTGCAAGGCTTTCCACATTGAAACAGAAGATATCGTTATCGAGACCGAGGTTTATCTCACGGTCGCTCTTGCCCACGCCAGCATAGACAATCTTGCATGCGGGGAAACCGGCAGCGACAGCCGCCTCTATCTCACCGCCGCTTACGCAGTCGGCACCCAGACCGGCACTGCTGATGATACGGAGAAGTTTGGGATTGGCATTCGCCTTGACGGCATAATGCACGTTAAAGCCCTCATACTTACCCGCCTCCTCATTTATCTCATGCAATGTTCGGCGCAACAGCTCCGTGTCGTAATAATAAAACGGAGTGTCCATGCCCTTAAACTTTTCTATAGGAAAGGTTCCCTTCATCGTCTTATTTATTAAATAATGTGTTGCTCAGGCTCTGCAAAGCTCTCTTCTTGTCGGCTTCGCGGATAAGGAACGATATGTTGTAGTTGCTGCCGCCGTATGAAATCATACGCACGGGGATATCCTTCATCGCATCTGTGGCGAGGGTCTCAAAACCTACGTTGCTCCAGTCGAGGTCGCCCACGACACATATTATGCACATATCTGTGTCAACGGTCACTGTGCCATATTTCTTCAGTTCATCTACGATGTCGTTGAGATGCGCGCTGTTGTCAATGCTCATTGACACTCCCACCTCGCTCGTTGCCACCATGTCAATTGCTGTCTGGTAGCTTTCGAATATCTCGAAGACCTTTCTGAGGAAGCCGGTTGCAAGCAACATGCGGCTGCTCTTTATCTTTATTGCCGTAATGTTGTCCTTCGCTGCCACCGCCTTTATCTTTCCCTTCACCGTGACATTGTCTATTATGGTGCCGTATGCCGAGGGGTCCATTGTATTGAGGAGCCTTACGGGTATTCCGGCATATTTTGCAGGTTGGATACACGTAGGATGCAGTATCTTCGCACCGAAGTATGCAAGTTCGGCAGCCTCTTCAAAATGGAGCTGCCTTACCGCCTCAGTCTTCTCCACCACGCGCGGGTCGTTGTTGTGCATACCGTCTATGTCCGTCCAAATCTGAATCTCCTCGGCGTTGACGGCAGCTCCTATAAGAGACGCCGTATAGTCGCTGCCTCCGCGCTGAAGGTTGTCGGTCTCCCCGTAGGCATTGCGGCAGATAAAACCCTGTGTTATATATACCTGATAACCGGTGTTTTCTTTCAGTATATCGGTAAGCTTCTCCTTGATATATGCGGGATTAGGTTCGCCGTTCTTGTCCGTACGCATGAAATCAAGCGCAGAAAGCAGCACTGCCTTTATTCCGCATTCTTTCAGATAGTTCACAACCATGTTGGTGCTCATTATCTCTCCCTGGGCAACGATGTTCTTTTCTTCAAAACTTGTGAAGAGGTCTTTTGTAAAAGAACGAAGATAGTCAAACTCGTATGTAAGGAAGCTGCGCGTCTTCTCACGCCATTCTTCCGTTGAATACAAATCTTCGACATGCTGCATGTACTTCTGCTCCAGGCGGTTTATGACCTCGTTGGCGCCTTCCGGGTTTTTCTTGTAAAGATAATCGGATATTTCGACAAGCGCATTGGTGGTGCCAGACATTGCAGAGAGTACCACAAACACTGGCTCACCGCTATTTGTTATAAGTGAGGATACGTTCTTTATGCGTTCCGGTGAACCGACGGACGTGCCGCCAAACTTCATTACTTTCATCGTTGTATTGATTTTAGTATTGTAAAAAGTGACAGAGATGCCTGTTTTAATAAGAAAACGGTCTTTATTCCTCTGTCAGGTTTATTTTATTATAGTCCTTGGTTATGTCGTTAAGGTTTCCGTCCTTACAACAATATACTATGCCCGGATATTTGTTGAGCATCGATATGTTGTGGGTCGTCATAACTATTGCCGTACCGGTGCAGCTTATCTGCTTCAGGAGGCATATTATGTTGTTTGCCGTGTCTGGATCGAGATTTCCAGTAGGCTCGTCCGCTATTATTATCTTGGGCTTGTTAAGTATCGCGCGCGCTATGGCTATTCTTTGCTGCTCTCCGCCTGACAACTCGTGCGGCATACTGTACCTCTTCTCCGACATATCCACGGCATCAAGCACCTCGTCTATTCGCGTGCTTATCTCTGCCTTGTTCTTCCATCCCGTAGACTTCAGGACAAATTTGAGGTTTTCTTCCACCGTGCGGTCATGAAGCAACTGGAAATCCTGGAATATTATTCCCATTTCCTTACGCAGTGCAGGTATCTCCTTGCGCTTTATCTTCATAAGGTCACGCCCGAGTACTTCCGCCAGCCCGCATCCGTCCTCTATGTCAAGCTCGCAGTATATTGTCTTAAGCAGGCTGCTCTTTCCGGAACCAACCTTACCTATTATATATATAAACTCTCCCTCGTCCACATGGAACATCACATCATTCAGAATATGGATATCGTCATGATATATATTTACATTCTTATAGTCTATAAGCATAATTCAAGAGATTTGTCGTTTCAGTGCTTATGCCAGCTCGGGTCATGGCGCTTCTGCAGCTCCGCCGCCACGTCTTCAATGCGCAGCCCCTTGCCCGCCAGCAATACAATAAGATGATAGAGCATGTCCGATGCTTCGTATACAAGCCGCTCGTCGCTTCCATTAACGGCTTCTATAACAGCCTCGAGTGCCTCCTCGCCCACTTTCTGCGCCATACGGTTCAGCCCGTCCTTGAAGAGGCTTGTTGTATACGAGCCTTCCGGCATCTCCTCATGACGCTTGTTTATAAAGTCCTGAAGGTATGTCAGGAACAAGAGCGGGTTCTTCTCATTGCTCCCGCCCCAGCAGGTGTCTGTCCCTTTGTGGCATACGGGTCCTTCCGGATTTACTTTTATCAGCAATGTGTCATTGTCACAGTCGTTCTCAATGCTCACGATATTAAGAAAGTTTCCGGAAGTCTCGCCCTTTGTCCACAAACAGTTTCTGCTACGGCTGTAGAATGTAACCCTCTTTGTCTCGACAGTCTTGTCATAAGCCTCTTTATTCATGAAACCAAGCATCAGCACGTTCTTCGTCGAAGCGTCCTGTATTATGGCAGGAACAAGTCCGTTCATTTTTCCGAAATCAATTTCCATCCGTATTGTCTTATTAATTAATTATTCAAAACATTGTTATATCCGTCAAAGCCTTACATTTATACCTTCGGAAGAAAGATACTCTTTAAGTTCTCTTATCTTTATCTCTCCAAAGTGAAAGACGCTTGCGGCAAGTGCGGCATCCGCCCTTCCAAGAGTAAAGGCATCCTTGAAATGCTCTGGACATCCGGCACCGCCACTGGCGATAACGGGTATTCCAAGCGTTTCGGAGAGGTGGCGCAACGCGTCATTGGCATATCCTTCCTTAACACCATCGTGGTTCATGCTCGTAAAAAGTATTTCTCCCGCTCCGCGGTCTTCCACTTCTCTTGCCCATTCATACAGTCTACGGTCCGTACGTATGCGTCCGCCGTTAAGATAGCACATCCATTCATTGCCGTCAAACTTAGCATCTATGGCACATACGCACACTTGCGAGCCAAAGCGGCTTGTTATTTCGTTTATCAGCCGCGGATTATTTATAGCTGCGCTGTTGATGCTGACCTTATCAGCTCCGGCATAAAGCAGCCTCTCTACATCTTCCAGCGCACTTATCCCGCCACCTACGGTGAAAGGGATATTTATTTCCATAGCCACGCGTGTAACCATATCCGTGAAAGTCTTGCGTCCCTCATGGCTGGCTGTTATGTCGAGATAAACAAGCTCGTCGGCTCCTGCCTCGCAGTAGACCTTTCCCATATCCACAGGATCACCAGCCTTGCGCAGGTTGACAAAGTTTGTTCCCTTTACCGTCTCGCCGTTCTTGATGTCAAGACACGGAACAATTCTTTTTGCAAGTCCTTTCTTCATTGTATGTATATTTATCTCACCGCGGATGTCATATATTTCTCTGCAAGCACCCTCATATCTATCCTGCCTTCGTATATGGCTTTACCAAACACGACCGACGGGATGCCCGCCCTGTCAAGGCTGTCTATGTCGTCAATGCACGACACACCGCCACTGGCAATGAGATTGATATGGGGATATTCACACATTATACTGCTATAAAGTTCTATGGCAGGTCCGCCCAATGTCCCGTCCTTTGATATTTCAGTACAGAGAATGTTCTTTACTCCGTTGTCTACATAGCTTTTAAGAAACGGCAGCAACGGGGTGCCGGTGTCTTCTTTCCACCCGTTTATGCTTATCATCCCGTTACGCACATCCGCCCCTAATATCATACGCTTACTGCCGAATTTGGCAAGCCATGCCATGAACAGCTCAGGATTTGTTACAGCCACCGACCCTACAGTCACCATTTGTGCCCCGTTGTCGAAAGCCATGCATATATCATCTTCGGTCTTTATGCCACCGCCGAAGTCTACGGTCAAGTTGGTATTCGCGGTTATCTGTCTTAGCACGCCGATGTTTACGATATGCTTCGACTTTGCCCCGTCAAGGTCTACGACATGCAGGCGTCTGAAACCGCACCGTTCCATATCAAGCGCCACGTCAAGAGGATTTTCATTGTATATCTTCTTCTGTCCGTAATCTCCTTTTGTCAGACGGACACACTTACCGTCTATAATGTCTATTGCAGGAATAAGTTCAATCATTTCCGTCAATGTTTAAGAAGTTCTGTAATATCCTGCTCCCCGTGTCTCCGCTTTTCTCAGGATGAAACTGTGTCGCATAGAAGTTGCGGACATTCAATGCCGCGCTGTACGGCTGTATATAGTCCGTCACGGCAACCGTTCCGCTGCACAAGGGAACATAATAACTATGAACAAAATACACATACTCGTTTTCAGCGATGCCCTTGAACAGCGGGGTTCTCATATCATAAAGGGAGTTCCATCCCATTGCCGGCACCTTGTCCTCATGCCTTGACGGTGAGAAGCGCCTGACGTCTGCATCAAAAATGCCGAGACAGTCCACATCACCCTCTTCCGAATGACGGCACAACAGCTGCTGTCCTATACATATACCAAGCACAGGCTGTTTCAAGCCGCGTATCACCGTGTCGAGCCCGTGTTCGCGAAGATATCCCATGGCACATCCCGCCTCGCCCTGTCCAGGCAGCAGCACGCGGTCTGCACGGGCAAGCGCTTCGGCACTGTCAGTCAACAAAGGCTCCACGCCGAGCCTACGCAGACAGTTTACGACACTGTGTATGTTTCCTGCATTATATTTTATAATGGCTACGTTCATGCCCTTACTATGAAAATATAATTGTCTTGTTATGATAAGTAAGTATTTTACGCTCTATATGCTTGGTCACGGCACGGCTCAGCACTATCTTTTCGAGGTCGCGCCCTTTCAGCACAAGGCTTTCAGGATTATCCTTATGGGTGATGCGCACCACATCCTGTTCAATTATCGGGCCGGCATCAAGTTCCGACGTCACATAGTGGCTTGTAGCACCGATAATCTTAACACCGCGCTGCCATGCCTGATGATAAGGCTTGGCACCTATGAAAGCAGGAAGGAACGAATGGTGGATATTAATGATATGGTTGGGATAAGACCTTATCATGTCATCGCTTATTATCTGCATATAACGTGCCAGCACGATAAAGTTCACATTCTCTTTTCTCAGCAGTTCCATTTCTGCCTTCTCAACCTCTGCCTTGTTTGAATGGTCTTTCTTTATCTGCCATACATAATAAGGAATGTCAAACTGCTCAGCTATATATCTCAGGTCTTCGTGATTGCTTACGATACATGGGATGTCCACATCCCATTCTCCTGCCTTGTACCGTGCAAGGAGATCGTAGAGACAATGGCTCATCTTGCTGACAAATATTGCCATGCGCGGACGTCTGTCATTGAAATACAGGTTAAATGTCATGCTGTATCTGTTGGCATAGAGCGTCTGGATGTATTCTTTCAGTTTCTCGCGTGGTATTATAAATCCGTCAAGTTCCCATTCTATACGCATGAAGAACATTCCGTCTTCACGGTCCACATACTGGTCCAAATAGACAATGTTACCCTTATTGTCCGTAATAAACTTTGTTACCTCTGTTATAATACCCTGCTTGTCAGGACAATGCAGTAAGAGTATGGCGGTTGGCTTCATCTCGTTATATTCACTGTTTTATATTAATGTCACACTTTACTTTCAACTTGCAAAAGTATTAAAAAACTTCGATATAACTGTATTTATGCTCTTTTTTTTGACGATTTAAAACAAGAATGTTCTTTACTTATTATGATTTCATATCTGTTTTATTTGTGCGTGATGATTTAATTTGCTACTTTTGCATTGTTATAATACATATATATATTCATTGCTTATGAAAGCTTCACGTCTTCTTTTTCTTTCTTTGCTGTTATGCCTGCATACCGTCCATACTTTTGCATTTGATGACACTGAACTAAAAAAACAGATTACAGAATTCAATCTGATATGTCCTGTAAGCTTGGGAAATATAGGAGAAATAACAGGAGTATACTACGATAACGGAACCGTAACTATGCTTTTCACCATAAGTGAAGTCTATATGGATCTTCGTAAAATTGCTTCCACCCCTGACAAGTTCAAGTCTATGATGGAAGTTAATCTTACTCAGATGCAAGGTTCCTCACGTATTCTTTTCAATATGCTTGTGGATGCGAATGCAACCCTTATCACCACATTTAAGGGCAACACTACTGGCGCTGAGGTATCAGCTAAATTTTCAACGGATGAGATCAGGGACATACTTAATAATAAGAAAGGTATCACCCCGCTTGACAAGTTAAACTCGTTGATAGAAATGACAAAGATGCAGTTTCCCATGGAAATAGAAGAGGGAATAACGGCTACAGACCTTTATTGGAAAGACAACAACGTGATATTTGTATATTCAGTAGACGAGACCCTCTGTAATGTCTATGCAATAGGCGTAAATGCAGATGAAATAAAAATAAACATGACGTCAAGTATTATTAGTACGCCCACAGCGAAACGCTTTATACAAGCTGTCACAGCTTGCGAAAAGGGACTTATTTACAGATATAAAGGCTCTGCAACTGCATATACTGTCGACATCGTATTTAGTCCGGAAGAATTAAAAGGTATTGTTAACTGATTATAGACATATAACATATTATGAAAGAAAAGATGCTTCTTATCAAACGCGCCGTGATGTCAGTATTATTGTTTACTGCGGCAATCTGTGTACAGGCTCAAAAAAACATGCGTGAAGTTTGGGTGACAATGCCCGATAGCGTCATACCTTATTTAAATCATAAGCTTCGCGTTGAGCTTGCCGACTATTGGGATATGAAAGCTGACGCAAAGGTAAAGAACCGCATGGATGGTGAGACCAAACTAATAAAAATGTCAGACGGATATATGAAACTGGAACTCAACGGGAGCACGGATGCAAGCATCCGGCTGCTTTCTACAAGCGATTCCACATATATAATATGTATGATTAAAACATTAAAGGCACCGGCAGAAGAAAGTTGCGTCATGTTTTATTCATCGGAATGGAAGCCTTTAAACAAAAGTTTCGGGCTACCGGCAAATGACAACTCCGACAAGACAAAAGAAATGTTCACCGAACTTAAAGACACTCTTACCACTGAACTTTACGACAAGTTGTACGGCATGATAGAGCCGGTGATGCTTAAAGCCACGTTATCAGAAACAGAAGAAACAATTGTGTTCGAACTGTCTCTGCCTTTCCTTACCAAAGACGAAAAAGACGAGGTTTCATTAATTCTAAGGCAAAGAAAGTTTAAATGGGACGGGGAAAACTTTAAAGAATGTTAGAAATACATGTTTTTTATTCCCAAGGCTTGCAGATTGGACAAAAAACATATACCTTTGCAATGTGTTTTTCATGGTATTAGATTATTAAGGTTAATAAAGATTGGTTGTCGTGAGACAATCAATTTTTTTATGTCCCTACTTTAGCATCCAGCATAAGCATCCAAACTTACGTCGTTTACAAATCGTTATGTTTTGTACATCGGTTATATTATGTGGCATGACACATTCTCATGCACAGCGAAGTAGTGTGTTTTGACAATAAAGACCGCCGTCCCGTATGCTACGGAACGGCGGTAATGTACCACCATAAAACGAGGTGAGTAAAGTCAAGACAAACTAATACTATACCTACAGTCCTAAACATTACCCATGCTCTCAAGCATGCGCTTTATCACCACCGAGCACGAGATTTCGCGGTTTGCCGCCTCTGGAATAACAAGGGAGTTCTTGCTTTCAATCACGTCATCGGTAACTATAAGTCCACGGCGCACGGGCAGGCAGTGCATGAACTTGCCGTTGTTTGTCACAGCCATGTGAGCATCGTCTATTGTCCAGTCCATGTCTTTGGACAATATACGTCCGTAGTCTTCCGGACGCGTCACACCCGGGCAGCTCCAGTTCTTTGCATATACAAAGTCAGCTCCTTCAAGTGCTTTCATCTGATTATACTCCACACGCGCATCGCCCACAAACTTGGGATCAAGCTCATAGCCTTCAGGATGTGTGACAACAAAATCCACATCTGCGGCATTCATCCATTGTGCAAACGAGTTTGGCACCGCCTGAGGCAAGGCACGGCAATGTGGCGCCCATGTAAGGACAACCTTCGGACGTGAGTCTTTGTTTTTCCACTCTTCACTTATTGTTATAAGATCGGCAAAAGCCTGCAACGGATGCACAGTGGCGGTCTCCATAGCAAACACCGGCTTGCCGCTGTAACGTATAAACTGATTGAGCACAGTCTCGGCATAATCGTAATCACGGTCGGTAAGCCCTGCAAAAGAACGCACGCCAATCATGTCGCAATAGCTCGCCATGACCGGAATTGCCTCAAGAAGATGCTCGCTCTTGTCACCGTCCATTATAACTCCCCGCTCTGTCTCCAGTTTCCACGCCCCGGCATTGACATCAAGAACAATGACATTCATGCCAAGGTTCATCGCCGCCTTTTGCGTGCTCAGCCTTGTGCGCAGCGAGTTGTTGAAGAAAATCATCATCAGCGTCTTGTTCTTGCCCAAGTGCTGATACTTAAACCTGTCGTTCTTTATCTCCTGCGCCTCGGCAAGTGCTGCTTCGAGACTGCCGATGTCTTCTACATTAATAAAGGTTCTCACGATTACTTTTAATTTATAATTAATAATTTATAATCAACAGTTTACCATTTCTGTTCATTTTACTTACGCAACTGCCCGTTTCCGTCTATGAGCCACTTGTATGTCGTTATCTCCTCAAGCCCCATAGGTCCGCGCGGTCCAAGCTTTTGCGTACTGATGCCAATCTCTGCACCAAGTCCGAACTGCGCCCCGTCGGTAAAGCTTGTCGGGGCGTTGACATATACGCAAGCCGCATCCACCTGTGTACGGAACAGCTCTGCATTGCGCCCGTCTTCCGTTATTATGCACTCACTGTGTCCGCTGCCATATCTGGCTATATGTGATATTGCCTCGTCAACCGAAGCCACGGTCTTCACTGCCATTGCATAATCCATGTACTCCGTGCCATAACTCTCTGGCACGGCATGAAGAAGAAGTTCTTCGGGATAGCAGCCTGACAGATGCGCATACGACTCATCGTCCGCATATATCCTGACATTGCTTTCCACAAGCGGGCGGCACAGCTTCGGCAGATCTGTGAGTCTTGCCCTATGGACAATAAGACAGTCAAGGGCATTGCAAACACTCACACGGCGTGTCTTGGCGTTATTTATAATGGGGGCACCGATGCTGGTATCACCATATTCGTCGAAATATGCACTGACCACTCCTGCACCAGTTTCGATAACAGGAATGCGTGCTGTATCACGGACAAATTGTATCAGCTTCTTACCGCCACGCGGAATGCACACATCAACATATCCCACCGCCGAAAGAAGCTGCGCCGTGGCATCATGCGTGGAAGGCAAAAGTTCTACGGCAGAGGCATTTATGCCATTATGTTCAAGAACGCTGTGAATAAGCGAAACAGCTGCACGGTTGGAAGATGCGGCATCCTTTCCGCCTTTCAGCAGACAGGCGTTGCCCGACTTAAAACACAGCGCAAACACATCGAAGCTGACATTGGGACGTGCCTCGTAAATGACGCCTATCACACCGAAAGGCACGCTTACGCGCCGAATGTGAAGCCCGTTGTCAAGTGTCCTCTCACATGTTATCTTTCCCAACGGGGAAGGAAGACTTGCCACATGGCGCATGTCCGCCGCAATATCGTCAAGCCTTGCACCGGTAAGCATCAGCCTGTCATACAAGGGATTGCTTCTATCCATACGTGAAAGATCCTCGGCATTTGCACTCAACAGCATCTCTTTCTCATTCTCTATTGCATCCGCCACATCAAGCAGTACCTTGTTGCGGCTGCTGTCATTCATCACGGCGAGTTCCCTGCCCGTCGCCTTCACTCTTTTAAAAATATCTATCATACTGCAAAGATAGTGATTTTAATCTGAAACCGTATATCAAGACAGTTTCTTTGCTACATATTGTTATATTCTTCCAGCTTTTGCTTACGGTTTTCAATCACGTATGTCTGATTTTCAAAAGGTGCCCTTTGGGAGTCTAAAAGGTTACCTTTGGGCTTCTTAAATGCCATGTTTTAGAGTCCAAAATGCCATGTTTCGGATTGTAAGATGAATGGTAACAGACAAAAATTAATTCTACCAACAGGTTTTACAATGAATATTTTATAACTAAGAAACTTGTCATTTGTATTAGTCTTAGTCTTAGAATTCACGTAAAATAACAAGTTCGATGAATATCACAAACCACCCCTGCCCCTCCTTTGGAAAAGGAGGGGACTCTGCCCTGATATCGTATGTGGATACATAATATATCAGTTTATAGAATATGATGTATATTCTCATTGAGTAAGACATACGTGTCCCCTCCTTTTCCAAAGGAGGGGCAGGGGTGGTTTGTGATATAACAAGAAAGATAAATTCACCGGACTCACGTTAAAATACAGGAGAAATATTAAAAATTATTTGGCTATAACAGATTAATTGTTTACCTTTGCACTCGCAATTAAGAAATGGTACCTTGGCCGAGCGGTTAGGTAACGGTCTGCAAAACCGTGTAGAGCAGTTCGACTCTGCTAGGTACCTCTCATAATAAGAAATCTCCGACAGGCAACAGAAGCATGTCGGAGATTTTTTTATATAAACATCTTAATTTGTATCAGCAGCGGAAACAGGAACCATACAGCGAATTATCAGAACGCATCTACAACTTTCCGTCATCCACGAACGAAAGCGGCAGAATATCCTTTACACTGTTTATGACATATACGCCCGATGTACCGTAAAGATATAGCTTTACCGGCTGTCCGTAACGCTGTTCTATCTCAAGAATTACCTGACGGCACGAACCGCACGGTGTTATCGGCTCACGCAACAGCCCGTCTTTGTTGCGGGCTGCAATGGCAAGAGCAATAATCGGCTGTGCAGGACACTGTGACTGTGCGGCAAATATGGCTGAACGCTCGGCGCACAGCGTCACGGGGAATGCTGCATTCTCCTGATTGGCACCTATAAATACCCTGCCGTCTGCCAGCATCAAAGCTGCACCGACATGAAAATGCGAATATGGAACATAGGCATTGTCTGTGGCTTCAATTGCCTTACGTATAAGTGTCTGTTCACCGTCAGAAAGTTCATCGAGGCGATACTGCCCTATCGCAGACTTCAATACTATCTCTTTCATAATATAATGTTATTGTCAGACTATAATATTACGTGCACTTAAATAATAAGTTATTGTTCTTCACCGATGAAGACATAACATCCTATATCGTTTCGTCCCTCGCGTGGAGTGCCGTCACGGTCGACAGGCGGAAGATAACCGGCATTGGCTTTTCCTATTGCCGTTGAACCGTTTGCAAGGTGGAAGTCATAACGCTGTCTGTCACCGTCTACAAGACGGAAATGTTTCTCTCCCTCAATGACATCATCGTTATTCCCGTCTTCGCCATCATCCCTTCCGGCTCCTTCCCATATTATATCCACCATTTGTCCGTTCTCTTCATCAGGCTTCACCGTCCGCAACACAGAGTTTATGAAACTGTAGTTATTCGGTACGGTTTCATCTTCCGAAGCATAGCTAAACACAACATCGTCCGCATATCCCGTTACAATACTGTTTATGCAGTCCATACGCAGCAAAGGATAGTCTTCATCGCCTTCATGATTGGCGAAACTGAGGGCAGCACCACGCCTTGCATCGAAAGGATAAAACTGCGCCACAGTACAGTTTATGAGAGATACGCTTCCTCCGCACACCGAGACACAGTCGGCAAGAGTGTTGGTTATCTGACTGTTAGTCACATCAACCTTACAGTTCACCGTCCTCAATCCATATCCCTGACAATTGTGTATGGTGCTGTTGTTTAACTGTAACTTCTGGCGTTCCACATCCGAAGCCTCACATACAATGCCGTCGAATGTACCATGAATGTCGGCATAGTCAATCTCATTACCGTATGAGGAAGAATGCAACTTTATTCCCTGCCACATTCCGCTAACCATGTCATAAGGCAGATAGTCGAACATTCTGTCCGTCCTGTCGCAGCGCAATACCACATCATTGCCCGGCTCGCCTGAAATCTTCAGCGTTCCATATACATCGATACCTGCGTCATTATGAAAATACATCACCGTCCCGGCATCTATCTCAAGCGTTGCCATACTGTCCACGGTCAGTCCCCCATAAACAATTATAGGCTTGCCGCCGTTTTCTATCCGCGTGTCGTGACTGAGTCTCACATCGCGCCACATCTCCGCATCCCATGTATAGGCACAAAGATTTACCCGCTGCTCTACCCCGCTCTCCAACAGGAACACAAGTTCATCCTCATGCAGCTGCGGTCCCTCACGTCCGTTCTCCGGCGATGTCAGTTCCACGAAGACGCATATACTGTCGTTCTTGCGTATCTCCACGTCCGATGTCTGGAAACCGGCAGAGGGACTGAGATATACACCGTCCACATTCACGCGGAAACCAGTCTGATTGCCGTTCGCCTGCCTTACATTGACACAACGTATGCCGTCGCCCGACCTGTTGTATACCCAAAACTTCTTTGTAGAAGAAGGAACACGCGAAAAAACAGTGTCCATACTTACGGTATCCGTTGAGAATGTCAAAAGGTTTGACGGCGACGTGCTGAAGGAGTCGTCATCAATACAAGCTGTCAGTATTGACACCGACAGTATAAAAAAAGCAATTTTTACAATAAGTCTCATCAATGATATAACGCTGTTTTGCTGTTTATATTGCACTGCCACCCTTAATGCACAGGACTTAAACATGCCGGATGCCCGTCAAAGCATCTCACACTCGCTCAGCCAAATGCTGCTGTCCGCATCGCTCGGCATTCGCCAGTCACCACGCGGACTAAGGCTCACGCTACCCACCTTTGGACCATCGGGAAGACACGAACGCTTGAACTGCTGGTTGAAAAAGCGGCGGACAAACGTTGTAAGCCACTTCTTTATCGTTTCATTATCATATACCGGAGCATCGGGTACTGAGCCGTTAAATGCATGACATGCCAGCATGAACAGCTTCGCAGGGCGGAAACCGAAACGCAAAAGATTATATAAGAAGAAGTCATGCAGCTCATAAGGTCCCACAAGGTCTTCCGTCTTCTGTTTTATCTCTCCGTTGTCGGCAGCCGGAATAAGCTCCGGACTTATCGGTGTGTCTATAATGTCAATAAGCGTTGCACGCGATGTTTCATCGACATCATGCTCTGCTATATAGCGCACAAGATGTTTTACAAGTGTCTTGGGCACACCGGCGTTAACGCCATACATGCTCATGTGATCGCCGTTATATGTAGCCCAGCCGAGTGCAAGTTCTGAAAGGTCGCCCGTACCAATTACCATTCCGCCAAGTTTATTTCCGAGATCCATGAGTATCTGTGTGCGCTCGCGTGCCTGACTGTTCTCATACGTCACATCGTGTACCGTCTCATCATGCCCGATATCGCTAAAGTGCTGGCGCACGGAAGCTGCAATATTTATCTCGCGTATCGTCACTCCAAGACTTTGCATTAGGCTCAAGGCATTGTTGTATGTCCTGTCCGTTGTTCCGAAACCGGGCATTGTGACGCCTATGATGTTTTTGCGTGGTATGTCAAGCATGTCAAATGTACGGACACATACAAGCAAGGCAAGTGTACTGTCCAACCCTCCGCTGATGCCAACCACCGCCGTACGGCACTTTGTATGCACAAGTCTCTTGGCAAGACCGGCAGCCTGCACGGACAGTATATCCTCACAGTTGCGTGCCATATCCCCCGATGACGGGATGAAAGGATGCGGCGAGACACTGCGCAACAGTTCGAAGTCGCGCTGCATCACGGAATGTGCATCTATTATTATCGGCTCTGAAACATGTGGCAGACATGCAAACGTGGTATTCATACGGCGCTCTCCACGCAGTTTCTCCACATCTATCTGGGAGATGACAAGCTGTGGTTTCATGCTGAAACGGTCTCCTTCTTCAACCATACATCCGTTCTCATATATCATCGCATTGCCGCCATAGACAACATCCTGTGTGCTCTCTCCAAACCCGCAGCTGCTGTATACATATCCAGAAATTGTACGGGCACTCTGCTGGGCAAGCAAAGACCGAAGATAGTCGTGCTTGCCTACAAGCTCATCGCTGGCTGAAAGGTTGAAGATAATATCGGCACCGGCTGTGGCAAGATGACTGCTCGGCGGAACGGGGGCCCACACGTCTTCGCATATCTCAACGCCGAAGCAAACGCCGTCACATGTGCGGAACAGTACAGAATCGGCATATACACGAACCTTATTGCCTGCAAAACGTATATCCGTATCGTTTATGTCGAGCGATGATACAAACCAACGCTTCTCATAAAACTCGCTGTAATTGGGAAGCCATGTCTTCGGCACTATTCCGAGTATATCGCCTTTCTGTATTACCACGGCACAGTTCAACAGACGGTTGTTCACAGATACAGGCACACCGACGATGCTTATTACATCCAGATTACGTGTAAAATCAAGTAACATGAGTACAGCTGCCTCTGCCTGCTCAAGCAACAGATTTTGACGGAAAAGGTCCTGACATGTATATCCGGTCAGCCCCAATTCGGGGAAAACAATTATCTCAACTCCCCTGCCCTCTGCCTGAGCGATAAGCGCCTCTGTCTGTCTGACGTTGTAAAGGCAGTCTGCAACCTTTACAGAGGGTACAGCCGCTGCCACCTTTATATATCCATGCTGCATATTAGTAGATGTTAAAATTTAAATGCAATATATATATTAAGCCATAGACACAGTATAGACTTTAACATTGTCTTGTAATTAATGTGTGCACTTATTTTATCGTTACCTGTGTCGCACCATAACCATACTCACGGAAAGAGGCATCCTGAAAAGGACAGTTCTTGTACTTGTACCTCAGTTCCTTTACAATGGCACTGCGCAAAACCCCTTCTCCCTTACCGTGAATGAAAACAATTCTTATTCCTTTCTCCATGCGGTGCTTTTCGAGAGTCTTGCGGAAAACATCCAGCTGGTAGTTCAGTATATCACCGGACGACATGCCTGCCGTTGTCTCAAGCAGTTCTGCTGCATGCAGGTCGACCACGACAATATCGTCTTTCGCTTTCTTGCGCGCCGTCATGTCATGACCTCTCGGTACGTCTTCCCTGCGGGCTGTCTTCATCATCTCCGTCTCTATCTTCTTTGTGTCGATTACAAGAGGATGCGCAGCGACATCATTTTCCATCACCGTATATACCATGGCATCTTCATCAAAGAAATCGTTCTCCCTGAAAGAATGACGCTTATAGAACTTCACCGCGTCTATACGCAGACGCACGTCCACTGCCGGCTTCATCGTAAATGACTTGTCGCGCTTATATGCCACGCACTGTACAGCCACATGTTCCATATCTCCAAGTGTATCAAAGCCGAACTTCTCGACATATTCTTTTGTGTTTGGCTCTATCTCACCCATGGCACGCAATGTCCAGCCGTCTGACGTCTGCGACATATATGCAAAACTTATGTAATAGTTGCTGTCATTTATAAGATATGTCTCAAATGACGTCTTGGACATTTCCCTTATGTTTACCGGAACAAAAGCCAGATAAACAGAAAGCTTGTCGCCGCCCTTATATTCCATCGGCTTTGCCTTGAATGTTACAGGACGGTCTGCCGGATCGTAGTCTTCATCGTCGTTCATCACGGCAGATGCAGACACATCCGAAAATCCTGTTGTATAGTTGTCTTCATCGACAACAACCACTTCACTCACTGGAGTAGGTATCTGAAAACCGTCACTGTCCTCCACCAGGACTACGCTCTTTCCCTGAAAACCGGCAATCTTACCGCCTCCCGTGTCGCTGAGGAACCTTACTTTATCTCCTATTTTCATTGTCTTATATATTTACGGTATCAATAATGAGCTGTCACCATAACTTAAAAAGCGGAAATCATGGCTCAGCGCATAGTCGTATATGCGTCTCCAGTCGCCATTCACAAAAGCACTCACAAGCAGAAGCAGCGTGCTTTGCGGCTGATGAAAGTTGGTTACCAGCATTTTTACAATCTTATATTCGTATCCGGGTGCGATAATTATCTGTGTACTGCCATGGAGAACATTTATGCCATTATCGTCAAGCCACGCTATAATGTTGCGTATGGCATCATCAGGCGTCACGCCGCAATCGCCGTTGTACGGTTCCCACTGCTCCACATGAAAGCTGCGTTCCGTCACCTCTTGACCGTTGCCGAGATGTACACCTATATAATACAGGCTCTCCAGCGTACGGACACTTGTCGTTCCAACTGCTATGGCTGCGGAACCATGGGCAAGAAGGTTCTCAAGGGTAGAACGGTGCACGGATATGTATTCCGTGTGCATGTCATGGCCTTCTATCTCCTGACTCTTTACCGGCTTGAATGTTCCTGCCCCCACATGTAGCGTTATCTCATCGCGCTGCACGCCGCTGTCGTCCAAGGACCTCAGTACATCGTCAGTAAAATGAAGCCCTGCCGTTGGTGCGGCAACACTACCTTTTATCTTTGAATAAACCGTCTGATAGGTCGTCTTGTCACTCTCCTGTGTGTCACGGTTTAGATACGGCGGAATGGGAAGTTCGCCAGCACAGTCTATTATCTCGGAAAAAGAGATTTCGGCATTGTCCCATTCAAAATCAATCCAATGGCTCGTCCCGGTCTCTTTACCACGGGTTGCGGTAAGAGTAACGAGCCGGTCCCTGATATTAAGTCCGATGCTCAGAGTACCAGTCTTCCATTTCTTAAGATTGCCTATCATGCAAAGCCACGAGCATCGTCCTGTTGTCTGGAACATTTGTTCATAGTCAGCAGGTGCAACCGGCTCAAGCAGAAATATCTCTATAAGTGCACCGGTTTCTTTCCTGAAGTGCATGCGTGCCTGTATTACCTTTGTATTATTGAACACCATGAGTGCACCGGAAGGAAGATAATCTGATATTTTATAAAAGACATCCTCTTTTATATCCCCCTTTCTATAGACAAGAAGCTTGCTCCTGTCGCGCTGTGGAACGGGAAACTTTGCTATCCTGTCGTCAGGCAGGGAATAGTTATAATCATTAATCTTTATATGTTTTGTATCCATTGTATTTATTGTATCAAAGCCCTTATCACACCAAAGCACAGCGTGAAGGTCAAAACATTTATAATAATGTCAACATCCGTGACGGCATATCCACTGCTTGTATATCCCTGTCCACTGTCCGACGACGTACGCACAGACATACGCATACAAAGCCTGCGATAAAGAAAATAGGCAAAAATGCCGGTAGAGCACCCGAACAACAGACCGCAGACGACATCGGAAGGATAGTGTACTCCAAGATAAAGACGTGTCCAACAGTTAACCAGCGACCATAAAACCAGTGCAATTGTCAGCAAACGGCTGCGGACAAGACAAGAGAAGAACACTGCCAACCCGAAAGTATTGGCGGCATGGGATGAGAAAAAGCTGAAACTCTTAGGACAGACGCCTCTTACCACATCTATGCCGAGTTTCACCAACGGATCATTACACGGACGCATACGCCCAGCCAACGGCTTTACAACAAGTTCTCCCACACAGGCTGTTATCATCACACACAGCAACGCACAACCTACGGAAAGCACTATCTGGGACATCGTATCGTTGTTTCTTATTACAACATACAACAATGACACATACAGCGGTATCCACAATACACCCGAAGTGAGCGTAACCGCCAACGTGTCGATGAAGCCGAAATCACTTCCATTGAAAAGCTCAAGCAGCCTGATGTCTATGTTGCAAAGTTCCTGCATCCGGATGTTTTATATCATCTCTATCTGGGAAGTGAGTATCCAGCCTTCACGGCCGTCGGCAAGACGCACATTCTTCCAGTCCTTCATAGTGGCATCTGTAACATCCACACGCGTACCTTCATGGATGATAAAGAGGTCTTTTCCACCCTTGGAAGGCGTACTCTTTATCACAGCCGACTGGGACATTACTATTGCACCGTTGCGCTTTGTAAGCAACTGCTTCTGCTGACATGCAAAGACATTAGCCAACACGAACAGTACAAAACAAGACAACGAACTGAAAAAGCCTATCTTACGATAAAGAGTGGACGATGAAAACAAGTAGATCAACACAAGAAGCAGTGCCACGGTTATGCCTACAACTGCAACAACCGCCCATGCATCTGCCGTTATAATATTTACAAGTGCGCGATACCATGTAACAAAGAACATCTCCGACTTTGGCGTTATCTTGTTGATAGTCTTTGAACGTGCCATCTGCAAGTTAAAGGCAATGTCCTTGTCACCGGGAGAATACAAAAGGGCACGCTCATAGTTCAGGACAGCACGCGTTATGTTATCCGTACGATAATAGGCATTGCCGAGATTATAATATATATCCGAACTCGGTCCTTTCTGCAACAGTGCCTCATAGTCCTTTATGGCACGCTGGTAGTTGCCCTTCGAATATTCAATGTCGGTATTCTTCTTCTCGACACCGTAGCCTGCAACAGGAACAAGCATCAGCACCAGAAATACTACAGCAAACCATTTCGGTTTCTTAAACGACGATTTCATAACATTCTCTATATTTACAATAGCTGTTTTTGCTGTCTCGTATGTTTTTCCCATATTACCTACCGCATCACCGGGAGCGTATCTCTCATACTCGCATTCATCCAATGCAGCGATAAACTTACCCGTTGTGTCATCATCGACATACTTCTCAGCCAGTTTTTCCGATATATTGTCTCTTGAAAGTTTCTCCACCGGGATGTTCAGCTTGTCGCCTATATATCCCCAAAGTGCGCGCAACACCTCGTCATAGAAGTCGGCATCATTGCCGCTTATCATAAGTCTGTGTGCCGTACGCAGGCGTTTCATGGCAATTTTATTTGCTTTCTTGCCGCGCAGGCGCACCACATCCGCATTGTCAAGAGCACGCTTGCGGAAAACTACGAGCAGTGCGACAAATCCAAGTAACAGACATCCGAGCACCGTCCAATAGGTCGATGTTCCATAAAAGACAACATCGTTGCCATGTATTTTGGCATATCCCTGCTTTATCGGACGTATGTCCTTATTATTCAAATCGCTGGTATAGTCGGCAACCGAACCGTTTCCTGTACCGAAACCTCTCGTTACCGTCAGCTTAAAGCTCTGTGTATATGCCGTCTTGTAAGAGTTGGTGCCTGTATCATAGTATATAAACGAAATGGGCGGTATGACATATTCACCCGGATTGCGCGGCACAGCGACAAAATCGTATATCATGTGACCTTCGACACCGTTGCCCGTAAGCTTTGTCTTGTCCGTAACCTTGGCATCATAGGTGTCAAAGTCCTTAGGGAAACTTATCTTCGGCTGCTTTATCAGCTTCAGGTTACCGTTGCCGCCTATGACTACGCGTATGTTTACAGGCTCGCCAGACTTTATGTCCTCCTTGTTTATCTGTGCACTTATATTAAACTTTCCAACACCGCCGGAGAAGCCATCCGGACGCGAAGGCAGCGGGTCAACCTGTACAGAAAGCCCGGGTGCCCTTATCGCACGCTTGACCTCCGTATATCCTGAGCCGCCGTTAAAGAAGGCTTCATACGGGTCTATGTTCCTGTTCTGCTGTATCACGGTACCCTTGAAGATAATAGAAGGTATCTCAAGCTTGCCTGTCATCTGGGGATACATCACATACTGGCTCCATGTGACACAGCGGTACGGACGCCCGTTGACACGCTCAACCGAATAAGACTTCTGTCTCGGCAACTCCACTTCCTGTGTATGAAAGCCGGTAAGGTCGGGCATTTTTCCTTCGAGTTGCGTCAGTTCCACCAAGGTATAGACCTTATAGGTCAGCAATACCGGTTCCTGCTCGTGCACACGTCGTTTATTCGCAGTAACCTTCATGAACAGGTCGCTGCCCTTAATCTCCGTTCCCGAGTTGTCCACACGCAGGTCTCCGCGCGAATCATCGTGCATTCTCGGTGCACCGTTGGTCTTCGGTGCTGTTCCAGAAACATTTATCCTAACCGCATTCGATGCCACTGTCTTTCCGTTTACATTCACATGAGCTGACGGAATGACATACGAACCGTTTTTCGTTGCACATAATATATAAGTATATGTCACTGACGAACTGCTGCTTGCATGTCCGTTCACCATTTGTATGCTTGACTGTGACGACACGTTTGGACCTATTATCAGTTCCAGCTGCCGTGGTATTTTCCCTATCTGAAAGTCTCTGACGTTATGCGAACTGATTGTATATGACAGCCTGAAGTTCTCTCCCACCGACACACGTGACGGCACACTGACCGAAAGGGTCTGTGCACCGGCTGTCACAGTTATTATCGATAACAGATATAATAATATATTATTTTTCATCATAGTCTCTACCAATTCTTCTGCAACCTGCGCGAACGTGGCTGTGCAGATGCCTTTTTCAGACGCTGTTGCGTATTCTTCTCATTCTGTATGGCAGCATCAAGCAACCGTTCGGCATTCTCCTTGCTCATCTTGTTGTCCTGCTGCCCGTTTTCCTTATTCTGTTTCTTATCGTCGTTCTTGTCCTTGTCATTCTTGCCGTTATCTTTATTCTTGTCATTCTGCTTGTTTTTGTTGTCGTTTTTCTTCGGACTGTTCTTCTGCAACCGCTTGCACAAAACAAGATTATACCGTGTCTTATCATTCGAAGGATTGTTTCTCAGAGCCTCCTTGTAAGCCTCTATGGCATTGGAGAACATGCCGTTCTTCTGGAATATCGCACCTATATTGTGATAAGACATCGCCTTACGCAACTTGTTTTTCTCCATCTGTCCCGACTGAATAAACTGCTGTATGGCGGCTGAATCTTTATGCTGCATCATCAGCGCACAGCCAAGATTATAGACAGCCTGCGCATTACGCGGGTTATGTGCCACAGACTTACGGTATTCCACCTCGGCATGCTCATAGTTATTCATACGGTACTGTTTATTGCCCTTACGTATGTCATGCCTGTCTGCCTGTGCCGAAACGCACAAAGATACCGACATCATGAACAAGGCAAGCAGTATCTTTGCCGCACCGCCCTTTCTGCTGAAGACATTAAGCTTCTCAAAAAGCCGTCCCTTGGTCTCAAGCACAAATATTTCCAATATGAGGACAACAATAGCCAGCAATATAAAAGCCTGAAACTGTTCGTCGTACTCACTGTAAACCACTGCCGACAAATCACCTTTCTGCAATTTTCCTATCTCTGCATCGAGCCTGTCGCGTGCAGCGCTTGTATTGTCAAGGTTTATATACATGCCTCCTCCTGCCATGGCAACCTGTTTGCACATGTCTTCATTGAGACGGGACATCACCGTCTGACCCGTATTGTCCTTTATATATCCGCCCGAACCGTCGGGAATGGTACTTCCGCCTGCGCTTCCAACGCCTACAACGAAGATGTTGACACCATCTTTGGCAGCAGCCTTTGCAGCCTCCACGGCTCCACCCTCATGGTCCTCGCCGTCGGTTATCACCATTATGGCACGCCCCACATTCTCTTCTTTCGTGAAACTGTGACGTGCCACGTCTATTGCCCTCGCAATGTCCGTGCCCTGAGTGGTTATGAGCGACGGCGTGATGCTGTTCATAAACATCTTTGCCGACACATAGTCACTGGTAATTGGAAGTTGCACAAAAGCGTCACCGGCAAAGACAACAAGAGCAATCTTGTCATTATGGAACTTGTCCACAATGTTCTCCACCAGCAACTTGCTCTTGTCAAGACGCGAGGGAGCCACGTCCTCGGCAAGCATGGAGTTGCTTATGTCGAGGGCAATGACAAGTTCGATGCCGCTGCGTGTCTCGTTTGTAATTTTCGTACCGAACTGCGGACGCGCCAAAGCCAAGGCTATCAAAGCCAGTGCCATAAGCATCAGTATGAATTTAAACCGTGGACGCGATGCCGAATAATCGGGCATGAGCATCTTCAACAGCCGTATGTCCCCAAACTTACGAAGTCTTTTCATGCGGCTGCGCATGGATATAAAATATGCTGTTGCCAATAAGGGTATCAGCAAAAGCAACAGTAAATATGCAGGACTTTCAAATCTGAACATCTTTTATTTCGTTATTATGGAATACGTCTGAGAACCACGGTCCTCATAAACACCTCAAGCAGCAAGGATATTACGGCTATTATGGCAAACGGCTGATATGCCTCGTATTTCTTTCTGTACTTCTTTACGCTCATCTTTGTCTTCTCCAGTTCGTCAATATCCTTGTATATCTGTTTCAGTTCTGCCGTGTTTGTAGCACGATAGAAATTGCCGTCCGTAACCGAAGCTATTTGTCCCAGCGTCTGCGTATCGACATCTGCACGAAGGTTCACATACTGTTTGGTACCTGCAACATACACGGGATAAGGCGCCGGCTTATTGGAGCCAACGGCTATGGTATAGACCCTTATACCGAGGCTGCCCGCTATATTTGCGGCTGTCATAGGCGATATGTCCCCGCGGTTGTTGCTTCCGTCGGTCAGAAGTATCACCACACGGCTCTTTGTCTTACGGTCCTTAAGCCGGCTCACGGCATTTGCAAGTCCCATGCCTATGGCTGTACCGTCTTCAATAAGCCCGCGTTCCACAATATCTGCGCCGACATTGTGGAGCAGACTTAACAGAGCCTGATGGTCTGTGGTCATGGGACACTGCGTGAACGCCTCGCCTGCAAATATCGTAAGCCCGATATTATCGTCCGGACGCCCTGATATAAATTCCGACGCGACGTTCTTCGCCGCCTCTATCCTGTTGGGTTTCAGGTCTTCGGTGAGCATGCTTGTCGACACATCCATGGCAAGCATTATGTCTATGCCTTCGACATCACGGCTGTTCCACGCATTGTGTCTCTGCGGACGTGCCAGCACAAGTATCAGCATTATGAAAGTTATCACACGCAAGGCAAACGGAACGTGTATCATCCTTACGCGCCAGCTTCTGTGAGCATACTGATAAGCGAACGTGTCACTCATGCGCAATGACGGCTCGGCATTCTTCTTATACAGCAGATACCATACCATATACGGTATCAACAGCAGAAGCAGGAACAGATATTCTTTATTTGCAAACTCCATAGGCTCTACATCAATAACATATATAATAGGTATGCGACATATATTATCACAGCAACGGCAACAACCGACACACCCACAAGAACATACTTGATGACGGTGCGGGTGCGCATGCTCTGCTCCTGCTGCCGGGTAAGGGCGGGCTTCACGCGTTCTTCGGTCTGTATGCTGTCATCCGTCTTGGTGGTATTAATAAACTCTATGGCATGCAGAAGGTTGGCGTCATTCTCATTGACAAGTGCCGAATGTTTGGCAAACTTCACAAGATCGGCAGTGGTAAACAACTCTTTCAACTCGTCTGTCATCTTGCTGTCGCCTGTCTGACGCAGGTTTTCTATAATTTCCGTAGTGGTCATCTCCATGGCATTGAAACCGAAACGCTCTTCTATATACTTGCGGAGCGTGTCGGTAAGCTGTGTGTAATATGCCTTCTGGTCTTCGGAGATTGACATCTTATCAGCCTTTATACGGTTTATGGCATCAAGGGCACGCTTGTGCGGAAGCACCTTCCTTATAAGACGGACCGCCGGGATTATGGGTTTACGGTTGCGGAGGCACACGGCAAGATATGCTATTGCAAAAAGGCATATCACAAAAGCCACTGCCAGCCATAGCGGTGCACGCCATTCGCTCATCTCAAATGGCGGATTCTGCACGTCTTCAGGAGGAAAGAACTGGTTGGAATGAAGAGTGTCAACGGGTATCGTAATCACTTTCAATGCAAGGTTGCGGCTTGCATACTTCTTACCGTCAACAATAACCTGCATAGGCGGCAGATAATATAAATTTTCGTCAAACGACGTTATGGTATATCTTCTTGAAACAGATATCATGCCATTGTCCAAACCTGCCGTATCTGCCTGCGACACCGCTACAACCTCTACACCAGGCACAAGGTAAACGGAAGGGCGGATGTCCGGAAACACCAGTTTCTGACCTTTCTTTACCGTGGCATTGAGCGTTACGGTTGCCTGCTGCCCGACCAGTATCTCGATAGAATCGATTTGAGATACCACCGAAACTTGGGCTGCAGCGGTAAGAACCGCAAATGCCATGGACAATATAAATATTGTTTTCTTCATACTTAGCTCCTCATAGCAAACAACTGCAACAGCGGCTTTACATAGTCTCCGTCTGTGGCAACGGATATATTGTCGGTGTTGCTCTTGTTGAATATATCTTTCAGGGCAGCCTGACGGTCTGCCCAATACTGTGCATGAGCCTGCCTTAGCTTCCGGCTTCCGGTGTCTATAAACATCTCATGCCCCGTCTCGGCATCCATAACCTTCATCAGCCCTATGTCCGGAAGCTCCTTTGCACGCCTGTCATAGACTTGTATTGCCACAAGGTCGTGCTTGCGGTTGCATATTGTTATTGCGTCCTTAAAGTCGTTGCGGGCATAGAAGTCGCTGATAAGAAAGGTTGTGCACTTGCGTTTCGACACTCTCAAAAGAAATTCCAACGCTTTGTTTATGTCGGTTTTTCTGCTCTGCGGACTGAAGTCGAGCATCTCACGGATAATATACAGGATGTGTCTCTTTCCCTTCTTGGGCGGGATATATTTCTCTATTCGGTCCGAAAAGAAGATAACGCCAATCTTGTCATTGTTCTGTATGGCACTGAAAGCCAGCGTTGCGGCAAGTTCCGTAACGACATCTTTCTTCAGCTGACCCGACGTACCGAAGTCAAGAGAGCCGCTGACATCAATCAGAAGCATCACCGTAAGCTCGCGCTCCTCTTCAAACACCTTTATGTAGGGCTTATGAAAACGCGCCGTGACATTCCAGTCGATGTCACGCACATCATCGCCATACTGGTATTCGCGCACTTCCGAGAATGCCATGCCGCGTCCCTTGAAAGCCGAGTGATACTGACCTGCAAAGATGTTGTTACTCAACCGGCGGGTCTTTATCTCGATTTTACGGACCTTTTTCAATATATCCGAAGTATCCATCAAGGAACCTCCACTTTATTTATTATCCGGCTTATAATCTCTTCACTCGAAACATTGTTTGCCTCAGCCTCGTAAGAAAGACCTATACGGTGGCGCAACACGTCGTGGGCAACGGCACGTATGTCTTCGGGCACCACATATCCGCGGTGCTTTATGAAAGCGTATGCACGGGCAGCCTTGGCAAGATTTATGCTGGCACGCGGGCTTCCGCCGAAAGATATCATGTCCTTGAGCTCCTCCAGCCCGTAGCGTTCGGGATAACGGGTGGCAAAGACTATGTCGGCTATATACTGCTCTATCTTCTCGTCTATATAGACCATACGTACAATCTCACGCGCATTGATGATTTCCTGTGCCGTGGTTACAGGTGCCGGAGTCTTGAAAGCACCGTCAAGGTTTTGGCGTATAATGAGTTTCTCCTCTTCCAAAGTAGGATAGTCTATTATGACTTTCAGCATGAAACGGTCCATCTGTGCCTCCGGAAGCGGATATGTACCTTCCTGCTCTATAGGGTTTTGCGTAGCCATGACAAGGAAGGGCATCGGAAGTTCAAAGGTATTGTTGCCGATGGTGGTCTGATGTTCCTGCATGGCTTCGAGCAATGCGCTCTGCACTTTTGCCGGAGCACGGTTTATTTCGTCTGCCAGAATGAAGTTGGCAAATACGGGTCCTTTCTTTACCTGAAAGTTTTCGTCCTTCTGAGAATAGACCATCGTACCGATTACATCGGCAGGAAGGAGATCGGGAGTAAACTGTATGCGGCTGTAGTCCAAATCTATGAGCTGCGACAGGGTCTTGATAGCCAATGTCTTTGCAAGTCCCGGCACACCTTCGAGCAGTATGTGCCCGTCGCTGAGCATGCCTATCAACAAAGAGTCTATCAGGTGTTTCTGCCCGACAATAACGTTTCTCATGCCACTGACCAGACCGTTTATAAAGGCGCTCTGCTGCTCTATCTTTATATTCAGTTCGCGAATGTCTATAGATTCTGCCATAGTTATACTTATTTAAGTTCTGAATTTTGGACGCAAAAATACAATAATAATAACTGACAGCCGAAAATTCGCAACTAAATAATATTAAAAAACCGTTGCAGATACATATTTTAAGAAACTTTTGGCTTTTGCAAGTTTTGCCGATAATACGTGGATTTTGAATAACATAGAGAGTTTCTGTCTATTGATTTCACCATACATAGAAACTAATCAGTACAAAACGCATTATAGCACACATAGGATACGTGCACGAAAAACGGATGAAAACCGTAAGTAAAAGAGCCATTTTAGTTACGGACAATGCCTGCAAAACAAATTTATGTTTTACATCGGCATATTTTAAACAGATAAGGTTTCAATTAGAAAAGGTATGCTTTTGGACCTCAAAAGCATACCTTTAAGAACGTAAAAGCACTGCTTTCAGAGGCTGAAAGCAGTGCTTTTAAAATGTCTTACATGCGATATTTACAAACAAACACAGGTTTTTTCTCCATACAATGCGAATGAAACGTCTTTCTATCCTTATTCCGGATTAATACAGCTACTTCTTTTTCTTCCTGCGAAGTTCCAATTTGGGGATTTTCAACGTCTGTCCTTCGCTTGCTTCCTTCACACCGTTGAGGGCTTGAATATAGCATTCCATGCCCGGACCCAATATTGCCTTTGACACGGATGAGAGGGTCTGTCCTTTTCCAAGAACCATAGTACGTTCAACACCCACTATCCTGTAGGCACCCGTGCGGACCATTACATTTGCCCTGTCATATTTGTCGGAGAACGACTCTTTGTTATTATCTTCCTGCTTCTTGGGCCTTACTGTCTCTTCCGCCGGTTTCTTCACGGTTTCAGAGGCATTGCTTGCAGTGTTGTCCTTACGGTATGGAACAGTGTCGGCGGCGTGTTTCATCCTTGCACTGTCTGCCTTTAAAGCTCCTTGCGGCACAGCAACATTTTTCGTTTCAACATTTCCGGCTTTCTTTTCCGCTACTTTTACTGATGCCACATTGTCCGTTGCGCTCTTTCTGCCAAAGTAGAAGCCCATATATGAGGCGGCACCGGCTATAAGGAGGAACAGAAGAACGGGCAGCAGCACTTTCTTTAAGACATTGCCATGTGACGTTTCTATGTCCTCAGGGGCCTCTTCTTCAATTTGTTCCGTACCGGGTGTCTCCGCATCTTCGTCAGACCCTCTTACCGGTTCTGCCGCAAAATCATACTCTTCCGGTATGTCTTTGTTCTCTTCCGTGATATCATGAGGCGCATCATCTGCTGCATCCGCAGGTTCCTCCACAAAAAGATTTTCTTCGCCGGAAACAGTGTCTTCACCTGCTACCGGCTGAATTTCCATTTCTTGAGGAACTTCAAAAGACTGCATCCCGATATCTTCGGAAGTTCCATAAGGCTGTTTTTCCTCGTCCGGCAGTGTCTTACTTTCTTCTGCACCAGCTTCGTCAGTCAGTGGAGATGAAGCATCATGGAGTGCTTCCACCTGTTTGTCCACTTTCTCAAACTCTCCGATGTCCACGCCGTCATTTATAACGACGGTCTCAAACTGGGCAAAGGGACGGTTAACAAGATCTCTCATTATTGCATCGGGAGTGAATGTTATCTTGCTCCGCCCGTCTATGACTATGCGCTCTCCAGTATTTACGTTAACGCTCTCACGGTCGCGTACGTCTATCACCTTGAATGTTCCAAGTCCCTTAATCTTTACTTGCCGGTCGGTTTCAAGCCCCGTTGAGACCACATCAAAAAGCACCGAGACAAACGTCATGGCATCTTTTTGTGTTATTCCATGCTTCTTTGATATTACGGAAACAAGGTCCTGAACTGATATTTTATTCATCTGCCGTCCCTCCGTTCTTTAGCTTTTCCTTTACGGAAGAGTTGGGGCGGAAGTTCAATACCAGTTTCGGAGGCACAAGCATGCGCTGCTTTGTAGAAGGATTTACAACGATACGCTCCATTCTTTTCTTAACTTCAAAAACGCCGAAGTTGGGAACCGAAACAGAGGTATTGTCCTGAAACGCATCGCCCATGGCATCGATAAGGGTGTCAACAAGCTTCCTTGTATCATCCAGAGTGTAGCCCAGACGTTGTGAAACCGCCGATATAAGGTCTTTATTATTCATCTCACCTCTCCGTATAAATCAAATTCTTCCGCTCCGGTAATCGTAACGTCATAAAACGAACCAATGCAGAGTTCACCGCCAGACACAGGAATAAGCACCTCAGGGTCGACCTCCGGCGAACAGAACTCTGTACGTCCAACATAATAGTCGCCCTCCTTCCTGTCTATAATCGTCTTAATTATCTTACCTATCTTTTCGGCTTCTATCTCGGCACTTATACGCTGCTGAACAGCCATGAGCTTGTCCAAACGGGCATACTTCACGTCTTCCGGAACATCATCTTCATAATTGTCTCCGCTATACGTACCGTCCTCCTCCGAATAGGCAAAGGCACCCATACGTTCAAAGCGTGCCCATTTAACAAACTCTATAAGTTCGCGGAAGTCTTCATCCGTCTCTCCGGGGAAGCCAACCATAAGTGTGGTGCGCAGATGTATGCCCGGAACTTCTTTCCTTATGCGTCTTATAAGTTCGTAAGTATCTTCCTTCGACACATGACGGTGCATTCGTCCCAGCATATTGTCGGATATATGCTGCAAGGCAATATCTATATACTTGCAGACATTGGGCTTCTCGCGCATTACGTCCAACAGCTCAAACGGGAACTGTGACGGATAGCCATAGTGCAGGCGTATCCACTCCACGCCTTCGATATCGGAAATGTCGGAAATCAAATCGGCAATGTGCCTCTTTCCGTCTATATCCACACCGTAATACGTAAGTTCCTGAGCTATTACCTGAAACTCCTTGACGCCTTCTGCCACAAGATTGCGCACCTCACGCAGTATCTCTTCTTTAGGACGGCTGACATGCTTGCCCGTTATCAGAGGTATGGCACAATAAGCACAGCGTCTGTCGCATCCTTCACTTATCTTTATATAGGCATAATGCGAGGGAGTGGTAAGATGCCTGTATCCTATGCACGACGGAACGGGTGCCTTGCCAAGGTCTTCAAGCAACTTCATATAGTCGAATTTACCATAGAACTTGTCAACCTGCGGTATTTCCTCCTCCAATTCCTGCATGTATCTCTGCGACAGACATCCCATTACATAGAGTGCCTTTATTCTTCCTGCGTCTTTTTCCTGTGCAAAGGAAAGAATGATGTTAATGCTTTCTTCCTTGGCATCTTGAATAAAACCGCATGTGTTTATCACTACAATATCGCCTTCGGGTTCTTCGCTGTCGTGCGAGCATGTATATCCGTTGGCTTCAAGCTGCTTCATGAGAGTCTCGCTGTCAACAAGATTCTTTGAGCATCCTAATGTTATTATATCTATATGATTGTTCTTCAAAACCGTAAACCTAATGACAAAAATAAAGGAACAAATTATTTCTCCTCACCAAACAATGAGTCAACAAACTGCGTTCTGTTGAAAAGCTGGAGGTCTTCCATGCCTTCGCCAAGTCCGATATACTTTACAGGAACATGCAACTGGTCGGAAATACCGATGACAACACCACCTTTTGCCGTGCCGTCAAGCTTTGTTATTGCCAAGGACGTAATCTGCGTAACGGCAGAGAACTGCCTTGCCTGTTCGAAAGCATTCTGTCCGGTAGAGCCGTCAAGCACAAGCATTACTTCATCTGGAGCATCCGGGGTTATTTTCTTAAGGACATCTTTAATCTTCTTCAACTCATTCATAAGACCGACCTTATTGTGAAGACGACCGGCAGTATCTATAAGCACCACATCTGCCCCATTTGCCTTGGCTGAGCTCAGGGTATCAAATGCCACACTTGCAGGATCGGCTCCCATCTGCTGCTTCACGACGGGCACACCTACACGCTCTCCCCATATACACAGCTGCTCTACGGCAGCGGCACGGAAAGTATCGGCTGCACCGAGATACACTTTCTTACCCGCAGACTTAAACTGATACGCGAGCTTGCCTATCGTCGTGGTCTTGCCGACACCATTTACGCCTACAACCAATATAACGTATGGTTTGTGGTCAACGGGCAAATTCCAGTCCTCATTGTCACCTGTATTATTCTCTGCCAACAAAGAGGCTATCTCTTCGCGCAACATACCGTTAAGTTCGGATGTGGACACGTATTTGTCACGGGCAACTCTCTCTTCAATACGTTTTATTATCTTAAGAGTCGTGTCTACTCCAACATCGGATGTAATAAGGATTTCCTCCAAACTGTCCAATACATCATCGTCTACTTTAGACTTGCCGGCAATTATGTGTGCAAGCCTGCCTACAACCGTCTGCTTTGTCTTCTCAAGTCCACGGTCTAAAGTCTCTTTCTTTTTCTTATTAAAAAGTCCGAACAATCCCATATTACAATTGTTTTTTCGAGCACAAAAATACTAAAATCCACGCAGTTACACAAAAAAAGACTGCAATATTATATTTGCAGTCTTTTATTTATCTTATAATACTTGTAAGAATTAATTCTTGAAGAAGTCTTTTACAGCCTCGTTGGGAACCATCTGCTCATCAAAAACGTAAGCACCGGTCTTGGGACTCTTCACCATTTTGATTACTTTTGTATAAGCGCGACCGTCCTTAGAGCCTTCATGGAGGGTAGCGACCGTTTTCTTTGCCATATCTTCAGATACTTAAAAAGTTATTATTTTATCTCCTTGTGAAGAGTCATTTTCTTAAGAATAGGATTGTATTTCTTCAATTCCATTCTCTCCGGAGTGTTCTTACGGTTCTTGGTTGTCACGTAACGGCTTGTTCCGGGCAGTCCGCTGCTCTTCATCTCTGTACATTCAAGTACAACCTGTACCCTGTTGCCTTTAGCTTTCTTTGCCATTGTTCTTTATTCTCCTATCACTTTAATGTCTTTCCAGTCACAAAAGCCTTTAGAAACAGCCTGCTTCAAGGCAGCATCAAGTCCGACTTTATTGATAAGGCGCAGACCAGCTGCACTGACTTTAAGGCTAATCCAGCACTGCTCTTCTACATAATAGAATTTCTTGCTGAACAAATTAACATCAAAACTGCGCTTTGTGCGATGTTTTGAGTGAGAAACATTATTGCCCATTTGGGCTTTTTTCCCGGTAATTTGACAAATCTTCGACATTACTATCTACGTTTTTTGTTTTCTTTTTGATACTTATTCCAAACAGGGTGCAAAGTTACAAACTTTTCCGAAATAAACAAAATATTTCATTAAATAATCTCTTTATTAAGTTTTTTTTCAAAAGCTCTGTATAACATAGCCGTAGTTTTCAATGCCACAGTACTTTATCCTGTCATAAGGGACCGCCTTCATTCCATATAAAGATAATCATAGTGAACTATGGGCCTTACATCATGTTTGCCTATAAGCATGCGTGCCTCATCGCTGCCATAGTTGCTGCGTCCCATACCTACGGCATTGCCGCATTCGTCTATTACGGAAATAATGTCTCCCTCTTCAAAAACACCGTCAACAACCGTTACCCCGACCATGAGGAGGCTTACGGCACGACCGCTACGCAACGCCTCGGCTGCCCTCGAGTTGACATGTACCGCTCCTTTGGCAAAACTACCGCTGTGTGCAATCCATTTCTTTACGTTCGACACATTATCTGCATTGGGTACAAACTCAGTATGAAGTGTGCTCTGAGGTGAAGATATCAGATTTATCAGTATGTCATCGCGTCTGCCGTTGGCAATGATTACACGTATGCCCTCATCAGCCACTTTCCGGGCTATGCTGCACTTTGTAATCATACCGCCACGTCCGAAACCGCTTTTCTCATCCTGTATATATTCGCTCATGTCTTTTCCATGCGCAACAGTCCGTATCACCTGTGAGTCCGGATTGGAGGGAGAACCGTTGTAGATGCCGTCGATATTACTGAGAATTATAAGCGTCCGGGCATCCATCATCGAGGCTATCAGACCGGACAGTTCATCATTGTCCGTAAACATCAGCTCCGTAACGCTCACCGTATCGTTCTCATTCACAATAGGTATCACGCCGTTCTCAAGCATCACCGTCATACATGCACGCTGATTCAGATACTCACGCCGTGAGGAGAAGTTCTCTTTCATGGTCAGGACCTGACCAACATGAATGTGATACTCGCGAAACAAATCATAGTAAAGGTTTATGAGCTTGACCTGCCCCAGTGCGGAAAACAGCTGGCGTTGCTCCACGCTGCCGAGCTTACGCTCCACTTTCAGTTCGCCACGCCCACTTGCCACGGCACCGCTCGACACAAGTATCACCTCGTATCCTTTATTACGCAGCCATGCAATCTGGTCTACTATCGCCGACATACGGGTGATGTCAAGCTTACCGTCTTTGCGTGTCAGGACATTACTGCCTACTTTTATAACTATTCTCATTATGTATTACATGTTTTGCACTATCGGTTATCCTTTTCCCTTATCTCCACTCGCCGTATCTTTCCGCTTATTGTCTTAGGCAGTTCATCGACAAACTCAATAATACGCGGATACTTATATGGAGCAGTCTCATGCTTTACATGCTCCTGCAGTTCCTTTTTCAACAAGTCGCCCTCCCTGTCTTTCCAGTCATCATGCAGCACCACAGTGGCTTTTACCACCATGCCGCGTGTGTCATCCGGTACACCAGTTATTGCACATTCTACCACGGCGGGATGTGTCATCAACGCACTTTCCACCTCAAACGGACCTATTCGATATCCGCTGCTCTTTATAACATCATCCGTGCGACCTACAAACCAATAGTAACCGTCTTCGTCTCTCCATGCCACGTCACCGGTATGATATACTCCGTCGTGCCACACCTTACCGGTAAGCTCTTCATCACGATAATATTCTTTGAACAGTCCGACGGATTTTCCAAAAGAATGCCCGTCTTTAAACAACTGAGAAGCATTGCCGGACACGCTGTCACCGCCCGAATTACAGTTCTTCCCCATTCTTTCTCCTGTCAATATGACAATCTCTCCCTTCTCTCCGTCTTCACAAGATGTTCCGTCCTGACGCAAAAGATCAATGTGATACTGCGGATTAGGCATGCCCATACTTCCGGGTTTAGGTTCCATCCAAGGCATGGTTCCAAGCGTCATGGTTGTCTCGGTCTGTCCAAATCCTTCCATAAGACGTATGCCGGTAAGTTCAAAGAACCGGTTGTAGACTGCGGGATTTAATGCCTCTCCTGCTGTACAGCAATAACGGAGAGAGGACAAATCATACTTTGAGAAGTCCTCATGTATCATAAAGCGATAGACTGTAGGCGGTGCACAGAACGACGTTATGCGATACTGCTCTATCTTATGCAGCAGCTTGTCTGCCGAAAACTTCTCATGATCGAAGACAAATACTGTTGCTCCAGCAAACCACTGACCGTACAACTTACCCCACACAGCCTTTCCCCAACCTGTATCGGCAACGGTAAGATGAATGCTGTCTTGAGAAAGATTATGCCAAAAGACGCCTGTTGTAAGATGTCCGAGGGCATACAGATAGTCGTGTGCAACCATCTTCGGCTTGCCGCTTGTACCACTTGTGAAATACATAAGCATCGTATCACCGTTGGTATTGACATGTTCCGGACGCTTAAACGGCGGCACCTTGTTCCACTCCTCATGCCAGTCGTGAAAGCCTTCCGGTACATCAGGACCGATACTTATAAGCGTTGTCAATGTAGGACTCTCTGCCTGCGACAGTCTTACTTGTTCCAATACATATTCTTCACCTGCACATATAATTGCCTTAACGTCTGCCCTGTTGTTCCTATAAACAATATCCTGACTTGTCAGCATGTGAGTGGCAGGTATCGCCACGGCACCTATCTTATGAAGGGCAAGCATGGAAAGCCAAAACTCATACCGTCTTTTCAGTATAAGCATTACCATATCCCCCTTGCCGATGCCAAGTGTGAGAAAATAAGACGCAGCCTTGTCTGTAAGCTTTTTCAGGTCCTTAAAAGTAAAGGATATATGCTCATCATTGTCGTTTGTCCACAAAAGGGCTACCTTATCAGGTGCTTCTTCTGCCCAGACATCCATAACATCGTATGCAAAATTAAAATTCTCAGGGATTATGAAGTGCAGGTTATCCTTGTAGTCGTCGACCGACGAGAACGTTGTCTGCTTAAGAAATCTCTCTATCATCACTGTTTTATAATAAATTCCGACATATACTCAACAAGCAGTAATACACTAAATTATTACAGCCAACATCTTAACAGGCTTGCCATTGAGCGCTCTCATGCAGTGAGGCTGTGAGGCATCAAAATAAATGCTGTCGCCTTCATTCAATATCAGGACCTTCTTACCCAACGTAAGTTCCATACAACCTTCTGCAACAACGTTAAACTCTTGCCCCTCATGCGCATTTTTCTTAAGAGGTGTATCATCCTTGCGAGGTTCTACCAGAACGATGAAAGGTTCTGCCTTGCGTCCGCGAAAACCGCTTGCA
>ERZ778503.316-NODE-316-length-40829-cov-6.309045_pt1 | contig 40829 bp, 36 predicted proteins | sample MGYA00510047_ERZ778503 | MGnify/ENA primary metagenome ERZ778503 (study PRJEB29527, sample SAMN07138965) | mouse gut metagenome | material: feces | host: mouse | place: China:Nanjing | collected 2016-01-25 ... | reverse complement strand
TTACATAGTCCCATGCCGTTTCCTCTGACGCTTTTAAGCTAAAAAGATAACTCTCGCCGGTCTGAAGCATCGCCGAAAACTCCTCTTTAAACACGGCAGACACCACCTCGCCATCTTTTGTGCACAGATAATAAACCGTGTATCCGTCCTTCTGCTTCGCCTCCGTCACTTCCATGACGCCTGCCATCTGCCCATCGGCATTCTCTCCTGCACTTCCCGAAATCTGCTCGTCCCTACTTTCTTCTGCAGGTGGAGTGATGGTCTCTGCCGCCTCCAACGAAGCGTTATCGGAGGATGCTGCCCCGCTTGCATCCTCCGGCATCGCATCGGCATTTTCCTCGGGCTGCACGGCATCCGCCTCATACCGTTCTGCAGAACCTTCCGTACCGTCTTCTGTGCTGCACTCCGCTTCATTTGAAAAACCATTTGTATCTGCTGCCGTATCCCCCGCTGCCATACCGCCTGCCGCTTCCGGCACCATATTCTGAAGCGCCATATCTTCTTTGGGTACTGTCTCAGAAGCCTTTCTTCCGCCAAGAATCCAAATACCAGAAAGCAGCCCAAGGAGCAGTATTGCCGCCGCACAGACAGAAAAGTACCGGAAGGGAAATATGATTTTTTTATGTCCTGCTTTTTTATCTGTCAGACCCGCTTCAATCCGGTTCCACAAATCAGGTGTTTCTTCCTGACAGAAGCGCTTATATTCATCTTCCAGATTCTTCATATCCGCACCTCCTTAACTTTTTAACTGCCTCTCTGTAGCGCCATGCCACCGTTCCCAAGGGCTCTTCCAGTGCATCCGCTATCTCCTGAAAAGTCATATCAGCGGCAATTTTCATATGTACCACCTGTCGTTCTGTCTCCTTTAAGCCTGCCAATGCCTCCGCCATGCTCATTTCAGAAACAACCTGCTCTTCCACGCTTTTCTCTTCTGTCTGTTCTCCGCGCATGGCATTTTGCACCAAAGAATACTGCCCTCCTTCTTCCGGCTCCGCCGCAAAATCTACCGGTTCCTCCCGCTTTCTCTTACGAATATAATCTATGGCAAGATTGCGGGCTATCGTCGCCATCCAACCTTTATGCCCGCTGCCGCTTCTGTAAGAAGCTGATTTTTCCCACAGACGAATAAAAAAATCACTGGTAACATCCTCCGCCTCCTCACGGGTCTGCAGAAGCTGCCGTACAATGCCGTAGATATAGGAGACGTACTCTTCGTATACTTCCCTAAGCCCATCCCTGTCACCCCTGTTCATACTGCGGATGCATTTTTCAAATCTGCCTTCTGTCACGCTCTTTCCTTTCCGAATTCTCCGTTTGCAGGCAAATCAGGATTCGGCATCCGTTAATCCCCCAATCAATATAGATACGAATACCGGAATTCTTTTTTATTGCTTTTATAAAAATTTTTACGGTTCCTCAATATACCCCTTCAGCTCCTCCTCAATCATGGCAAGGGATTCTGACAGGGTTCTAAGCTGTTTTGACAGCTCCTCCTTATTGGCACGCTCCTTTTTATAGCAGATGCGATGCTCCAGACTCGACCAAAAATCCATGGAAAGGGTACGGAACTGTATCTCCACCGGATAATATTCCATGGCATCCAGCGTGTGAAGCGGCACGCCAAAAATAATATGATAGCTTCTGTAGCCGCTCGCTTTGGGATTCGTCATATAATCTTTTTCCTTAATCACAATCAAATCACTCTGGCGCTTTAGGGAAGCAAGCAGTTCATGAATTTCTGACTGGAAATAGCAGATAACACGAATACCGCCAATGTCCTTTAAATTATCCTTGGCATTTATCAGGCTGTCCGTCAGCCCCAGACGCTCCAGCTTTCTTTCAATACTTCTTTTTTCTTTGATGCGGTACTGCATATGATGTACCGGCTTGCTTTCCTCCATCGCATGATCATAGATGCTGTGGTTTAAAATTTCAAGCCTTGTCAGCATAAGCTGCGTGGCATCCTCATAAGGCTTTATCAATTCATAATATTGTTCGTTCGTCATAATTCCTTTTCCCGCTTTTATTATTTCTATCACTTTCCGTCAATCTGCCGGATTTTATCCAATCTCTTCCGTTCTCACACACAGCAGCAGAAGCGGCCGCCCAGACAGGTACTGCAAAGCATATTCGCAATACAGAGCCGCATACACATGCTGCCGGCATCCGGCGCCATGCCGCCAAAAGGCGCGCTTCTTTCCCGATACCAGTATGCTCCTGCGTCCATTCTGCTCAAGAAGTTCTGATATTCCCAGTTGTCCGGTTCCATCCTGACCGCCGTCTCTGCGTGCTCTCTTGCCGTCACGTTGTTGCCCAGAGACAAATTCGCTACCGCACTATAATAATACCACTTCGCAGACCTGTCCGCCACCTGCTCCAGTACGTGCAATGCTTCTCTATAATATCCCGCACGAATATAAGCAGCCGCGGAACGAAGATAATCCGTTCCCTCGCCGCCGCTCTCTCTGCCGCCAAAGCCTCCAAAGCCGCCGTAACCGCCAAAGCCCCGGAATCCCCTGCCGTTTGTGTAGCTGCCCGAACGCCTGTAGCCGGCATCCTCTGCATAATCGCCGCTCCGCATTTTCATAATGTCCTGATAAGCACGCTGTACTTCCTTAAACTTTTCCTCCGCCTTATCCTGATTGGGATTGTTGACATTGGCATCCGGATGGTATTTGCGGCTGAGCTTCCTATACGCTTTTTTAATTTCTTCATCAGAGGCTTCTCGCGAAACGCCCAAAATCTGATAGGGGTCATTCATTTGTCTTTACCCGCCCTTTTCTTTCTGATTTCCTCATACTTTACCCATACTCCCGAATACAAAATATTGCGCAGGATATCCGCATGTTCCAAAATCGGCAGTTTTTCAAATTCCCTGCAGCACTCCGCTATCATCATAGTCAATATCTGCCCGCAGGCACCCTCAAAATCCGGCGTTTGATACAGACGCTGCAGCGGATTGTAGCTGCCGCTCTTTTCGTCTTCCTCGATGTCCTCATACGCATCCATAATATAAATGAACTTTCCCAGATAAAAGCCCATTTTCGAGAGCACCGGTTCCCATTCGTCCTCCCTATACACCAGTATTTCCGCCATAATGCTGCCAAAGGTTCCTGCCATTTCATCCAGATTGGAAGCATGTTTTGCCTCCCCTTTGGCAAGCTGCTCCATTGCGTCCGCAATCCTCTCTGCCTTTTCCTGATAAAGGCTCAAAACCTTACTGTTTTTTCCGGCAAGCATTCCAAGCATACATTTTGCTGAAAATTTTCTGTCATCTTTCCAGTCGTCCCTGTATTTAAGGCAGGATAGCAGCACGGACATATCCGCCGCATAAGCTGCCAGCTCATTTTTGCGCACGCCGTGCTTTCCCAAGGGGTGCGCCATGCATCTCTCAGAAACGCAGACTGTCTCCGGCTCATAAAGCCCTGTAAGCAGCATGTACAAAAAAGTCATATCATAGCTCAGGGTAAGGCGGGACAGATTGCCTCCCCGCTCCTTTAAGCTCTTGCAAAGACCACAGTAAAACGACCTGTACACATCATATTCCTTAAATTTCAGCTCCGCCTTGTTCACGGCTATATATCCAAACATAAACGCACCCCGCCCTATGTTCTCTTCCGAAAGACGGTTCCGCATTTTCTGCAGCTTATCTCCACCGTGCCATGCCCCTTCGGAATCCGCAGCTTCTGCCTGCAGCCGGGACATTTAAAAATCCGGTATTCCCTGCGTTCGGCTGCGCCGCGCTTTATTCTCGCCGGAAACCCTTTGATTTTTCCCAAAAATCTCTCATAAGCGCACAACTCCCGATACCGCTTTGTCGTATTCTTGGAAAAAATCCGATAGTAACCACAGACAATGCCCAATACTGCCAAAAACTGCAAAATCCACAGCCTAAAAAATATGGAGGCAATCCACAAGGGCAGCGCCGCAAACACGACATGCCTTGACAGCTTATCCACACCGTATCTGCCATACATAAATCGAATCAGTTTTTCTCTCATAACCATTCTCCATACTTCCATTTTTTCATTCCCTATGATAAACAGTAATTGTGAACGTCATATGAGCAATTTCTTAAATTGGAGATAAGGTTTTATAAAGTAACTATAAAAGGCGCCGGCGCTTGCACCGCACCGCCGGCAAGCCACGACGCCTTTATCAGAATCAATTTCTTTTAAACCAGAATATCATACGCAGCTTCAAAAGCTTTTCCTGCCGCAAGCACATTACCCCATTCCCGCTCACTTAAACTTCCGGTAAAATCCTCCCTGTCACATCTGCCGTACCATGGTTCAATACAGATAAAAGGTGCATTTTTGCCGGGCGGTGTCCAGACGCCAAATAAAGGTGCGTCAAAAACAACGGTAAGATACGGCTTTTTGTCCTCGGAAAGAAGCTGCACCTTTCCTGTCTGGCTGTTTTCAATTACAAGCGCATCCTGCGCAAACAACTCTTCCGTAACCGGCAAGGTTCCATCCTTTTCCAGCATAAGCGTATGGAGCTCTTTTACGGCAAGACCACCCTTAAGCCCCCGCACCCAAAGCTTTTCCACTCCGTCAAATGCAAGATAACAGGTTATCCTGTCCTTTTCCCTTACCGGAACGGCAAAAGCCGGATGTCCTCCTATGGAAAAATACATTTCCTCCTTTGAAGGATTGAAAACGCGCCACATCACTTTGACGCTCCTGCCCGAAAGCCTGTAACCAATTTCCAGAGAAAAAGCAAAGGGATAACTTTCCCATGTGTTTTCCTTGTCCGTCAGGCAGAACCAGATTTCCTCTCCGCTCTGCTCTGTCAGCATAAACTCCATGTCCCGCGCAAAGCCGTGCTGCGACATCCGAAGCAGCCTGCCGTTATGACGGCACTGACCGTCCCGATAACTTCCCACCAGAGGAAAAAGCACCGGCGATACTCTGCCCCAGTATGCCGCATCCCCGCACCACATATACTCCCTGCCGCTTTTGCAGTCTGACAAGGAGCGCAGCTCCGCACCATGGGAATCAACTTTTATTTTGATTTCACCATTATCCAATACATATTCTGCCATTCAAATCCTCCCTATTGAAGCGCCGCTAATTCCTCGCCTCTGACGCCTCAGAATTTCTTCTCCATACTATACCGTGGATAAAATCAGCTCCATACTGCCTGCAAATACGATATCTCCATAACCCGCCGGCAGAATAAAGTGCGCTCCCTTTTTCACCGGCGTACCGTCTACGCTTCCTTCCCCCTCCAGCACGCTTGCCAGAAGGAAGGGGTACTTCTGCTCCACTGTCAGTCCGTCTTCCACCTGCAGCTTCCATACCTTATAAAAATCACAGTCTATCAGCAGATTCATCACGTCGTCAGACAATCCGTCCGTATGGCTGACTGCCTCGTCTCCCGCCTTGTCCGGCACATTGATGACATCGATGCTCTGTTTTACATGAAGCGGACGCTCTTTCCCGTCCACAAGTCTGCCATAATCATATACACGGTAGGTAATGTCGCTGCTCTGCTGCGTTTCCAAAATAGTAAACCCGCCTTTGATGGCATGTACCGTACCCGGGGTAATCTGGATAAAATCTCCCTTCTTGATAGGAATCTGCCGAATCAGCTCCTCATACCTGCCCTCATGAATCATATCGGCAAGCTCCTGCCGCGTCTTTGCGTGATGTCCGATAACCAGCTTTGCCTCCGCAGGACAGTCCATCACATACCAGCATTCCGTTTTTCCATAAGGACAGCTCTCATGCTCCTTTACATAAGCATCATCCGGATGCACCTGAATGCTCAAATCCTGCTTTGCGTCAATAATCTTTACCAGCAGGGGGAATTCCTCCGCCCCAATACCGCCGAAAAGCTCTCTGTGCTCTTTGTACAGCACGGACAAAGTCTTGCCCTGATAAGCGCCATTTGCAATCTCACAATCTCCGTTTGGATGCGCGCTGATGCCCCAGCACTCGCCGGTGGAATCCCCCGCCGCATAACCAAACTCGTCCCGCAGCTTGCTGCCGCCCCACACCACATCTTTAAGCTGGGGCTTTAAAAAAAGAATCTCTCTGTTTTCCGCCATAATCTCCCACACCTTTCCCTTCGGATTCAGCTATTGTGCACCATGCTTGCATGCGCTTTCGCGCATACAAAACCGAAAACCGGCACAATACATTTCTATGCCACCATTATATCTTGTTTTGTATACAAAATCCAGCTAAATTTCCATAATAAACAGAAGAAAACCATATCCTCCGTGCCATATTCTTTGTATAAATTGATAGAATTATCTTGAATTTACTTTGATGCCCGATACTGCAGACGCAGTATCGGGCAAAGATTTTGATAGATTTACAGACAATATTCCTTTACCATTTCCTGATCATTGGCATTCTGCATCTCCAAATCATAGCCGACATTCCACTCGTCACTGGCAAAAACAGAATACGGTTTTCTTCCTACCGCTATTATAAACAAAAAACCGTATTTCTGCAATCATTTTTTCGTTATGCTTCCGCAATGTGAATCAGTCTGCCTTTAAAATCCCCCCAGATATTTTCCACCAGAATGCCCGCCTGCATCAGGGTGCTTCCATAGTAAGTTCTCTCCTCTCCTTCAATACGGTAAAGCCTGCCTGCGTCAAGCCCCTTTAATAAAATCCGCCTTGAATGGGAGTTTGGTCTGCCAAACACCTGTATAAAGGTAACGAGCGCTTCCGATTTATCCTTCGCAGCCACCATATAGCAGTCGTACATATGATTTTGCTGGTAGGAGGCAAGGCGGTAATAGTCGCCTGTCCGCACCAAATCGTTGTACTTGTGGTACATTGCCACCTGCGCAGGTATCATTTCCCTGTCCTCTGCGGGTATCCGCGTCACATCCAGCTCATAGCCGAAAGTACCGGCAAGCGCCACGTAGCCGCGTGTCTCAAAGGGCGTGGAGCGTCCCACCGCATGATTGGGGCAGTCGCTTACATGGGCGCCCATGGCGGACAGCGGGTAAATCAAAGCCGTTCCCTCCTGAATGGCGAGCCGCTCCACAGCGTCCGTATCGTCAGAACACCAAATCTGCGGACTGTAGTAGAGCATTCCGGCGTCAAATCTTGCGCCGCCGCCGGAGCAGTTTTCCAAAAGCAGCTTGGGGAATTCCGTAACAAGCCTCTCCTGCAGCCGGTAAACGCCCAGCACATAGCGGTGAAAGAGCTCGCCCTGACGCTCTGCCGGAAGCGCCGCGCTGCCGATATCGCAAAGCGGCCTGTTCATATCCCATTTTACATATTCAATATTGGCGCTGTGCAGCACCGCCGCCATCTTGTCAAAAATATAATCCTGAATTTCCGTCCTCGACATATCCAGCACATACTGGTTTCTTGCAAGCCCTGCCTTCCTGCCGGGTACCTGAATTGCCCAATCAGGATGCGCGCGGTACAAATCAGAATCCGGACTTATCATCTCCGGCTCAAACCAGATTCCGAATTTCATCCCCAGCTTATTGACTTCCTCCACCAGATATTTGAGACCACCCTTTAATTTTTCTTCATTGACGTCCCAATCGCCCAAAGCGCGGTTGTCGTCAAAGCGGTTGCCAAACCAGCCGTCGTCCATCACTAACATCTCAATGCCGAGGGCAGAAGCCTCCCTCGCGATGGACAGAAGCTTTTCCTCGTTAAAATCAAAATAGGTTGCCTCCCAGTTGTTAATCAGAATGGGCCGCTTTTTATCCCTGTATTCCCCGCGTATCAAATGACTCCTGTACAAATCATGGAAATTGCGGCTCATACCGCCAAGTCCCTCTGCAGAATAAACCAATACGGCCTCCGGCGCCTGAAACGACTCGCCGGAATTTAACTGCCACGCAAAGCCCTCAGGATTGATGCCTGTCATCAGGCGGACATTGTCAAACTGTCCCCTGTCCACAAGGGTCATACAGTTGCCGGAATAAATCAGATTGATACCATAGACCTCGCCTGCATCCTGTGTGGCGCTTTTTTCCAAAAGTGCCATAAAAGGCTGCTGCTGATGCCCGCTTTCCCCGCGCAGGGAAGCAGTGCTCTGCACGCCGTAGCTTACCGGCGTCCTGTCGATATGGCGCTCCCTTGCCCACGAGCCATGCAGTATTATCTTGTCGTATCCGCGGTTGTCCATATCAATGGAAGCAGACATTATCCGCTCTATCGTCACAGGCTCCCTGCCTTCATTTATCAGCCTGACGCTGCGCGCCACCGCGTCGATACCCGCAAAGACACTGTAGGAAAGGACTGCCTTTACACCCAATGCCTTATCTGCAAGCACAAGCTCCAGCGTTTCCGTATCTGTCTCGCTGCCCCATGTGGCAGGCAGTCCCGCAAGAGGCTCCTTCCCCTTATAAATCCGATAATCTAAAAGCGTCAGCGATAATGCCCTGTGCCCGCCGTTATCCCGCACCACTATCGCACTTTCTCTGAAGTCTCCCACGCCTCCTGTAGGATATTCCTGCGGAAAACAGTCCAAAAAAGAAAGCCTGTCCCGACTGTTTGTCTGCGGTGTAAAGGGCGCTTCTCCCGTCTTTAACAAATAATTGACATCATCCTCCAAAAGCCTTGGTCCATAATATGCATGACCAACAAATTTCTCCTCATCCACAATACCGATCACATAGGACGTTCTCTCCGTGTCCAGCTTAAAACTGCCGTTTTTTTCGCAATAAGTAATCGCCATAATTTCCTGCCTTTCCCGCCGCTGCGCTCAACCATTCTTTCATTATCATGTGCCTATATTGTAACGGGTTATCCGCCGCCGCGCTATACCTTTTCCTTACGGCTTTTACAATATATGGTTGTTATTTTTAACATTTCATGCTACCCTGTAAAAAAGGGAGAAAATACTATGCGAATCGAACAAATACCCAACCTGCCGCTCCGCGTCGATATGGCTTACATGAATGGAAACTGGAAATATTACACCATGGACACCCACTCGCACGGTCTATGGGAATGCAACTATATTGAAGAGGGAAGCTGTGTCTACGAAATTGATGGTAAAGAGTACCAGCTTACACAAAAAAACCTGATTTTACTGGATTCCTCCGTTCCCCACAAAATGCGCTTCAATCACGAGCGCCCTTGTACCGTACTCGGTTTTTCCCTGTCCGCCGACCCCCAAAAAGGGCCTGCCGCTTTTCCGGGGCTGCTCGATATGCTCAATCATTCCCTTGCTCTCTGCCGCATGTTTGTGTCCCTCAACCATACCCTTGTATTTCCCGATGCCCGCAGCCTGCGCGGGGACATGCTGCGCCTTTATCACGAGTTTGAAGGAAGAAAGGATGCCCTTTATATGACAAGCCTCTGCTATCATCTGCTCTGCGAACTGACAAGGCTCCCCCTGACTCCTAAGTCTTCCACGCAGTATTATGTAGAAAAGGCAAAAAACTATATCCGCGAGTCCTTTTACCTTATCAAGAATAACGAACAGGTGGCATCCCACATCGGGCTTAACGCCACTTATCTCGAACGAATTTATAAAAAAGCGACAGGGACAACGCTCTGGGAGACCGTCACCGCCTGCCGCCTTTCGGCTGCCGAAGAGCTGCTTGCGCAGCCCCATATTCCCATCCATGAAATTGACAACATGATCGGCTTTTCCAACAGGCAGGCGTTTTACCTGCAGTTCAAAAAGCGCTATGGCATGTCGCCGTCAGAGTTCCGTAAACAGGCTGTCCTGTCTCATTCTCCGGCATAAGATGCACGCCGTACTGCCGGTAGGCGTGCTCTTTCCCTTGTTGTCACATAACCTCCAGTATATGAAGAAAAAGCCGGCAGCACTTCCTGTCACACCTCTCCAGCCTCTCCAGATATTCCCATATTTTTTCTTGTATTTCCATTCGGTTTACCATTTTATTTTTTAATACCATATGTAAAAGAATGTCCGCCGTTGCTGCCGCCTCATCTGCCTGCTCCATAAGCAGCCGATATTCTTCATCCGGCAAAATCCCTCCCTCATGCAGATAACGGAACCGAAAGCGCATACATTCTTTATGCTCCTTGAAAGAATACGCCGCCCTGACGTCTTCTAAAAATTTTTTTCTGTCCTGCTCATGGTTTAATATTTCCTCATAGATGGGCATTCCAAAAATTCCTTTTTCCTTTTGTGCAAGATACTGATAGTCTTCTGAACAGTCACGTCCGCTCAAGTAATCCTGTACCTGCCTGTAAATATGCGCCAAATCCAGTTCATATCCACCCTCATCCGGCGCAAGCTCGAACCCTTTTATTTCAGCATTGTTTTCACATGCATGACACCATGCCGTTTCAATCACGTCAATAGGCGCCTCTGTTAATACAGGCTTCCCATTATACAGAGACATCATTTTTACCCTTTTACCATTCTCCTCATATCCGTAAATAAGGCTTTCATGATTATAAAAATATTGCCGGTAAGCCGCCGCGCCTTCTATAAAATATTCATTTAGCCAGATTTCCAAATATCTGTTATGGCGAATGCTCTCCGTCACATACTCCCACAATCCGCGCTGCTTTATCATTTCTCCTTTATCGTAGGAAAACCGAATAAGCGGATGTACTGTACAGTTTTTCCAGTCCCTTCTTAAAAAGCCTGTATAGTTTACGATTTCTCCGGCATCCCTCTCATACCTGATAAGCTGAAAATTATTGCAAATCCATTTAAAATACTGGTTTTCACACAAATGGATACAAAATCCCTGCTTTTCCTTTGTCAGCGGTGCTTCTGCTATTGCCTCATGTAAAAGCTCCCATTTCTGACCCTCCCATGAGACGTACAGCGCTATCCTGCAGTCTTCGGTTTTTATCCTGTACCACTTTGGAATCTCTTTGTTTTCCCTGTTACTCTTGTAAAATACCGTACTCTCACCCACATCTACCCGCAAATCGCCGCAGCAGTGTACCATCAGCTTATAATCCGCAGGCCGCATGTCATCCTGCAAAAAATCCGTATGCCCGTTTATAAAAAAGGTCACTCTGTCCCATTTGTTTGTATACTGCATATATGTCAGCCGAAATACTATCTCGCCGCTTTTTTGCATACCGCGGTACCATACGGCAGTACTTTCAATGCCCAAACCCTCTCGATACATGCGGATGGTTTCCGCTTCTGTCCGAATATCCGCGCAATGCTTTGCAAAATGCCATTCACCGGCTTGAAAACCCGCTATCTGCATACTGCATACTTCATCTGCATTGGTATGATGATTGTTTACAATGGCATCAAGAAACGCATACTGAGGCAATGCCCTGATAAACGGCGCTTCATTAATCGGCAATTCCTTTTTCATTTGTATCCCCCTTATCCACATCGGCATATCTATCCGCCTGCACATGCCACAGCGCCGCATACTTCCCGTTTTTCCCTAAGAGCTCCTCATGGCTTCCTGCCTCTTCTATCCGACCGTCCTCAAGGTAATATATCCTGTCCGCCTCCCGCACAAGGGACAGCCTGTGCGATATCAGTATCAGCGTTTTTCCCTCCGCGCTCTTAAGCATCGCCTGATACATCCTGCTCTCGCTTACCGGGTCCAATGCGCTGGAGGGCTCGTCCAGTATGATGATTCCCTTTTCCTCTGCATAGACCCTTGACAGCGCCAGCTTCTGCGTCTGCCCGCCTGACAGCTCTATCCCCTCTTCGCTGAACTCTTTCGTCATCTCGCTCCTAAGACCTGCTTCCCCCTCCGGCAGCCTCTCCCTGATACCCGCCTTCCTAAGCGCTTCCTCCACCGCTTCACGCCTGTCCTCCGTGTACACGTCCATCAGTACATTTTCCGCGGCGGTAAGTGCATACAGGTTGCTCTCCTGAAATGCCGTGGCAAAACGCCCCCTGTAGGCCTTCAGGCTGTAGGTTTCCGCCGGCTTTCCGTCCATGAGCACTTCCCCCTCCTCGGGCAGGCAGAGCCGCAGCAGTATTTTTACAAGCGTCGATTTCCCCGCCCCGTTATAGCCGACTATGGCAATTTTCTCTCCGGCTCCAATCTCCATGCTGATATTTTTTAGGACCATTCTGCCCTTGTCATAGCCAAAGCTCACATTCCGAAGGGCAAGCGCGCCTGCACCGCCCTTTGGCACAAGCCCTCCCTCATTTTCCTGTATTGCCGGCTCATAATCCATAAACTCCTGATAGTCCTTCATATAAAGCATGTTCTGCTTTAATTTGGGATAAATCATTGCCAGATTTGACAACGCCACCCGCATTTTTATCATGGCTGCAACAAGCACCGCAATATCTCCCGCCGTATATTTTCCTCCCGTCAAAGCCGCCAACCCGATTAAAATATACGGCAGATGCGCGCCAAACACCATTTTATTCAAAACAGAACCGATATCGCAGCCTACCGCTTTTATTGCATACCTTTTCAGGCTGCAGCAAAAGTCCTCATAATTTTTATCATAATTATGTAACAATACATGGGAAAGATTCGTAATCCTGTTATCCTCTGCAAAGCTCTTCACATAGTTTACTCTTACAAAATAGTCTTCTTTTCTTTGAAAGAGGCTTGTCGCTACATATCTTTCATATTCCAGTTTATTTTTTTTCGTCGTCAAAAACAAATCCACCAAAAAACAGATGACAATACAAATCCCTATAAACGGCTCCTTGACCGCAAAAAAGCCGCCTGCCAGAAGAAGCACCGCCACGCCCGCTCCATAGTCAAACAGGGAATCAAAGGTATTCAATATTTGCGTGTCCGTACTGCCCGTTATTCTGACGTATTTGTCCAGACTATCGGAATTTGTAAAGACCGTCATATCATATTCGATACACTTCCTGCAAATATCATTTTGAATTTTCTCTTTCACCTCTATATCTGATTTCTGCTTATATATTTTGCCATACCATTCCGTATAAATGCTATGTATTATAACAAAAACAACTTGTACGCCTGTAAAAAAAAGCAGAAGCCTGAAATTCCTTTGTCCAAATATTGCATTCAAAATACACTGGAATAACAGCACTCCAATGAAAACCTCATTTATCACGCCCAGAGCTGCATTTATAAATGCCAAAAATAAACGAAGCGGATTTATTTTCCATACTGTCCGAAACACAAATGCTATCATCTTCCCAATCTTCATGCCTGTTCCCATCTCACACCCCAGATTCTTTTGCTTTACACTGCATATTTATCCGCCTGCACATGCCACAGCGCCGCATACTTCCCGTTTTTCCCTAAGAGCTCCTCATGGCTTCCTGCCTCTTCTATCCGACCGTCCTCAAGGTAATATATCCTGTCCGCCTCCCGCACAAGGGACAGCCTGTGCGATATCAGTATCAGCGTTTTTCCCTCCGCGCTCTTAAGCATCGCCTGATACATCCTGCTCTCGCTTACCGGGTCCAATGCGCTGGAGGGCTCGTCCAGTATGATGATTCCCTTTTCCTCTGCATAGACCCTTGACAGCGCCAGCTTCTGCGTCTGCCCGCCTGACAGCTCTATCCCCTCTTCGCTGAACTCTTTCGTCATCTCGCTCCTAAGACCTGCTTCCCCCTCCGGCAGCCTCTCCCTGATACCCGCCTTCCTAAGCGCTTCCTCCACCGCTTCACGCCTGTCCTCCGTGTACACGTCCATCAGTACATTTTCCGCGGCGGTAAGTGCATACAGGTTGCTCTCCTGAAATGCCGTGGCAAAACGCCCCCTGTAGGCCTTCAGGCTGTAGGTTTCCGCCGGCTTTCCGTCCATGAGCACTTCCCCCTCCTCGGGCAGGCAGAGCCGCAGCAGTATTTTTACAAGCGTCGATTTCCCCGCCCCGTTATAGCCGACTATGGCAATTTTCTCTCCGGCTCCAATCTCCATGCTGATATTTTTTAGGACCATTCTGCCCTTGTCATAGCCAAAGCTCACATTCCGAAGGGCAAGCGCGCCTGCACCGCCCTTTGGCACAAGCCCTCCCTCATTTTCCTGTATTGCCGGCTCATAATCCATAAACTCCTGATAGTCCTTCATATAAAGCATGTTCTGCTTTAATTTGGGATAAATCATTGCCAAATCCGACAGAATCGTGCTCATTTGCAGCATCAGCGCCTGCGCAACCACAATCTCACTGACAGACAGTAAAATATTGCCCTCTACCAGATAATTCCAAGCCATATATATGGCTACAAACGCAGTTGTAACAAAAAACAAAAGCAGCTTTTTTATAATCGAAAAAAGCAATACTTTTTTTGAAGCTCCTGAAACGATTACCTTCTTCAGTTGACGGAACATCCGGTTTTTGTCTTTTTCCAATGCATGAAATACATTAGTCGTCCGTAAATCTGCCGCGTACCTTTCCATCAAAAATATCCGCCCAAAATATTCGGATTTTCTTGATGTACGCACAGTTTCCGTATGATACTGATATTCATATTGAATGTATTTCAGATTGATAAAATAAACTGTCAGGGCGCACAGCAGCGCAGCAAAGACCAAGGTCAGGCTGATGCTTTGAATCACCGTAATATAAAAAAGGGAAAGCAGCAAAACCGAAACCGCCCACCATATCATGTCCAGCCCTTCCACCAGCTTACCCGCTCCAATATTGAGAAGCATGGAATATTTTTCATAATATTCTGCTCTGGTCATATCCGCATAGTCATATTTTCCTGCCTTTATAAAAAGCTGCTTATTATAGGCATGCTTTATTTTCATATTAGAAAGCTGCTCAAGATATCCGTGATAGAATTTACTGTATGCCGCATTACACAGAACCATCAAAAATAAAATACCGGCTATTGTCAGATATCTGTAAGTAGGAAATTTGTGCTCCACCGCATAATAAATAAAGGGCAGAAACAAAGCGTTATAAATGATGATATCCACCGTATCGCTTAAGTTAAAAATAGCGGTAAACAGATTGCGTGTTTTATCCAGCCTGTTTATCTCTCTGATTATATTTATATTGGCATGCAGTACCTTCATCAATAAATATCCTCCGTTTTAAATTTAACTCTGATTCCAAACCTTTTAGGGGCGGTAAGAAACCGCCCCTGTTTCATAATCAAAACGCTCCAACGCAATTGATTTTAATACATACCCCGTGTCCATGATATCATAAAGAAACACAAAACACCATCCCAGCCCGTACTCGCCGTAACCCGCTGCTATCTGCGCCTCATAGCGCAAAGTAATAAAACCGTCCTCTTCCATATACCTGACCGCCTGACTTTGCAGCGTATCTACCCCCCACGCCGTCCGCCCATACTCTGTAATCTTTCCCTCACTGTCGTAAATCCCCAGTTCCTCCGCTAATTCCCGAAAGGAAGTATGCATTTCTTCCGTGCTGTCAATGCCATACTGCGGCATTTTAATATGTATCCGGTAATCATCCTCATAGGTTACGGTAAATGGAATTTCCTGCAGGGATTCCCACCCCCGCCATGTCACATCCCCAAGCTCCCTGTATCCGCCCTCCCCATCGGAAAGGTAAATGTCCTGCCGGATTTGCGCGCGGTATGCCTCCCCCCGCAGAAGCACATCCGGAACACCGTCCCCGTTGACATCTGCCAGACAGACCTCGGGAGGCTCCGTTCCCTGTGGGCTGTAGCCTGCAAAAGAAAAATCGTATGCTTCCCCCTGTATATATATTTTTGCCGGTTCATATCCGTCGCCAGCGCACAACAAAATCTGTATGCCTTCCCCTGAGTATGAAAAACAGACAGGCTCCTCGCTTCCGGCTTCCACTCCGCAAAATGCCATCTCTTCCATGAGAAGCTCGCCTGAGAGTGGTATCTGCCGCCTTTCCTCATAAGAAACGGCTCCTTTCCCTGACCCGCAGCCGGACAGCAGGGCAGATAACATGCTCATAATAACGATTAACGCGCTACTGCGCCGCAATGTGCACATATAATACCACCTCCCCAATCGTGAACGTGAGATGTTGTAACAATCAACGCTCCATAATTCATTAATGAGTTATAATACGTTACATTTTCTGAACGTGTATAATAATATTTCAGAATTTCTTTCCATGATTTTGTCTTTGCTAAATCATCCGCTTCTTTTTGTGGCAAAATCCCACCATATTGCACACAATACGTTGGTTTACTTGATTTTTGTGTTCTATAAAAGATTGGAAAAAAGCACCATAATAATCTAACAAAAAATAATTGTATGTCGCTTCTACAGCCGCATCTGCTGCCGCCCTTTTGCAATATGTTTTAAAATCAACCGTATCTACTTTTCCATTTATCAACACACGAATCGTACTTGGATTTCTGACATAATCAATATAAACCGGCGCATCTGAAGTCGGCTGTATTTCGTTCCCCTCTAATTCTCCATACAAAAATCCATTTCGAATATTTATATACCTTATTACATCCACCATATTCTTGTCATACAAAAGAATTGTACTGTAACAGGGTATTTCAATATTGATAATTTTTCTTTATCATTTCGTAATACCGGAATATCAATTTCTCAAAATCTGCCTCCGTCTGCGCATTTACTGCTATCGGAAATTGTATTTCTAAAACTACAAATATGACTGCCATGAAACAACTTATTATTTTTCTCATCTTATATCCTCCTTTGCGTTCTCATATTTGTTTCATATTTTTATGTCACATAACGAGCCACCGGAAACACCTTCAATACTGTTTTTTCTTTTATATTCAATTATCTCATTTCAATTAGTGCAACTCCATAGCATTTCCTGCAAACCTAACCAGAATTTTCCCACAAAAAATCCCTCTGAAGATATTGTCTTCAGAGGGATTTCTTACTATCGTTTCTACTCGCTCATCACAAACTGGCTGTTATACAGCTCTGCATAAAATCCGTTCTGCATAAGCAGCTCCCTGTGATTTCCCTGCTCGATAATATGCCCGTCCTTCATCACCAGAATGGTGTCCGCATCCACTATCGTGGATAAGCGGTGTGCAATCACAAAGCTGGTGCGCCCTTCCATCATTTTGGCAAATGCCTTTTGAATGCGGATTTCGGTCCGCGTGTCGATGGAGGAGGTTGCCTCGTCCAATATCAGCATGGGCGGCAGGCAGAGCATAACGCGGGTGATACATAAAAGCTGCTTCTGTCCCTGCGAAAGCTCGCCGCCATCCTCGGAAAGCACTGTGTCGTACCCTTGGGGAAGACGCTTGATAAAGCTGTGGGAGTGCGCTGCCTTCGCCGCGGCAATTACCTCCTCATCCGCAGCATCCGGTTTCCCCATTACAATATTTTCCCGCACGGTGCCTGCCTTCAGCCATGTCTCCTGCAGCACCATTCCATAATTTTCCCTAAGGCTCTTTCTCGTTATCTCCCGAATATCGGTGCCATCCACCGAAATGCTGCCTGCATCCACGTCATAAAAACGCATAAGCAGATTGATGATGGTCGTCTTGCCGCAGCCGGTAGGACCCACAATGGCAACTCTCTTTCCGCTTTCCACGCGCAGATTCAAATCCTCTATCAGTTTTCTTTCCGGTACATAGGAAAATGCCGCATGGGAAAGCTCCACCCTGCCCGCTGCATCCTGCAGTACGCGCGCACCCTCCGGCTCCTCCACCTGCGGCGTCTCCTCTATCAGCGCAAAAATACGCGCCGCGCACGCAAGCGCGTTCTGAAACTCCGTAAATACGCCGGAAATCTCATTAAAGGGCTTGGTGTACTGGTTGGCATAGCTCAAAAAGCAGGTAAGCGTTCCCACGGAGATACCGCCGACTCCCGTGACAAGCCCTCTGATGGCAGAAAGTGCTCCCGTTACACAGACACCGGTGTATACAAGGCTGTTGACAAACCTTGTGGACGGATTCGTCAAGGAGGAAAAGAAAGTCGCATTCAAGGAATATTTTGCCAGCTTTTCATTGATTTCATCAAAGCGGGACAGCGCCTTGTCTTCATAGGAAAAAGCCTGCACCACCTTCTGATTTCCTATCATTTCATCTATCAGCGCCGTCTGCTCGCCCCTCGTCTCCGACTGCAGCTTAAACATTTTATAGGTTCTTCTGGCAATAAACGCCGCCACAAAAAGACTGACCGGCGTAATGCAGACCACCACCAGCGTGATGCCCACATTCTCCCGAAACATAAAGAAAAGTGTGCCCAAAATCGTGATAACCCCCGTAAAAAGCTGGGTAAATCCCATAATCAGGCCATCCGAAAACTGGTCTGCATCGGCAATCACACGGCTTACAATTTCTCCGTAAGGATGGGCATCCAGATATTTTAACGGCAGTATCTGAATCCGTTCAAACGCATCCCGCCTGATGTCCCGCACCACATGATAGGCAATTTTATTGTTGCACACACTCATCACCCACTGAGACAACGCCGTGCACCCAATCACAATGCCCATCTTTTTTAAAATCTTCCAAATGATTGTAAAATCCACTTTCCCCGGCTCTATAATACAGTCGATGGCATCGCCCGTCAGTATCGGTATATATAAAGTCAATGTCACCGTTGCTGCCGCGCACACAATGGAAAAAATCAGGAAAAACCAATATTTTCCGATGTAATGAAACACTTTTTTCAAGGTTGCAAGCTGCCCCTTTTGTTTTACAGACTCCGCTTTATCGGTTTTTCTGCCCATTATGCCGTCACCTCCCCTTTCTTATCGGGATACTGGGAATAGTAAATTTCCTGATAAACCTCACAGCCTCGAAGCAGCTCCTCATGGGTTCCTATGCCTGCCACCTCGCCGTCGTCCAACACAATAATAGTATCCGCAGACAAAATGGAGGAAGCGCGCTGCGACACGATAAAGACCACAGGCGCCTTTTTCATGCCGTGAATCGCCCTTCGCAGCTTCAAATCCGTCGCATAATCAAGCGCCGACGCGCTGTCGTCCAGTATTAATATTTCAGGTTGTTTTACCAGCGCACGCGCAATGGTAAGCCGCTGTTTCTGCCCGCCGGAAAGATTTTTGCCGCCCTGACTTATCTGGGTTTCCAGTCCGTCCGGCTTATCGTCCACAAATTCCGCGGACTGTGAGATTTCCAGCGCCTCCCGCAGCAGGGCGTCTTCCGCTTCCTTTCCCGCAAAAGCGTTTCCCGCTCCCTCTGCCGTATCTGTCCGACGTTCCGAAAATTCCCTTCCCATCAGCAGGTTTTCCCTGATGGTGCCCTTAAAGAGTACCGCCTTCTGCGGCACCACGCCTATTTTTTCCCGAAGCGCCCGCAGAGAATATTCTGCAACCGGAACACCGTCCACCTTTACGCAGCCCGCCGTCGCCTCATAAAAACGGGGAATCAGATTCACCAACGACGTTTTTCCGGAACCTGTACCGCCGATAATCCCGATTGTCTCCCCCTTCATCGCCTTAAAATGAATATCCGTCAGGCTCTCCGCCCCCGCGCCGGGATACGTCAGAGAAACATGCGCAAATTCCACCACAGGTATCTGCTCTCCCTTACAGGCTTCTCCCGCACTCTCTGGCTGTTCTCTCCTGCAGGCTTCTCCTGCACTCTCTGACTGCTCTCTCCTGCAAACTTCTTCCAGACTGCCCGCTGTGCCTTCTGTCAAACCAGCCTCTATCTCCAGCACATTGCCAATCCGGTTGCCGCAGGCAATCGCTTTGTTGACCGTAATAATCAAATTTGCCAGCTTCACCAGCTCTACCAGTATCTGCGACATATAATTGACCAGCGCCATAACCGCGCCCTGCGTCAGAATACCGCTGTCCACCTTTACTGCGCCAATCCACAGCAGCGCTATCGTGGCGCCATTTACGATAACATATGTGACAGGATTCATGATAGCAGAAATTCTGCCCACAAACATCTGCATAGCCGTCAGCTTTTCGTTGCCGTCCGCAAACTCCTTTTTTTCTTCCTCCTCCTTGTGGAAAGCGCGCAGCACACGCACCCCTGTCAGGTTCCCCCTCGTAATGCCAAGTATTCCGTCAAGCCCCGCCTGTACCTTTTTATACAGCGGAATTGTTATCAGCATAATGCCAAACACCACCACGGAAAGCAGCGGAATCACTACCACAAACACTAGCGCAGCGCCTACATCTATGGTAAACGCCATTACCATCGCGCCAAACACAATAAAGGGAGAGCGAAGAAACAGACGCAGCACCATATTGACACCGTTTTGCACTTGATTAATATCGCTCGTCATGCGGGTTATCATGGAAGCCGTTCCCATTTTATCCATTTGGGAAAAAGACAGCTTCTGCATATGGGCAAAAAGCGTATGTCTGAGCTTTGTGGCAAACCCTACAGCCGCCTTAGCGGAAAAATACTGCGCCGTGATGGAACATACCAGTCCGATAACGCCGAGCAGTATCATCACAAAACACATACGCCCCACATAGCGCCTATCCTCATTGGCAATACCCACGTCTACAATTAACTTTACCACTATGGGAATCAGAAGTTCGAAGGATGCCTCCAACATTTTAAAAAGAGGCGCCAGCACAGTCTCTTTTTTATAATCCCTCAAGTAAACAAGCAGCTTTTTCATATCGTTTCCATACCTCGCGTCCGTTTCCATTTTAAAATAACCGTATACCTGTCCCCATTTTTTCTTGTTTTTTTCTTACGGCAATGATATAATCCGCTTATGGGGATATAGCTCAGTTGGGAGAGCGGTGCGTTCGCAACGCACAGGTCACGGGTTCGAGTCCCGCTATCTCCATTTTTACGATCCTGCATGGCTCTCGCCGTGCAGTTTTTTTATACCAGATAATAGACGTAATCTTTTTTTCTCTGGGCAGGCTCTTTCGCTGGTTCTGCGGCATATCCTAACGCACAATGCCCGATTCCCTCATAATCGCCTGTAATGCCAAGCTGCTTTAACAGCTCTCTTCCAAAATCCGAGGCAAACTCTTCCTTTGCCCTGTGAATCCAAATGCCCGCCACGCCAAGGCTCTCCGCTGCGTTTAGCAGATTACCCATTACAAGACTGCCGTCATACTGATAAGTCCCGATTTCTTTATTGGCAAGCACAATGAAAATAACCGGCGCGCCGTAAAATGGGTCGAAGCCCTCCTGCCAGCCGCCAATTTTGCGGTTTTCCTCCGCAAGCTTATCCCGCAGCTCTTTGTTCGTCACCGCAATGATAATGGGCGACTGTTTGCCCATACCGGTGGGCGCATAAGTGCCCGCCTCTATAATTGCCTCCAGCAGCTTTTGCGGCACCATATCCGGTTTAAAGCTCCGGCAGCTCCTTCTTTTCTTTAAAACCTGCAATGTCTCGTTCATATGCTTCCTCATTTCTGCGCTGCTTTCTGCACAAATAAATGGATTACAAGTTTGTGGCAGGCAGCGCGCAGACACAAATCTTGCGATTAAAGATTTTATATTGGGGCAAGGGATAAACGCCTTATACAAAAAGCGCCCTTGCCTTCTGCATCCGCTCCACAATCTCCACGCCGAAAGGACAACGGGTCTCACAGCCGCCGCAGGCGATGCAGTGGGAAGCGTTTTTCTCAAGCGCCTGATAATGTGCCCTGACGGAAGCCGGAACCTCCTCCTGCATGGATGCCAAATCATAGAGCTTGTTTACCATGGCAATGTCAATGTCAGCCGGACAGGGCTTACAGTGGTTACAATACATACACTTTTTGCTGTAAGCATGGCGCGGCGCAGATGCCAGCACGCTGGCATAGTCCTTCTCTTCCTCCTCCGCCGTTTCATAACGCACTGCATCAAGCACATGCTGCGGCTCGGAAAAACCTGCCATAACGCTTGCCACAGCCGGTCTTGTCAGTGCATAATGGAGACACTGGACGGGCGTAAGCGCCACGCCAAAGGGAGAGGTCTTTTCATCAAACAGCCTGCCGCCTGCATACCCTTTCATAACGGTAATCCCCACATCCTGCTGCTCGCAAATCCTGTAGAGTTCCGCCCTCTCCGCATCCATGCCCATAAGCGCCGTATCATATTCCTCCACAAAATAATCGTCAATATTTTCCGTGGGAGGCATCAAGTCAAACGCAGGATTGACAGAAAATAGCAGCATTTCAATTTCGCCGGAAAGCGCCGCTTTCTTTGCCACCTTTGGATTGTGGGAGCTGATCCCCACATGGCGGATTGTCCCATTTTCCTTTAACGCACGTACATATTCCATAAAGGGACCGCTCACAATCTCGTCCCACTCCCGCTCTGCATCCACATAATGTATCATTCCCAAATCAATATAATCCGTCCCCAGTCTAGCAAGCAAATCCGCAAAGGCTTCCTTTACCTTCGGCAGCTCACGAGTGCGCACATACTGTCCGCCCTGCCAGGTTGAGCCGATATGCCCCTGAATATACCATTTCTCCCTTGTATCCCGAATGCTCTCTCCAATCGCCGTCCTTACGTTCGGCTCGGACATCCAGCAATCCAAGATATTGATGCCCTGCTCCTCGCACAGCTTGATAATCGCCCTGCAGCCCTCCGGCTCCATCCGCTCCAGCCACTCTGCCCCAAGACCAATCTCACTTACCATCAACCCCGTTTTTCCTAATCTCCTGTACCGCATAAGCCTCTCCTTTTCTATGTAGATTTTTCACTCCCTCTATTATATCAATTTCCCATAAAAAAACCTATCCCCATTTCTCAAAAATAGAAAAAACGGTATAGCACATGTCTATACCGCAATTTCTCCTTCAAATACAAATGTTGCAGAGCCCGTCATAAACATCCGGTTCTGTTCTTTATCCCAGAATATTTCCAAATCGCCGCCTGCAAGCTTTGCCGTAACCTGTTCATCGGTCAGATTGTTGACCATACATGCCGCTGCCGCCGCACATGCGCCGGTGCCGCACGCCAAGGTTTCGCCCGTACCTCTTTCCCACACCCGCATTTCTATGGTGCTTCTATCGACCACCTTTACAAATTCCACATTGGTGCGCTTTGGAAAAAGCGTATGGTTTTCTATTGCGCTCCCAAGCTTCTCTATGGCAAGCTCCTTTAAATCCTCCACAAACAAAACCGCATGAGGATTGCCCATGGATACGCAGGTCATGCGGTACTCGTTTCCAAACAAAAAGATCGGTTCGTCTATCATCTGTTTTGCGCCTGCCGTTATCTGTTCCGCCGGAAGCTTCATCATGTTTACTATTTCAGGCGCTTCCATAACTTCTGGCTCAGGCATAAATTCCGGCGACCCCATATTGACCTTTACAAAAACAACTTTTTTATCCTGAATGGCAAGCTTCAGCTCTTTTACCTGTCCCGCGCTGATAATACTGATTTTCTTTTTGGAGGTAAGCCCCCTGTCGTACACATATTTAGCCACGCAGCGGATGCCGTTGCCGCACATTTCCGCGCGGCTTCCGTCCGCATTATACATCTCCATCTCAAAATCTGCTTCCCCGGATGGATTGATAAAGATAACACCGTCTCCTCCAACCCCAAAATGCCTGTCGCTAAGCCTTTTTGCCAGCGCAGGCTTATCTTCCTGCGCTATTTTTTCCACGCTGCCGTCCACGTAGATGTAGTCATTGCCGCATCCATGCATTTTTACAAATTTCATATATGCATAGTCCTTTGCCTCTTTACCATTACTATATGAGCAATTTCTCATATATCTATGGATTTCTCTGGCTTTTACTATGCAAAAAATGCTATTATACGTCCACTTGCTTAAGTCTTCATCATTGCGAGTACCATTGCCGCAGTCTCCGTCATACCGGTAGCGCTGTCCATGCTGCATTTTTGCAGGTAACGGTGTGCTTCCTCCTCCGTCATATTGTTTCGCTCCATCAAAAGCGCCTTGGCTTCCACAATCACCGTCTGCTCTTCCTGACTGCGCTGCTTCGGCATACTGCGCTGCCTGCGCCTGCGCCGTTCCTGATTTTCCGCCATCATGCCCACCGTGCTGACGAGCTCATGTACCTTGAGCGGCATGGACACACAAACGATATCATTGCCGAGACATTCATTTAGATGTTGTCCGGAAGCTAACAGCAGCATCTCAAAACCTGACGGCAAAAGCTCATGAAGCTGGGAATACAACATATCCGCCATTTTATAGCCGCAAATCACAATACCGCCGTTCAGTCCGTCCATCTGGCTGACAGCCTGTGTTCCCGTGACGCAGACTCCCACAACATGAAAGCCGTTTTTTACCAGAATGTTCCGGATGCTTCGAGCGTTTTCCTGCTGCGGAAAAACAACTATAATATTTATCACATGTCCACCTCCTCTGTGTCCAAAAAAGGATGGCGCTAGAATTTATATAAATATTCGTTGATTTCCCACTCTGTCACCTGAGAACGGTATCTCTGCCATTCTGCTTTCTTTGCCGCAATATACTTTTCTGATATATGTTTCCCCAAAACCTCCTGCACAAAAGTATCCTTTTCCAGCTCGCCGATTGCCTCGATAAGCGTCCCGGGAAGCGCCGCAATCCCCAGCCGCTTTCTCTCTGCCTCGCTCATATCTGCCACATTGGTATCAATGCTCTCAGGCGGCTCAATGTGATTTCTGATGCCGTCAAGACCCGCCATCAGGCAAAGTGCCAGCGTCAGGTACGGATTGGCAGAAGGGTCCGGACTGCGCAGTTCAATCCGCATATCTTCCCCACGTGAAGCAGGAATGCGGATAAGCGGACGGCGGTTTTTGGCACTCCACGCCACATAGACGGGCGCCTCATAGCCCGGAACAAGCCGTTTGTAGGAATTGACAAGCGGATTGGTAATTGCCGCCATTCCCTTTACATGCTGCATCAGTCCGCCAATAAACCAGTATGCCTCCCTGCTCATCCCCCTTACATCACTCTCGTCGCAAAATATATTTTTGCCGTCCCGAAACAGAGACATGTTGATATGCATACCGGAGCCGCACACCCCCTGCTTCGGCTTCGGCATAAAGGTTGCATGAAGCCCATGCCGCCTTGCTATCGTTTTGACAGCCAGCTTAAAGGTCATAATATTGTCCGCCGTAATCAGCGCCTCGTCATACTTAAAATCAATCTCGTGCTGTGCCGGTGCCGCCTCGTGGTGGGAGGCTTCTATTTCAAACCCCATCTCCTCCAACGTCATAATCATATCCCTGCGGGCATTTTCGCCAAAGTCAATCGGACCCATGTCAAAATATCCTGCCTGCTCATACGTAATGGTGGTCGGCAGGGCGTTTTCGTCCGTGTGAAACAGAAAAAACTCACATTCCGGACCTACATTAAAGGTATAACCCATCTTTTCAGCCTCCTGTACCGCACGCTTCAGCACATACCGCGGGTCCCCCTCAAAAGGACTTCCGTCCGGTCTGCGGACATCGCAAATCATCCGCGCTACCTTGCCCTGCTGAGGACGCCATGGAAAAATCTCCAGTGTAGAAAAATCAGGATACAGGCACATATCCGATTCCTCTTCACTGGCAAAGCCCTCTATGGAAGAGCCGTCAAACATACATTTATTATCCAGCGCTTTTTGCAGTTGGCTCGCCGTAACCGCTATATTCTTGAGATTGCCAAATATATCTGTAAACTGCAGGCGGATAAACTCCACATCCTCCTCCTCTGCCAGCCTTAAAATATCCTCTTTCGTATGATATTTCATAATCGTCTTTCTCCTTTCCACACTTCATATTCTTTTAGGCGATTCAAAACGCAAAATAAGGACGCTCTCATCCCTTAAGAACGCCCTTGTCCTGTTACATCATAACAATTTATTGCTTCTCTTGTCAATAGAATTCTGTGCTAACTCATTCCCTTTATGCATATGGTATATAAAAGAAAGATGCAGGGATATTCTATGAGTTCTAAAACAAAAATTGTGGTACTCCATCTGAAGGAATTGATATACACGGGAATTTTCGCCGTACTGGGTATTCTGTTCATTGTCCTGCTTGTCATTATGTTCGTTCCCCACAACAAGAAACCCGATAAGCCGGCTTCTCCGCGTGGGACGGGAACCGTCAGCGGCAATGAAGCGCCCGCCGATAGCAGGGGCGAAACAAAATCCATAGAAACCTCTTACATACCTGGCGTATACACTACTTCTCTGGTTTTAAGCGACCACACTGTAGACGTAGAAGTTATCGTTGAGCGCGACTGCATAACTTCCATCCGTCTGGTTAATCTGGATGAAGCAGTCACCACCATGTATCCGCTGCTTGAGCCTGCCACCCAGTCCATCGCCGGACAAATTTACGAAAAGCAGTCTCTGGAAGGCATCACTTATACAGATGAAAACAAATATACCTCCCTTGTCCTGCTGCAAGCGATACAGGCTGCATTAGAAAAAGCCGCCGCTGCCGGCGATATCAGCGAATAATCTGTTCAAAGCTCCTCTGCCTGCCTGAGCCACAGCGCAGCGCTGGCGTCGGAAGGCATACGCAAATCTCCCCTTGGAGAAACTGCCACACTACCTACCTTCGGACCATCCGGCAGGCAGGAGCGCTTAAACTGCTGGCTGAAAAACCGGCGGTAAAACAACTTCATCCACTTTCGTATCACCGCATCGTCATACTGTCCCCTAAAGGAAAGTCTTGCAATGCGGTATATTTTTGCCGGTTCAAAGCCGCAGCGCAGCATATAGTAAAGGAAAAAGTCATGCAGCTCATAAGGGCCTACCAAGTCCTCCGTCCGCTGGGCAATCACGCCGTCCACGGGTGGCAGAAGCTCGGGACTGACCGGCGTATCCAGCACATCCAAAAGAATTTCCTGAAGCTTTCTATCCTCACAGGTATCTGCATAAAAGCGAACCAGATGGCGGACCAGCGTCTTTGGCACACCTGCATTTACACCGTACATGGACATATGGTCTCCATTGTAGGTTGCAAAGCCGAGTGCAAGCTCCGACATATCACCTGTGCCAATCACAAGCCCGTTTTCCTTATTGGCAATATCCATCAGCACCTGCGTGCGCTCCCGCGCCTGCGCGTTCTCATAAGTCACATCATGCGTATCCGGATTCTGCCCAATATCCGCAAAGTGAACCTTCACCGCCTTTTCAATATTGACTTCCCGTAGCTGCGCGCCTAAAGCGCGCGCCATATTGCACGCGTTTTCGTATGTTCTGTCCGTTGTGCCGAAGCAGGGCATGGTAACGGCTATCATGTTTTCTCTGGGCAGCCCCAGCATATCAAAGGCGCGCACCGTAACCAACAGCGCCAGCGTAGAATCCAATCCGCCCGACACCCCGACAACAGCCTTCTTTAAGCCTGTATGCGCAAACCGCTTCTTCAGACCGTATGATTGAATGGAAAGAATTTCCTCACACCGCTTTTCCCGCTCCGTCCTGTCCGAAGGCACAAAGGGCATACGGTTAAAGGTACGCTCCAGTCTGGTTTCCTCCTGCTTTAAAGCAAAAGGAACTACCACATATTCCTTGTCCGCCTTTTGTCCAAAGGTTGACATGCGGCGGCGTTCCGTGCGCAGCCTGAAAATATCGATATCGGCATAAACACTCTCACAGGAAAAACGCTTTGCCTGCGAAAGCACAACCCCATTTTCCGCAATGATATTATGCCCGCCAAACACCAAATCCTGCGTAGATTCTCCTTCTCCCGCACTGGCATAGACATATCCCGCAAGCAGGCGCGCGCTGGAAGACTTTACCAGCATCTCGCGGTATGCATCCTTGCCAACGGTTTCATTGGACGCAGAAAGATTGACAATAAGCGTCGCACCCGCAAGCGCGTGCGCTGTTGCCGGCGGGTTTGGCACCCAGAAATCCTCACAGATTTCACACGCCACCAAAAGCCCTTTCACCGCCTCCGTTTCAAACAGTATATTGCATCCAAAGGGAACCTCCTCGCCCCCTACCGACACTGTCGTCACATCTTCCTGTCCGGCAGCAAAATATCTGCCCTCATAAAACTCCGCATAAACGGGAATATGCATCTTCGGCACCATACCCAGAATCACGCCGTCCTGTATCGCTGCCGCCACATTATAGAGCTTTCCGTCCTTCTCAAAAGGAAGCCCCACGAAAACCAGACTGTCATGCCCTGCGGTAAATGCTGCAAGCCCCATAAGCTGCCGCAGCGCTTCCTTAAGCAGAAGTTCCTGCAAAAAAAGATCGCAACATGTATAGCCGGTCAGACAAAGCTCCGGAAAGACAATTACCTTAGCGCCCTTTTCATATGCCTCCAAAAGCCGTTCCTTTATCTGCTCCGCATTATACTGCGGTTCCGCTACTTTGATTTTTGGCGTAATCGCCGCTACCTTTACAAATCCTTGTCTCATGACAACCTCATTTCTGCATGTCCGCTTCGGCGGACTCAAATGCAACAGTTGAAATCACTTTTCTTTCAACCTTTTCAGCTCATCTATGGAAAATGTATATTTTTTGCCGCAAAAATGGCAGTTGACTTCAATCTCTTCCCCCTCGTCAATCAGCTCCTGCAGTTGGGAGTGTCCAAGACTAATCAGCGCCTTTTCTACCCTTTCCTTGCTGCAGCTGCACAAAAACCGAACCGGCATGGTATCCGTAAATACTACCTCCAGCCCCGCAAGCACCTTCTCCAATATTTGCCGGGGCGTATCGCCCTGCTCCAGAAGCGCCGTCACAGACTGTATCTCCTTCAGATTTTCTTCCAGCCTGTCAATTACGGCATCCTCCGCAAAAGGCATGAGCTGTACAATAAAGCCGCCTGCCTGCCTTACTGTATTGTCCTTCTCCATCAGTACCCCGAGCCCCACACAAGACGGCACCTGCTCAGAAGCGGCAAAATAATACGTCAAATCCTCCGCAATCTCTCCTGTCTGAAGGCTAGTCTGTCCCACATAAGGTTCTTTTAACCCCATATCCTTTATCACGCGCAGCATACCGCTTCCCACCGCGCCCGCCACATCCAGCTTGCCGGAAGCATTTGCAGGAAGAATCACCATGGGGTTTCCCACATAGCCCTTCACATTTCCTGCGGTATCCGCCGTTACCGTCGCACTCTCCATCGGACCGTCCGCCGAAATCTGCAGCGTCAGCAAATCCTTTTCTCCCTTTAACATGCTGCCCATCATACAGCCTGCCGCCAAAAGCCGCCCCAGTGCCGCCGTCGCCACCGGACTGGTATTGTGTGCCTGCCTTGCCGCTTCCACCGTCTGTCTTGTTGTACAGGCAAAGGCACGTATCTGCGCCTGCGCCGCCGTCGCTCTCACCAAATAATCTTCCATCATTATCCTCCGTGCCTGCACATGCGGCCCTTCTCAACGCCTCTTTAGGCTTTCCGTTTCTTTCATGCATCGTGCCGCCATATAGATTCTTTCGCTCTTATCAGTCGTTTCTGCAAGCGTGTCTGCATCCAGCACAAGCTCTATTTTCATGCCCGCCGCTTCTAAAAGCCGGCGCATCTGTTCTTCCGTGTATCCTCTTTGATAGTGAGTCTCTGAAAATTTCCGATAGCACTTTGAGGACGCTCCACCCTCCCGCACAAACACAGTCACTTCATATTCGTTGACCTCTTCCTCAGGATAATAGGAATTTTCCCAGATAAAACTGCATGTCTCCCGATTTTCCGCTACCGTCATATCCCCCATAACCTCCGCATACTTATAAACCGTATTGAAGTCAAAGAGAAAGAGCCCGCCTGGAAACAAGTAATTTTCGACCCGTTTAAATACCTGCAGAAGCTCCTCTTCCTGCAGGATATAGTTGAGGGAATCGCAGACGCTTATCACCGTTCCCACAGTGCCATAAAGCTCCAGCTTACGCATATCCTGCAGTAAATAAAGCGTTTCATGTCCCCTGCTGTCCCGCTTTTCCATCGCAAGCTCCAGCATGTCAGGGGAATTGTCTACTCCAATCATATCATAGCCGGCATCGGCAAGCATTTCCGTAAGGGTTCCGGTACCGCACCCCAAATCCAATATCAAATTCTGCTCTTCTTTGAGAGAGTTCTGCACCGCTTCCTGCCCCGACGCCTCTGTCTCTTTTATAGGCAGCTTCCCCTTTACCGGCTTGGATATCCCATATTTTTCTATTGTTCCTGCGATAAAATCCCGCCATTTCTCATAAGGCGTCTCGTCCATGAAGGTATCATAGACATAGGCAAAATCCGTATATGCTTCCATCCGTATCTTCCTGTTTTTCGTTTATTCTCCCAGCTTCATGGACACAAAAAAGCCCACCGCCAGCGTTATTACACTTATCAGTGCCGTGAGTACGGTAACGCCCGAAAAGCTCGCCAGATTCATCAGCACAATGGCAACCGGAGACGCCACAATTAAGCCGATAATTGCCCAGAATGCATAGAGCGGAAATTTTTCAAAGACAATTTCAATCAGCTTTGCTATGGCAAAAATGCCGACTATGATACCGATTCCGGCAGGCACCAAAATCCCCATTCCATGCAGTATCCCTTTCATATCAAAGGAAACCAGCGCCCGCATAAACGAGCTGACTGCTTCAATTATCGGATGATAATAGCCAATCAGCAAAAGTATCATGGAGCCGCTGACCCCGGGAATTACCATGGTAGCGGATGCAATTATGCCGACGCCGAACAGCTTTATCACATTCAAAAGACTGAAACTCATGTCGGCCGCCGCGCCCTCCTTTTCTCCCATCAGCGCAAGCCCTGCAACCAGCACAAAGAACATGGCGAAAGCCGCAATATGCCCTGCATTTACCCGCTTGCCCTTCACCTTTTTGCACATAGCGGGCAGTCCGCCTAATATCAGACCGATAAACAAAAGGTTGGTCGGAACAGGATAATTGCCAAATAAATATTCCAGACCAAAGGCACTCGCTACAAGTGCAATCCCCGCTCCTAAAATAATGGGAATCAAAAATAAGATACTTTTTTTAAATTCTTTAAATAAATGGGTAATGCAATGAATCAGCCTGTCATAAATTCCCATCGACACCGCCATAGTGCCGCCGCTGACCCCGGGTATGATATTGGCGATGCCAATGACCGCCCCCTTGCACATATCCTTTAAAAACTGCATAGCTTCCTCTTTTCCGTGCTGCTTAAAACGCTCCGCACAACACTTGTTTTATTTTGCGACAATCTCCGAGAGCGCTTCTAACAGCTTATCCATTTCCTCTCGCGTGCCGATGGTAATCCTAAGATAGTTTTCGATGCGGGGCTTGTCCCAATGCCTGACATAAATTCCCCTCTCCCGCAGCGCTGTGAATATCTCTTTTCCGCTTATGGTTTTGTGGGCGGCAAAAAGAAAATTGGCTTTGGAATCCGGAAAATGAAAATCCAGTTTTTGAAGCTCTCCTTTCACCCACTCCCTCGTTTCCATGATTTTGCTGCAGGTTTTTAAAAAATAATCCTTATCCCGCACTGCCTCAGCACCGAGAAGCTGCGCAGGCAGGTTCATCGTATAAGAATTAAAGGAAAACTTAACATCATTCAAATACCGTATCAGTTTTTCGCTTCCCATGGCAAAACCGATGCGCATTCCCGCCATGGAACGGGACTTGGAAAAGGTCTGCACCACCAAAAGATTTTCATATCGGGACAACAGCGGCAGGCAGCTCTCACCGCCAAAGTCGATGTACGCCTCATCCACAATCACTACCACCTTGGGATTTGCCTTGAGAATTTCCTCTACCGTATCCACGGACTCAAGCACTCCCGTCGGCGCATTGGGATTGGGAAATATAATCCCGCCATTTTCCTGCCTGTAGTCCTCCGGATTTATCCTAAAATCAGCATCCAGCGGACAAAGCTTATAGGGAATCCTGTACAAATCAGCCCATACATCATAAAAGGAATACGTAACATCCGGAAAAAGAACCGGCTTGTCCGAATTGAAAAATGTCAAAAAAGCCATGGAAATCACATCATCTGAGCCTACCCCCACAAAAATCTGCGAAGGTTTCAAACCGTAATAAACCGCCAGCTCCTTTGCCAGCACACCTGCGTCCGGATCAGGATACAGACGCAGTGTGCCGCAGTCAATTTCTTTCAGCCTTCTCTCTACTCCTGGTGCAGGCGGATACGGATTTTCATTTGTGTTTAATTTGATAATTCCCTTCTGCTTTGGCTGCTCTCCCGGTACGTAAGGAACTACCCGCCTGACACTCTTTTCCCAGCTCATACTCTCTCCCATCTATATACTGCCCATACAATGCGGCATGTTTTCATGATATCGAAGTATATTTTAGCATGTCTAAAGCACAAAGTCCACACATTCTTCCAGTGGACGCCGCAGACTGTACGCATCGCTGTACACCACCAAATCCATTTTGCCGAAGCGCTTTATCAGCCCGCTTTTCACCACAAGACGATATCTGGGGATTCCTGTTTTTGCCAGCATGTCATCAGGCAGATAAAGCTCCAGTTCCTTTTTTCTTTTCTTAATCGGCAGGATTCCCAGCCGTCGGTATGTATTTCCCGCATCATAGCAGTACAGCTCCGCCGTGTAGAGCCATACCGCACGGCAGCACCAAAGCAAGCCAATGCAAAACAATATTATGCCTGCCGCCAGCCCTGCATGTTCCTTTATCCTGCTTACAACTTGCTCCATTGCGGACCTTTTAGCGACTGCTGCCGGCAGACTGCTTTTCAGAGCATACCTGTCTCCTCCGCCCAAGACAACCGCCTGCATATAATCTGCCATTGCCTCCTCGCCTGCTTTCCGCATATCTGCCGCCTTCGCTTTATCCATTCGTACCACGCGAAAGCCGCTTCCGCTGCAGTCTTCCCCCAATCCTTCTTTCAAAATTGCCGGCTGCAGTTTTATCTGGCGAAAAGAGCCGCCCCGATAACGGGCTCCTTGTTCTGCAATGTCCCTTCCGCTTCCTGCTTTTCCGCCTTCCGCCACTCCATTTGTACCCGCACTTTGGGATTTGGCTGCTGCATTACCCTTGTCAGAAAATGTCCCGCCGTTTTTATCTTTCTGTCCGCCGGCAGTCTGTCCGTTTCCATTCTGACTTTTGCCGTCCGCATTCGGATCGGACAAAGACGGTACCGGTGTGGACTGCGGCGCAGTCGGCGCAGGCGTGGGCACAAATGTAGGCGCAGGCGCTTGCGGCGCGGGTGTAGGCGCAGGAGGCGGATAGGGAAAATCGCTTCTTTTTATGCTCTTGCCGCTGATATTGCCCGCTTTATCACGGACACACAAGGAAATTTCCCGCCCGTTCTCCAGCCAGCAGGAGGCCTCCGCTGTCCATGTCGCACCGCCGTCAAAGGAATACGGCGTGTCCGCAAGCCCGCTCTCTTTGTCCGATGCCGCAACAAAAATAGAAATACCGCTCGCAGTCATGCTCTGCGTATCTCCCGACACCGACAAAATGACCGGCTGTGTCCTGTCGATACAGCTTACCGTTATCGACGCCGTGACACAATCGCCTGCGCCATTTCTGGCGTTGACTGTATAGACGCCGTTTTCCGCCGCCAGCAGACTGCCTCCCGCCCAATCAAAGGCAATATCGCCCGCTTTATCGTCTTTCCATATGGTCTGCTTTGCCGTAAGGACTACTCCCTGATTTGTCCACGCTCCATTGGCGGTAATCTGAATCCCTACGGTACGCTCTCCCTCCGAAAACCCGCAGTTGTTCTTTTCAATATTATAGTAATGCAGTCCGGGAGAGCCGCCCCAGCGGGTCTTTATCGTTCCGCATACACTACACTGGTTATAAGCATTTTCCTGCCAGGTATCCCCTGTCTGACTGCAACGGTACACATCCATCTGTAAAATATGATGTGTCTGTGCCCCGCAGGTCTGACAATGAAAGGTTCCACTATCGCTTGTATGATAATAGAAACCATGATTGTTGGGACAGCTTACGCTCTGCAGTGCCTTGCAGCCTGCCGCGTGCGTATGCGTAAAATACACTTCCTCACCCGCTATCTCCTCCGCACAGGTATAACGGTACAGCAATACAAACATGGCAGCGGCAGTTATCACCGTCAAAACACCGCGCCACAAAACATGTTCCATTTTGTACATAAAAAAACCTCCTGAATCAAATGATGACTAAGGCAGAAATTTTCTTTCTGCCTTTCCTCGTTTCATTCAACTCAACAGGTAGTGTATTGCTATCTTAACACGCTTTTTCTTTTTTGGCTAGTGGATACCTTGCACAAGATTTATCCCCTGTTTTTCCTACACTTTTACCAATTCTATTTCTGCCCGATAGCTTTCTGCCACCTCGGGCATCCCAAGCTTCTCATAACATGCCGCCAGCTTTTTTAGTGTCTCTGCTCCCTTGCTTTTTAGCGTCAGCAGTGCTTCCGTCTCATAGCAGGCATTATAATACCAAATTGCCGCTTCCTCATAATCCTGACGGGCTGCATAAAAATCTCCAATCTCACAGCATATTTCCGAGCAGCCTTCATCCGCAATCACTTTGAGCGCATACTTGAAAAACCGACAGACATCTCCCCTCCGCCTTGCAGCGGAGGCTGCTAAAAGACACGCTTCTTTTATTTCCTCGCCGTCCCTTTCCGTATCCTGTGCCGATTGTTCAAAAAAAGCGCCTGCCCGCACAAAATCTTCGTCGCATCCCGCAATAAAAAGCTCCTTTGCATACATGTTATGGAGCCGCTTTGACAGTCTCTCCCCTCTTTCCGCAAGCCTTTCAAATGCGGCAAAATCTCTCCCCGCATGGGAGCTCTGCGGCATATGGGTAATAACGATATCACTGTCATAAATAACCGGCGTTGTACAAACGGTTTCATGTATGGCACCCTCCCACACAAAAGAACGCTGCCGTTTAAAAAGCTTTGGCCTGTATTCCTCATCATAGTTGTATACCGTTCCAAACTGCAGTTGGTTTCCATATTTCATCTGCACGATTTCCACCTCCGGAAGCAGCGCCGCCTTTAGGTCCCGAAACCGTTCTCTATTTGTCTCATCCAATACCTCATCCGCATCTGCGGAATATATGTACTCCTGCGTCGCTTTAGAAAAAGCAAAATTTCTTGCCGCAGCAAAATTGTCAATCCACGGAAATTCATAAAGCTTTACATGGGGATAGGCGGCTGCAAGCTGCATGGTTTTGTCCGTAGAGCCGGTGTCCACAATTACCAGCTCCTCCACCAAATCCGCTACCGTGTCAAGGCAGCGCTGCAAAACCTTTTCTTCATTTTTTACTATCATACAAAGACTAATGGTTATCACATTTTTTCTCCTGTGCTTTTTGTGATGCCGGTGCACTTTTACTTAACCTATATCGGCAGAAAAAAAGCTGCGCTTTAGGTAAAGGTCATTCCATTTTGCCGGCAAGAAATTTAACCGCTTCGGTACGGGTTATGCCAAGTACAATGGCAAGCTCACCACAGAGATTGTCCTCTGCCATTTTATAATAACGACTATCCAATGCCGTTACTTTATGCCCTTTTTCCAGCCTGCTCTTTTTTCTGTTTTCCAGCGTCTTTAAAAGCTTCACCAATTCATCACAACGGTTTGACTGCATACACTCCCGATATTGTGCCTCCACCGTCTTCTCATCCTTTATTATCATCACCTGCACTTGCGGAATGGAATCAAGAAGCACGGTCGCCTCTTCCTTTGAAAGAATCCGGCGCATAGACGACTGCAGGGCATCCACAGGTACATATATGGTCGAACCTGCCGAATAGACCGGTTTTAATATATAATATTTTCGATTTTGATCCACCCCGCTCATACGCAGCGTTGTAATCTCCTGAATCAGACAGACACCATTATTTCCGCAAACCACATATTCACCTATTTCAAACATACTGACAGCTCCTCCTTATGTATTAATAATAGCAAACTCGAGGTGTAAATGTCAGTCTTTTTTTGAATATAGTTTAAATTTTGTAAACTTTGCCGAGTGATTCTTTGTAAAAATTGTGCATTTTTTACGGATTCTCTACTCTTGATACCTGTCTGCCATCCGGATTTATATAATAGTTTTCCCAATAAATCAATTCTGAAACCGGAACTATCGAAAAATCTTTTTCTTTCAGCTCTACAATCAGCATTTCCAGCGCCGAAGCAGTAAATCGTGTCCCGCAATGCAAAAGAAGAATGCTGCCGTTTCCCAAATGTCTGTCCTCCATGACGGTACTGACAATCGTTTCTGTGCCGTAATCTTTCCAATCCTTGCTGTCCACATTCCACTCTATCACATAATAACCGCAGTCTTTTGCTATTTCCATAACCGCGTCGTCATAATCGCTATGGGGCGCCCTGAACAGAAACATTTCATATCCGGTCAGCGCCTTTACCTTATCATGTACACACTGAATTTCCTCTTCTTTTTCCGAATCCGTCAGCCTGCTCATATACAAGTGGCTTTCACTATGGTTTCCCAAGTCATGACCCGCCGCCAGAATTGCCTTTGTCTCCTCCGGATATGCCTCCACCCACTCTCCGGTCACAAAGAACGTAACATGCACCTCCTGCTCCTGCAGAATCCTCAAAATTTCCATGATATCACTATTTCCCCATGCGGTCTCAAAAGTCAGTGCAAGCTTTGGCTCTCCCGTTTCCACGCTGTAAATAGGCAGTTTCCTGTCTCCCACGTTCGCGCTTGTCAAAATCCTCACCGGATAGCGGTAAAGAAGTCCTCCCCATGCCAGTAATATGCTAAATAAAAAAATTCCAAGTCCGATAGCTTTTCCATTTATCGAACCTGAAATTTTCCTTTTGTCTGTCTCGATTTTATGTATGAATATCAAGTGGTCCAATGCCTTATCAATCTGCTGTTTCATAAACGGCACCTGCGCTTTTTTATCACCATATGCCCGCAAATGTCCAAATATGCCGCTTCAGCCGTCCAGAATCGCTTCAAATTCTTCCACAGGCATCGGTCTGTAATAGTAAAAGCCCTGTGCTTTTCTGCAGCCACATTCTATCAAAAAGTCCTGCTGTTCCTTATCCTCCACACCTTCTACAATCACGTCCATGTCAAGCTCTTTCAGCATATGAATTGTATTTTTAACGACAATTCTGCTCCTGTCATTTTGTATATCATCCATAAAACCCTTGTCAATCTTTATCTCATCTACAGGCTGGTTTTTCAGCATAGTCATGGTAGAGTATCCTGTGCCAAAATCGTCCATGGACAGCGTAAAACCCTGCGTCTTCAAATACTTTAAGTTTTCATACATCACTTCTGCCGCTTCCAAAAAACCGCTTTCTGTCAGCTCCAACGGCACCAGCTTTGGAGGCACGTGATATTCTTCCTTCATTTTCACAAGATTTTCCCTGAAAGAGCTGTCATATACATGCAGACGGGAAATATTGATAGAAATAGGGACGACCTTTTTTCCTTCCTGCAGCCTGTTCCCTATAAACCGGAATACTTCGTTCCATACATGAATATCAACATTGATAATAAAACCGTTTTTTTCCAACACCGGAATAAACTGCCCCGGCCCAATGATGCCATTGACGGGATGATGCCATCTGACAAGAGCCTCGCCGCCAATAATCTCACCGCTTTTCATATTGACCTTGGGCTGGATAAAAAGCCTGAACTGCCCCGTCTTAAGCGCTTCGACCATATCATTTTCTATTTGTTTTTCCATCAGCATGGTCTGCCGCATCTCGTCACTAAAAAAGGCATAATCCGCATAAAATTTGCCTTTAATAGTTTTCATTGCCATAGTTGCATAATCCCGCATCAGACTCACAGGCATTTTGCTGTCCGTCGCCACGCAGATTCCAAAGGAAGGAAGCACCTTGCAGGGGATTTGAAACGCCTCTATCCGCTGCTCTATCCGCTTAATCTTTTCTATCAAATCGCTGTCCTTCTGAAAAGGCGTCAGCATAGCAAAAATATCCGCCCTAAAATGGGAAAGCACCACATGCTCGCCGCTATGCTCCTTAAATGCCCCTGCAATACATTTTAAAAGCTCGTCCCCCATTGTACGCCCGCAAAATTCGTTTACCGACTTAAAATTCGCAATGTCCATCACAATCAGGGCAAAGCGAAGCTCCGGATTTTCAAGCATTTCTTCTGCCGCTTTATACTGAAAAGCACGCAGATTGTAGAGCCCCGTCATAAAAGCGCGGTTACTCTCTAAATTGTTTTCTGCCATCTTGCGCAGAGAATAGAGATACAATTCCATCTTTGCGTCATCTGTCATCTGCGGTGAAATTTCTTGATTCAGTACATAACTTTTCTCTTCCATACCAATCACCACTCAAAACATTTTTACAAACCCTGCTCCCCAAAATAGTTCCTCGTGCGTTTCTCTGCTCGTTCTTATCTCCTGTGACCGGAACTGTTTCTTACTTTCTATTATAACTCTTCTTTCCTATTCTTTCTACCGTTTATACAAAAAATTTGTAATTCTTGGTGAATATTTTTCAATTTTTTATTGTAGTTTTTGTGCAAACAGGCTATAATTACTTTAGTAAACGCATTTTGGAAGGAGCATCATTATGGAACTTTTGTTATTGGGCGGCGGCCTGCTGATTATTGTTTTTGCCGTTATCGTTTCTGTTATATCCAGCGTTGTTTCCGCAATCGCAGCAAACGAAGATATAGAAGATTAACTGAGAGGGACATATGCGCCATGTGCGCGATATCGATTAGTCCAAAGCGGCATAAGCCGTCATACGCAAACGGCGAATTTCCGGCGTTGTTCCTGCATCGCATTTTTGGATAAAATAGAGCAATGTCATTTCTTCAGACGGGTCCATGGTAATATAGTTGCCCGTCCAGCCATCCCAGCCGAATTCACCCACACTTGCATTGCTGCCTGCCTCTCCGGGGTTTTGCAATACCCGCGTCAGGCAGCCATAACCATGTCCCCAGAGACTGTCCCAGTTAAAATCTACAGCCTGCGCTGCATTTAAGTGATTCGTTGTCATCAGCGCAATCGTTTTTCTTCCCAAAAGTTTTTCACCGTTATACTTGCCGCCGTTTAAAAGCATCTGTGCAAAATGACTGTAATCATCTATGGTGGAAACCAGCCCCGCTCCACCGGATTCGTAAGTAACATCTTCCCGATATCCCTCCAGACCTAAATGGTTCTGTCTAAAGGGCTCAAGCCGTTTGGTTTCCTCACTCCATCTGTAATTTGCCGCAAAGCGGTGCCATTTCTCTTTCGGCACAAAGAACCCCGTGTCTTCCATCTGCAGCGGTGTAAAAATTTCTTCCTGCAGATACTGTCCAAACTTTTTACCGCTTACTACCTCCACAATACCTCCCAATATATCAGCCGAAAGCCCATAACGCCATTTTTCTCCCGGGTGAAAGCAAAGCGGGATACCGGCTATTCTCCGGCAGTACATCATCGTATCTGTCGGATGCCCTGCCTCCAGTTCCTCCTTAATTTCCTGAAACAGCGCATCCATCCTCCTCCCGGGTTCACAGCCCATGTCGGGATAGGTAATGCCCGATGTCATAGTCAGCAAATCCCAAATGTTTATCTCCCTCTTTGCACAGCACAGACTGCCATTCTCCTCCATCACCTTCATATGTGCAAATTCCGGAATATACATAGACACTCTGTCCCATAAGTCCAGCTTCCCGCGTTCTGCAAGCATTAGCACCGCCACTGCCGTAATCGGTTTTGTCATAGAAAACATTCTAAAAATCGTATCCCTGCTCATGGGCACTCCTGCTTCCCTGTCCGCATATCCCTGACTGGAAAAATGAAGCTCCCTGCCATGCTGCATAAAAAGCAGATTGGCACCCACAATATTTCCTTTTGCAATCCCTTCCTCTATAATATTCTCCATAATTTCACGGTAATGAAACATTTTCTTCGTCTCCTTCTGTCATAAGATGCTTTAGGTGGTTGCGAAACATAGTGATTATACAGTTGTCATTGTACATGTTGTATATTCCACCACATACCCGCTTTCGTTTGATAAAAAATACAGTGATACGCAAGCTGCCAAAGAACGGCATAAGTCCGGCGTTTTTTTAGTCTGCTTATGGAATATAGAACATGCACAATGCGAGACTGACAAATCAACCATCTTCTATAGATAAAAAAGGCTTTGGCTGCTACAGCCAAAGCCCTTCTGCTACTTTACTGACTATATACTACTTTTAATAACCAAATTCCTGTGCAAAATACAATTTGCCGTCCACTTCATATACTGCTATGCCACAAGTTGTATAGCTGCTATCCAAAATATTGGCTGCATGTGTGGGAGAAGCCATCCATGCTTCTACAAGACTTTCTGCCGTCTTATAACCCTTTGCCAGATTCTCACCCCACAGCAAATCACTGTTGACGGTGTACCAGTCGCTTCCGTTTGGTCTCGTGTGAGAAAAAGTGCTGACAATTTCAATTGCCCTAATTTGTGCACAGCTCTCCAAATCCGTACTCCAGCTAAGTGCCGAAAGCCCTGCCGCTTCTCTTTGTGCATTCGCCAAATCCAAAGCTGCCGTTGCAATCGCACGAAGCTCTTCTGCTCTTGCTGCCTCTGCTTCCGTCATTTCTGCGCTTTGTATGGAACCTGCAAGCGCTACGGCGCCGTCATCAATATAAACGATGCTTTCTTCTTTCAGTCCGCGCGCAGCAGCAGACATATCGGTCTTGTCTTTGCAGCCTGCAAGAGACAGACTACATACTGCAACTAATAATAATGCGGTCAATTTCTTTTTCATCTGAAATCTCCTTTATGACTTATCATTCTGTCAATATATCTCTATTTCTTTTTTCCCTGCAAAATCCATGCTGCCAATCCGGATACGGACGCCAAGAATGCAATTGTCCAAATATCACTTGCATCTCCTGTCTGTGGACGTCTGCCTGCCCCAAGTACTGCTGCATCGGCAAGCGGAGTATCTTCGTCTTCAATCACCACAAAACGTCTTTCACCTCTTACGTCAGGCTCTTCCGGTGCCGGAGTAGGCACTGCCTCCGGTGTGGGCATCGGCTCTTCACTTGGAGTCGGGGTCGGCTCCTCACTCGGTGTAGGCGTAGGGTCCTCCGGTGTCGGCGTTGTTGCCGGCGGCGTAGGCGTCGTCACTGGCGGTGTTGGAGTCGGGGTCGTCACCGGCGGGGTCGGCGTCGGGTCCTCACTCGGTGTCGGGGTCGGCGTCGGTTCCTCACTTGGCGTCGGGGTCGGCGTCGGGTCCTCACTTGGCGTCGGGGTCGGTGTCGGCGTCGGTTCCTCACTTGGCGTCGGGGTCGGCGTCGGGTCCTCACTTGGCG
>ERZ778503.312-NODE-312-length-41008-cov-4.831929_pt1 | contig 41008 bp, 34 predicted proteins | sample MGYA00510047_ERZ778503 | MGnify/ENA primary metagenome ERZ778503 (study PRJEB29527, sample SAMN07138965) | mouse gut metagenome | material: feces | host: mouse | place: China:Nanjing | collected 2016-01-25 ... | reverse complement strand
CCATCTTCGGGAGCTGGCTTCTTTCACATTATGCTATTCCACCCTAATCCTGGTGGAAAATATCCCGCGTATACACCTTCTCAATCACATCATCCAGAACCGGGTCATACCGGTTCGCCACAATGGACTGACTCAGCTCCTTGAACCGCTCCAGGTCATTTACTACCAGCGAGCCGTAGAACGTATCCCCGTCATCCAGTGTTGGCTCATAAACAATCACATTCACACCCTTGGCCTTCAGCCGCTTCATGATTCCCTGAATCGAACTCTGCCGGAAATTGTCACTGTGGGATTTCATGGTCAGCCTGTAGATCCCCACTGTGACAGGTTCGGCTTTTTTCTTGCGATCCCGACGATAGGCGTCTTCCTCATATCCTGCCAGACGCAGAACCCGATCCGTGATGTAATCCTTCCTCGTCCGGTTGGACTCCACAATCGCTCCAATCATGTTCTGCGGAACGTCTTCATAGTTTGCCAGGAGCTGCTTCGTATCCTTGGGCAGACAGTACCCGCCATACCCAAAAGAAGGATTATTATATTGTGTACCAATGCGGGGATCCAGGCACACGCCGTCAATGATGGCCCTGGTATCCAGTTCTTTCATCTCCGCATAGGTATCCAGCTCATTGAAGAATGATACCCGCAGAGCCAAATAGGTGTTGGCAAACAGCTTGACGGCTTCCGCCTCTGTGAACCCCATGAACAGCGTTTCAATGTGTTCCTTTTGCGCACCTTCTTTCAGCAGATCTGCGAAAAGGTGAGCAGCTTCCACAGCCTCCGGATCGTTCATGTCCGTGCCGACAATGATCCGGCTTGGATACAGATTGTCATACAGCGCTCTGCCTTCACGGAGAAATTCTGGGCTGAACAGAATCCGGTCTGTCCCAAAACGTTTGCGGACAGAGCGGGTATAGCCCACAGGGATCGTGGATTTGATGATGATCCAGGCTTCCGGGTTTACACGCAGCACTTCTTCAATCACGGATTCCACTGCAGAAGTGTCGAAATAGTTTTTGTGAGGATCGTAATTGGTTGGCGCAGCCACGACCACAAAATCCGCGTGGCGATAGGCTGTTTCTCCATCCAGCGTGGCTGTCAGGTGCAGATCCCGCTCAGACAGGAAACTTTCGATTTCCCGGTCGGCGATTGGTGACTCCTTTCGGTTGATCATTTCGACCTTCTCCGGAATGATGTCTACAGCCATTACTTCGTGGTGCTGTGCCAGTAGTGTCGCGAGAGACAAACCGACATATCCGGTTCCGGCAACAGCGATTTTACAGTTTTTGTTCATACAATGAACCTCCATGATTCAGCAGACCGAACCCGGTCATCCTATGTAATGATAGACCAAAATAAAGTTAGGATAAAGACATTGAAAAGGTCATAATATTGGCAATACAATTTAAAGATGAAAGCGTATTACAGAATCATACTGCTGGAATTTTAGTAAGATAATCCGATAGCATGTAGTTTTCTCAAAGCAAAGCTGATACCCTATATAAGTATTGCCGGAAGTGCACGGAAATGGAGGAGCCAGTGAAAAAAGCATTGTCGTTCTGCAAGGAACACCCATACATCACAGTCTTCCTCATCGCTTTCCTTCCCAGGCTTCTTTTTACATTCAATATAACTACCATGTCCATCTCCGGCGATGAGATCTTCTCCTTTTGGCCCGCAGCCAAACTGTCAGGCTATGACTGGTCCGGTGTTATGGACAAATACCGGTATTATGGAGTTGGCTACACACTGCTTCTGGCTCCTTTTTTCCAGCTCATCAAGGATCCGGTGGTGCTTTACCGTACTCTGGTTATCATCATGGCTCTCTTCCAGAGCCTTTGTGCACCTCTCTGCTGTCATTTGCTGCGGAGGTTTTTTCATGTCCGGAACACAAGGTTCCTGATCCTGGCCTCCACAGCCACAGTCTTCATGACGCCCATCCGCGCAGTGTATACCTATCCGGAATTTCTCTATGATCTTCTGATCTGGGTCATTGTTTGGATTTTGCTCAAGCTTTCCACGATTACAGAGAACAAAAAGAGAATCGGATTCACCATTCTTCTGTGGGCAGTGACGGGCTATGCCTGCACCGTGCATACCAGAGGTGTCACCATCGTGGCAGCGATTCTTGCTGCTGCTCTGATTTACCAGCTGACATTGAAGAAAAAGCTGCTCAACTGGCCCGTGACCATTATTCTGGCTGCAGCTGCCCTTCTTTTCTACAAATTCGGCATCAATCTCCTCATGAGTTTTCTCAACGTGCAGCATGCAGTGGGGAACACCAGTGTGGCGGTAGGCACGGGAATCCTGCACCAGCTTCTGACAGAACCGAAAACCTGGACAGCGTTTGCAGCCATTGTGATCGGGCAGTTCAACGAAGCCATCATGATGAGCCTGGGCCTGGCGGTACCTGTAACCTGGGCCTTTGTGAAAACCGCCTTCTGCAAGAAAGAGTGGAGCGTGGAAAACCATCCGGCTTTGCTGGCAGGCTGGTTCTGTATCATTGCCCTCATGATCACCATAGGGGGGCAAGCCATCTCACAATCCGGGTCTGTCTATGAAGCCATGTTCAACGGCGGAGACTGGGATGCCTTCCGGAATGTCACCTATGGCCGGTACTTCGCGGCTTATGCAGCACCGTTGCTGATGGTAGGACTGTATCTGCTCAGAAAACCGGACATGGGGCAGAAAGTCATGCAGCCTGCATTGATCACCGCAGCCCTTCTCCAGGGATACTTTGTCTTCAACATCATTCCCTATATCAATCATTTCAATGGCTCTGTATGGAGTTATGCACCCTTCTTCTTCACCAGGGGCTTCCAGGACAACATAAGCACCGCCGCCTATCTGGCCGGTACGTTTGTCATCTTTGGACTGCAGATCATATATGCGGTGCTTTCAACAAAGAACAGGACACAATGGACCCTGCCGATGGTGTGCATCGGGCTCATCTACGTTTATGGATTCAACTGTCTCTATCACGAAGGATACAGATCAAGGCAGAATGCAGATGCGACACAGGCTGGTGTTGCGTATCTGCAAACCCTGCCTGAAGACACTACTATATATATAGAAGATATCCCTGCCGGAAGTGCCGGACAGGGTGTGGCCTGGCTCTATCAGTTTGCACTGCCAGACCGACCAGTCCAGCTATATAAAGAGGAAGTACCGACCCAGTCTGAGGCTGTGGTGGTTACAGACAATGAGAATGACCAGACCCTGAAGCAGGCGGGATTCAATTCCCGCAACCTCAGCGATGGCTGGTATGCATATGAGAGAACAGGAGAGAATTCATGAAACTGATCATACAGATTCCCTGCTACAACGAAGCGGAAACGCTGGAAGTGGCACTGAATGACCTGCCCAAACACATTGATGGTATTGATGAAATTGAATACCTGATCATCAATGACGGCAGTCACGACAACACCGTGGAAGTCGCCAAAAACTGGGGCGTAAACTACGTAGTCAACTTCAAAAACAACAAAGGCCTGGCCAGAGGATTCATGGCAGGCCTGGATGCAGCGCTGAGAAACGGAGCTGACATCATTGTGAATACAGATGCAGATAACCAGTACTGCGGTGATGACATCGAGAAAATTGTACGTCCGATTCTGGATGGAGAAGCCGGTATGGTCATTGGTGAACGACCGATTGACCAGACTGCACACTTCTCTCCTTTAAAAAAGAAACTGCAGCATCTTGGCAGTTGGGTAGTCAGAAAGGCGAGTCTGACAGATGTTCCTGATGCTCCCAGTGGGTTCAGAGCATATTCCAGACACACAGCTATGCGGTTGAACGTTGTCAATGATTACACCTATACGCTGGAAACGATTGTCCAGGCAGGACGAAGAAAAATGGCAGTAACAAGCGTCCCTATCCGGACCAATCCGGAACTGCGCCCAAGCAGACTCTTCCACAGCATGTTTGGCTATGTGAAGAAAAGCATGCTTACGATTTCCAGAGCACTGATGCAGTATAAGCCGCTGTACTGCTTCACTATCCTTGGCAGTATTCTGTCGTTGATTGGAGCAGTTGTACTGATTCGTTTTCTGGTTTTCTACTTTCAGGGAAACGGGGCAGGACATATTCAGAGTCTTGTTATTGCCTGCATGCTGATCACAATTGGTGTAGTTGGTTTCTTCTTCGGCTTATTGGGAGATACGGTAGCAGCTAACAGAAAAATCCTGGAAGAGCTGCAGTTTGAGGTCCGTAAAATGGATTACGGTCTCAGCGACGAAGAAAAGAAGCAGAGTGAAGACAAGAGTTTCATTCATGGAGATGCATGATGTCAATGTCAGATTCTGGCGTATCTATTTTGATACCGGCTTATAATGCAGCTGATTATATTGATAAAACTCTGCAAAGCGTTATTGATCAACAATACACTGATTACGAAATCGTTATAGTAGACGATGGTAGCTCTGACGCGACTTTGAAGGTTATTGAAAAGTGGCAGAGACGGTTTTCGCAAACAATTAAAATTAAATCGCAAAAAAACAGTGGCGTCTCCGAGACCAGAAATACATTATTATCTTTGGCGAGGAAAAAGTATTTTACGTTTTTAGATAGCGATGACTATCTTGATAGTGACTATTTGGAAAAATTAGTTCAAGCCGCGGAAGAAAACAATGCAGATATGGTAATTAGTGGTCAACGGAAGGTTTCGCATGAAGGAGACTTAATAGCATTGATTCATTATCCAGTTGATCAATATCCAAGTATAGCAATGAGGAGGCTAAATTTTGCTGGTAAACTCTATCGGCGAGAATTTGTTAAAAAGACTGGAGTTCATTTTCAGAAGCAAAATCTTTATGAAGATAATCCATTCAATTTGGCTCTTATGAGCTTAGCTGATAACTTAACAATACTTCCGTATGAAGGATATAACCAGATTGTTCATGTTGGAAGTATAACTGCCCGTAAGATTACAAACAACCAAATTCCATATAAGGCTATTGAGGAAACGGTAAAATTAGTTTCAGAAAACAAAAAATCAATAAAAGATTATGATTTGTTTGTATATACTCTCTTGAGCTTTTTTGTATTTTTCATATTCAAGGCAAATAAGAATCACAGTTATATGAGGATGGATAAACAGAGACAAAGTAATACAGAAACAGTTTTAAAGTTCGCTGTATTTGCGGAAAAACTATTAGCTGGACTACCATCTTCGGTATATGAGAATAAGTATTTTAAATTTAATAATGTTAAAGATTTACCTGTAACACAAAAAGTTGGGGTTTATACCTTCTTAAGGCTATTAAAGTGGAATCTGTTATTACCATTTATAAAGTTATATTACCAAATTTAATGTGTGGAGTATTTTATGTCTGGTTTAGTTTCGTTTATTGTTCCGGTATACAACGTAGAAAACTACCTGGTGGATTGTCTGGAGAGTATAGTCCGACAAACATATGAAAATATTGAAATTATTCTTGTCAATGATGGTAGTACTGATCGTAGTCCATCCATTTGTAGAGAATATGCAGCAATGGATAAGAGAATAAAGCTTATCAATAAACAGAATGGTGGATTATCCGATGCTCGAAACATTGGTATAGATAATGCCAAAGGGCAGTGGATCACGTTTGTAGATTCTGATGATGTGATTACAGAGGATTATTGTTTTTCGTTAATAAACACAATTAACGAAAGCTCTTCAGATATTGCAATTGGTGGCGTAAAAAAAGCATATTTCGAGAAATCTGATAATGAGAAATGGCTTATACAAGAAACTGACAATTCTTACGATTGGGTTAGTCACTCGGACGAAGAAATAATGCTCCAATATTATTACCGTAAAATTCCTGGATATGTTTGTGGAGTATTGATAAAGAAATCAATTATTGGAGATTTGAGATTTCCAAAAGGAAGACTATTTGAAGATGCCTATTTTATGCCAAGACTATTGCAACGATCAAAAAAAGTCTCATGTTTAGACAAAGTCATTTACTACTACAGACAGCGGCATGGGTCTATAGTTAATAGCCAATTTTCGAGAATGAGCTTTGACCAATATTATATGGTGGAAGACAGCCCATTTGATTTGGTGAATCTTAACATCACTTTAAAAAAAGCTGTATATTCCAAACTGTTTGTTTCAGGCTTAGACACCTTAAGAAAAGTTTCTTCCAAGGAGGAGGTATATCCTAACGAAACAAAAGAAATAAAAAACAAGATTCGGAAAATAACATCTGTTGTTCAGCGAGATTCCGAGAACTCAATCTTGGTAAGGTTGTTAGCTTTTGTATACGGCATTAGCCCTACTGTAGCTATCGAAATTTGTAAAATTAGAAAGTATATGAATATACAGAGAATCTGAAAATCTGTATATGAGGTATTGCAATGTGTCTGCTTTCAGTGATTCTTACTACCTATAAAAGTCCTTGGGAAAAAATAGCATTAACCTTGGATTCTATTTTTTCTCAAAATTTAAATGATTTTGAAATTATTATTGCAGATGATGGTACTCATAATTTTCCTCTTCGAAGAATTGAGAGTTATATGAGAGACAAATCTCCCCAACCATATCGCATTATCCATAATACAAAGAATGTTGGAACAGTCAGAAATGTACTTAACGCTGCTCAGAAAGCTTCAGGAGTGTATATTAAGCCTATAGGTGCAGGGGATTTATTGTATAACAATAAAATATTAAAAGAAGTCACCGAGTATATGATAGCCTTGAAGTCAGAATGTTGTTTTGGGCTTATAAGAGGATATGTGCTTGAAGGGGATCAATATAAGACTGTGGATATTAAGCGACCGCGCGTGATACAGGTTTATGAGGAAAATGATCAAAAGCGAATCAAAGAGAATATTATACTCGGCGACCATCCTTCAGGGGCTTCGATGTTTTATAAAAGGGAAAGTGCAATTAGATTGTGGTCACACATGGTAGAAAACACAAAAACATTGTATTGCGAAGATGTGGTTACTTACCAATTGGTGTTGGAAGGGGGAGTTCCGTCCTTCTACCCTCACTATGTTGTTTGGTACGAGGTAAATGCAGGTGTTTCGAAGCGAGCAAAAAAATCGAGAATCAATACAATGATGTATACAGACATATTGACATATTTGGAGTATTTGATTCAGGCGTTTCCTTGTGATAAGAAATTGTTATTAAAAAAGTTGAAGTGGTCTAAATTTCAGGTAATGCATCCATATCATATAGAGAGATTCCTTTCGTATATTTGGCATCCTGGCAAACTTTGGTTTGAATTATATGTTAGAAATAATTCCTATAGTTCCACAGACTTCATAGATTGACCATGATATTTCACTAATAGTTAGGAGACAATAATGGACGTAAGAAAAATTACATTTCAACAGCATGGTGATGAAAGAGGTCAATTGGTAGCAATAGAGGAATCACTAGATGCGCCATTTGATTTTAAACGAATTTATTTTATGTACGATACTAAAAACGGGGTTAGGAGAGGCTATCACGCCCATAGGGAGCTCAAACAGATTTTATTTTGTGTGCATGGAAACTGTAAAGTTCACGTCGATGATGGAGAAAGAACTTGTGAATACTTATTGAATAAACCCTATGAAGGTTTATTCATTGATGGTCTAATTTGGCGTGAAATGTATGATTTTTCTGAGGATGCGGTTCTAATGGTTATAGCTTCAGATTTTTACAACGAGCGGGATTATATTAGAGATTACGATAAATTCAAAGAAGCTGTGAGTAAAATACATGATACAAACTAGGATACAAGATAATAAGGAATATAAATGTGTACTAATCCTATGTAGCGTGATTATAGTAATGGTTCCTTTGGTAAATATTAGAAGTTTCTGTGGATTATCTCTTTTAAATGATGAATTTGGGTACTGGGCAACTGCTGGATATTTACATGGGTTCAGCTGGGAGGATTTGATTCAATTAACACCATATTATGCTTCAGGCTATGGCTTTCTACTAAGTATATTATTGTGGATTTTCCCGCAACCAGAATTAGCGTATAAAGCTTCAATTGTTCTTAATGTAGTATTCTTATGGATTTCTTTTTATTACCTTATTAAAATAGGGGATCTTGTTTTTTCGGGTATAAAGAAGAATTTCCGTGTTCTGATAGCCACAGTCTCTATCCTGATGCCCCAAACTTTGCTATACAGTCAGTATAGTTGGCCAGAACCTCTTCTCTTACTTCTTTATATCAGCATAAGTTATTCAATAATACTATTGGTGAAATACAGATCCACAAAATACATTTGTGGGGGTATCTTCGCTTGTTTTATACTTACTATAATTCATCCTCGAGGACAATTCATCCTATTTTTGTATGTGTTGATGGCAGCAGGCCTCAGTATTCGACATCGTTCATTTGTTAATGCAGGATTGGTAACAGCCTTAGGGGCTTCTTCCGTTATTATTGGAATGATGATGAAAGAATGGACTTTAATTCATGTATGGTCTTTCAAATCAGGATATTCTGGAATGAATACAATTTCATTTGATTCTACATCTATCGGCGGTTTTATTAATTCAATAATCTCTCATCCTAATTTATTTATTATATCGCTGATGGGAAAAGCGGAGGCATCACTTCTTACTACGGGGTTTGTGATTATATTACCAATTATTAAGAGTATAAACTCTCTAAAAACGACAATTCTTAATAAATCCAAAAATAGCTCTTTAGACATATTGATGATTTGGTTAGTAATTTCTTTTACTTTAATGATGGTTCTCACCTCAATAAGGACTTTGTTTTGGATGGAAAGAAAAGATAACTTAGTCTATATGAGGTATTTTGATTTTTGCCTTGTACCTTTGATGTATATTGGGTGGGGATTATTCATCCAAATGAAGCGGCATAAATATATTTATTTAGCTTTTGGCTTGATAGCTTCATTAATATCGTTTCCATATGTGCTTCAAAAGATAGCGGAAATACCAACTGGATTTAATTATATTTGCTCTTCTTATATAGGGGGGCTGTTATTAGCGATTTCTGATCATAACCAATTGGTACAAATTGTTCAAATAGTACAATCCTTCTTATTGGTAGCAACCTTAATTCTGTTTTTGGATCAAAAATGGAAAACACCCTATATTCCTTATGTTTGGATGCTGTTATATGCAGGGATGAATGGAATTATATATTTTAACGTCAATAATAAGTTGTTGGAAAATAGAAGTGCAGACTTAGATAGGATAGCAGAAGTAGTAAACTACATCAGTAATAACAGTATTCATGAGCTAGATTATCTATTAGATGTAAAAACTGAATCTTATCCATATGATGCTAAATTGATACAGTTCTTAAATCCGGAGCTGGAGATAAATGTAATTACTGAGTTCCCAAAATATTTTGAAACGAAAGATTCTACTGTCTACTTAGTAAATCGTGAATCTAGGAAAAATTATCCTGCATTGACATCTGAAAATGCTGATGTAAGTACAAAAGGACTATTTCTGTATGATTTCACTGATTCGAAAGCAAGTAAAAGCAAGAAATAATCCAGAGAAATGAGGTTGCATTATGTTTATTCCGTTTGTTTCGTTTGATAAAATGCATCATCTTATAAAAAAAGAACTTTTTGGTGCTTTTAACAATACTCTAGATTCTAATTGGTTTATTGGCGGATTTCGAGATAAGAAATTCGAAGATTCTTTTTCGGAATATCTAGGATCCAATTTTTGCATTGGTTGTGGTAATGGTTTGGACGCATTGGTTATCTCACTAAAGTCATTGGGAATCGGTGCTGGTGACGAAGTTATAATTCCTGCAAATACGTTCATAGCAACAGCCCTTGCGGTTACCTACATAGGGGCGACTCCGGTACTTGTTGAACCGAGAAAAGATACATATAACATTGATTCATCTAAAATAGAAGCGGCCATAACACCTAAAACGAAAGCGATTATCCCGGTTCATCTTTATGGTCAGCCGGCTGATATGGATCCCATTATGGAAATCGCTAATAGACATGGTTTATTGGTGATAGAAGATACAGCACAGGCGCATGGAGCAAAATATCATGAGAAAGCAGCAGGTACCTTTGGGAATGTTGGAGCGTTTAGTTTTTACCCCGGAAAAAACCTGGGTGCTTTAGGTGATGCTGGAGCAGTAGTAACAAATGATGCAGAACTTGCTGATAAAATTCGGGCAATGGGCAATTATGGCTCCAGAGAGAAATATGTTCATGAGTTCAAGGGTCAAAACTCCCGTTTAGATGAAATACAGGCTGCATTCCTTAGCGTAAAACTTCCTCATCTGGATACTTGGAATGAGGAGAGGCGAAGGATAGCCAATCGCTATTTATCAGAAATCACCAATCCAGAAGTTATTCTGCCAACAGTCATTGATGGTGTTGAACCAGTCTGGCACATTTTTGCAATCCGGACAGAAGATCGCGATGGACTGAAGCACTATTTAGAAGAAAAAGGAATCCAGACTGGGATCCATTATCCAACACCTATTCATCTCCACGAAGCGTATAAGGATCTGGGATATAAAATGGGGGACTTTCCCATTGCGGAAGAAATATCCACGACAGAACTTAGCCTCCCCATGTTCTATGGCTTAACAGATGATCAGATTGATTATGTCATTGACTCTATCAATGAATATAGGCCAGCCTGAAGATGGATAAGTTAAAACTCTTCATTTCCAACTTTTTGATTTATGGGTTTGGAAGTATCATTTCCAGTGTTATTCCATTGATCATGCTGCCGGTCATCACTCGTCTGATGCCGGACAGCTTTTATTATGGTTTGTCAGATATTTCCAATACGATTGTCCAGTTCGGAACAGCTCTGGCAGTTATGGGTATGTATGATGCAGTGTTTAGATTGTTTTTCGATAGAGAAGACGAAGACTTTCAGCGAACGGTATGTTCTACAGCATTGGTTTTTACCCTGATATCATCGTTGATTGTATTTTTGATTCTCGTTTTTTTTCGAGAAAATCTGTCGTTATTATTCTTCGGTAACGAAAAATACTGCAATATCCTTTATTTGACTGCAATCAGCATTTTTATTGGTGGGACTAACAGCATTGTTCAGATACCGACAAGAACACAGAACAAACGAATCGTTTTCATTGTTTTGAATACGATCGGTCCTGTTGTATCCTATGCTATATCCATCCCCCTTCTTCTGAACGGTTATTATTTAATAGCGCTGCCGGTTGCGGCTGTAGGAACAGCCCTGACCAAAGAAATCAGTTTTTACGTCATCAATAGGAAATGGTTCGATGTCCGGCTATTTGACACAAAGGTTCTGAAGCAATTACTGGTTATCGCTATTCCATTATTGCCCAATTTTCTGATTTACTGGATTTTCAACTCCAGTGACAGGCTGATGATTTCCTGGCTGATTGGCGCATCATTTACCGGGATTTATGCAGTTGGCGCGAAAATAGGAAGTGCCGCACAACTGATCTACCAGGCTTTTGCCGGGGGATGGCAGTTCTTTGCTTTTTCTACAATGAATGAAGAGCAGCAGGTAGAGAACAATTCGAGAATATTTGAGTACTTGGGGGCTATCTCCTTTGGCTGTGCGACTCTTGTCTTCGCTTTATCACACTGGCTGTTTCGGCTCTTGTTCACAGGTGTATATATAGATGCCTATATTTGCGCTCCTTATTTGTTCTTGGCTCCATTGATGCAGATGCTGTTTCAGGTAGCAGCTAATCAATTTCTTGTTGTTAAAAAAACCTGGCCAAATATGTTGATTCTCTCGGTGGGAGCAATTTCTAATGTTTTATTGAATCTATTTCTGATTCCTCGCATTGGTGTTGAGGGAGCTTCAATTGCAACATTGGTTGGATATATTGTTTCAGACATAATCTGTTGTGTAGTGTTATGTAAAATGAAGCTGATGATTGTCTCTCAACGTTTTATTCTATGCACGCTAGTAATGTTGTTGTTTATTATAGCTTGGAGATTTTTTCTTATATCTTCCACCTTGTATAGTTGTGTTGGAGCAATTGGAGTCATTAGCTACTTTATTTATCTATATTGGCCGGATATAAGCTTATTGCTTAATAGTAAAAAGTAATTAGTGATTGAAGAGTAATGAAGGGAATAATAATGCAAGAATATATTTCAAACAAAGCAAAAATAGGTTCAAATGTCTTCATTGGACTTAATACGATCATTGAAGCCGATGTAGAAATTGGCGATAACTGTCGGATAGAAGAAAATGTGATCATTCGCAGTGGGACACATCTCGGGAAGCACAGTACTGTTTGCGCGAATAGTATTATCGGGGAACATACAATGGGGTTCTACAAAGGGGAACCAGAGGAGCCACTGTATATAGGTTCTGATTCACTGATTAGAAGTGGATCGATTATTTATACGGGCTCTAGAATAGGCGATTATTTCCAGACGGGTCATCAGGTTACGATTAGAGAGAAGAGCCGAATTGGAAGCTATGTCAGTGTTGGTACACTCTCAGATATTCAAGGAGACTGTAAAATTGGTGAATATGTCAGGTTACACAGTAATGTTCATATTGGACAGAAATCAGTGATCAAGCCGTATGTTTGGATATTCCCATATGTAGTACTGACCAATGATCCAACTCCTCCTTCGGAAGAATTGGTGGGTGTAGTCATTGAATCATTTGCCATAATTGCAACTGGAGCGATTCTATTACCTGGTATACATGTTGATGAAGACTGTCTGATAGCTGCTGGTGCAATAGTGACCAAAGATGTTCATAAGTATGAAGTGGTTGGAGGAAATCCAGCAAAAGTGATTTCGGATGTTCGGAAAATTAAGAATCACGTTACAGGTGAATCTGCTTATCCTTGGAAATATCATTTTGAAAGGAATATGCCTTGGGAGTCCATTGGATATAGAGATTGGGAACTGAATAACCAATTCAGAACAGAGTGATTAAACTGAGGTACCGTAAATGAGTAAGGATTCAAAGGTTAGAAAGGAAGCACTGACTTTGCTGACGAATGTTGCAGAGTTTGTACATCCCGATAGTGTTGGCAGAGTTATAACTTTGCAGGAGATGGTATCCGGAACAAGATCTTTCTTTGATAGCATATGGGTAGATAATTTTATAATATATTTAACATCGCTTGGTGATGAAGAACAAGCACTGAATAGCCCAACACTAGTGAAATTAGCAGAGAAACTGGCAGAGTTTTCGCCAAATTCTGAAGCTAATTATCAGGGAAATGCTAAGAAGTTAAATGAGTATGCTAAAAAATTAGTGAAAATTATTTGGGATTGTGATACTGAGGTTAAATCTCTGTATATTGCAAATTTGACAAGAGCTCTCATAGCAAGTCAAATAACAAAGGAAGATTTTTTTAAACTTGGAAGATGTGTTGGTCAACTCTCTGATGAAGATTTACATACTCTTGAGAAAGAAATAAGAAATAAAAAAGTAATTGTTGATACAGAATATATCGAGGAATTTACCGGTCTTGGTCTAATGTATCCAGTGGCGGGCGGGTCTTCCTTCTCAAAAAAGGCCTATAAGCTTAATAAATATGCGATAAATTATGAGAAAGATATCAGCAGACCGGGCCCTCTGCCTCAACGGGCTACAATAGAAGCCATAGAATGGGCTACCGTGGAGGATATCGAGGGAATTACCAAATAAAAGAATCAGTAGAGTTTTTTAATTTCCCATAATACACAATGATGATGCAGGAGGCTTCATGAAATCAAAATCAATATCACTTAATTTCATCATGAACTTCCTTTTGACTGCGTCTTCTATCCTTTTCCCTTTGATTACCTTTCCTTACGTGTCCCGTGTTCTGGGACCGACAGGAACAGGTGCAGTCGCCATGGGCACCTCATTGGTGTCCTATTTTACTATGGTCGCAATGTTAGGGGTTCCAACCTACGGGATCCGGGCGTGTGCCCAGGTTCGTGATAATCGGGAAAAGCTGTCCAGAACTGTCCAGGAGCTGCTGATCATCAATCTGGTCATGGCGTTGATTTCCTATGCAGCCTTTTTCCTCCTCTTGTGGCTGGTACCTGGATTCAGGGAAGATTCCACCCTCTACACTATCTGTTCAGCGGCTATCATATTGAATGTTGTGGGTGTGAACTGGGTATACCAGGCCCTGGAAGAGTATTCCTACATAACCTTTGTCTCTGTACTATTCAAGGCGTTGGGACTTGCGCTGATGTTTCTTTTAATCCGCAATTCCGGAGATGTGCTCTGGTATGGGCTGGTGACAGTCGTGTCTTCCTTTGGCTCGGCTGTGTTCAACTTTATCCGGCTGCGGAAACTGATTGACCTGCATCCCTGCAGACCCTGGAATTTTCGGCGGCACTTGTATCCCATCTTCACTTTCTTCTTCATGTCTGTAGCGACGACAGTTTACACCAACCTGGACACAGTCATGCTGGGGGTTATGAAGGACAATGAAGTGGTGGGATACTACAACGCGGCCATCAAGATCAAGACCATTCTGGTCACACTGGTGACCTCGCTGGGGACTGTACTGCTGCCCAGGCTCTCCTATTATTATGAGCAGGGAAAAGAGAAAGAATTCCTGTCACTGGTATCAAAGGCCTTCTCCTTTGTGCTGCTGTTTTCTATTCCCTGCTGCATCTACTTTTCTGTCTATGCCAGACCGGTGGTGGAGTTTTTGTCAGGACCGGACTATCTGCCTGCAGTGGCACCGATGATCATCCTTATGCCTACCATTCTTTTTATCGGGCTATCCAACATCACCGGGATCCAGGTTCTTGTCCCTACAGGAAAAGAAACACTGGTCCTTCGGTCTGTGATTCTGGGCGCTGTTGTCGATTTTTCGCTCAACCTGCTTCTCATACCATCTCTTGGTGCTTCCGGTGCAGCGATCGGCACCCTCTGTGCAGAGTTCGCTGTCACATTGCTTCAATTCTGGTATTTGCGCAAACTGCTGGAATCTATCATTCAGACCATCGAGTTCAGGGAGCTCATTCTGATGGTTCTCGCCGGCAGTCTCGTATTATGGATATTGAGATGGCTGCAGCTTTCCAGCCTGTTCTGGCAACTGGCTGTGTCCTCAATGTGCTTCTTCGGTGTCTGTGGTCTCGTACTGCTGATCTGCCGGGAAGAAATCGTCATGAACATCGTACACAAAGTATTTAAATAGCCTGTTAAAAAGTGAGGTGATCCTATTGATAAAAATCATCACAGCCGCCCACAAACCCTATACCATCCCCAAAGATCCCATGTACCTGCCCGTGCAGGTAGGCGCCACCGGCCGGGATTCCATTGGCTATCAGCGGGATGACGAAGGAGACAATATCTCCCATCTCAATCCCTATTACTGCGAGCTGACGGGCTTGTACTGGGGCTGGAAAAATCTGGACACCGACTACATCGGCCTGGCTCACTACCGCCGACACTTTCAGGGAAAGAAAAAAGGGGAGACCCCCTTTGAGTCGGTGCTTACCACAGAAGAAGCGGAAAAGCTGCTGGAGACCACGGACATCATCCTGCCGAAAAAGCGGCACTATTATATAGAAACACTCGGCGACCATTACGCCCACACACATTATAAAAAGGATCTGGACAAGACACGGGCCATCATTGCCCGACTGTATCCGCAGTATCTGCCGGCCTTCGACAGACATTTGAAAGCCAGGTCCGGGCATATGTTCAATATGTTCATCATGAAAAAACAGCTGGCAGACGCCTACTGTTCCTTCCTGTTTCCGATCCTCAAAGAGCTGCAGAAACAGGTGGACTATATTGCCTACGACGATTTCCAGGCCAGGCTGTTCGGCCGGATCTCCGAGCTGCTCCTGGATGTCTGGATCAATACCAACCACTTGTCCTATCGGGAAGTGTCGGTGATTTCCATGGAACCCGTTCCCTGGGTGAAGAAGGGGACAGCGTTTCTGAAAGCCAAGTTCTTCGGGAAAAAGTATGAAGGGAGCTTCTGACATGACCATCTTCCATACCTTGACGGAACGCTTCTCCGAGTCGCGGTTTGGCGTGTTCTTCCGACAGTACCAGACACTGATTCTTTGCGTTGTCCTCGCGGTCTTCCTGGGATCGTCCTGGCTGGGCAATGTGATGCTCATCGAATCCGGGTCGAAATACTACAATCCGCTCTACGACGGCACATTCACGGCACTTCGCTATGCCTCCTATGCGGCGATGGCGCTGTGCATTCTCTGTGCTCTGGGACTCAGACAGTACCGCCTCTGGCCATTTTTGATTTACGCGACTGTGACGGGACTGGTCTTTTTCTTTTCCCGCAGCACGGAGTTCATGATCCTCATGCTCGCCATCGGCTCCATGGCAGTGCTCCCCCGAAAGACCCTGTTTAGGGTGGTGCTCATCATACAGGCAGCGGCACTGACCATCATTCCGCTGTTTGCGGCCCTGGGGCTGTTTCCCAATGTCGTCATGGACACAGAACGCATCCGCTACAGTCTCGGCTTCACCTGGGTGACCAGTGCTCCGGTGCTCTTTGTGTTTGCCTCAATTCTGTTTCTGCATCTGGTACGAAAACGCCTCAATGGCTGGATCTTCGTCTTCCTCCTGCAGCTGGCAACTGCCCTGTTCATTCTCACGGACACCAAAATGGCGTTTTTCACCACCATGCTCGTGCTTGTCATTGCCGTGATCTGGTGGCAGAAACCGAACTGGCTTGACTGTCTGGAGAACCGGTGGGTGAAGCTGGTCATTCTCTGGCTGCCAGTGATTTTGACTGTTGTTGCCATGCTGCTGGCAGGGCTGTACCAGGACAGCGGGTTCATGGGCAGACTCAATGACATTCTCTCCGGGCGACTTGCCAATGCGGCAGAAGCCTGGCAGAAATATGGGATGAGTCTGTTTGGCCAGAACATCGTCTGGACCGGACAGGGCATCACCTACAAGCCTAGTATGCACTATCTGTATGTGGACTGTTCCTACCTGAATGTCCTGCTGAACTATGGCCTGCTCTTCCTGCTGCTGGTGTTCATCTGGTGCCGCCAGGTGATACTGGACCTGTATCGCCGCCACGACATGCTCTATCTGGCCTTCTTCGTGGTCATCCTGCTCTTCTCTTTCCTGGAAGTCCGGCTCGTCAATCCGCTGTATGACCCCTTCATCATAGCCGCCGGCAGCTACATGGGACTGGCGGCGAGAAGAAAGGAGCCTCTGCATGAATAAGACGGCGGCGCTGATTGTCACCTACAATCGCAAGGACCTGCTCAAAGAGTGCATTGAAGCCCTGATCTGCAGTGAGATCCCCTGTGACATCATCGTGATTGACAATGCAAGCACAGATGGAACGCAGGATACGTTGCAGGACTTTGTGGACCAGGGAGTGATTACCTATCACAACACAGGAGCGAACCTGGGCGGGGCAGGGGGCTTCAACTTTGCCTTGAAGACCGCCCTGAAACAGAAGTACGACTATTTCTGGATCATGGACGACGACTGCATCGTTCAGCCGGATTCCCTGACACAGCTCATGCGAGTGGCCAAAGCCCATCCCGATTTCGGGTTCCTGTCCTCCCGGGTGCTGTGGACAGACGGAATCCGCTGCCGGATGAACGAACAGAAACTGCTCGAAGGCTCCCTGGATGCTGACAAGCCACAGCGCTGCCGTCAGGCGACTTTCGTGTCCCTGCTGCTGCGGGCTGAAGCTGTCCGAAAAGCGGGATTGCCCATTTCCGAGTTTTTCATCTGGGGCGATGACGTGGAATACACCAGGCGCCTCTCGAAGATGTTTCCCTGCTGGTATGTACCGGCCAGCGTGGTGATTCACAAGACGGCCAACAATGAAGGCTCCAACATTGCCACCGATTCGGCTGCAAGGCTTCCCAGATATCGGTTTGCCTACCGCAACGAGGTGTATATCGCAAAGAAGGAGAAGGGCAGCCGGATCCTGTACCAGGGAGCGAAAATCCTCTATCACTCCGCCCGGGTGCTGATCAAGGCGCCGGACCACAAACTGGAGCGGCTGGGCATCATCTGGTCCGGATCCCGGGAAGGGCTGACCTTTGACCCCCGGGTGGAGAAAGCACAATGATCCGGGTGCTGGAGGTCTTCCGGGAACCCATGGCCAACGGCGGTCAGGAAAGCTTCCTGATGAACATGTACCGGAACATGGACCGCACGAAGGTGCAGCTGGATTTCCTGACGCCCTTCACTTGCGACAATCCGGACCTGAAGGCGGAAATCGAGTCCATGGGTGGGAAGGTGTTCACCTATGACCATCCCTTTGGAGAAAACAACAACGCGGTTTTCAAGAAATCGGTGCAGGACTTTCTGTCCAGACACCGCTATCCCATCGTGCACTTCCATTCCGGGAGTACCTATGCCCTGATGGAAGGAGCCAAACTGGCCCATGACACCGGAGTACCAGTCCGGGTCGTGCACTCCCACTGTGGGGGATTCAAAAACCTGAAGTATCATGTCATCAAGACGCTCTCCATTCCCTGGCTGCTGAAGTATCCCACAGACTATCTGGCCTGTTCGGATCTGGCAGCGGAATGGAAATTCCCAAAATCCGTGATCCGCAACCACCGGTATACAGTGATCCGCAACGCGGTGGACACCGACCGGTTTCGCCTGGACCCGAAGCTGCGTGAGAAAATTCGTACAGGCTTGGGAGTAGACGCGAACACTCCGGTTCTGGGGCACGTGGGACGGTTCAGCCTGCAGAAAAACCATTCCTTTCTCATCGATATCTTTGCAGCGGTGCACCGGAAGAGTCCAGAGGCAATCCTGCTGCTGGCAGGGGCCGGCGAATTGGAACCGGAAATCCGGGACAAGGTGAAAGCACTGGATCTGGAGAATTCTGTGAAGTTTCTGGGCCTGCGAAAAGACATCCCGGTGTTGATGAATGCCATGGATGTCTTTGTCCTGCCTTCTTTCTTCGAAGGCCTGCCAGTGGTGGGGGTGGAGGCCCAGGCAACAGGTCTGCCGGTGATCACCTCCACAGGCGTGGCCCGGGAGCTGCCGCTGAAGGACCTGGCACAGTACATTCCCCTGGAATCTTCACCGGATATATGGGCGGATGCGATCCTGCACACTGCCGATGAAAGCCGTGTACATCGTCGCAATACGACTCAGGAGATTGCAGAAGCAGGATATGAAATCAAGGCAGCGGCCAGAGCCTTTGAACAGTTCTATCTGGCCCGGGCGGCTGAAGCCGGCATACGGTCGGATAACAGCGAAGCCGGTCAGCCATCATCGGCATCTGATGAAAAGGGGACAGAGGCATGAAAGTCACGAACTATATCATCACACACAAGGCCTTTACGCCGCCAAAGCTGCCGGACTACACACCACTACAAGTGGGAAACGGACCGGACCTGGGGTGGCTGCGGGATAACACCGGGTATGAGATTTCGGCGAAGAATCCCAACTGGTGTGAGCTGACGGGGCTGTACTGGATCTGGAAAAACGACCACGAGAGCGACGTGGTTTCGATTTCCCACTATCGGCGGTATTTCCAGGGACAGAACGGCATCCTGCGGTCTGCGGAGATCGAACAGCTGCTGGGAGATCACGATATCCTGCTGGCGGAGTTCGAGCCTTATAAAGAGACGGTTTATCAACAGTACGCGAATGAGTCCGGATTTACGAAGGATCTGGATAATGTAAGGGGTATCATCGAAAAACAGGATCCGGATGCTCTGGCGGCTTTCGATTCTGTTATGAATCAGGGCGGATTGTGTCAATATAATATGATGGTATGCCGGAAAGACCGGTACGATGCCTATTGCCGCTGGCTGTTCCAGATCCTGGAGGAACTGGAGCCGTCGGTGGATCTTGCGGACTACAATGACTACCAGAAGCGGATCTACGGATTTCTCGCGGAACGGCTTCTGAATGTGTGGGTCCGAGCCCGTAATCTGCGGGTGAAGACGCTGCCGGTGCTCCAGACGGAGATGACAGCGGCACAGAAACGAAGACTGCAGCTGAGACGCCTGAGGAACCGGGCAGAGTTCGGTCTGAAGAAACTGACAGGAGGAAACGCTACGTGAGAAAAGCACAGACAACATCCAATAAAGCCTTCAAAACCGCGTCCTGGATCCTGGCGGGCATCATGCTGGTGCTGACGGCTTTTCTGATCTGGGAAATCGTGAAACTGGGCATGCTGCCCGAGAACATGCTCATGATCGGCTGTGTGATCATTCTGATCATTGCGGCGCTAGTCATGGTCCTGCAACTTGGATTCACCAGAGGCACTGCATCGAAGATCATCCTGACCACCGTTACCGTGATGATGATCCTGGTGTATGGAACAGGTACTTATTATATTTCCAAGGCCTCCGGTCTGCTGGGCAATGTGACGGATTTCGGGAACGAAACCACGACCACGGTGCAGGTGATCGCGTTGAAGGACAGCGGCATCCAGTCGGAGAAAGACCTGGAGGGCAAGACGGTGGGATCGCTGAAGAGCATCTCCCTGGCGAGCACCCAGGCACTGATTCAGGATCTGTCGGGCAAAGGCGTGACGTTCCAGGACAAGCAGTATGACAACATTCAGGGAATGGTGAACGGCCTGTATGACAAGGAGGTGCCGGCCATTATCCTGAACGATGCCTATCGTGGAAACATCAACGATCTGGAGGACGAGAAGTTCAAGAACTTCAGCTCGGATACGCAGGTTGTGTACACCTATACCTACAAGACGGAAAACAAGTCCACGACAAATTCCGTGGATGACATCACGAAGAACCCCTTCACGGTACTGATCTCCGGTGTGGATTCCCGGGATGGCTTCGCGGAAAGCAGCCGCAGTGACGTGAACATGCTGGCCACGATCAACCCCGTGACCAGGACGGTGCTTCTGACATCCATTCCCCGTGACTACTATGTGACGACGGTGTGCGATGAAGGAGCCGGGTGCCAGAACGGGGCAAAGGACAAGCTGACACACACTGGTCTGCATGGGACGGAGACGACGAAGAAAACCATCGAGTCGCTGCTGGGAATCGATATCAACTACACGGCGAAGGTGAACTTTACCTCGGTCGTGAACCTGGTGGATGCCCTTGGCGGCATTGACGTGGATGTCAAGCCGGGTCTGGCCGTGGATCACTTCTACACCAATGACTACTTCGGCACGGATTACGGCGTGACGGAGGGCATCAACCACCTGAATGGCCAGGCAGCGCTGTGCTATGCACGTGAGCGGTATGCCTATCAGGATGGCGACCGCCAGCGCGTGAAGAACCAGCAGGAGGTACTGATGGCGATCGTGAAGAAAGCCACGAGCCCGTCTGTGATCGGCAACTACCCGGCTCTGATGGATGCACTTTCCGGTGCCTTCCAGACCGACTTGTCACAGGATGAGATCCAGTCCCTGATCCAGTTCCAGCTCAAGGAAATGCCGGACTGGAAGTTCATCACCTATTCGCTGGATGGCCAGGGATCCACGGAATTCTGTGCGGAACTGGGCAACAATGCTTCTGTCATGATTCCGGACAATGAAACAGTAGTCACGGCGAAGAAGCGTATCGAAGCGGTGATCGAGGGCAAGAGCGCCGAAGAAGTGGAAGCAATCAACGCGGATCCTTCTGAAGTCCCGGCCAATGATGAACCGAGTCCGCAGCCGGAGCAGGATGTGACGGTCAATGAAGATGTCACGGTCCAGGACCCCTATACAGGTCAGGACACAACCTATGACCAGACGGTCCAGGAACCTGTGTATACCGATCCGGGGTATGTCGATCCTGGTTACACGGATCCCGGTTATGTGGATCCGGGGTATACAGACCCGGGGTATGTCGATGGCGGCTATGTCGATCCCGGTGTCGGGTATTGAGTGGCCGATCAGGCATGAAATGATGACGTGAAAAAGCTCCCTGCCTTGATGGCCGGGGAGCTTTTTTCTTCAACATAAAAAGATCTCATTCCGAGATCTTTTTACACGTACAAGTTCCGTAGAATTCCTTGTCGCTCTTATGGACCTGATTATAAACAACTGGGATCTTTAGTCAAGAGTGTGATCACGCGCGCATCGCCTATATTCAGAGTGACGAAGCTGAATGAAGAGTTCGATTCTCACAAATTGTGCTGCGGACTATCGGGTGTGTACTTGAAAGGGGGCCGATCACCATCTTTTTTCTGTACCCAGCTGACACGCCATTTTGATGAGAACAAGTCAAACAGCCAGTGTTATCTGCTTTGAAGCTGATCCTTCCCCAGATGTCTGCCGGCTCCCATCCCCAACAGTAAGCGCTATGATGGAACCTGCCAGTATCCAGAGGGGCCTGGCAGGTTTTTCGTTCCGCTGAGAAACAATAAAATAGATATATTACTCGAAGGAGATACACGATGAAACAGAAACACTACGATTACCTGGTGGTGGGATCCGGCCTGTACGGTGCCACCTTTGCCAGACAGGCAGCGGATGCCGGAAAGTCTGTGCTTGTCATTGACAAACGGGATCACATTGCCGGCAATGTCTATACAAAAAAAAAACACAACATCCACGTTCATGTGTATGGAGCACACATCTTCCACACCAACAACGAACGGGTGTGGCAGTACCTGAACCGGTTCACGAAATTCAACCGCTTCACCAATTCCCCCGTGGCCAACTATAAAGGCGAACTGTATTCGCTGCCCTTCAACATGTACACCTTCAACCAGATGTGGGGCGTCGTGACACCCGAGGAAGCGGCGGCCAAAATTGAGGAACAGCGCCAGGAAATCAAGGGAGAGCCAAAAAACCTGGAAGAACAGGCAATTTCCCTGGTGGGGCGTGACATCTACGAAAAGCTCATTAAGGGCTACACCGAAAAGCAGTGGGGACGGGACTGCACCGAGCTGCCGTCTTTCATCATCCGCCGGCTGCCGGTACGGCTTACTTTTGATAACAATTACTTTAATGCGGCCTATCAGGGGATTCCCATTGGCGGATACACACAGATGGTTGAACACATGCTGGACGGCATTGAAGTCCTGACAGGCGAGGATTATCTGAAGGAACGGAAAAAATGGAATGCTCTGGCAGACAAAGTGGTATACACCGGGCCTATTGATGCGTATTTCAAGTATGAACTCGGGCCCCTGGAGTACCGTTCCGTGAGATTCGAGACAGAGACCCTGGACACCCCGAATTTCCAGGGAAACGCCGCAGTGAACTACACCGACCGGGAGACACCCTGGACGCGGATCATTGAACACAAGTGGTTCGAGGATCTGGGCAGCGACAAAACCATTATTTCCCGGGAATACAGCTCTGAATGGCAGCCGGGAGATGAACCATATTATCCCGTGAACGATGAGAAAAACCAGCGGCTCTATCAGGCCTACAAAGAAAAGGCGAATCAGGAAGAAAACGTGATTTTCGGCGGCCGTCTGGGTGAATACAAATACTACGACATGGATGCCGTGACAGCCAGTGCGCTGGAAATGGCAGACCGGGAACTGGGAATCGCGCAGGAATAGCCCCCTGTCGATACAGGCGGAACGGAACCGCGGTCGCAGCGAGCGGCTTGCAGCTGTGACCGCTTTGCCCCCTGCCTGAGAATTTGCCACTGTCAGCCATCATCGGCAGCAGGAACGATACAGAGTTGTCAGCCAGTATCGGCAAGCGCAGCATTGTAGAACAGAAAGGAGAAACCATGAGCAGACTGGGTGTCATCAAATGCATACTGGAAACCGCCGTGACATGGCTTCTTCTCCAGTTCTTTCCCTTTACCATGCACATCAAGCTGCGCTTCATCGTGGTCTGGGTGCTGATGCAGTTCATCGCCGGACGGTATCGCCACAAGGCGCTGCTGATCTGGGATGAACTGAAGTACCTCCTGGTGGCGTATGTCTGCGGATATATAGCGAGCCTCATGATGTTTTCCTACGGACGGGGCTTTCCCTGGCACGAGGTGATGCCGCTCACTCTCTTCTATGCCATTGACTTCATTGTCGTGGTGATTCTGAACCGCTACGCCCATCTCTGGTTCTGGAAGCATGTGAAGCACAACGTGCTCATCATTGGCACGGGACCCGAAGCGCGGCAGCTCTACAGCGTATGCCGGCGCAACCGGTTCTCCCTCATGGATCCCCTGGGATTCGTGGACTGCTCCTCGGATCCGTCGCTTCATGTGGTGCAGGAAACGGAGGAAAAGCTCCCGCGAAAGGTGTATCCTTGGCAGAAGCTCGAAAAAGCCGTGGCGGATCATGACATTGACACGATCCTGATCGCGATTCCCGACCTGGGGAAATCCGACATGAAGCGCATCTTCAGCAAAGCCTATGACCTGGTCCCGAATGTCAACTTCATGCCCCGCATTGACGGGGAGATCAACTTCGCATCGCAGATCAACGACTTCGACGGCTCCCTGCTCATTGCGACGTCCAGGACCCGCAACCCGTATTTCCAGCTTGCGGCCAAACGCATCGCGGATATCATTGCCGCGATCCCCGGCATGCTGGTGCTGGTTCCTTTGACGCTCTATGTCTGGGTCTCCAACCGCCGGCATGGGGACAGGGATCCGGTTTTCTTTGTCCAGGAGCGCATCGGGCGTGACGGGCGGCTGTTCAGGATGTACAAATACCGCACCATGGTCCCCGGCGCCGAGGCGATCCTCGAAGAGATGATGGAGCAGGATCCCGCGATTCGCGAGGAGTACGAAGTCAACAAGAAGCTCAAGGATGATCCGCGAATCACGAAAGCAGGGAAGTTTCTCCGGGAAAAGTCCCTGGATGAATTTCCGCAGTTTTTCAATGTCCTCAAAGGGGATATGTCCCTGGTCGGTCCACGGCCGTATCTTCCGCGGGAGAAAGAAGACATGGGGGATCAGTACGAGGATGTCATTGCGATGAAACCCGGCATCACCGGGATGTGGCAGACTCACGGTCGCAGTGATGTGGACTTCGACCAGCGGCTGGAGCTCGATGCGTTCTATTACCGCAACTGGAACCTGTGGCTGGATTTTGTCCTGCTGATCCGCACCGCCAAGTCCATGCTTGGCAAAGGCGACCAGGGAGCGTATTGAGTTCAGAATGCCGATGATGACAAAGCTGCCCTGGTATTGAAAAAGAGAAACGGAAAACAGCGTCAGTCTGATGGTAGCTCAGGCTGGCGCTGTCTGCGTTTTCAGGGGATGAAATGAGAAGAGGCAGGCGTGGGTACTTACGGATAGCGGGGACAGAACTGCAATTCTCGTGAGATTAGCGTGAATCTAACCAATCAATCAGAGAGATTAGGTGTAATCTCTCTGATTGATTGGATGGAGTAACGAACAGACCAGGGAATAGCGGATGGATACTCTGCTGAATTACGTCATAGGTTGTTCATGAAGAATGTATTTTGTGCTACGGCCCTTTCCTTCTTTTGCGATCATCCCGCAGTCGATCAGTTCATTCAGGATTCGCAGCTGGACCGTCCTGCTCAATTCTGAATGCCTCGCCAGTTCACCAGCCGAAACGGGTTGCATCAATCTGACCAGTTCATAGACCGTGCGCTGTTCTGTGGTCAGTTGTGCTGGAAGGAGCAAAACAGGCAATGTGGTGGATATCATGTCATCTTCCACTGTAAACTCTGGTTTCCTGACCGAATGGCGATACGATTCCTGAATCATAGGGATTCCAGATCCCAGAGTTTCCACGAGTCCAAGCTTGAGGAATGTCAGAGCCAGGTTTCGGTTTCTAAGAAAACTGAGGTGTCTGTCAGAGATGTATCGCTCAGGGGAAAGTCCCTCCGGAAGGCCTCCAGGGGAGGAAACTGTTACTTTATCACGAAACATCTCCACTTTGATCTTTCCGGATACCACCCATTCGCGATGGATCAGAGCATTTGCAATCAGTTCCCGGAAACAGCGGGAAGGGATCCTTTCTTTCACGACCCGGTCAAATCCCTCTACCGTTTCATAGCAGTATTTCCTTTCAAAGATTTCCTGTGTTCTTTGAAGGATCTCCAAAACAGACAGTTTCTCAAGGTAATATACATTGTCGAGAATTGTGCGGTTTTCACCATATTCCACTATATCCAGACCGGGATGTGGATTGTTGTCTGCCAGAAGCGAAGCGGCATTGGTAAACCCTTCCTCTTCTGTGTAAAGTTCCAGGGTAATGTACGTATCAGGAAAGACGGCTTCTCTGCCGAATCGCGAGATAAATTTGTTTTCAAAAGCCTTGAAATGCAAGTCCTGGACCTTGCTTGGCAGTTCCGTCCAGCTGATATTCATATTCTTTAATAACAGATTCTGATATTCGTATTCCGATGCCACGATTGTACTGGTATCGTTTCTTTTATATGCTTTTCCTTTATAACAGTAGGGAGTGTTTTTTCCTTTGTTGACAGTCAGAGCAATCGTATTGTCTTCCCGGATTGCAAGCGAGTAATCAGGACCGGGTATGATGTTGTCGTTGATTTGATTTTCTATATCTAAGGCCGTGCGTAAAGGATCAGCCACACCTACGGTCTGAAAATCATCGGTAATCCCAAAAATAATGGTTCCTGGACCATAGTTCGCAAATGCACTGACAGTTTTTAAATATGTCCTTGATACTGTTTCTTTGTACTCCAGATATTTTCCTTCATGTTCCATGATGTTTTCTGCTCCTTATGACAGTATAGCGGATTTTTATATCATCCGTTAGAATAGCTGCATTCTAATCAGAAATATGGTTAGATACTATTAAATCTAACCAATCAATTGGAGAGATTAGGTGTAATCTCTCCAATTGATTTTATGCTCTATCCAGCCAGGTCGCCCTGCCAACAGTCAAAAGCCGCCGGCTTCCGCTTTCCTGCAGGAGCCGGCGGCTTTCTCTGTGTCAGAAGAAATACAATGATATGGCCATGACTGGAAAAGTTTCAGAGAAATCCGGCACAGGACTGACCGGTTGCTAGAACTTGCCAGTAGCTGCCAGGTAGATCAGATAGAATATCGACATGACTGCTCCTTTCCGGATAGATACTCTGTAACCCCTTTCCTCATGTCCACTGTAACCCCTTTCTGCACAAGCACAGGACTGGAATGCCTGCACAGTGTACAGCTGTTTCTGCCTTGTATCTCCGGGACTGGTCACGGCTTTCATCACCAGCATGCAGAACTCCAGACACAGGAGAGTGTACACGAGGCTCAAACACCCTGCGTGCTAAAATGAGGAAAAAGAAGGAGCGAACCAACCCATGAACATGATGAACAAATACGTGGACCTGGAAAAAGTCGTGGAAGAATCCGGCCTGGCCAGCACCATGAAATCCGGCTCCCTGGCAGTCCTCGCCACGCCCCAGCTCGCAGCCTGGATGGAAGAAGCCGCCTGTGCCTGTATAGGACAGGCCAATGACCTCACCGTGGAACCTGAGGAACAGGAAGCCATGACATCAGTCGGCACGAAACTCAACCTGGATCACCTCAAGGCCAGCCCCCTGGGCGCCACGATCAAAGTGCGCGCCACGCTGACCAAAGTCGATGGCCGGAAAATGGAGTTCTGGTGCGAAGCCTGGCAGGGAAACGACCTGATCGGACAGGCCAGTCACACCCGGGTCATGGTGGATGCAGCGAAATTTGTCAACAAGACCTACGGATTCAAGCAGTAACACAGACAATCAGACACAGCAAAGGCTCTGGATTTCGCCGCAATGGCCGGGACCCGGAGCTTTTGTGTGATACCCGGAACTGCCGGTACAAATCCCATATACGAAGACAGAAGTTGATCTCTATTGCCAGCCGGTGGCAAGGGACTCCCCTCCACCGCCCGCACAAAAACCCCGGTCGGCCAGGCATTCTCTCTCGAATCCCGCCACCCGGGGCTTTTTGTCACGCAGCGTCCAACCGGAGATCCAGTCAAGTCATGGAACCGGATCCGCAGCAGGGTCCTTATTCAGCCGGGAATCCCACCTGCACCATGATGTGCTTCACCGTACCGATATCCTCGGACTTGATGTCATCAATGTCATACAGCACATCGCTGTCTTCATCCACACCCAGGATCTCATACGTGTTGTCCTCCAGATCCCGGACCACACACATCGACCTTGCCCCATCCGTGTATTCGTTCTCCACCGTCACATCATTGTCATTCTTCTGATGATCGTACGACGTACGGGCATTCGGGATATACTCCACATCCGCCCCCAGGAAACTGTTGCCGTTTGTCGCATCGAACGAAACCTCATGCAGCTCCGCCTCGTAGTCCGACACCGTGAACCCCGCATCCTTCAGCCCCTGCTGCAGCCTGTCGGCGTTTTTGCTCACCGCATCAGAGCCATCGGTCGTCGTGGTGTTCGCCGTACCCTTTGATTCCGTCGTGTCCTTCACATCCGTGTTCGTATCCGCCGATGTGTCCTGTTTCTTCGAAGCATCCTCCTGTTCCTGTACAGGTTCCTTCGCCTGAGTGGTACCCTGTGCCACTGAATTCGTGCAGCCCGCCAACGCAAGCAGACCCGCACAGGCAATGAGTGTCCATGATTTCATGAAATGCACCCCCTTATGCCTCCATTATAGAAGAGACCCATCCCCAAACCCCGGGACCTGCCCGACAGAACCTGCCACAGTCTGAAATGGATCGTTTTCCCTGCCGATGGTGGCTGAAAAGCCCCGGTTTCAAAAGTCCCCCTGCCGATGATGGCCAGACAGGCCTGTCTTTCCAAACGATGCTTCCGGCTTCATCAATGGATGGCATCATCCATCATCACCCGGACTTACGCCGGCTTATGCCCGACGGAAGCCGCCATCGGTCTCTTTCACCATCAGCACCGGCAACCTCGACATTTTCCTGTTTTGGCAATCAATGGTACAGTGAACCCATGAAACATATTGTGCTGTCGATCCTCGCACATGTGGATGCGGGGAAAACCACGTTGATTGAAAGCCTGCTCTATACAGCGGGAACCATCCGGCGGCCCGGGCGGGTGGACAAACAGACAACGGTGCTGGATGACGACATCCAGGAACGGGAGCGGGGGATCACGATTTACGCCAAGGAGGCGGGATTTGCCTGGGGGGACACCGGGGTGCAGGTCATTGACACACCGGGACATGCGGATTTCTCCAGTGAAATGGAGCGCGGGCTCTCGGCTGCGGATCTTGCGGTGGTCATTGTCTCGGGCCTGGACGGAGTGCAGTCGCATACGAAAACCATCTGGCGGCTGCTGGAGGCCGCGGGAATTCCCGCGCTGGTGTTTGTGAACAAAATGGATCTCGCCAGGCGCAGTGAGGAAGACCTGCTCGCAGACATCCAGGCACAGCTCTCTGCTGCAGGGGTGCCGCTGGATCCGGAACAGATTGCCCTGACAGATGATGCCCTGCTGGAGGAATGGGACCAGACGGGGGAGATTTCCCGGGATCACATCCGTACCCGCGTGGCGGCCCGGAAGCTCTTTCCGGTGTTTTTCGGGAGCGCCCTGCATCATGAGGGGACCGCAGAGCTGCTCGATGCCCTGACAGATCTGGCACCGGAAAGGGTCTATGGCCCGGATCTGGGGGGATTTGTATACAAGCGCGATGATGCCGGTGTGCATGTGAAGGTCACCGGTGGTGTCCTGGAACCCAGGACGAAGCTGGAAGACCTCCGGTTTGATCAGGTGAAGGTGTTCCAGGGAAACAGGCTCGTGAATGCCCCCGCAGGTGGCGTTCCGGCGGGGATGACAGCAGTGGTCACGGGTACAGATCTCGTTCCGGGGGATGTGTTCGGTGCCCAGACACCGGTGGAAGGCCCGAAGCTGGTGCCGTCCATGGCGTACGAGATCCTGGTGCCGGAAGGAGCCCCGGATCTGGGGCCGGTCATGGCCCGGCTCTCGGCCCAGGACCCGACACTGGATATCGAAAGCGACAGACGGGGGATCCGGATCCGTCTCGCGGGGGAGGTGCAGAAGGAAGTCCTCACCCGGCGCATCCGCGACCTGGCGGGCATCGATGTGGGGTTCTCTGTCGGCACCCCGGTGTATCGCGAGACCATCACCGCGCCGGTGAAGGGATACGGCCACTTTGAACCCCTGCGTCATTACGCCGAGGTGCATTTGCGGCTGGAGCCTGCAAAACCCGGGAGCGGGATCACGGTGGAGAGTGAGGTGGACACAGATACACTCTCGCCACGGTTCCAGGCACAAATCCTGTCGGCTTTGCGCCACAAGCGCCACAAAGGGGTACTGTCGGGGAGTGACTTGACGGATGTGAAGATCACTGTCACAGCCGGAAAGGGTCACTTGAAGCACACCGAAGGCGGCGACTTCCGTCAGGCGGCGAACCGCGCGGTCCGGCAGGCGCTCATGAGCGCCAGGGAAGCGGGAGAAATGGTGCTGCTGGAGCCCATGATCTCCTTTTCCATTCAGTGTGACAGCCAGTTCATCGGCACTGTCCTCTATGAGCTGGAGAAGCGGGGTGCTTCCGTGCAGGTCCAGGATGACGGCATCACCGGGAGCGGTCCCCTGCGGAACCTGGCGGATTTCCAGAATGAGCTCCGCGCCCTGACCAAAGGCGGGGGAATGCTGGAACTGGGAGAGACCCGGTATGAACCGAGTCCCGACCAGGAGCGGATCCTGTCGGAAATTGACTATGATCCGGTGACGGATCTGCGCAACACACCGGACAGCGTGTTCTGTGCCGGCGGGGCAGGGTTTACTGTTCCCTGGGATGAGGCACCGGACCATATGCACATTCCGCTGGAGACTGAACGGGATGCAGGATACACCCCGGCAGGGCACCGGAATTCCGTGGTGTCGGAGGAAGAAGCCCGGAAGGCCTTTGCGGCGGTGTCCGGGCGGAACAAAAACGAGAAGAAAGCCGTGAAGCCGCACAAGCGGCGGGACATGGCAATGGAACAGCAAGATGTCACGCTGCATCCGCCCAAACCTGTGTGCTATGTAGTGGATGGCTACAACATCATCAACAGCTGGAGCAGTCTGAAGACGCTGCCGCTGCATGATGCCAGACAGGAACTGATCCGGATCCTGTCGAGTTACCAGGGCTATCTGGGGTGCCGGATGATCCTGGTGTTCGATGGCTGGCGGGTGCCGGATAATCCCGGGTCCCGGAATATGCGGGGAGCCCTGGAGGTGGTGTATACCCGGGCGGGACAGACAGCGGATGCCTATATCGAGAAGCTGGTTTCGGTGCTCAGAAACGAGTATCAGCTGCATGTGGCGACATCCGACGGTCTGATCCAGAACTCGGTGCTGACCAAGGGTGCCAGACGGATCAGCGCCCGGGAGCTGGAGCAGGCAATTGAGCGAAGCGCGGTGATTCCCGAGGAGTACAGGCAGCACGGACATGACTGACAGGCCCCTGCGGTTTGATGGTTTGCCGATGGCAAATCATCAAACTCCAGGGGCTTTTTTTGGGTTTGGTGGAAGGATGAGAATGGTGGAGAAGATAAGAATGGAGGAGATTTACCAAGGTGAGGAGTCGGGCTGGTGAATTTGGGTTATTGTTTTCTGCTGTCGGATAGTTGGGTAAGGCAAATCATCAAACTCCAGGAGCTGTTTTTGTGTTGGTGTGGTGATGGGGATGGTGGAGTTGGCAGCTTCTGCCAAACTCGGGGATGAAAACTGGCTAAACTCAGGAACGAAAACCGGCCAAACTCGGGAATGAAAACCGGCCAAACTCAGGAACGAAAATCGGCCAAACTCGGGAATGCTGTGATAATTGGGCTATAAACACAATATTCAAGGCGGAGGAGAACGATGAAAGAATACAAGCCAAGAATAGTAGATAGAATACTAAAGCGTAAGCTTAAGGGGATTGGAGCAGTTTTGATTCAAGGGCCAAAATGGTGTGGTAAAACGACAACAGCTGAACAGATAGCCGGTAGTGTTCTTTATATGGCCGATCCAAAGAATGAAGCACAGAATATGACACTTGCTGAACTGGATCCGCAACGTCTTCTGGAAGGGAAAACCCCAAGACTGATTGATGAGTGGCAGCTCGCACCCAAACTGTGGGATGCTGTCAGATATGAAGTTGATCATAGAGATGAACTTGGTCAGTTTATATTGACAGGATCTGCTGTTCCACCATCTTCGGATCATATTCGACATACCGGAACTGGGCGCTTTATCTGGCTGACTATGCGTCCAATGAGTTTTTATGAGTCACAAGAATCTACAGGAGACGTGAGCCTTGCAGAACTGTTCAACTCTCCGGAAAAAATAACGGGGACCAATACACTGGATTTGGATAAACTGGCTTTTCTGACATGTCGTGGTGGCTGGCCTCGTGCAATTGGATTTACGGATGAAACGGCATTGGATCAGGCCGCAGGGTATTATGATGCAGTTGTTCATTCTGATATTTCCCGTGCAGATGGAAGATTGAGGAATCCTGAACGGGTTAAGCTCTTCATGAAGTCCTACGCCCGAAATCAGGGAACGCAGGCAACGAGTGAAGTAATCCGTCAGGACATGGAAGCCAATGATATGAAAGCACTGGATTCCTCAACTGTTTATTCTTATATACGTGCCTTAGAGAGAATATTTGTGATAGAGGAGTTAAAAGCCTGGAATCCAAATCTGCGGTCAAAAACTACTATCAGGACTTCTAATACCAGATTTTTTGTAGATCCTTCTATTGCAGCTGCTGCCTTGGGTGTTGGCCCGGGAGATTTGACAGCTGACTTAAAGACATTCGGCCTTTTGTTTGAGGCGATGTGTATTCGTGATCTGAGAGTTTATGCTGAAGCACTCAATGGGGATGTATATCATTACCGTGATAAAACTGGGCTTGAATGTGATGCGGTTATCTATCTTCGAAATGGTTCTTATGGATTAATTGAAATAAAACTTGGAGGCGACAAACTTATCGAAGAAGGAGCAGAGAATCTTAAAAAACTGCGAGAAAAGCTGGATACAGAAAAGATGAAAGAACCTTCGTTTCTCATGGTATTAACCGGAACAGGTCAATATGCATATAGACGAAGTGATGGAGTTAATGTTGTACCTCTTGGTTGCCTGAAAGATTGAAGTTCCATATATTCTGAACTTTGGCAGTTTGAGGAAAGCAAGACAGCAAAGACCGGAGACTGTATGCGGCATCTTCAGAAACAGGATCCAGAGTATGAATGGACTCGTTGCCAAATTTGAAAATGCTGCTTTCCGGGGTTCAATTCAATGAAAAACTCCCTCTGGGGATCTGACGGAAGATCCCGGAGGGAGTTTGTCTTTATAATATGCATCACGACAGCCCAGCCACCATTGGCAGCAGGTGCCTACAACAGGCCAAACCACATCGCGGCGGGGAAGGCATCAAAGAGCGCCTGAGGGCTGCGGAGTTCCATATTCAGCCACCGGCTCAACAGCTGCCAGTTGGTGAGGCGCACCAGCACCGAGTCCTTCGGTCGGTGCACGACACCTTCAAACAGCCGCTCCAGCGCTTCATTGGGACCGGTTCTCACCACCAGGGTCTGGGTATAGCGCGCCTGTCTCGCCAGAAGGTTCACCAGCGCCCGGCTGTTCTCATAGGCCAGCAACTCAAAGCGGATCCCCGTCGAGACAGGCAGCGTCACCCCAAAGCCCTCGACATGCGTCCACTGATCCACCGCCACCCAGATCCGGCGCCCGGCAGCACGCAGATACGCAAGATGGGCCTCAAACTCATCGCGGCTGAGTTCCAGCCGGATGGGAAAATTCCGGACAAATCCCTGATACACCGGATACAGATCCTCCCCGCGCCATGGCCGTACGGATCCATCCGACAGGGGTGGAATCTGTATCCTGTCGAGCCAGTACTCGCGGCATCTGGCGACGGGAAAAAAGCTGCGTTTTTCCAGGACCTTCACCTGGTCGCTGACGGTCAAAAGCGCGAGATCGTTCGCCGAAGCCTGTGCAATGACGGCCTCCATGAGTTTCCCGAAACACCGCTGGAGGCGGTAATCCGGGTGGGTACAGAAAAGAACCGGCACTGATACCGTCAGCTGCCGGTTTGTGAGATGAAGGACACGGTGTTTGACCTGAATGCAGGACACGGGGCGGTCATCCCGGATCATGACGAACATATTCTCCGGATCATAAATGTGGTCCATCCAGGCTCCGACTTCTTTCTCGGACATCCCAATCATGGATTTTTCCAGAAGGTCCCGGATTTCGTCATCCAGACCCAGGGACTCACTGCGGATCACGTGTGTCATCCCTGACCTCCACCTCCGTGTATTCTGCATCAATGGAATCCGGGCGGGCTGCCCGTTTTTCAATTTCGGGGTTCCGGTTCATGGCGCCGCCCTGCCCTGGGTTGGACGATCTATAGTAGTAGAATGTCCGGCCATTTCCGCCCATGCCGCTGCCCATTCCGGTCTGCCGACGGGGCCGAAAGCTGTTCACCAGTGCGGAAACCAGCCAGATGATGAGAAACACCGGCAGCAGGTACATCATGGCCGGCAGGAATACCATCAAAAACAGAAATATCATGAAAATCATCAGCAGTCCGCTCATGAATCATTCTCCTCTCCAGACAAACCGGCAGCCGGGCTGCCGGCCTGTATTCTTTGATACCTTCAGTATATGCTGCGGATGTCGCAGCACAATGTGAAAGGCATGTCAGATTTCCGTCACTTCTTCCCCCAGAAACATCGGGGTGCAGGTACCGGAGGTCAGTTCAGCAATCTCCGGCTCAATGGGATCCGGGACCAGGAACTCGTATGTCACCGTCTCTTCATACAGCGTGTCCAGGAGTTCTCCCCGCTGCGAGATCCAGTTCTCGATGCGGCCGGACAAAGCGTAGGGAACGATGAGGCTGTAGCGGCGCATGGCCCTGGCTTCTCCAAGAACCGCGGTTTCCAGTGCGGTCTTCACCGCATCGGAATATGCCCGGACCAGGCCTCCTGTTCCCAGCAGGGTACCGCCGAAGTAGCGCACGACAGCAGCACAGATGTGATCCAGGTCTGCGCCTTCGAGCACAGAAAGGATCGGGCGTCCGGCGGTGCCCGACGGTTCGCCATCGTCACTGGAGCGTTTGAGTCCGTCTATGACCATCGCGGTACAGACGTGTCGGGCCTGGGGATGTTCCTTGCGGATGCGGCGGATGAAGTTTCTGGCATCGTCTTCGCTTTCAGTCCGGTGCAGGTAGCACAGGAACCGGGATTTTTTCACTTCGATTTCACCCATGGTGTCGCTCAGGAGTCTCATGGAAAAATGATACCACAGCACAGACTCCGGGATTTACAAACCGGTTCGGTCTGGAATCCCGGCCTCTGTGCTGAGGGGTGGGGTGGTGAGCACTTCTTATGATCTGCGGATTCAGACCAGTACTTATTCAGTCATATCCCACTGAATCAAGGGGATCAGAACTGGATCTGAACAGAATTCACAGGATCTCCTGACATACCTGTCATCCATATTATTGTCAAAGGCGACGTGTCTGACAGACACGTCCGGTGACTGTCAGACTTGTCATATCCCGTAACCGGCAGACAGGTCGCCTGAAACTTTTTCATTCCTTCGTTGACATATGTTTTCATTCCTTTTATCATGACCTTACAACGTCAAAAAAGCGATGACGGGGAAGCGGTATCAGGAATACCTGGCATAGAGAACCGGCGGATGGTGAAAGCCGGAACAGGACCCGATACCTACTGGCCCCAGAGCCGGCAGGGGGAAGCAAGTAGTCCTGCCCGGGTATCCGCCGTTACAAGGACAGCGATTCGCCTCGGCCGATCGTGGAAAAGTGGTCACACCGACAAAAAGAGTGGTACCGCGGGTATGAAAGTGCTCGTCTCTGAATGATTTTTCAGGGACGTTTTTTTTACCCCCACACCAAAGCCGGATCCTGGTTCCCTGGAGACAGGATCACCTGAAACCACAACAGACATATCCAGAAGGAGGAACGAGTTATGATGGACGCTTCAAAATACGCACCGGGATATTACCCGGCACCGGAGAACGAATACCGCTGGGTCAGGAAAGACCACATTGAACAGGCACCTGCCTGGTGTTCCGTGGATCTGCGGGATGGCAACCAGGCCCTGGTCGTACCCATGAGCCTGGAGGAAAAAATTGAGTTTTTCCAGCTCCTGGTCAGAATCGGCTTCAAGGAAATCGAAGTCGGGTTCCCCGCAGCCAGCGAAACAGAGTATGAGTTCCTGCGTACCCTGATCGAACAGAACCTCATCCCCGAAGACGTGACCGTACAGGTCCTCACCCAGTGCCGTGATCACATCATCCGCAGGACATTCGAAGCTGTGAAAGGTGCGCCCCGTGCCGTGATCCATTTCTACAACTCCACCTCCGTTGCCCAGCGCGAGCAGGTGTTCCGGAAATCCAAAGAGGAAATCAAGCAGATCGCCGTGGAAGGCGCAAAGCTTGTCAAACAGCTCTCTCAGGAATATGAGGGCAACTTCCTCTTCGAGTATTCCCCGGAATCCTTCACCGGCACTGAACCGGAATACGCCCTGGAGGTCTGCAACGCCGTCATCGATGTCATGGAACCCACCCCCGACAGGCCCATGATCATCAACCTGCCGGTGACCGTGGAAATGAGTCTCCCGCACATTTATGCCAACCAGATCGAGTATTGTAGTGACCGCCTCCACCGCCGGGATTCCGTCATTCTGTCCACCCATCCGCATAACGACCGAGGTACCGGCATTGCCGATACGGAACTGGCACTGCTGGCAGGAGCACAGCGTGTGGAATGCTGTCTGTTCGGCAACGGCGAGCGCACAGGCAACGTGGATGCGATCACTCTGGCCATGAACATGTACTCCCACGGCGTGGATCCGAAGCTGGACTTCTCGGACATGCCCGCCATCTGCGAGGTCTATGAGAGGATCACCGACATGCAGGTATCGCCCCGGCAGCCCTATGCCGGCAGTCTGGTCTTCGCAGCATTCTCCGGCAGCCACCAGGATGCCATCGCCAAAGGCATGCACCACAGAGAAGAGAACAGCACCCACCAGTGGACTGTGCCCTATCTGCCCATCGATCCGCATGATGTATCCCGGACCTATGATGCCGATGTGATCCGCATCAACTCCCAGTCTGGCAAGGGCGGCATCGGCTACATCCTGGAAACGGCCTATGGATACAACATGCCGCCAAAGATGCGCGAGCACTTCGGGTATACCGTCAAGGCGGTCTCGGATCACAACCATGCCGAGCTCAAACCCGATGAAGTCTTCCGGATTTTTGAACAGACGTATCTCAACCGGCAGTCCCCTGTGGTGGAATTCCATGAAGCGCACTACATGCAGGGCAAGCAGATGCGCGCCACGGTCACAGTCGCAGTGGATGGACAGGAATACGAGTTCTTCGGATCCGGAAACGGCCGCATCAACGCCGTCAACAATGCCCTGAAACAGGGACTGGGTCTGGAATATACGCTGGATACTTACACTGAACACGCTCTGGACACAAATTCCAGCAGCCGGGCGGCAAGTTATGTGGGGCTGTCCTGGCCCGATGGTACGACCTCCTGGGGCGCAGGGACAGACACGGACGTCATTGTATCCAGTGTCAAGGCACTGATCTCCGCCATCAACAACCGGCCGCAGCCGGCTGACTGAGCGGCAGCGATAAGAGCATGAAGAGACTGAGGCTGCATTCAGTCAGCTCACTGCATGGCGCCTCTTTGCATCAAGTCTAGCTCATCCTCCAGCGGTTGAAATGACTGCCTGCCGCGGGCATTTCAATGGCTGGCCCGCTGCATGATGCCTCTTTGCATCAGATCATGCGGGTCATCCCACACACAATCACAACGATACCCAGAATCAACACAGACAAGCCAAGATACATATATGAACAATGACGTGTCTCATGCTCAGCCACCGGCTGACCATGAGACTTGTCAAAGAAGGAAGGAGACATTTGTTTATGCCCATGACCATGACACAGAAAATCCTGGCTGCCCACGCCGGACAGGATGAAGTCAGACCCGGACAGCTCATTATGGCCGAACTTGACGGCGTTCTCGGCAATGACATCACCACCCCCGTCGCCATCCGCGAATTCGAGAAAGCCGGATTCGACAACGTCGCAGATGCAGACCGCATCAACATCGTGCTCGACCACTTTGTGCCCAACAAAGACATCAAAGCCGCCCAGCAGTCCGCTGCCTGCCGCAAGTTTGCGAAAACCCATGACATCCCGAACTTCTTCGATGTCGGGAAAATGGGCATCGAACATGCGCTGCTCCCCGAACAGGGCATCGTGACCGCCGGCGACTGCATCATTGGCGCCGATTCCCACACCTGCACCTATGGCGCCCTGGGCGCTTTCTCCACCGGCGTGGGCAGTACGGACATGGCCGCGGGCATGGCCACCGGCAAAGCCTGGTTCAAGGTCCCGGAAGCCATCAAAGTGGAGCTCGTCGGCGAACTTCCGCCCTATGTCACCGGCAAGGACGTGATTCTTACCCTCATTGGTCAGATTGGCGTGGACGGTGCCCTCTACCGGTCCCTGGAATTCACCGGACCCGGCGTGAAGTCTCTTTCCATGGATGACCGCCTGTGCATCTGCAACATGGCCATCGAAGCCGGTGCCAAAAACGGCATCTTCCCGGTCGATGAAGTCACCGAAGCCTACCTCGAAGGGCGCAGCCGCCGTCCCTGGACAAAATACAAAGCCGATCCCGATGCGGAGTACATCCAGAGCATCACCATGGACCTGAGCCAGCTGGAACCAGTCACCGCCTGGCCCCACCTGCCGGAAAATGTGCACCCCGCTGCCGAGGCACCCATTGAAGTGGATCAGGTTGTGATCGGGTCCTGCACCAATGGCCGCATGGAGGACATGGAAGCCGCATGGGAAATCCTGAAAGGCCGCCAGGTCAAGGACGGCGTGCGTGCCATTGTGATTCCCGCCACCATGCAGATTTACAAAGAGTGTCTGAAAAAAGGCATCATCGAAGACCTCATTGATGCAGGCTGCGTCGTCTCCACCCCCACCTGCGGGCCCTGCCTGGGCGGCTATATGGGGATCCTGGCAGAAGAGGAACGCTGCATTTCCACCACCAACCGCAACTTCGTCGGGCGCATGGGGCACGTCACCTCCGAGGTCTACCTCGCCAGTCCCTATACAGCCGCAGCCAGCGCCATCACCGGGGTCATCACCGATCCCCGCACGCTGATGCAGACCGAGACACCCGTTGAAACAGAGAAGGAGGCAGCCGCATGAACAACGCCAGAGGCACTGTGTTCAAATACAACGACAATGTGGACACCGATGTGATCATCCCCGCCCGGTATCTGAACACACCGGATGCGAAGGAACTCGCAAAACACTGCATGGAAGACATCGATCCGGAATTCGTGAACAACGCCAACCCCGGTGATATCATCGTGGCGGGCTGGAACTTCGGGTGCGGCAGCAGCCGGGAACATGCGCCGCTCGCCATCAAGACCGTGGGGATCTCCGCGGTGATTGCCAAAAGCTTCGCCCGGATCTTCTACCGCAACGCCATCAACATCGGGCTCCCGATCCTCGAGTGCGAAGCAGCAGCTGAAGCCATTGAAAACGGCGATGAAGTGGAAGTGAACTTCGATGAAGGCACCATTACCAACGTGACCAAGGGCGAGACCTATCAGGCGGAGCCTTTCCCGGCATTCATCCAGGAAATCATTGCGGCCGGGGGCCTGCTTCCGAGCCTGAGGAGGAACGCATGAAGAAAATCGGACTGATCTGGGGCGACGGCTCCAGCCCGGAAATCATGGCGCAGGCCAAACGCGTGCTGGACGCCATACAGGATCCCGCCGATCCCTTTGTCTACACAGACATTGCCATGGGCGGCGAAGCCGTGGACAAATACGGTGACCCGCTGCCTCAGCACGAACTCGATAAAGCCCTGGCACAGGACAGTGTGCTGCTTGGCGCCATTGGCGGTCCCAAATGGGAAGGCCTGCCTGGACCCCAGCGCCCGGAAAAGGGACTGCTGCGTCTCCGCGAAGGGATGGAGCTGTTTGCGAACGACCGCCCTGCGAAGATCTGGCCACAGCTGGCGGATGCCTCGCCCCTGAAGAAGGAAATCACGGACAAGGGCATTGATTTTGTCATTGTGCGGGAACTGATCGGAGGGGCCTACTTTGGAAAAAAGGAAACGAAGGAAGTCGACGGGGAACTCGTGGCAGTCGATGAAATGCCCTATTCCGAACATGAAATCGAACGGATCGGCCGCATTGGATTCGAAACTGCCCGGAAACGCCGGAAGAAACTGGTCATGGTGGACAAACACAATGTGCTGGACACCAGCCGCCTCTGGGTGAAGGTTTTCGACCGCCTGAAGGAGGAGTATCCCGACGTGGAGTACAGCACGATGTTTGTCGACAACGCCGCCATGCAGATCGTCAAGGACCCCAGCCAGTTTGACGTGATCGTGACCGAAAACCTCTTCGGGGATATCCTCTCCGACGAAGCCAGCCAGATCACGGGCTCCATTGGCATGATCCCCTCCAGCAGCCGCGGGAAAACAAAAAACGGGCTCTATGAGCCGATTCATGGATCCGCCCCGGACATTGCGGGACAGGACAAAGTGAATCCCATTGCCTGCATTCTCTCGGCTGCGCTGATGCTGCGGTATGGCCTGGACATGGAAGAGAAAGCAGCCCAGATCGAGCAGGCCGTGGAAAAGGTTCTTGACCAGGGATACCGTACAGCGGATATCTGGACAGAAGGGACCACGCTGGTCGGCACAAAGGAAATGGGCGACCGGATCCTGGAAAACCTCTGACAAGACAAAACGGGTGGTTCATCTGGTGGACCACCCGCTGTTTTTATGATCAGGATCACTAGACGGCCGATGATGGCATATCAGCGACTGCCTTTGAGTTTTGCCAGTTCTGCCTCCAACAAGGCAATCTTCTCATTCATGCTTTTGATCTCTTCGTCCTTGCGGACCACTTCCTGTTTCATCAGGATATAGTTCTCGTTGGCCTCATCACTCAGTGTTACAAAGGGCCGCCCATATTTTTTGTAGTATTCCTGTACCACACCTGGAATTTGTCTTGTCATTTTTATGCCTTCCTTTTTCAAATATTCGATTGTCTCTTCGGTTTCTGTATCAAACAGATGCCCGAGTACCTGAATGATCTCTTCATCTGAATTGTGCCATCCATGGTTCAGAAACACAACTTTCCACTCGATCATATTTTCGACAAGCCCGTTGAGCTCTGTGATGTAATCATCCGGACAACCCGACCATCCAGTCCTGAATTCTCCTTCTCAGCCCCCAAGCCGGTGGGACACCGGCA
>ERZ778503.310-NODE-310-length-41223-cov-7.264599_pt1 | contig 41223 bp, 29 predicted proteins | sample MGYA00510047_ERZ778503 | MGnify/ENA primary metagenome ERZ778503 (study PRJEB29527, sample SAMN07138965) | mouse gut metagenome | material: feces | host: mouse | place: China:Nanjing | collected 2016-01-25 ... | reverse complement strand
GAATCCGAAGAATATGAGGAGTCAGAAGAATACGAATCCGAAGAATATGAGGAGTATCAACCACAATACAATACAAAGGAACTCAATATTGATCTGTATGAAGCGGAGGATTGTGCAGAGGATACAGAAAGCTATTATGAACATTCTGAGGAAGAAAACTACAACGAGGATGATTATGATGCGTCAGAGATCTATTATGACGAAGAAGATTATGACGAGGATTCTTTTGACACAGCATTTGGAGAGTATGATGACAGTTATGAAAATGATATCACGATGCTTGATTCCCAAGAAGAATTAACTTTCTGGCAGAGAGTAAAACTGCGAATGCAACATCTGACAATCTTTGATGCGATTCTTGCATGTACAGGTGTTGTTGTGCTGGTGGCTGCGGTTGTGATTTTCAGTATGGTTATTCAATCGAATCAGTTAGAGAAACAGATTGAAGCGCTGGCACCTTTAGGGGATGAATTAAAGAATTTGGGCGTCGTGGGTGATGAGGGTCTGCTTGCCATGTCAAATGCTGCACTCTCTGGCATGTTTGCAGAAGAAGAAGAAGAAACAAGTTCTGAGGAGATTTCTTCAATTGAAGTGGTTGCAGAGCCAGAAACCGCAAAGGTGAATGTAAGTTTTGTTTCGGTGGAGAAGGATCTCAAAATACGATTTACAGATGCAAACACAGGAGAACTGATTACTGGAACCGTTTTTGAGGTGATATTGACAAATGCAAAAGGAAAACAGCTTGTGTTGAAAGATGATGATATGGATGGAATGATCTATGCGCAGAATATTAACGCAGGTGTGTTTGATGCAATTGTAACATCGACAGAAAAATATAAATTTCCAGAAATTGCACAACATGTTACCGTGAAAGATAAAGTTGAGTACGTTGTAATTAATGTGCAGGATGAGGTAAAGACAGAGAAGCAGATTAATGTAACGGCAGAGGATACGCAAAAGAATGATGCGGAAGCAGAAGCGGAAGTGCTCAAGGACACTGTGGAGTGGGTGGAATCTACCAAAACGCCAGTGAGTGGTTCAGAAAGTTATCTTCTTGTAGATAAAAATACGATTGCAGATCCGTCACAGGTTTCAAGGTTGGCGGCAAGAATGCTTTTTGATACATTGAACGTATCTTTAGACCAATCAGAGGCAGTATTGACGACAGGGGCTGTTCTTGACTTAAAAGGAACAAAATTTACAGATACACAAGAAGGAGACATTGAATATCAGTACACAACAGAATGGAAAAGTTCTGATGAGAGTGTTGCGTCTGTCAGCGATGGTAAGGTAACAGCAAAGGCGGAGGGAACAGCAGTTATTACATATACTGTTACTAAAAAGACCATTACAACGACGTATGAACCTAAGGAGCCTGTGGAGGAGACTTTGGAAATTACGCTTGACGATTATCAGGAGCTTACTGACAAACAAAAGGAAAAGTGTACACCAATTAAGGATGATGCAGATCAGACAATTGGATATATCTATCAAAAAGTAACAGAACCGCAAAAGAAGACAGACGAGACAACAGAAAGCGCAAGCGCTGAGTGTAAGATAACTGTTGCGGCAGTTAAGATTGTATCGGGAAGTCTGGAAATTACAAAAAGTGCAGACAGTTGTGCTATTGGAGAGACATTGACTGTGAAACCGTCAAAACTTGTGTATAAGAAACAAGATGAAAGTACAGAGACAATCACAGAAAATTTTCCTACGATTATATGGGAAAGTGGGGATACTTCGATCGCTACAGTTGACGCTAAGGGTGTTGTAACAGGTATTAAAGAGGGAAAAGTACAAATTATAGGAACTGTATCAGGGGTACAGGGGGCCGATGGAACAGAATTAAAAATTAACAGCACAGTGGAAATAAATATTACTGGTGGAAAAGTGCTGACAATTATGCTTGACCGCACAAAGGATGTGAATCTGGCAGTAGGAGAAACGACAACGCTTGTGGCAACAGTTTCTAATTATGAGGCGGACACTAGTGTGATATGGGAGAGTTCTGACCCGAATATAGCAACTGTTGATAAAAGTGGTATGGTTACTGCAATTGCCGAAGGAAGTGTTACGATCACCGCAACTACAAAAGAAAATAGTGCAGATGGCAATCCAGTGAAAGCGACCTGTGTAGTTACAGTGAAGCCCAATACAACTGCTGACACTACAACAAAGCTGAAAGACAAAAATGGAAATCAAATCTATGTCAAAAATACAGATGGCAGTTACAGAGAAGCTGTCTATGCGGATTATTTTAGCAGTGAAGAATTTTATATTATATCACAGCCACAATATATCTACACTGGTTGGCAAACGATAGATGGAAAGACATATTATTTTGATAAAACTGGCAATGTTGTGACTGGAACCCAAATTATTCAAGGCGTGACATATAATTTTGGCGCCGATGGAGCGATTGCAACTTCGGTGAATGGTTCTACTTTTGGTATTGATGTATCTCGACACAACGGAAATATTGACTGGAATGCAGTTAAGGCTTCAGGAGTAGATTATGTTATTATTCGTTGTGGATATAGAGGATCCGCTACAGGAGTATTAATCGAAGACCAGTCTTTTCGGACAAACATTAAAGGCGCTACAGCAGCCGGACTGAAAGTTGGCGTGTATGTGTTCTCACAGGCAATCAATGAGGTTGAGGCAGTCAAAGAGGCATCATTGGCGGTGAGTCTTGTAAAAGGCTATAATCTTACTTATCCAATTTTTATTGATACAGAGTCAAGTGGTGGTAGAGCAGATAAAATTGATAGAGCAACACGGACCGCAGTTGTCAATGCTTTTTGTCAGACGGTTGCAAGTGCTGGATATAAGCCGGGAATCTATGCATCAAAAACATGGTTTGAGGACAAACTAAATATGGGCGCAATCGGAAATTATAAGATTTGGCTTGCGCAGTATTCTACTGCGCCTACCTATAACGGCAGATATGATATGTGGCAGTATTCATGCAAAGGTAAGATTAGCGGAATCAGTACCAAAGTAGATTTAAACTACAGCTACTTAGGGTATTAGGCTTGCATTATTTCCAATTTTAGGATAAAATAGCAAGAAAGATGATTACGGAGGTAAATTTTTGATGAGAACTTATTTGGTGACTGGCGGTGCGGGATTTATTGGATCAAACTACATTCATTATATGTTTCGGAAGTATGATAATGCGATTCGGATTATCAATGTGGATGCGCTGACTTATGCCGGAAATCTTGAGAATTTGAAAGAGATTGAGAATAGAGAAAACTATACATTTATCAAGGCAGATATTACAGATAAAGAAGCAATTGCAAAAATATTTGCGGAAAATGATATTGATAGAGTAGTTCATTTTGCAGCGGAGAGTCACGTGGACAGAAGTATTAAAAACCCGGAAATATTTGTACAAACAAATGTTCTTGGAACCGCAGTGATGCTCAATTGTGCAAAAGCGGCGTGGGAGCGTCCAGATGGCAGTTTCCAGGAAGGAAAGAAATTCTTACATGTTTCTACAGACGAGGTTTATGGTTCTCTAGAAGAAGATGGCGAATATTTTTATGAGACAACCCCATATGCGCCGCACAGTCCCTATTCTGCGAGCAAAGCAGCTTCGGACATGCTTGTGCGTTCCTATATGGACACTTATCAATTTCCGGCGAACATTACAAATTGTTCTAATAATTATGGACCTTATCAGTTTCCAGAGAAATTTATTCCACTTGTCATAAACAATGCGCTTCAGGGAAAAAATCTTCCAGTGTATGGAGATGGCAAAAACGTGCGTGATTGGCTTTATGTTGAGGACCATGCCAAGGCGATTGATATGGTGCAAGAGCAGGGCAAGTTATTTGAAACTTATAATATTGGCGGACACAATGAAAAGCAAAATATAGAGATTATCCATATTATTCTTGAGACATTGCAGGAGCAGCTTGCGGATGATGACCCACGCAAGAAATTTGTATCAAAAGATCTAATCACTTATGTGGAGGACAGAAAAGGACATGACAGACGCTATGCGATTGCGCCAGATAAGATTAAGGCGGAGATTGGATGGGAGCCTGAGACAATGTTTAAGGATGGTATCCGCCAGACAATCAAGTGGTACTTTGAGCATGCGGATTGGATGAAAAATGCGACAAGTGGCGATTATCAAAAATATTATCAAGAGATGTACAAGTAAACTTATATAGCGGAGGAACAGTTTAGTCTTGAGGCTTTGTATTAGTTGCAAAGCCCGTGAAATAGCTATGAGGTTGAAGGGCATCAAGCTACATTCTGTGGATTGATGCTTGTAGCAGGAAGTCAAAGACGGAACTGTTACTGGGCAGAATACAGGGAACGTCGATACCGATAGGTATGGCGTTCCCGCTTTGGCGTAAAATAGACTTTTGAGAACATTTACTTTTTGAGATTTCGAGAGTCTATTTCGTGATGTAGGAGGTATCTTAACTATGAAAGGAATAATATTAGCAGGGGGTTCTGGCACAAGACTCTACCCTTTGACAAAGGCGATTTCAAAACAGATTATGCCAGTTTATGATAAACCAATGATTTATTACCCACTGTCAACGCTGATGCTTGCGGGAATTCGCGATATTTTAATTATCTCGACACCGCGGGATCTTCCAGTGTTTCAGGAACTGTTTGGAACAGGCGAACAGCTTGGACTTCGTATGGAGTATGCAGTCCAAGAACAGCCGCGAGGACTTGCGGATGCGTTTATTATCGGGGCTGATTTTATTGGGGAAGATTCTGTGGCGCTAGTTTTAGGAGATAATATTTTTTATGGACAAAGCTTTTCTAAATTGTTACAGCGCGTTGCAGCAAAAAAGAGTGGTGCGACTATTTTTGGTTATTATGTGCGTGATCCACGAGAGTATGGCGTAGTGGAGTTTGACGAGAATGGAAAGGCCATTTCAATTGAAGAAAAGCCAGAGAAACCAAGAAGTAACTATGCGGTGCCAGGACTTTACTTTTATGACAATGATGTTGTGGAGATTGCTAGAAATGTGAAGCCATCTGCGCGCGGGGAAATTGAGATTACAAGTATCAATAATGAATATCTAAAGCGCGGAACATTGACGGTGGAGACAATGGGACGTGGCTTTGCGTGGCTTGATACAGGAAATCATGATTCTTTGCTTGATGCGGCAGATTTTGTTTGTGCGTTTCAAAAACGACAAGGACTTTATATTTCTTGTATTGAGGAGATTGCTTATAAGAGAGGTTTTATTACCAAAGAACAGCTTTTGCAGCTTGCACAACCACTGATGAAGACAGATTATGGAAAGTATCTTGTAGAGGTTGCAAATGGACTCTAAGGGAAAAAGAATTGGGATACTGTTGGTGCTGTGCGCTTTGCTACTTGCTATGGCAGCAGTGGTGCTGGTTAATTACAATAAACTTGTAGGAAATAGTTCTGACACAGTTTCTAACAGCAGTACAGACAGTAATACCAAACAAATTATAGAAGAAGACGGAAAGGTACATGGTGCAGACTTGTCGGCATTTATGAGAGACAATGACTTTTTTGATGTTGAGATGCCCAAGAACTCGAATCAAACTACATATGATGAGGTGGACGAAAACGGTGAGACAGTACGAAATCTAACGCTTCTGGCAAGCTCTGTAGAGCGCGATATCAGAGTTAAGATTATTGATGATAAAGGAGAGACTGTAATAGGACAGCGATTTTCTGTGGAGGTTGCAGAGACAGGGGTATATATTGACGAGGATAAAGATGGTATTATTCAAATACCAGATATAAAACCTGGAGAGTACAAGGTTTCTCTGGAGGAACAGGCAGGATTTAAGGTGCCTGCTGCACCTGTAAGTGTTCGCGTTCGCTCGATGGTGTCTTATACAGTGATTGATGATATAGAGTATTTTGTGCACTCAGAGGCAGAGGTTGATATCTTAAAGGAGGACACAAAAGAAAAGAAGATTGACAGTGAGGATGAGGACGATACACAATATAAAGCGCTGCTGGATGTGGAAGAAGAACAGGGAAATGCAGTTCAGCTAGGAATTGATGTGTCAAAGTGGAATGGTGAGATTGACTGGGAAGTTGTGAAGGCTGAAGGGGTTGATTTTGCAATCATTCGATGCGGATACAGAGGTTCTTCTTCTGGATGGCTCATTGAGGATCCGTTTTTTTATCGGAACTTGACAGAGGCAAAAAAAGCAGGGATTAAGGTTGGATTGTACTTTTTTACACAGGCGACAAATCAGGTCGAGGCAGTTGAGGAGGCTAGTATGGTTGTGACGCTTTTAGGAGAGACAACACTAGAGTATCCAGTGTTTATCGATGTAGAAGGGGCTGGCGGAAATGGCAGGGCGGACAATCTGGATGCTGCGACAAGAACTGCGGTGGTCAATGCATTTTGCCAGACGATTCAGAATGCAGGACTTGATGCAGGCGTATACTCAAGCCGAAACTGGTATTACAATAATCTCAATGTTGCGGAGATGACTGCGCCAAACATTTGGCTCGCAGAGTATAGACAGACACCTTTGTATGAGGGACGTTATGATATGTGGCAGTATACTTCAAGTGGTGCGGTTGCTGGGATAGAAGGAAGAGTGGATTTGAATATTAGCTATCTAGGTGTAAACTAAATTGCACTGATGGTCAAAATACTAACCGTTCAATATAAAATGATGTACAAAGCCGCATAAAAAATATGCCATTTGTGGTTGACATGATACGACAGCAGACTTCATCGGTCGTGCGTATCTAATACATAAGTATGTATAGAAAGGAAAACGAACAATCATGGGAAAAATTACAGTAGAGGAATGTGTTGCAGACGGGATGGTCATAGAAGGGCTTAAGGTGATTACACCGCAGGTTTTTGGCGACAACAGAGGATATTTTATGGAAACCTATAACTATAATGATTTTAAAGAGGCTGGTATTGATCAAGTTTTTGTGCAGGACAACCAGTCTGCTTCAAGAAAGGGTGTGCTTCGAGGACTGCATTTTCAGAAAGCGTTTCCGCAGGATAAGCTTGTTCGTGCTGTCAGAGGTGCAGTGTTTGATGTTGTAGTTGATTTGCGGGAAGGCTCAAAAACCTTTGGAAAATGGTATGGGGTCTACTTGTCAGAGGAGAATAAGAAACAGTTTTTTGTTCCAAAGAATTTTGCGCATGGTTTTTTGGTACTTTCTGATTATGCAGAGTTTTGCTATAAATGTACTGATTTTTATCACCCAAATGATGAAGGAGGGCTTTTGTGGAATGATCCAGAGATTGGAATTCAATGGCCAATTCCAGAAGGAATGGAGCTGGTAATTTTGGAGAGAGACCAGAATTGGGGTGGCATAAAGGAATTTAAGCGATGAGAAAAGGATTATCCAAAACCACTGTCAAATTGTATGTGACACTTGCGGCCGCAATTCTTGCGGCTGTGATTTTAATCCATCATAATCCACTGGCAGATCCACAGGAAGAACTGATTAAAAAGGTGCTCGCCTGTCTGATTATCGTCGGAGCGATAGGGATTTTTTATTGGTTTTATGACAGGCTGATAACACTTCCTGTAGAGTTGTGGCAGTCGCGGAAACTAATCTGGAAACTTGCAAAAAATGATTTTAAAAATCGTTATGCGGGGTCGTATCTAGGACGTGTATGGGCGTTTACACAGCCTGTAGTCACAGTGCTTTTGTACTGGTTTGTATTTGGACACATTATGGGACAAGACAAGAAAGAGATCCTTAATGTTGGTGTGGAGGCGCCTTATGTGTTGTGGCTCACAGCAGGGCTTGTGCCGTGGTTTTATTTTAGTGAGGCGATTAACAATGGTACGACTTCGCTTTTGGAGTACAGTTATCTTGTCAAGAAGGTTGTATTTAAAATTAGCATTATTCCGATTGTAAAGTTGATTGCAGCATCATTTGTTCATCTGTTTTTTGTTGCATTTATGTTGCTTGTGTATTTTGTGTATGGATATACGCCATCCTTCTACTTGTTGCAACTTTTATACTACTCTTTCTGTATGTTTATGTTTGTGTTGGCGCTGAGTTATTCGACCTGTGCAATTGTTATTTTTTTCCGCGATTTGACACAGATTATCAATATTTTGTTGCAGGTTGGTATGTGGGCGACACCGATTCTGTGGAATATTTCCTTGCTGGATAACAGCCCTATTCTACAGAAGATTATGAAGATCAATCCAGTATTTTATATTGTGAATGGCTATCGAGATGCAATGTTTGCAGAGAAGTGGTTCTGGCAAGACTTTTATTCGACAGCTTACTTTTGGATTGTGACAGTGGTCTTTTTTGGCATTGGAGCGCTGATATTCCGAAGATTGAAAGTACACTTTGCGGATGTACTTTAGGTGAGGGAGAGATATGGAAGAAAAAAAAGAAGAAACGACGCAAGTTGCAATTGCGGTGGAGAACGTCTGCAAGGTTTACAGGCTCTATGATAAGCCAACAGACCGATTAAAGGAAGCGCTGAAACTGACTAGGAAACAGAAATATCATGAATCCCATGCATTGTCAAACGTTAGTTTTGATGTTCGACAAGGAGAATGTGTTGGTATTATTGGAACAAATGGTTCTGGAAAATCGACAATTTTAAAGATTATTACAGGTGTGCTGAATCCGTCAAGCGGTTCAGTCGCCGTCAATGGACGTATCTCTGCACTTTTGGAATTGGGAGCAGGATTTAATCAAGAATATTCGGGCATTGAAAATATTTATTTAAATGGGACTATGAATGGTTTTTCAGAGGATGAAATTAAAGAGAGATTGCAGGATATCCTTGACTTTGCGGATATTGGCGATTATGTTTATCAGCCAGTAAAAACTTATTCGAGCGGAATGTTTGTTCGACTTGCGTTTTCAGTGGCCATCAATATTGATCCTGAGATTTTAATTGTTGACGAGGCGCTTTCAGTTGGCGATGTGTTTTTTCAAGCAAAGTGTTATCACAAGTTTGAAGAATTTAAAAGAATGGGAAAGACCATTATGATTGTCAGTCATGACCTAAGCAGTATTGCCAAGTATTGTGACAGAGTAATTCTACTCAATCAGGGAGTGAAACTTGGTGAGGGTTCACCTAAGGAAATGATTGATGATTTTAAGCGTGTTTTGGTGGGGCAGTATGAATTGCCTGAATCAAGATCAGAGCAAAGTTTAGTAAATGATGCAGATGTGCAGGAAGCAGTTCAGTCGCAAGCTGCTGCGCAAAAGCGTGCAAGACAACAATCAGATGGTAGAGATGTAAAAACACTTGAGTATGGAACGCAGGAGGCAGTTATTGAGGAGATTTATCTGACAGATGACCGTGGGACGCAGACAAATGCCATTATCAAAGGACTTTCTTTTAGTATTTGTATGCGGGTAAGATTTCTACAGGATCTGCCAGCGCCGATTTTTGCCTTTTCGATTAAGACTGCCAAAGGAACTGAAATCACAGGAACCAATACCATGTTTGAAAAGGCATTTTTGGAGCCAGTGAAAGCGGGAAGCGTAAAGGATATTCACTTTACGCAGAAAATGTCACTGCAAGGCGGTGAGTATTTAATTTCTTTTGGGGTTACAGGGTACGAAGGAAATGATTTTAAAGTGTATCATAGACTCTATGATGCATTGGATGTGACTGTGGTGTCCGACAAGAATACGGTTGGGTACTATGATATGGATTCCAAAGTGGTAGTCAGAGATGCGCATGAGAAAAGCGATTTGGGGGATAACATTATAAAGTACACAAAGATACAGTGAACAGGAGCAGGTGGAGGCAGTATGGCAGATAAGATGCGGATAAAGCAGGAAAAAATCGGTGGTGTAATTATGGATTACACCTATTATGCGGGGCAGGATTTGTATTCGGACGGCGCAGTGGAAGATGAGATGTTGGACATTGCAATGAACAATTCGCCAGAGCACTTCTTACAAATAATTGAAGAAAAGAAAAGCTGGCCGATTTTTTATCATTTTTCACCGCTGCGCACAAATATTATTGACTGGATACCTTTCCAAAAAACAGACAAAGTGCTTGAGATTGGTTCTGGATGTGGGGCAATTACCAGTACACTAGCCAGAAAAGTTGGCAGCGTCACTTGTGTGGATTTATCTAAAAAACGTAGTTTGGTCAATGCATATCGCAATTGTGACGCGGACAATATTACAATTATGGTTGGCAATTTTAAGGAGATTGAACCCCATCTTGATACAGATTATGATTATGTATTATTAATTGGCGTCTTTGAATATGGGCAAGCCTATATTGGCGGAGTATCTCCCTATGAGGATTTTATGCGAATTTGTAACCGCCATAGAAAGCAGGAAGGACGTCTTGTCATTGCAATTGAAAATAAATTTGGATTAAAATACTGGGCAGGATGTAGAGAGGACCATCTGGGAACTTATTTTTCAGGGTTAGAAGGATATCATGAGGGCGGTTCCGCCAGAACTTTTACTAGACACGGACTACAAAAAATATTGGATAAAGTTGGAATAAAAGAATATAAGTTCTATTATCCGTATCCAGATTATAAATTTGCAACAGCTATTTATTCAGATTCTTATCTGCCCAAGAAAGGGGAGTTAAGTAATAATCTCAGAAATTTTGACAGAGAGCGGGTGCTTCTATTTGATGAGAAACAGGTATTTGATGAAATTTTGGAGGAGAAGGAGTTTCCATTATTTTCAAATTCTTATCTGTTGGTGGTTGGCGCTGTGCCTGATGTAATTTACACTAAATTTTCTAACGATAGGGCTGCAAAATGGGCAGTGCGCACATCAATTGTAAAAGAGCAGTCAGGGGTAGTTCATGTGGAGAAGCTGCCAGATACAGAGGCGGCATGTAAACATTTAAAGAATACAAAACAAGCATATGAACAATTGTCGGTGCGTTATGAGGGAACAAAGATTAGAATCAATACTTGCGCTGTGATTGGGGAGGATCTTAGAAATGGACTCTCTTTTGCGTACTGTAATGGTAGGACATTAGAATCTTTGCTTGACGAGTGCCTAACGCGAGCCGATGTCGCAGGATTTAAAACGCTTATTGAGGAATATCTTTATTGGCTGCGCTATAAAGAAGATACTTTTGCAGTTAGCAATTTTGATTTTATCTTTCCAAACATTCTTGTGGATGGGGAAACATGGCACGTCATTGACTATGAGTGGACGTTTGATAAGCATATTGACTCAAATGATATTGCTTTTCGCGCATTTTATAACTATATGCTTGGCGGGGAGATGCGCAGGGCATGCAAGGACCTTCTTATGAAAGATATTTTAGGATACTCTGATGCGCAGATAGCGGAGGCAGCCGTGGAGGAACAAGAGTTTCAACTTCGGATTACGCAGCGTCGTGCCTCGGCAGAGCGAATGCGGGAACTCATTGGCAATCCAGCATACGCTTTGGAAGGAATGGTACAATATTGTCGTCATGCAGATTTGCAGTATGTAGTGCAGATTTTTATTGATTATGGTGAAGGATTTAGCGAAGAAAATTCACAAAAACTGTTGAACTGTTACCTGCTGGGAAAACACTTGAGATTGGAGTTTGATATTCCTGAGGGCGCAGTAAAGTTTCGCATTGATCCTTGCTCATTTTCTTGTGTTGTGGAGATTCTTAAGATTCAGGTAGGAGATAGAAGGTATAGTGCAGAAGAAATTGTGGCGAATGGCTGTTGGCAAGAATGTGGAGTGGTTGTGTTTGACCATGAGGACCCTAACCTCGCTTTTGATGTAGAAGGAGGGCAACACCTTACAGTGGAGTTGGATGTTCTGGAATTGCCACCGCAGTTTGCAGTACAGATTGTGCAGAGTGCAACAAAAGAGAGCTTTCTCTCTAAAACAAAGACATTTTTTAAGTCAAAGAAATGATATAATATACTCTGAGATGGAGGAGAGTCATGTTAGGAAAGATAAAGGGTGCCATACAGGATAGGTTATATCAGAGTTGTATTGAAGCGTATGAGAGAGACTTGCGCTGCCAGACCGATCCCTATTTAGTATGGGTGCAGGAGAATGAGCAGCGCGCTTCTGAGAAAGCGGGAACAGAGCGATATTCTGAGCTTGGCATTGTCTATATGGAGGATTGCGGCAGCCGCTTTTCTTTGTCTGATTGCAACAAAAAGTATCTTTTGTTTGTGTCACGGGAAGGTAGAATAGCAGTAAATGCCATAAGTGAAGTAGTGTCGTATTTTGAATCCCATCAGGATGTAGATATTATCTATGCAGATGAAGATGTGTGGATGTTAGATCAAAGCAGACCACAAAATGTTTTGAAAGATGATGGTGGTGCGCATCGGATTTTTCCGTGGACAAAACCAATATGGTCGCCAGATACTTTGTTTTCATTTTTTTACTTTGGACATATTTTTGCTGTTCGCAGAGAGGCTTTTTTAGCGCTTGCGTGGCTTGGAGATACGAATTATCGCAGAAATATCTATGATTTTGTCTTGAAGGCATCAGAGCAAGGTAGTTGTCCAAATCACATTGACAAGATACTTTTTCATGCATACGAGCGGGGAAACAGCAGGGAAGAAATTGAAGATACACTTATGCATAGAACAGATTTTATCGGTGTGGGTAGCACATATGACGATATCCGAAAACAGGCAATGGTGCGGCGTGGACTTGTAGGGAAAATGGTGGTAGATGAAGGGACAGGAATCTCTTATCCAATCTATGAAGTGCCAGATAAGCCGCTTGTCAGTATTGTTATTCCCTCTAAGGACAACCCAAAGGTATTGCAACAGTGTATTCGCTCTATTTATATGCACACAGATTATCCCAATTTTGAATTGATTGTGATCGACAATGGAAGTACAGAGGAAGTGCGTGCTACACTTGAAAATTTCCGTGTGGAGTGTCCGTTTCGGTATCTATATTTGCCAATGGACTATAATTTTTCACGAATGTGTAATCTAGGGGTGAAAGAGACAAAGGGAACATATATTCTGTTACTTAATGATGATATGGAGGTAATTGAGGATTCATGGCTAACTAGAATGGTTGGTCAAGCATCATTGCAACATGTCGGTGCAGTGGGTGCAAAACTTTTGTATCCAAACTCGACCAAAATACAACATGTAGGGATTACCAATACGATATCGGGCCCTGGGCATAAACTAAAACTGTTGGATGACAATCTGTCTTACTATTATGGCAGGAATCGTTTTGTGTATGATATGATTGGTGTCACAGCTGCTTGTCTTTTAATGCGCAAAGATTGTTTTCTTGCTATGGGCGGATTATATGAAGGGCTTGCTGTGGCATATAATGATGTCGATTTATGTTTTAGCTTAGGGGATAAAGGATTATATAATGTCCAGCGCAATGACGTAGTCTTGTATCATCACGAGTCGCTTAGTCGCGGAGATGACTTAAAAGATGAGAAGAAATTAAAACGTCTGACGACAGAGCAAAATGTGTTATATGAACGGCACCCTAATCTTTACAGGCATGACCCTTTTATTGGAACGTTGTTAAACAGTGGAGAACCAGAGTACAGTTGCCGCTGGTTGGAAGGGTATGAACGTGCAGATGATATCGCTGTAGGAGATGTTCCCGTGGAGGGAAAAAAGCTTCCACCACAGGAAAAAATGAACAAGGCAATTATGATTGTCGTAGAGGATTGTGGGCGTAAAGATCATACGAAAAAGGTATATTATCTCATTAAAGGCTGGGCGTATATACCTGGTGTAGACAATGCGCGCTATCAATTTAAAATCCTTTTTGTTAATAATGCTGGCAATGTGTGGGAGCTTCCTGTACAGAAACGATATCGCAAAGATGTAGCAGCAATTTTGCCGGATGAAACAAATGTGGAATTGACTGGATTTTGTAGTTGGATTTTTGAGGGAACCTTGCCGCCAGATACGTATGAGTTGTGGATGACTGCAAAAGATAGCTGCTCAAGACAGAGACTATATCGAAGGATGGAGAAAAAGCTGGCAATCGAATGAAAGAAGAAGCATTACAATATCAGAAAGAATTTTTTGCACAGAAGACACCGTATCTGCAGTGGTTAAAACAGCAAAAAACAGAGGATACGATGGTTTCAGGGAAGCAGATAAACAAGCTTCCCTTTTCTTCGTGTATGGATAGTATAAAATGTTTTGGGGAAATTCAATCAGAGCAAATTTATCTGTTTGTGAGAGAGGGCGGAATACTAACAAAGAATGCAGAACAGCGGATAGCAAAGTGTTTTTTTGTGTCTGAGAAAGCAGAAACGATGCTTGTCTATGCAGATGAGGACTATGCAGGAACCTTGCAAGAACTATATGATATAGAGGAAAATTGTTTTGACACAGCAGTCATAGAGCCATATCAATACAGTACAGAGAAAGGGAATCTGTATTATAGGGGGCTGCCTTGGTTTAAACCTGATTTCTCACCAGATACACTCGCTTCTTTTTTTTATCTTGGCAGTGTGTTTGCTATTCGCGGAGATGTGATCTTGGAGATTATTAGCAAATTTCAGGAAGAAATCGACCTCTATGAACTTGTCTATTGGATATTTCAGAAGGCGCTAAACAGGCATCAGCTAAGAAAAAATATAGGGATTGTCCATATACCAGAGATATTGTATACCAATGATAACCCCAACAAAATACAGCGAATGGAGTGTTCGGAAAAAATTCAAAAACTACATCAAAAGGATTTCGGACAAGAGAAAGTATCCATTGTTATTCTAAGTAAAGACCATGCAGAATTGTTAAAACATTGTTTGGAAACACTGATTCGATATACTGAATATGAAAATTATGAAGTGATTGTTGTGGATAATGGTAGTCGTTTAGAACAGAAACACCAGATATCGAGTTTTATTGACACACACAACAACACAGACAAAAAACATAGAATTTATTATTTTTATCAGAGACAGGAATTTAATTTTTCTGCGTTGTGTAATATTGGTGCCCAGTATGCAACTGGCAACTATTTGCTTTTTATGAATGATGATGTGGAGGTTATTGATACCATTGAAAGTAGAAAATGGCTCAATAAAATGATGGTGTATGCCATGAAGTCTCATGTGGGCGCTGTCGGAGCAAAATTGTATTATCCAAGTCATTCAGAAGAAAACTGTAATAGAATCCAACATGTGGGAATCACCAATATGGGGATTGGACCTGCACATAAGTTGAATGGTAGGAGAGATATAGGCTGTATTTATTATGGGCATAACACGCAAAATTATAATATGTTGGCGGTCACTGCTGCCTGTATGCTGATAAAAAAACATGTGTTTGATGCAGTTGGCGGATTTGATACATCTTTTCCCATAGCATACAATGATGTGGAGTTTTGCTTTCGGCTGTATCAGCGGGGATATTTTTCGGTGCAAGTCAATGAGGCAGTGTTGATTCATCATGAATCTCTTAGTCGGGGATACGATTTTTCCCCAGAAAAGCAACAGCGATTGCAGGATGAAAAAGAACGACTGTATCAAAAATATCCTTTGTTTCGTGCTACAGATCCGTTTTATAGCCCGCATTTGGTACAGTGGAAAAAAGATGTGGATTATAATGTCAATTATTTATATGCGTGCGATAAAATGGCGAAGCCTGTACTTTTAGCGGCACAGGGCAGCAAATGGTCAAGTGATATTGTGCGGCGGGAAGGTTTTCGCGAGCGACTGTATCGAAGTAGCAACGTTGCTGGAAAAATATATGACAAAATTACAGGTAGAAATCTTTTGATGTTTCAGATAGATAGCGTTCTACAGGACGATAAAATGGTGACAATAACTGGCTGGTGTGTTCAGCGCAATCACGATAATGCAAGACTTTTTAAAAATATTTGGCTTGTCGAGGAAACTGAGAAAGCTGGTGTAGGAACAATATATGTGTTTGACCTGCCGTCAAAGTTACGCGAAGATGTGGCAGAATTGTTTGCAGAGGATAAAAGTACAGAAAATGTAGCACTTTCAGGCATTTCTTTGCTGTTTGCAAAACAAGGACTGCGACATGGAAAGTATCGAATAGCAGTTCTTATCAACAAAAAATATTTGTTGTATATACATGACCAAGCAGGAAATTTGGTATTTATAAAAATTGATGGAAATTCACAGTAGAAAGGTGTGGGACAAAATGGCAAAAGATATGAGTGACATTCATCAGAATAAGGAAGTGCAGGATGTGCAATTCTATAAGCAGGCATATGAGCAGGAAAAAGCACGCGCAGCGTCTCTTGCAGGTAGACTTGCAGATGCCAGAAATGAGGCGGACAGCCTTCAGTTTCAGTTGGACCGCATCAAGAACAATCCACTGTGGAAAGCGTCTAAACCTTTGCGCCAGACAATGCATTGGGGACTTCGCAATTATCGGCGCCTGCGGAATCTGGGTGGACCAAAAGGAATTGCCAGAAAATTAAAACAGAAACAAATTGAGGCGGAGGCAAAGAAACTTCACGGAACAGCCAGCTTTCCGACACCAGAAGAAACAGAGCGGCAGAGAAATACCGTATTTGACCAGATGGTAAAAATTAGTATTTTAGTGCCACTGTGGAATAATCAACGGGAATTTCAGATAGAGATGCTCGACTCAGTGATGAATCAGACTTATCAAAACTGGGAACTATGTCTGGCCGATGGGTCTGATACAGAACACAGTTATATTGAAGAAATTTGCAAGGAGTATGCCGCTCGCGCAAATGGTAGAATTGTCTACCATAAATTAGAGAAAAACGGTGGTATTTCTGGAAATACAAACGAGTGTTTTAAATTTGCTACTGGTACCTATATTGGTCTGTTTGATCAAGATGATATTTTGCATCCTTCCGCGCTTTACGAGTATGTCAAAGTTATTAATGAACAAGGAGCAGATTATATTTATTGTGATGAGACTACTTTTAAAGGCAACAGTATTGACAATATGATCACATTGCATTTTAAGCCAGATTTTGCGCCAGACAATCTGCGCGCAAACAATTATATTTGTCATTTCAGTGTGTTCTCAAGAGAACTTTTGGAGGGAACAGAACTTTTTCGGAGTGGTTTTGACGGAAGTCAGGATCATGATATGATTTTACGACTGACTGCAAATGCCAAGAAAGTGGTACATGTGCCAAAATTGTTGTATTACTGGCGTTCTCATAAAACAAGCGTAGCGAGTGATATCAACGCAAAACCTTATGCGATCGCAGCGGCAAAAGGGGCAGTGGCAGACCATCTAACACGCTGCGGATTTAAAAATTTTGAAATTAAAAGCACACGTGCATTTGATACAATCTTTGAGATTAAGTACGAGATACGCAGTGAGGACAAAATTTCAATTTTAATTCCGAACAAGGACCATGTTGAGGATTTAAGACGCTGTATTGACTCCATTAAAGAGCGTAGCACTTACAGTAATTATGAGATTATTGTGATTGAGAACAACAGTACTGGAAAAGCGGTTTTTGATTATTATGACACAATTAAAAAACAGAAAAATATAACAGTTGTTACGTATACAGGTACGTTTAACTACGCGAAGATAAATAATTTTGGCGCCAGTTATGCCACAGGGAAATATCTGCTGTTATTAAATAATGACACACAGGTGATTTCTATGAATTGGATGGAGTCTATGCTAATGTATGCCCAGCGGCCGGATGTGGGAGCTGTTGGCGCAAAGCTTTATTATGGAGACCGGACAATACAACACGCTGGTGTGGTTATTGGACTTGGTGCGCATAGGACGGCAGGGCATACACACTATAAAATCAATTATGATAATCTTGGTTATATGGGACGGTTATGTTATGCACAAAATGTTTCTGCTGTGACAGGTGCATGTTTGATGGTCAGAAAGAGTCTTTATGATGCGCTTGGCGGATTGGATGAGGCGTTTGCAGTGGCGCTAAATGATGTGGATTTCTGCCTGCGTGTCAGGGAGAAAGGGTACTTGAATATCTTTACTCCGTTTGCAGAGCTGTATCATTTTGAGTCGGCTTCGCGCGGCAGCGATATTGTGGATGCGAAGAAAGCGGAGCGCTATGAGGATGAGTCAGAGTTGTTTCGCGAGCGATGGAAGGCGATTTTGGCCAAGGGGGACCCATATTACAATCCAAACTTTTCCCTCGACCGCAGCGATTATTCATTAAAGACAAATTAAATTTGCATAATTTGCATAGAATCTTGCAAAATTTCCAAATTTTTGGTTTAATATAAATGGAATGTAGTGCAAACTGACAACGCACTGATTTTAATGAATTTATGTGGAGGTAGCAGTATGAGTTTTATGGATGAATTTAACTTCTGGCTCAATGATGATTATTTTGACCAGGCAACAAAGGACGAGCTCTTAAAGATTAAAGATAATGAGAGCGAAATTGAGGAGCGTTTCTATAAGGAGCTGGAGTTTGGTACGGGGGGACTCAGAGGTGTGATTGGTGCAGGTACAAATCGCATGAACATCTACACTGTTAGAAAGACATCACAAGGTCTAGCAAACTATATCATCAAGGCAAATGGACAAGAGAAAGGAATTGCGATTGCATATGATTCCCGTTTTATGTCTCCAGAGTTTGCAGATGAGGCGGCACTCTGTATGGCAGCAAATGGCATTAAGGCATATGTATTTGAGTCGTTAAGACCAACACCAGAGCTTTCTTTTGCGCTGAGAACACTTGGCTGCATCTCTGGTATTGTTATCACAGCAAGCCACAATCCGCCTGAGTACAATGGTTACAAGGTATATTGGGAGGACGGTGCACAGATTACAGCACCAAAAGATAAGGATGTCATTAATGAGGTGAAGGCGGTAACCGATTATCATACTGTGAAGACAATGGATAAGCAAGAAGCAATCAATGCAGGTCTGTATCAGGTAATTGGCAAGGAAATTGATGATGCTTATATGGTGGAGTTAAAGAAGCAGATCATTCATCCAGATGTGATTCAGGCAGTTGCAGATGATATTAAGATTGTATATACGCCGCTATGTGGAACAGGAAACAAGCCAGTGAGAAGGATTCTCTCTGAACTTGGATTTAAGAATGTATATGTTGTGCCAGAGCAGGAAAATCCTGATCCAAAGTTTACGACTCTGGATTATCCAAATCCAGAAGATCCAAAGGCATTTACATATGCCTTAAAACTTGCGAAAGAGAAAAATGCAGACATTGTGCTTGCGACAGATCCAGACGCAGACAGACTTGGTATCTATGCGCTTGATACAAAGAGTGGAGAATACAAGGCGTTTACAGGTAATATGTCAGGTATGCTGATTGCGGAATATATTTTGAGAGAGCGCAGAGCAACGGGAACCATGCCAGAAAATCCTGCGCTTGTCACAACGATTGTGACAACGAACATGACAGCTCCCATCACAAAAGCATATGACGTAAAGTTGATAGAGGTGCTTACAGGATTTAAGTTTATTGGTGAACAGATTAAGTTGTTTGAACAGACAGGCTCTAACAACTATGTGTTTGGTCTTGAGGAAAGCTATGGATGTCTTGCAGGAACTCATGCGAGAGATAAGGATGCGGTTGTCGCAGTGATGTGTCTGTGCGAGGTTGCTGCATGGTGCAAGAAGAACGGCAAGACGCTTTATGATATGATGCTTGAGATTTATGAAAAGTATGGTTACTACAAAGAGACACAATATGCAATCACAATGAAAGGGATTGATGGATCGAAGCAGATTGCGGCACTGATGGACAAGTTCCGCAACAATCCGCCTAAGAGCTTTGGCGAGTTGGAAGTTGTGCGCGTAAGAGATTATGAGAATGATGTTATCACAGAGCTTGAGAGCGGCAAAACTTATCCAACAGGTCTGCCCAAGTCCAATGTACTTTATTTTGACCTTACAAATGATTCTTGGTGCTGTGCAAGACCTTCTGGTACAGAGCCAAAGATTAAGTTCTACATGGGTGTCAAAGGAACAAGTCTTGAGGATGCACAGAAGAAAGTTGAGAATCTTACAAACGAGGTTAAGGCTGTCATAGAAGAATAAAAATAATCATTCAGAACACAGATGAATCAAACCGGACGGCTAAGGCAAAAGCCGTCTGGTTTCATTTCGTAAAGAACTTACATTTGAAAAATAGGAGATTTTTATGAAGAATTTATTTGCGCAGATTATGAAATTTGGTGTGGTGGGTGTGATCTGCTTTGGTATTGATTATGTCATTGGACTTTCGGTTATGAAAATGATTGTGAAACTGGGCGGCGAATCGCTTTTTGAACTTGCATCCATGGCAGGTTCAGCGCTGGGATTTACAGTTTCCGTGATTATAAATTATATTATGAGTTTTAAATTTGTCTTTGAGCGGAAAGAAAATTTAGATCGCAAGAAAGAATTTATTGCATTTATTATATTAAGTGTGATTGGACTGGGATTAAATCAGTTGATTATCTGGCTTTGTGTCGGGCCAATTTATGGCGGGATTCAATTCATTCAAAATTTATTGAATTATGACCTTGCTTACACTGGCGCAAAAGTGATAGCGACGGCAATTGTGATGGTCTATAATTTTGTTACCAGAAAGATATTTTTGGAAAAGAAATCATAAGCAAATGGAGGATGGGGATTAAGATGTCACTGGCGCAAAATATTAAAAAGACAATTAATTATAGCAAGAAAAATGGCTATGGCGAAGCGGTTGTTGCAGCGTGGGAGCGGGTGACGGCAAAATATTATGCCAATTATGATTATCATGCGCCTAATGAGGAAATTTTAGCAAGACAGAGGGCGGATAAGCGTGTATCGGATATTAAGTTTTCAATATTGGTGCCCGCGTATGAGACGCAGGCGGTTTATATGAACGCGCTGATAGAGAGTTGTATTGCACAGACTTATGACAATTGGGAGCTTGTCATTGCAGATGGAAGTGAGAAAAATACTGTCAAGAATCTAGTCAGCAAGTATCAAGATGCAAGAATCCGATATATCTGGCTGGAAAAAAACAATGGAATTGCCGAGAACACCAATCAGGCAATTGCTTTTGCAACAGGGGATTATTATGGATTGTTAGATCATGATGATTTGTTGACCCCAGATGCTTTATATGAGATGGCGCGCGCTATACAAAAAAGTCGACCGATTTTGGCGTATTCTGACGAGGACAAGTGCGATATATCGGGAAGACACTTTTATGACCCACACTTTAAACTTGACTTTAATTTGGACTTGCTATTGACTAATAATTATATCTGTCATTTTATGACAGTGCGAGCAGATATACTTAAAAAATTGCAGATTAGAAAAGAATATGATGGTTCACAGGACTATGACATTATTTTAAGGATTGTGAGCAATCTATTAATAAAGGAGAAGGAACGCAAAGAGGCAAGGCCGATTGAGGAGTCCATTGTGCATGTTCCAAAAGTGCTCTATCACTGGCGCTGTCATGAAAATTCTACAGCGGATAATCCACAGAGCAAAATGTATGCGTATGAGGCTGGTAAAAAAGCATTGATTGATTTTGCATCGCGTATGGGGTGGAAAGTTGATGTCCGTCACAACAAACATCTTGGATTTTATCGGATTGAATATGGGGACAGTATCCTAACACACAGACCAGATCTGGCTGCGGTCGGCGGTTTTGTTGCAAAGCATGGAAAAGTAGTATCTGGTATCTATCAAGGGCAGCCTCTGCTGTATGCTGGCTATATGAATCGAATGGATTTGTATCAAAATACAAAATGGCTTGATTTGCGCAATATGGCAGTCAACAAGGCGTATCAGTCTGTTTATGAGGAAGTAACAGGCCATTCGTACATCAGTACGTTGACTACTGAGAAAAAGGAGCTACCACAGTGGATACAGGAGTTAGAGAGGACTGCAGAGGGCGATAAAAAATTAATGGAACTTGGCGAAAAGCTGTGCGCGCGCTTGACAGAAAATGGGGCAAGGCTGTTGCTGGACCCTGTTTGTGTGAGAAAAATGTGAAAGGAACACGGTTAAAAGTGAATTATGATAAAGTCAACAATTGTGATACCTAATTTTAACGGTATGCAATATATACAGACCTGTCTCGAAAGTCTGTATGGTGGGACAACAAAAGAGATTGCAGTGATTGTGGTGGATAATGCATCAACAGATGGAAGCATGGAATTGGTGCGCGATCGATTTCCACAGGTGAAGCTTATCACAAACCAGACCAACACGGGTTTTAGTCATGCAGTTAATCAAGGAATCCGTCTAAGCACAACACCCTATGTGATTTTATTAAACAATGATACACAGGTGGATTTATCTTTTGTGCATGAGCTGGAGAAAGTGATGGACAATGACAGACGCAAACGGCTTTTTTCCGCTTCGGCAAAGCTTATTTCATTGTATGATAAAGAAGTGATGGATGATGCAGGTGATTATTATTGTGCGCTGGGTTGGGCGTTTGCAAGAGGCAAAGGAAAGAGTGCAGCATACTATAATAAAGACTGTGATATCTTTGCTGCTTGTGCAGGAGCTGCTATCTATCGCAGGGAATTGCTGGAAGATAATCAAGTTGGATTGTTTGATGAGGAACACTTTGCGTATTTTGAAGATATTGATTTGGGATATAGGGCAAAAATTTTTGGATATAGAAATCGATTTGCGGCAAACTCTATAGTATACCATGCAGGAAGCGCTACGAGTGGTTCGCGATACAATGCATTTAAGACAAGATTGGCATCAAGAAACAGTGTTTATCTAATCTACAAAAATATGCCAACTTTGCAGATTTTGTTGAATTTACCGCTCCTGATGATAGGTTTTTTGGTAAAAATATTATTTTTTACAAGAAAAGGAATGGGGAGAGAATATATAACAGGCCTCTGGAAAGGGATCAAGCTCTCAGCAGGACCTGTTGGAAGAAGACATAAGCAGCGCTTTGAAAAGAAAAGAATTAGAAATTACGTGCTGATACAATTTGAACTTTGGAGGAATTTGTTCCGGCTTTTTGCATGAGTAAAAAAAAAGTTGTACTTTTTGCTCAAATATTGTAGAATATAATGAGTTAAATTCTTTCCATTGGAATTAAGGTGAAAAAATTGATAAGAGATAATCAGAAGTATTTTAACAGACTGCTGGTTTTGCTCGATGCACTGGTTATAGGAGCCGCTTACTGGCTTTCCTGGTTTTTGTGGCTCGGCGGATATGTGAAAGAAAATGACCCCGGTACAGGTATTTTGGCAGTGCAGATTTATTTCACTGCATTTGTAGCAATCGTTCCGGGATATCTGATTCTGTACAATGCGTTTGATCTGTATTCATCCAAGCGTACAGCAAAGACAGTATATGAGATTTTTAATATCATAAGAGCAAATACCATTGGGCTTCTAGCGATTATGGTAGTGCTTTTTGCAATTAATATACCAGATTTCTCGCGTGGTATGATCGGAGTTTTCTACGGAATTAATATTGTGGCAGAATCGCTTATGCGAAAAAGTGTTCGATACGCGTTGCGACGAATGCGCAAGAAAGGCTACAATGTCAAGCATATTTTACTGGTGGGATACTCGCGTGCGGCGGAGGAATACATCAACAAGATTAAATCGAATCCTGAATGGGGTTATGAAGTCTGTGGTATATTAGACGATCATGTTCCAGTGGGGGCTGTCTATAAAGGGGTTCAAGTGACAGGAGAGATTGATACGTTGCATACGATATTGCCTGAAAATAGGTTGGATGAAATTGGTATCACACTTTCCTTGTCAGACTATGATAGACTTGAAAGTATTGTCAATATCTGTGAGAAGTCGGGTGTTCACACGAAATTTATTCCTGACTATAACAGTGTGATTCCTAGCAGACCTTATCTGGAAGACCTTGACGGGCTTGCAGTGGTGAATATCAGGAGAGTACCGCTCAACAATACAGCAAATATGTTGATGAAACGGCTGGTGGACATTGTAGGTGCACTTGTTGCGATTGTACTGTCGTCTCCATTTATGCTGGTGGCAGCGATTGGTGTGAAAGCGACGAGCAGAGGACCACTGATATTTAAGCAGGAACGGGTTGGGCTGCACAATAAGCCCTTTCAGATGTATAAATTTCGAAGTATGGAAGTACAAAGTACCGCTGACGAGAAAAAGGGTTGGACGACCAAAAATGATCCAAGGGTGACAAAAGTAGGTAGGATTCTTCGGAGTACGAGTATCGATGAGCTTCCACAGTTTTTTAATGTGTTGAAAGGGGATATGAGCCTGATTGGTCCACGTCCTGAGAGACCTCTTTTTGTTGAAAAATTTAAGGAGGAAATTCCTAGATATATGATTAAACATCAAGTACGACCTGGGATAACAGGATGGGCACAGGTAAATGGATATAGGGGGGACACCTCGATTAAAAAGCGGATTGAATATGATCTTTATTACATTGAAAATTGGTCGATGACCTTTGATTTGAAGATTTTATTTCTTACAGTATTTAAGGGATTTGTCAATAAAAATGCCTATTGAGCACTTTGCTATCAATAATTCTGTGCAGAAGTACAAATTTGCGCGCCGCTTTTGGCAGCATGGAGGTTTATAAAATGCAGGAGTATGATAATAATAAAAATAATAATATCAGGAGGATGCCAAACAGCAGTGATAGACAGCCAAGAAGTCAGACGCAGAATGGCCGAGCAAGAAGACCTGTGTCAAGACCAGCACATCAGGGAACTGCGGATGGGTCAACAAGACCGGTGCGCCAAGGTACGACGAACAGTCAGTCAAGACCAGTGCGTCAGGGGTCAGCAGAAGGTCAAACAAGGCCAGTGCGTCAAAGTACGGCAGAAGGTCAGCCAAGGCGAAGACCAGCAAACGGACAGACTAGACTGACACAGGATGGTCAATCAAGACTAATGGGTCAAGAAAAACCAAACAGTCAGTCAAGAAGACCTGTGTCAAGTGCTTCTGGTCAGCCAGGACCCGCCAACAAGAAAATGCAGAACACAGCAGGAAACGCACCTAAGAAAAAGAATGGAAAAAATGCAAGGAGCTTGACTCCACAGCAAGCAGCAAAGAAAAAGCGCAGAAAAATTATACTATTTGTATCGGAAATTTTTTTGTTGCTGATACTCGTCGGTGCGCTCTGGGCAGTCAAAAAATCGCAGCTAATCCAGTATGTGGATATAAAACCAGATGATGTCCATATCAATAAGGAAGTGCAACAGGTGATTGACGATGGCACAACCAGTATGAAAGGCTACAGAAATATTGCTCTGTTTGCCGTGGATTCACGTGATAAGGAACTTGATAAAAATACACGAACAGATGTTATTATGATTGCGTCCATCAATCAAGATACAAAAGAAGTTAAATTAGTGTCCGTTTATCGTGACACTTGGTTGAATTTATCTACAGATAAGTATAGCAAAGCAAATGCTGCCTATGCAAAGGGTGGAGCAAAACAGGCAATTAGTATGCTTAACATGAATTTTGATATGGATATTACAGATTTTGTCACTGTGGGATTTGACGCTGTGATTCATGTGATAGATGCGGTTGGCGGTGTTGAGATAAATGTAACTGAGGCAGAAATTAAAGATTTGAATAACTATCAGATTTCAATGGTAGGAAAGCAGACAGGGCTGAATGCAAAAGGAGAGCCCAATTTTGAAGCAACGGCAGGAGTGGATTATACGCCTGTTACCAAATCGGGATTGCAGACATTGAACGGGCTACAGGCAACAGCATATTCTCGTATCCGCTATGTCGGAGGAGATGGCGCTAGAACTGAAAGGCAGCGAACGGTCTTGACACAGATGGCAAAAAAGGCAATGCAGTTGAAACCTGCAACAATCGATGAGATTACCAATGCTGTGTTCAGTGAGATAGCAACTTCACTTTCCATTCAAGAAATTTTGTCGTTGCTTGCAGATATCTCAAGTTATGATATCGGTGAAACATCCGGTTTTCCATTTGCGGATCATGTCAAGATGAACGGGCGTGTGGGAAGTCAGAGCGTTGTTGTGCCAATTGATCTCACAAAGAATGTAACTCTGCTACATGAGTTTTTGTTTGATGAGCAGGATTATGTCCCGTCAGAAACTGTAAAGGAGTGCAGTCAGCGTATTGCAGCGGAAACGGGTATCAGTTATAATGGAGAATAGAGGAGTCAATAAGGGACCGTAACGCCGGTTCCTTATTGTCTTTGTCTTTTCCGCAGATGCCCTGGTGATAAATATAGATTCGGAGGGGGGATATCCATGCAGTACAGTGTAGATGTCATATTGCTGACCTACAAGCCCGCAAAGCCAGTCCTTAGACTGATTAAGGCATTGGAGGAGCAGACATATCCCGTGCGGAAAATTATTATTATGAATACAGAAGAACGATATTTTTATAGTCTCTTTTATGGGACAGGTTTTTTGGAAAAGTACAGAAATATTGAGGTACATCATCTTTCAGAGAAGGAGTTTGATCATGGCAGGACTAGGGCAAAAGGAGTGCAGTACTCTAAGGCAGATGCCTTTGTATGTATGACACAGGATGCTCTGCCAGTGGATAATCAGCTTATTCAGAATTTAATTTGTGCATTGACCAAACAGGATAATATTGCTGCTGCATATGCAAGACAACTTCCACACCCAAATTGCCGTGAGATTGAGAAGTACACTAGAAGTTTTAATTACCCAGAAGATTCTTTTATAAAATCATTGCAAGATGTGGAGCGGCTTGGCATTAAAACCTTTTTTTGCTCCAATGTATGTGCTGTCTATAATCGAGAAATTTATGAGAATATGGGTGGATTTGTAAAGAAAGCAATCTTTAACGAGGATATGATTTATGCAGGACATGCAGTTAATGCAGGATACTGTATCGCTTATGCGGCAGAGGCATGTGTGCAGCATTCCCACAATTATACTTGTATGCAACAGTTTCATAGAAATTTTGATTTGGGAGTTTCCCAGGCAGAGCATCCTGAAGTGTTTGATATTGTATCTTCGGAACAAGAAGGTATGAAATTAGTTCGAGATACAATTCGTCATCTATGCAAAACAGGGCATAGAGTACTGATACCTTATCTGTTTGTGTCAAGTGCTTTTAAATTGATTGGATATCAGTTGGGAAAGCATTTTCAGTCCCTTCCGCTTAGGATGGTGAGATGGTGTAGTGCCAGCAAGACATATTGGGACTAAAGTGGGAATAATTTATAGGGCAGCGGTGAAAAATGGAGGATAGAAAACATGTGCGGAATTGTAGGCTATATTGGAAAACATGCAGCGGCGCCAGTGATACTTGAAGGGCTTTCTAAGCTGGAATACAGAGGATATGACTCGGCGGGAATGGCTGTTTTTGACGGGGAATGCATTCAGATTAGAAAATCCGCAGGAAGACTTAAAGTACTCGAGGAACTGACACATGGCGGTGCTACAATGCCTGGAAATATTGGGATTGGTCATACGCGCTGGGCGACACATGGTGCACCGAGCGATGTCAATTCGCATCCACACTATAATGCTGACGAGACAATTGCAGTAGTACACAATGGAATTATTGAAAACTATCTTCCATTGAAAGAGAAACTAATATCAAAAGGATATACTTTTGTCTCAGACACAGATACAGAGGTATTAGCGCATTTAATTGATTATTATTACAAAGGAAATCCTTTGGAGGCCATCACAAAGGTAATGCATCGTGTGCAGGGATCTTATGCTTTGGGAATCTTGTTTGCAGAACACCCTGATCAAATTTTTGCAGTGCGAAAAGATAGTCCACTTATTGTTGGACAAAATGAAGATGGCTGTTTTATTGCGTCAGACGTGCCCGCCATACTAAAATACACCAGAAAAGTTTATTTTATACAGAATCAGGAAGTGGTTCGTCTTCGCGCTGACCATATGCATTTCTACACAGTGGATGAGGAGGAAATCACAAAAGAATCAGTCACAATTGAGTGGGATGCCAATGCCGCAGAAAAAGGTGGTTATGCGCACTTTATGTTGAAGGAGATGTATGAGCAGCCAAAGACGGTCACGGATACATTAAGTCCGCGCATTAAAGACAAGGATATTGTGATTGAGGAGCTGGGTATGACTGAGGAGGAAATCCAGACAATTCGCAAGATTTTTATTGTGGCATGTGGTTCTGCATACCATGCCGGTGTAACTGGAAAATATGTGATAGAGGGAATTGCGCGGATTCCGGTGGAGGTCGATGTAGCGAGTGAATTTCGCTATCGCAACCCAATTTTAGAAGATGGAACAATGGTGATTGTAATCAGCCAGTCTGGTGAGACGGCTGACACACTTGCAGCGCTGCGGGAATCACAACAACTTGGACATAAAGTGCTTGGCATTGTAAATGTTGTAGGAAGTTCGATTGCGCGCGAGGCGGACAATGTAATGTATACATGGGCAGGTCCAGAGATTGCGGTTGCTACGACAAAAGCGTATAGTGCGCAACTGATTGCACTTTATTTACTTGCGATAAAATTTGGAAAAGTACGTGGAAACTTGGAGGAGACTGTTTTTCATAAAATGCTAGAAGACTTAAAACGCCTTCCTGCACAGATTGAAATGCTTTTGGCAAACAAACAGCGTATTCAGCGCTTTGCCAATCGTTATATTGGTGCAAAAGATGTATTTTTTATCGGAAGGGGCGTTGACTTTGCAATTTCTATGGAAGGTTCACTAAAGCTCAAGGAAATTTCTTATATTCATTCTGAGGCGTATGCAGCAGGAGAATTAAAACATGGAACGATATCGTTAATTGAGAAGGGAACTCTTGTCGCGGCTGTCGCCACACAAGATGCGCTTTTTCAGAAAACACTTAGCAATATGGTTGAAGTGAAAGCAAGAGGGGCATTTGTGCTGGCTGTCACCAACGAGGGAAACACGGAGATAGAGAAAGCTGCGGATTATGTAATCTATATTCCAAGAACCAATCAATATTTTACCAATTCACTGGCAATTATACCACTGCAACTTTTTGGATACTATGTAGCAGTTGGGAAAGGCTGTGATGTTGACAAACCGCGAAATCTCGCTAAATCCGTTACAGTGGAGTGATGAAGGAGAAGTTAAGGTATGGGAAAGAAAAATACAACGATTAAGAATATTGTGGTGGTTCTGGGGTGTACTGCATTTGCTGGTGTATATGCGTTGGGCGCCAGTAGTCTTATCAATAATTTTACAAATGAAAAGATTGCGCATCCAGCGTGGCTGGATAAAGTAGAAATTTATGTTGATGCAAAATCTGGGAACAGCACAATGTTACAAACTTTTGACCAAAAGGGCGTCAACGCTCCACTGCCTATGGACTCAAGAGTTAGAGGAGGCAGTAATGACCGATCCAGAACTGGGGATATTCTTCAAAAACCACGGTTTGAGGAAGAATCGGAATCAGAAACCGAGACAGAAACAGAATTAGAACAGGAAACCGAATCTGAGATAGAAACAGAACAGGAAGCGGAAACCGAAACGAATACAGAACAGGAAACGGAATCTGATACAGAGACAAAGCAGGAAACCGAAACGAATACAGAACAGGAAACGGAACCTGAGACAAAGACAAGACGTAAAAAGGAAGAAGAAACCGAGACAGAAGAACTTCACAAAAAAGAGTTTTCTGACGAAGTGCGTCATGTTGAGGTTGTGGAACAAGAGGACCAAATGCTTGCTGTCGCAGCGGATGTGACTGCAGTGGTCAAGGCAGCAATGCCTTGTGTAGTATCTATTACAAATGAATATACAGCATATGATTTTTGGTATGATGAGGAGTACGACGAGAAAGCGAATGGCTCTGGAATTATTGTTGCGCAGAGTGATGAGGAAATGCTAATTGTAACGAATTATCACGTGATTCAGGATAATAATAATCTGTATGTGAAATTTATTGATGATAGGGAAGCGACTGCGTATGTGAAGGGAACTTCTCCAGAAAATGACCTTGCAATTGTCTCAGTATTTTTGGATGATATGTCTGAAAAGACATTGGACAGCATTGCAATTGCTGCCTTTGGAGATTCGGATAGCTTGCAGGTAGGAGAACCTGCAATTGCAATTGGTAATTCTTTAGGATATGGTCAGTCCGTCACAACAGGGGTTATCAGTGCGCTAAATAGAATGGTGTACGCAGATGACCAAGATATGACAGAGCAAGGGTATCTGATTCAGACAGATGCAGCGATTAATCCGGGTAATTCAGGAGGCGCTTTGCTCAATGTAAAAGGTGAAGTGATTGGTATTAATTCCAGCAAGATTGCAGATTATGTGATTGAAGGGATGGGATATGCAATTCCAATTACGACAGCAGAGCCTATTATTGAGGATTTGATGTTAAGAGAGACCAAGAAAAAAGTTCCTGAGGCAGAGCGGGCATTTTTGGGTGTTGCTGGTACAGATGTGATTGAGGAAGCAATGCAACGCTACGACATGCCAGAGGGAGCATTTGTATCAAATGTGCTTGCCGATACAGCAGCCGACAAAGCAGGTATTCAAAAGGGAGACATTGTTACCTACATAGACGGCGAACGGATAGGGGGCATGGAGGAACTACAGGGGTTGTTGGAGTACTATGCTGCAGGAACAGAGATTGAGATTGTGTTGATGCGACCAACGAAAGGAGAATATAAGGAATTGACAGTCACTGTAAAACTGGGTTCTAAAGAGTAGTAACGGAGGGTATAATATTGGATAACAATTTTGACAATGACAATAATGAAGAATTAGAGATTGTGGATACGACAGAGGATGAGAAGACAGAAGAAACCGAGAAGGATGAGAAGGAAAACGAGTATGAGGACGTGTGTTTTATCTGTCGCCGGCCTGAGAGCAAGACTGGAAAAATGTTTAAACTTCCAAATCATATTTCTGTTTGTTCAGATTGTATGCATAAAACGATGGACACTGTTAGCCAGTTCGATTATCAGGGAATGCTAAATAACACAACTTTTAATTTTGACAAAGAGAACAATAAAGATGGAAAAAAGCGCTTTCCAAACATTAGTTTTGTAAATATTGCGGACTTACAAGGAGATGGCGGGATTCCAAATCGCCAGAAACTTAAGAAAAAAAAGCCAAAGGATAAGAAGGAAAAGGCAGTATTTAACATCAACGATTTGCCTGCGCCACATCGAATCAAGGCGCAGCTTGATGACTTTGTAGTGGGACAGGAATATGCAAAGAAAGTAATTTCTGTGGCAGTATACAATCATTATAAGCGTGTGACGACAGGAACGATGGACGAAATTGAGATTGAAAAGTCAAATATCCTTTTGTTGGGGCCTACTGGTTGTGGCAAGACTTATCTGGTAAAAACGCTTGCAAGGCTTTTAGATGTGCCACTTGCCATTGCAGATGCAACATCATTGACAGAGGCTGGGTATATTGGTGATGATATAGAGTCTGTGATATCTAAGTTGTTAGCGGCAGCAGAAAATGATGTGGAGAAAGCAGAGCAGGGAATTGTATTTATTGACGAGATTGATAAGATTGCAAAGAAAAAAAACACGACTTCGCGTGATGTGAGTGGTGAGTCTGTACAACAAGGAATGCTAAAGCTTTTGGAAGGGTCTGATGTGGAAGTTCCTGTGGGAGCAAACAGCAAGAATGCTATGGTTCCACTGACAACAATCAATACCAGAAATATTCTTTTTATCTGTGGAGGTGCATTCCCAGATTTGGAGGATATTATTAAACAAAGACTTACAAAACAGTCCTCAATTGGATTTAACGCAGAATTAAAAGACGCTTTTGACAAAGAGGCAAATATTCTAAAAAGAGTAAAGATAGAGGATTTGAAAAAATTTGGAATGATTCCAGAATTTATTGGACGTTTGCCAATTATCTGCCCGATGGATAGTCTTACCAAAGAAAGCTACGTCAGGATTTTAAAAGAGCCAAAAAATGCAATTCTCAAACAATATCAAAAACTTTTGGAATTAGATGAAGTAAAATTGAATTTTGATGATAGCGCATTGGAGGCAATTGCAGAGAAAGCAATGGAACGTGATACGGGTGCACGTGCGCTTCGCGCAATTATTGAGGATTTTATGCTGGATATTATGTATGAAATTCCAAAGGATGACAATATTGGTGAGGTAACTATCACAGGGGATTATATTAATGGAACTGGTGGTCCCGTAATTGATATCCGCACAGATGCAGTGCATGCAAAACAACTGGCACAAGCTTCTGTGCCAGAAGAACAGAAAAAGACAGAGGAGTATAACTTCTATGAGTTTTGAGAGCGGAAATATAAAATGTTTTGCGCGACCACCAAAGTTTTGGAAGCGAATGATTATGATGTTATGTGGTGTGACAGTGCAGGGATTGGGATTGTCATTGCTAAGATCGATTAATTTAGGAACAGACCCTTGCTCCTGCCTGACACAGGGAGTTATCAATTATGTGCCCTTGAGCTTTGGGACTTGCCAGTTATTGTGCCATATGGTGACATTTATCTTTGTAATTCGGTATGATCTTGGTATGATTGGATTTGGAACAATTGGTAATATGTGCTTCTTGGGATATATCTCTGACTTTTTTCGATGGATATGGTCCTTATTACTTCCAGCAGGATTCTTTGAGGCGACAGGGAATCGATACATATTGCTGATACCATCGCTTATAGTGTTTTTGCTGGGCGCAGCAGCTTATATGTGTGCGGGGCTTGGCTCCTCGCCATATGATGCGATGCCATTTATTATCTCAAGACACGTAAAGAAAGTTTCCTTTAAAGTGGTGCGCATGATTTGGGATATTAGTTTTATGACAGCAGGCTTTCTTCTGGGAGGTGATGTTGGCATCGTCACTGTCCTTGTGGCTTTTTTCCTCGGGCCAATTATTACATGGATGCAGAAAAAGATGGAGGTACTCATTGCATAGATGACAAAGCTTGAGGAATATTATAATAAATTTAATGAGGAAAAACGACTTAATTCCCGTCATGGACAGGTGGAATATCGTGTTTCTATGAAATATATTCACAAATATTTGGATGAGGCCGCAAAGAAGAACGGTATAAATCAAGTAAAAGTGCTTGATATTGGTGCAGGAACAGGGCGTTACAGTGTGCCCTTAGCAGAAGAAGGCTATGATGTCACTGCAATAGAACTTGTCAAATACAATCTTGGAATTTTAAAAAAGAAGGCAAGTCCTGTCAAGGCGATACAAGGAAATGCTATTGACTTAAAAAAGTTGGCGAACGATAGTTTTGACGTGACATTGCTTTTTGGACCAATGTATCATTTGTTTGGCTTTGACAATAAGAAAAAGGCATTGCAGGAGGCAGGGCGCGTCACAAAACCAGACGGTGTAATTCTAGTGGCATATTGCATGAATGAATACAGCGTAATCACTTATGGGTTTAAAGAACATCATATATTAGAGTGTATAAAAGAGGGGCGTTTTACAGAGGATTTTCAGACAATTTCTGGACCAAGCACATTGTATGACTATATGCGCATAGAGGAAATTGATGCATTAAATCAAGCAGTAGGCTTGCAACGAATACAGATTGTATCACCTGACGGGCCAGCAAATTATATAAGACCCTTTTTAAATCAGCTTAGCGAGGAGGAATTTGAGGTGTTTGTTCGCTATCAAATGGCTGTCTGTGAGCGTGCTGATTTGATTGGCGCAGGTGCACATACTGTTGATATATTGAGAAACGGTTTTTCTAGAAATGAGGAGGGACAATATGGACATTAACCAAGTAACCAAGGAGCTTGACGAGCTTTTTGCACAGCAGAAAATAGAAGAAATACCACAGTATTTGGAGTCACATATTGCACAGGCAGTCAGTGAGAACGCACAGGATGTACTGCTGACGCTCTACAATGAGATTATTGGATTTTACAGGGAGACAGGGCAATATACACTATCTGTAGAAAACTGCCATAAGGCGATTGCACTTATGGATGAAATGGGAATCCAAGATACAATCCCATATGCGACAACGCTGTTGAATGCCGCCAATGCGCATCGGGCTGCTGGTTTGCTTCAGGAGTCATTGGATTTATATAATAAAGTAAGACCGATTTACGTAGCACAGTTAAAAGAAGACGATATGTATTTTGCAAATTTCTATAATAATCTCAGTCTTCTATATCAGGAAATGAAGGATTTTGCTTCTGCGAAGGAACAGCTTGTAAATGCACTTTATATTGTTAATCATAAGTCAGATAAGCAGTTTGAGGTGGCTGTTACGCAGGCAAATCTTGCCAACACCTGTATTGAGCTTGGACAGGATGACGAGGCGAAGGCGAGAGCGGAGGAGGCAATTCGCATTTTTGAAGAAATTGGCGTGGATGATGCACATTACAGTGCAGCGCTGTCCGCGTTGGGAAGTTTGTATTATATGGACAAGGACTACACAAATGCACTGAACATTATGGAAAAGAGCAGAGATTGTGTGGAAAAATATCTGGGAACAGACAATATTCAATACCAGAGATTAAGTGATAATATTCAGATTATAAAAGGCAGATTGGACGAAGTACAAGCATCTAAACAAGCTGATGTACAGACTACTCTGCCAGAGGAAAATGTGTCAGAAAATTCGTTAGAACAGAGTGGAGAGGCAGAGAATATTACGTCGGCATTGGAAAATCAAGCGTTAGAAGCGTTGGTTTTAGAGGAGCGTGTATCAGAGAATGAGATTGTGGATAATGAGGAGATAGAGAATGCAGAGACAATCGATACAGAAACCACAGACACAGAATCAATAGAAATCAATACAGACACAACAAATATTAATACAGAAGAAATGAACGCGGAGACAATCGATATTAACACAGAACGAACAGACACAGAATCAATAGAATCAGAATCAATAGAGTCAAAGATTTCTGATACAGAAAAAGCATATAATGAAGGGATAGAGCCAGAAAAGGAAAAAGATCTCTTTGAAAGTGTTATAGAAGATATTATTCGGGAAAGTGAAAAGACCGCTTTGGAGGAAGTACAGCAGGAAGAAGAATCAGAAACGGTTGAGGAAATTACAGAAAATCTTAAGCCAGAGATGACTGGTTTAGAATTGTGTCGCCGTTATTATGAGGAGTACGGCCAGCCAATGATTGCGGAGAAATTTCCAGATTACGAGTCTTGCATTGCAGTAGGACTTGTGGGAAAAGGGTCTGATTGTTTTGGTTTTGATGATGTTTTGTCAAGAGATCATGATTTTGGACCACGATTTGTCTTGTGGGTTACAAAAGAGGTATACAATCAGATTGGGAAAGAATTACAGGCGGCTTACGAAAATTTGCCAACAAGTTTTATGGGGATTGATAGGATTGAGACATTTCATGGTAAGGACCGCTGTGGTGTTATGATCATAGAAGAATTTTATAAAAATGTACTTGGCATCAATCCAGTAGGAATCTTTGCACAACCAGAGGAGAATCATGCATCTGGAAAGGAAAAGATGGATGCGATTAAAAGTTGGCTTGCAGTACAAGATTATGCGTTGGCAGCGGCAGTAAATGGGGAAGTGTTCCGCGATGATGAAGGAATCTTTACAAAATACAGGGAAATTTTACAAGCGTATTATCCAAAGGCTGTATGGTACAGAAAGATTGCACAGACTTGTGGACTGTTTTCTCAGAGTGGACAGTATAATTTACCGCGTATGCGCAGGCGTGGGCAGTTTGTGTCAGCAGAGCTTGCAAAAGTAGAATGCATGAAACATGCTATGAAATTGTACTATTTGTTAAACAGGACGTATGCACCACATGACAAATGGCTTTTTAAGGGACTTCCAGAGAATCCGCTCATGACAGTAGACCATACAAATGTGACAGAATTAATAGAGAAAATCAGTTTGCTTCCTGCGGATCGTGCACATGAACAGGAGCTAACCACAGCGATTGAATCACTTGCTGTAATTTTTGCAAATGAGTTAGAGAAACAGGATATAATAGGACAATGTGATCTTTATCTGGATGCTTGCACCAAGGAGCTTGCCGCAAAAAGTGATGCACTTCTGACAGCGATTATCGCCAATACGTCAGTGATTACAGCACTTTCCCTGTCGATTGCAAAGGCGGAGTTTGAAGCGTTTGACAAGGTGCAGAATGAGGGGGGCAGGGCTTCTTGTCAGAATAATTGGCCGACATTTAAAGTGATGCGTATGAGTCAATACATGACGTGGACAGAGGATATGCTGCTTCAGTATTTGTATGAGTTTAAGACAAATTATGAACATGGCAGGAATATGGTAGAAGAAAAATATGCTCGTATGATGGAATCTACAGCACCGGAAGATTACGCGACTTTTGCTGACCAGTTGCCAACACTCTCAAAGGAAAAGAAAGCGATTATGGAACAGGTCATTGGATTGCAGGTAAAATGGATGGAGGAATTTGCCCTTGCATATCCAAATCTGGCAGAGGACGCACGCCGGATTCACACATCAGAGGATTTGCCTGATGATACTTCTTATGAGACTTATTTAAGAGGAGAACTTGGCACATACTCCGATCGTATGCTTGAGATGTATGGACGATATATTGTTGCACATGCACAGGAAAATAAAAATGTTGCGCGTGAAATAATGGAAAACACAGTCCATTTTTATGGATATCAGAGTTTGGATGCGGCAAATGCAGCAAAATCTGAAAAGTAGATAAATTGGAGGAATAATAAATGAGCCAAATCATTTTAACTGGCGATAGACCGACAGGAAGGCTTCATATCGGTCATTATGCGGGGTCGCTTCGCCGCAGGGTAGAGCTGCAAAATTCAGGAGAGTACGATAAAATTTATATTATGATTGCCGACGCGCAGGCGTTGACAGACAACATTGAGAATCCAGAGAAAGTTAGACAGAATGTGATTGAGGTGGCGCTGGACTATTTGGCAGTAGGGCTTGACCCTGCAAAGTCCATACTTTTTATTCAATCGCAGATTTCAGAATTAACAGAACTGACGTTTTATTATATGGATTTAGTGACTGTCTCCAGATTGCAACGCAATCCAACTGTAAAAAGTGAGATACAACTTCGGAATTTTGAAGCGAGTATTCCAGTAGGGTTTTTTACGTATCCGATTAGTCAGGCAGCAGATATTACATTTTGCAAGGCAAATGTAGTTCCAGTAGGGGAAGATCAACTTCCTATGATTGAACAGACCAAGGAGATTGTACACAAGTTTAATTCTGTGTATGCGCCGGACAATCCAGTACTTGTGGAGCCTAAGGCATTGGTACCAGAGGCAGAGGCATGCAAACGACTGCCAGGTACCGATGGGAAAGCAAAGATGAGCAAGTCACTTGGTAATTGCATTTATCTTGCAGACAGCGCTGATGAAGTGCGCACTAAGATAATGAGCATGTACACAGATCCACTGCATTTGCAGGTTAGCGATCCTGGACATCTTGAAGGGAATACTGTGTTTACGTATCTCGACGCATTTGCACGTGATGAGCATTTTGAGCGTTATTATCCAGATTATGCAAATCTTGACGAGATGAAGGAACATTATACCAGAGGTGGTCTTGGCGATGTAAAAGTCAAAAAGTTTCTAAACAATATTATGCAGGAGGAACTTGAGCCAATTCGGAATCGACGCGCAGCGTTTGAGAAGGATATCCCGGAGATTTACAATATTCTTAAAAAGGGCTCTGAAGCGGCCCAAGAAGTAGCAGCACAGACGTTAGCAGAAGTAAAACATGCAATGAAAATTGATTATTTCGAGGATATGGAATTGATTCAGGCCCAAAGTGTACGATATCAAGGATAATAAATTTTGAATGAGCTGTCAAAAAATAACCATTTTTCGTTTCTTGACTTCCAAAAACAAGAGGAGTCTAACAGGAATCTGATAATAGTTGATTCCTGTTAGACTCCTCTTTGCTTTGTTCGGTTCCTTACACAATTTAAGGTATAATTCATCGGATTTCAACAAAAACTATTTTTAACAGAACAAGTAGAAATAGAGGAGGAAGTTAGGTGGAGAGGAATACATCAAATAATAAAGCGGTTGGAACATCAAGTATTGCGTATGGAAATCCAGTGCTTATCATGGGAAGCGGATCGATTGTAGGGCAAATGGAAAATGAAGGGCCGCTTGCAGGAAGTTTTGACAAGGTTAGTGAAGACAAGAATGATATGTTTGGAGAAGATTCTTGGGAGAAGGCAGAAAGTGCACTTCAGAAGGAGGCGGTAGCACTTACATTGTCAAAAACAGGTGCGGAGACTGGCGATATTCGTTTTTTGTATGCGGGCGATTTGCTTGGTCAAAATATAGCAAGTTCTTTTGGATTGGTGGATTATAATATTCCGCTATTTGGATTGTATGGTGCGTGCTCTACTTGCGGGGAATCTCTTTGTCTAGGAAGTATGAGTGTAGCAGCCGGTTATGCAGATCGGGTTATCAGCTTGACTTCAAGCCATTTTGCAAGTGCACAGAAAGAATTTCGTTATCCATTAGAGTATGGTGGACAGAGACCGCTCTATGCATCATGGACTGTGACAGGAAGCGCAGGCTTCTTATTGCAAAATGTCAATGCGTCAGGAAGATCTGTATCAGGCAGACCGATTAAAAATGAATATGAGAGCAAATATCAAAATAGGATTGGCATCACGGGTATTACTATAGGGCGTATTGAGGATTTTGGTATTAAGGATTCTTTTAATATGGGGTGTGCGATGGCGCCAGCCGCGGCATGGACAATTGCTGGTAATTTAAAAGATTTTGGCAGGAAACCACAAGATTATGATGCCATTTTTACTGGAGATTTGGGAAGCGTTGGTCAACAGGCGCTGTTTGAGCTATTATCACAAGAAAATATTGATATTAGTGACAGGCATTATGATTGTGGTCTATTAATTTATGATACAGAGAAGCAGGATGTCCATGCAGGAGGGAGTGGCTGTGGTTGTTCGGCAGTTGTGTTGTCGGCACATATTTTACCTAAGCTTGCAAAGGGAGAGTGGAAACGTATTTTATTTGTGCCAACAGGGGCGTTGCTTAATAAGACATCTTTCAATGAAGGGCAAAATGTTCCAGGAATTGCACATGGCGTGGTGATAGAGGTACTTTCCGAATAAATTTTCTGACTATTCTGTTTGTAATTTAGAAAAAGATGGAAAAATTATTAAATTGTATCTTTTGTTCAAATAATTAAGAAAATAATCTAAATTTTTTTGAAAAAAGTTCGATATAATATACAAGGGTAGCTAATGTGAAATTAAAATTTCACTATCCTGATTTGTACGCCTGCTGAAGCAGGCAGATGAGAGTTAGCGTGAAATCAAAGATTTCACACAAGAAAAACGCAAAAGACAGCGTTTTTCATATCTATTTGAGCCGCCAAAGGCGGTATGAGGGATTAACATAGATTAATGCCATAAAGAAATACGATAAGTTACAAACAGAATGATTATCTTAACATGACTGTGCAGAAAAAGGGGTCTAGCACAGTATATATAAGGGAAAGGAGCATCTATGGAGGTTCGGAGCGCAAATATAGCCCTGACGAACAGGGCGGCGGTGGCAATCGATAACTCTGGTTCTAATGGGAAAGAGCAGCAACATGCGATGAAGGTAAGCAATGCTGTTCCAGAAGAAAATCAAGAACTTGATGATGAGTCGGTTATGCTCTCGATATCTGCAGCGGGTCTCAAGAGAAGTTTGCAGTTGGAGAAGCAGACAGAGAAGGAGGCAGCGGAGGAAACCTTTACAGGAGTCGCAGAACTCGAGGATATGATGAAAAAGATGGAAGGGCTTTCCAGTCAGGTTATCAATGGACACTTTTCTATTTCGGACAGATTGAACTTTAATTCTGAGATTGAGAAGTTAACCAATGAAATTAATCGGCTAAATGGGGAGAATGCAATTGTAACAAAAAATAATTGTATGCAACTGTCACAAAGAATATCAGACTTGACGCGTAATATCAGTGCAGCGGCTGTTTATCGTAACAGTGCGCGCACAGTATTTATGGTCAATTCAAAACAGCCAGTAAGACCGACAAATACAAGGCTTGATATTACACTATAGAGAATGCACAGGGAAGATAGAATTTTTGTGTGCGAATAAGTAATCGCGTAGGGAAGATTTATCTTCCCTATTTGATTGTGTACAAGTGAGGAGCGGAAATAGGGAAGATATGAATTGAGTGCACTCGGATTCTATGAAAAGAATAGTTCGTTATATGGAAATGGATTTTCTATAAGATTTTCTTGACTTTTTCCTCATACAGGCACAAGATAATATAGAAGGAGTAGTATCTATGCGCAGAATGGATTTTAAAATGGAGCGTCCTGGTCAAGTGAAGGCGGGAGATGTAGTTACGATCACCGAAGGTATTTTGCCAAGCAATTATTACTATACGATTAATCCGGCTGTGGCGATGTCAGGAAATATCCCTTTTCGGGACAGGCTTCAGTCAAAGAGTGGTACAGTGGTTTCTGTGGAGGAAAACACAAGAGGCTATTATGTTATTGTAGCATTTGACGAGGAAGAAGTATAAAGGAGGAAATTTTATGAAAAAAATTAGTACGGATAAGGCACCGGCAGCAATTGGGCCATATTCACAAGCAGTTCTTGCAGGAGATTTCTTGTATGCGTCTGGTCAAATTCCAATTAATCCTGAGACCGGAAATGTGGAGGTGCAGGACATTACAGCACAGGCAGAACAGTCTATGAAAAATGTGGGTGCGATTTTAAAGGCGGCAGGCACAGACTATGACCATGTGGTAAAGACTACTTGTTTTTTGGCAGATATTGCTGATTTTGCAGCATTTAATGAAGTGTATGCAAAGTATTTCACACAGAATCCGGCAAGAAGTTGTGTCGCAGTAAAAGATTTGCCCAAGAATGTGCTTTGCGAGGTTGAAGTAATTGCATATCTTAGAGATTAGATGACAGCTAGGAGTGAGACATTTGAAGGCAAAAAATATTGTATTGATTGGAATGCCTGGCGCAGGTAAGAGTTCCATTGGTGTGGTACTTGCAAAAAATATGGGGATGTCTTTTGTGGACTCTGACCTTGTGATTCAGGAGCAGGAGGGGAAAAAACTTCATGAACTGATAGAAGAATACGGGTTGGATGGATTCCTTGCGATTGAAGGCAGAGTAAATGCCTCATTGCATCCTAAAACAGCAGTTATCGCTACAGGTGGCAGTGCGGTTTATAGTGAACAGGCGATGGAGCATCTGCGCAGTATCGCAATGGTTGTCTATCTAAGATTGCCCTACGAATGTATTCAGGAACGTCTGGGAGATTTGGCAGAACGCGGTGTTGTTCTCAGGGAAGGTTTGACGCTTCATGGACTGTATGAGGAGCGAGTCCCCTTATATGAAAAATATGCCAATATGGTAGTAGATTGCGAAAATAAAAATATTCGTGAGATTGTTACAGAGTTGGCAAAGCGATTAAAATAAAAGAGTAATTAGTAGATTTA